>Ga0302326_10003305_pt1 | contig 38139 bp, 38 predicted proteins | sample Palsa_T0_3_FD_202264 | JGI IMG/M metagenome (GOLD analysis project Ga0302326, IMG submission 202264) | Peat permafrost microbial communities from Stordalen Mire near Abisko, Sweden - Palsa_T0_3 | ecosystem: Environmental > Terrestrial > Soil > Palsa > Peat permafrost | place: Sweden: Abisko... | reverse complement strand
TTGCTCGCAGCAATTGAGTGTTAGCATCCTTCAGCTCAGCTGTTCTTTCGATCACTCGCTGCTCGAGTCCCGCATTTAATTGGCGAATATTTTCCTCTGCGGTCCTGCGCTCAATCGTAGCCCAGCAACGGTCCACGACATCCCGAACGATAGTGATCTCATCCGACTTCCACTCGCGCGGTGTCGTCTGATGCACGGCCATCATTGCGCGAAGAACGCCATCCTTTACAAGTGGGCAGGAAATGATCGCCTTGATGCCGCTGGCATTGAACATGTCCGCCCCTTCGCCCGGCAAGAGCTCCGCCTCCACATTGCGAATGATCAGGGTCTGCCCGCTGTAGAGGGTGTCCACCGCACGTGCCCCAAATAGCGAAAGTTGGTACTTGCCGGCCATGCTCGCGCAGCCGTCGGTGTAATCGTCCAGTACGGTGACCTGCTCGCCGTTTTGCTCCACATCCGCGTAGGCGCAACGGGAGACGCGCAGATGTTCGCCCAGCATCCGTACCGTCACGGCCATGATCTGCTGCGGATCGGCCAGCGTGCGCGTCGCCTCGGACAGATCGTTGAGAAAGCGAAAATGTTCTTCGCTCTCGCGGAGGGCCCGGTCCGTCAGCTTGCGCTCGGTGATGTCGAGCAGGAAGCACAGGCCTTCGTCGGGGGTGTCCTCGAAAGTAGCTGCGCCCAACAGGATCGGCACGCGCGAGCCATCCTTCCGGATGTATTCCTTTTCAAACGGCGTGCAGATTCCCCTGGACGCGAGTTCCTCCAGAGAGCGCCGGTCGAGATGCGCGTATTCCGGCGGCGTCATCGCCGACCAGCTGACGCGCCCGGCCTCCAGGTCCTCGCGGGTGTAGCCCACGATACGCAGGAAGGCATCGTTGGCCCCGGTGATCTCGCCTTTCGCGTTCCAAAACATCACGCCCTGTACATTGGAATCGACGAGCCGCCGAAAGCGCCCCTCGGTTCGCTTGCGCTCAGTGATGTCCAATACGGCGCCGTGAAAATTCAAAGCCTTTCCCGCCGCGTCGCATTCGACCCGCCCTTTCGCTTGCAGCCAGCGGAGTTCTCCGTTTTCTTGCCGGACCCGATACTCAATATCGTAGGGGCCGCAAGACTCGATGGCGCGGGCGAGACGGGTTGCGACACCCGGTTGGTCTTCCTCCATAACGGCCCGGAGATAGACTGCCACGGGCAGGCCTTTTGCCGCCGTGTCCGGTTCGATGGAGAACATGCGGGCGGTGAATTCGTCCGCGGCCAAACGATCGTTGACGATGTCCCACGTCCATGTCCCGATAGAAGCTGCTGCGAGCGTCGAATTCAACCGCGCTTGCGAGGCACGCAGCGACTCTTCCATCCGCTTCAACCCTTCGACATCCGTGTTTGTGCCAAACCATTGCACGACCCGCCCCTCGGCATCCTTGAGCGGATTCACACGCGTCAGAAAAGTGCGGAACTTCCCGTCTGTGCCGCGCAGCGGAATTTCCATCTCGAACGGCAGATCGGAGGCGATCGCGCCTTTCCAGCGCTCCATCACGGCCGGAAGCACGTTCGGATCGTGAACGCTTTGCCAGCCCCAGCCCTCCATTTGTTCCGGCGTCGTGCCCGTGTATTCATACCAGCGCTGGTTGTACCAGAAAATGTATCCGTCGGCACGGGCGATCCAGGCAAGTTGCATCATGGAATTCGCCATCGTCCGGAATCGCTCCTCGCTGTCGCGTAGCGCTTCCTCCGCCTGCTTGCGCTCCGTGATGTCACGAATCATCCCCAGCAGATTGCCGTCCGGCATCAGGGTGGCGATCACTTCCGCCGAAAACACCGACCCGTTCTTGCGCCGTAACGACCATTCCCGGTGGTAATCGGACTGCGCATTGATCGTGCTCAACGCTGGATCGATGTGTCGGAACTCAGTCTGGGCGACGATATCCGTCGCGTGCAGCCCGATCAGTTCGTCGGGAGTATAACCGAGCATCCGGCAAATGCTCGCATTGGCGGCAAGGTGGTAACTCTTCGGATCGGCGATGATGATGCCGTCAGGCGCATACTCGAAGAGCGTGCGGTATCTTGCCTCGCTCACGCGCTGCGCCTCCTCCGCCTGCCTCCGCGCGGTCAAGTCGCGCACATTGCACTGGATCACTTTGCTGTCATTGACCAGATAGACGCTGCTGATGAACTCCACCTCGATCCGCTTCCCATCGAATGTTTCCAATGCCAGGTTTTCGTAGTCGAGGTATTCGGTGTTGCTCAATTCCGCGGCCGCGGCCTTGTTCGCCAAGATATCCTTGAAAAAGCTCAGGTCCCAGGCCGCCTTCCCGAGAAATTGTTCATGTGAACCCCCCAATAACGTAACGAGGAAGGGATTCACGTCCACCACGATTCCGGTTTCGGCATCGAGGATCAGAATGCCTTCTTTGGCTGTCTCGAAGAGCCGCCGGTAGCGCAGTTCCGATGCGCCCAGCGCCTTCCTAGTCTGCTTGCCCTCGCTGATATCGCGCATCACACTCAACACACAGGGGTCGCCGTTCAAGCTGATCATGCGCGAGGAAATATTGAAGTTCACCAACCGCCCGTCGGACACGCGGAGCGCCGTCTCGTAGTTCAGAACTTCGCCGTCTTCATTGAGCGTCCGCACGAAGGCGCCTTGCTCCTCTTCGGCCAGCCAGTTGGAGAATTCCCGGTTGGGTTTGCCAATCGCTCCCTCCGGCGTACTGCCCCAGAGCTGGCAAAGCGCGTCATTGGCCCGGATGACGGTGCGATCCGACATTCGGACAATGAGCACACAATCCGGACTCAGCCGGAAGGCCTTCGCGAATAATGCCTCGCTCTCCCGCAACGCCGCTTCAGCTCGTTTCCGCTCGGTGATGTCCGCGCGGATGGCCACGTATTGGCGAGGTTTGCCTTGTTGGTCGAAGAACGGAACGATGGTGGTCGCCACCCAATAGAACGAGCCGTCCTTAGCCTTGTTTTTTATCTCACCGTTCCAAACTTGGCCGTTCGCAATCGTCATCCACAGATCGCGGATGAACTCCTTGGGGTGATAGCCAGAATTGACGATGCGATGATCCTGACCGAGCAATTCCTCGCGTGAGTATTTGGAAATGGCGCAAAACTTGTCGTTGATGAAAGTGATCTTCCCCTGCGGATTCGTGACGGCGACAATGGCGTGCTCGTTGAGCGCCGCGCGAAGGTCCCCCGTATCCTTCAACGCCGCTCTCAGCTGGCTTTGCGCGCTTTGCAATTCAACGATGACGGCTTCAGCCCGATGACGTGATCGGTGCAATAGCGTGCAGATGGTGCTGATCAACCCGCCGGTTAGTAAAAGTACCGCCTCCTGCCAGCGGTAGGTCGTAGAGTAGATTTTGAAACTGAAAAGCGGTGGCAGGAGAAAATAAGCGGCACCGAGCGCCGACAGAAGAGTGGCTAGCAGGCCTGGACACAGCCCGCCCCAGTAGGCGCTCAAGATAATCGGGATGGTAAACACTATCATCGTCGGGCCATCGAATCGGTTTCCGACCGTCACGCGCACCAGCAGCGTGCCCCCTGTAAAGATGATTGCCAACAGATACGGCGGGCAACGCGAAAGCCAGAAGGAACGAGCAACTGGATGCGTTGCCTTCATGTCAGCGTTCATTCGTCACCTGCGATAGCGAGAACGGGTGTCTGGCCGGACGGAGTAAGCCCGCCTCACTCACCAACACCCCAGCGGCAAGCATGACGCCTGCCAACGCCACAATGCCGACGCGGACAACTATGCGATAGTACGCGTCCGCCAGCGATCGCGTTAGAGCGTCGTGCTCGTACCTATCGGCAGGATCCCGCAGATCGTGACCAGCCCTGGTGCCCTCGCGAACCTGGAGGAGCCGGGCCAAGTGTCTTTTGTTACCTGAACATCGCCGCCACCATGAAACCTCTCCTCGGTTTAGATGGGGCTGAGGCTGAGCTCGACCCCGATCTGAGTGAGATCCTTGCGGAGCGCGTAGAGCTCCGGACCAGTTCCCACTGGACGCACACGGGGAATGGCTGAAAATTCCATGCGCTGTTCCGAATGCGAATCTGACTTCTGTAATTTCCTTGGGACGTGCGTTGATTTGGTGCAAGGGAACTGCTCCGAACATGTGACCACCGGCGAAAGATGAGGCCAGGCAGCCATCGCGGACCAATCCTGAAGGGCTGGAATCTGAATTGAAGCGAAGCCACCCACTAATGCACCAGAGGTGGATCCTCCTGGTCGGATCGCTGGGTTCCTCAGATTTGAGCGAACACCAACGTGACCTCCACTTTGGATTATTCCACCGATGTTGCCTTGGCGCAAGGCCCGGGGAAGTGCTTACGGTCGGATTGACCCGAATGGAGCGGTAGCAAAAGTCATTCATTCCGAATAGCGACCCTTCCTACCGCCCTGCCGACTTCTTGCGCGCGTGATCGCATAGCTCTGTACCGGCCTGCTCGGCCACAATCGGCACTCGCCCAGGCTCAGTTACGAACGCCCCTAAGGGAGTGTCAGTAAATTAACATATCAACTTCTGGGTAGGAGCCTATAGTTCCAGTCGCCATGGAACTTTTCCCTCCGAAGTTGAAGTTCCGCCATCTGCTGGTCGGAAACCTTGAGGCCCTTCTCATAGAAATTGGTGTCGATTTTGCTTTTTGCTGTCAGGCCGGTTTTGGTGGTGGTCGCGGCGATGAGGTCAATGATGACCTGGTGGCTGATCAGAGGCTTACCGCGCCATTTCTGGCTGATGAAAGAGAACAAACGGTGTTCGATCTTGTTCCATTTGCTGGTGCCCGGTGGAAAGTGACAGACCGAGATTTCCAGTCCGGTTTCGTCCGCCAGTTGCTGCAGTTCCCACTTCCATAGCCGTGCTCGCGCCCCATTACTGCCGCCGGAGTCGGCGGTAATCAACAGGCGCTTCGCTTTTTGATAGCTGCGGCGCCCCATCCAGCGCCACCAGCGGCGTATGCTCTCGACGGCGAACTCCGCCGTGTCGTGGTCCACTCCGACGCTGACCCACCCCGCGTTCCGTCCCAAGTCGTAGACCCCGTAGGGAGCCACCTTGCCGTTCTCCGCCTGCTTGATTTCGAAGGCGTGAACGCGAACCTGCTCGGGCTGGCCTTGCGGCTGCCATTCGCGTCCCGGGTTCTTGAAATCGCCCACCAGTTCCTTCTTTTTCGTGTCGACCGAAATCACCGGGTCGCCCTGCTTCAGATAGCGCTGGGCCTTGCGGTTGATGTATTCAAACTGCTGATTCCGATCCGCATGCTGGCTCCCTTCCAGCCTCTTCTGGTTGGCTTGCAAACTGTAATCCATCTCGTGAAGTAACTCGGCCACAGTCTGATGACTGACCGCGTGACCCTCGCGCCGCAGTTCCCCGGCTAACACCCGTACGCTCTTGCACGTCCAGCGAAGGGGCGACTCCGGATCTCCCCGAGTCGCAGGATTCACCAGTCGGTCCAGATCCCCGCGAAGGCCCGGATCCTTGTCGATCGCTCGCTTTCGTCCCGCACCTTTCCGCCGAATCCGGGACTGCGAAGGCGGAGGCCCACCCGACACCTTACGCTGACTCAGTTCCTTCATTCCTTCCGTAATCGCCCGACGCGACACGCCTGTCGCCCGCGCAACCAGGGAAACGCCTCCATATCCAATAGCCGCGCTCTCCGCAGCCGCCACCAGCCGCCGCATCCGCTCGTCCAGAAAGGAAGACAAAGAACGAAATCGCAGCCCAACGCTCTCGTGATTCATTAATCCCAAGTATAAAACACAATCGAGCTAACTTGTTCTATTTATTTCCTGACAATCCCTAAGTTATGAAACCCGATGCAACTTGTCTGAATCGTCACGTACGCCGAATTCCTCGTGGCAACAGCTCTTGTGTCCAATAACTGGATAGATCCCGGGAAACTCCGCCCACGGAAATAGGTCCTCATAAGTCGGCTAGCGTCCGGCGGACCCTTCGAAAACGGCGTGCCGATGTGGTCAGCTATTGCGTTTCATAATGTTGCATAAACGCAGGGTCCGTTCGACCGGCTTCGATCCAAGTCGGTTGCAAGCGCGGTTGCCCTTCTTTCGCGATCTGGACGCAGCGGAGACTGAAGTCTGGGTACATCGGAAAAGGGACAACCTGGAGGCCTTCGTGGACCGCCGCGGCCCGGTAAAGGTGGCCTTCTTCGGTGGATTGGACACGCTGCAGAGGGTTGAGGACCCTCGCGTGGCAGCAGGCTCGCGCGTGCGGGTGGCATCGTTGGCCGGCATGAAAATGCGAGTAATCCAGATGCGAGGAAGCTGGAAGGACTACGTGGACATCCACTAGCGTGCCACGGGATCGACTTGTCCACCGCTTGGGGAGCGGCCAAGGCGATTGATCGGAGCTTTGACCCGGCTACGAGTGTCCGGGCGCTACAGTTCTACGGAGACGGGACGCTCGACCGCGTTCCGGCTGCCATGCAGCGAGATTTGACGGCTTGGGCGCAAGCAGTGGATTTGACCCGGCTGCCCGGTCTAAAATCACGCCGGGGCCTGAGTCCGGAAAGGCTGGCGCGATGAAAGTCGGTAGTCCATACCCACCAGAATTGCTGCGGGTTGCGCGTAAGGTCGTGTGGTACGACGCACCTGAGCGAACACTCGAAGACATCCCCGTGTTCTTGGCGCATTTGATGGTGTACGGTTCGCGACATGACGTAGAGCTGGTGGAAAAATACGTGTCCCCGGAGGAGTTCCGTCAGGCGCTTGAGAACGCGCCTGCGGGAGTGTTTACGCAAGATGCCTGGACCAAATGGCACAAGCAACTTGGGATAGAGCCAATTCCGCCATTGCCCCGGCGCCGGTTTCCGAATGGTTGCGTGGGACCAGAAGCAGGGTGATTCTTTGGGCGGTAGACTTCTTCTGAACGTAGGCTGCCAGTCGTTTTGGCGCGGGGGATTCGACGGATGGCGATCTGGTATAAGCGCAGTGTGGCGTCCTGATTAGACACCGTGTGACCAGTCGACAAGTGGACGAAGTTTCGTGAGCAGATGGTCGCCCCCAACTTGCGCCAGGATTGATAAAACTGTTAACGGTTTTGCAACGGTGTTGGTGCGAATCGGGGAAACTCTGGGGCAACCGACTCATAAAGAATCAACGAGATGCAGTTCGAGGCAACCCCATGAAACTCTGTCAAGTACCTTCAGGTTCTAGTTCTCGCAAGGGAGTGGAGGTTCAAGTCCTCTCATCCGCACCAATACAATCAATAAGCTTTGGACGAATCGCTGGTTTGCGAGATCAGATTCTTGGAGGAAAGCGCGTGGCCAGTTTCAGATGGTGCATTGAGGCAACCATCCGGCCCTTCTTCGGGCACTGAAAACCAAAGTGGATTCGATACCGTACCTTCCAATGGTTAAGCAGAAAGTAGTCCCCGCCTGGGGACAGAAGTGGATTTCGCCCAAGCAAAGCTCAACCGGGTGCTTCGGGGGTGGGTGAACTACTTCGCGGTGGGACATTCGAGCCGGTGCGTGTCGTTCGTCAAAGACTGGGCGGAAGCGGAAAGGCACAGGATTACCGGGTTTCGACGATCGGGGTGCGCTGAAAGCCAATCCGGTGCTGCAAGGGAAATTAGAAACGGGCTGGTGTAAGCCAGCACCGCGCTAAACTCTACCAATGAACTGGAACGATGCCGCCGAAGACCTGCTGCAACAGATTGTGGCGCAGACCCCGCGCCCCGTGCGCGAGGCCGCCGCAGCGCAGCTTCTCGAGACCGCCGAACGTCTGGCCGAAGAGGATGGCAAGAACCGGGTGGGTGTCGAAACGGTGATCGCCGCCTGGATCGCCAATACGCCCGAGACCATTCGCCCCGACCTGCCGCGGCAGATGGAGAAGTTCGGTCTCGACCCGACCGAGTACCAGCATCTGCTTTAGCCCGCGCGGTCCAACCCGTCCTCGATCAAAATATTTTCGCTTGACAGCCCGCGCCGCCGGTGCTAGATTTTTAGCATGTTGCTAAAATTACAGCAGGTGACGGGGCGGTGACGGAAGGCGGGCTGAGCCGGCGCGAGCGGCAGATCATGGATATTCTCTACCAGCGCGGCAAGTCCTCGGCTTCCGAAGTACTCGCCGCCATGGCGGATCCGCCCGGCTATTCGGCAGTGCGGGCGATGCTGCGTGTGCTCGAGCGCAAAGGACACGTCCGGCACCAGGCCGAAGCGTTGAAGTACGTCTATCTTCCGACGGTGGCGCGCGAGAAGGCCAAGCGATCGGCGGTGAAACACCTGCTGGACACGTTCTTCAGAGACGCGCCGGATCAGGCGGTGGCGGCGCTGCTGGATGTCTCTTCCACCCGTCTGACGCGCGCGGAGTTGGATCGTATGGCGGAGATGATCGAAAAGGCGAAGAAGGAGGGCAAATAAATGTATTCCATTGGGATCGGCGTAGCGGTCAAAAGCAGTTTGATATTGGGATTGGCATGGCTCTTGGCGAGGCTGCTGCGCCCGCGTTCCGCGGCAGCGCGGCACGTGGTGTGGACCGCGGCATTGGCGGCGGTGCTGGCGCTGCCATTTCTTTCAGTCTGGCTGCCGGCGCTGCGCGTGCGCACAACAGCCGCGCTTTGGGCAACCCCGGCGGACGCGATGTTTGAGGCGAGCGCCGCGGTCTCGCCCGCGGCCCGCACTGCCGGCTCGCAGGTGCACGGCTCGACGACTGCGTCATCGATGGGCACGCCCTGGCGAGCAGATTGGCAGGTCTGGCTAATGCTCGTCTGGGCGGCGGGCTTCACCATGGCTTTCGCGCATACGCTGGCAGCCTGTGCGGCCGCCTGGCGCCTGCGCCAGTCAGCCAGGCCCTTTCCCGATGGCGCTCTCTGCACGGGATTGTCACGAGCGCTCGGAATCGACCGAGTGGTGGAGGTGCGCGAAGCCGCGGCGGGCAGCATGCCGATGACTTTCGGGCTGCTGCGTCCCGCCATTCTGGTGCCATCCGAAGCTGTGGAGTGGGACTCAGAACGCCGCCGCAACGTGTTGCTGCATGAGCTGGCGCATGTGCGTCGCGGCGACGCAGCCACGCACCTGTTGGCGCGCGCGGCGTTGAACATTTATTGGTGGAATCCGCTGGCCTGGATGGCGTGGCGCGAGTTCCTCAAGGAGCGCGAGCGGGCTGCCGACGATCTGGTGCTGAGCGCCGGCGCGCGCGCTTCGGAATACGCAGGTCATTTGCTCGAAGTTGCCCGTACCTTGCAAACGGGTCCGGCCATGGGATGGGCGGCGGTCGCCATGGCGCGACGATCGCAACTCGAAGGCCGGCTGCGGGCTATCCTCGACTCCGGCGTCAACCGGGCAGCCGCGGGCCGCGCCTCCCTGCTGGCAGCGGTGCTGCTGGCTGTGGCGCTGGTTGCGCCGCTCGCGGCCGTGCGGGCGCAGCAGAGTCAGACGCAGGCGGCAGCTACCGATGGGAACGCTGCCGATGCCGCAATCCGCGCGGCGCGCTCGCAGAACAATTACGAAAGACTGGAGAATGCCGGGAACGCCGCGGCACAACTGCGCATGTACGGCATCGCGCACAAACTTCTGGACGCCGCGCTACTCATTCGCGCGGAACTGTTTGGCGAACAAAGTCCGCAATACGGCGTTGGAATACTGAAGCTCGCAGCGCTCGAAAACAAGCTGAACCATGAACAGGCCGCCGGGGAGCTCTACACCAAAGCCGCTCATCTGTTGGGAGAGCAGCCGGAAGCGGCGCCCGCGTTGATCCATCTGGGGATCACTGCGATTGACAAAAAAGATTTCCCGCAGGCCATGGAGTATTTCCAGCATGTGCGCCGCCTCAATCCTACGCAGGCCGGCGCGGCGATGATGTGGATGGCCGTGGTCGAGCAGCGGCAGCAACACATGGACGAAGCCGAGAAGCTCTATCAGGGCGCTCTCGCCATACAAGATCCGAAGTCGGTGGAGGCGGCCATTACCATGGAAGTTTACGGTCAGTTCCTTCGAAAGCAGGGGCGCGTGGACCAGGCAGGGGAGATGGACACGCGTGCAGCCGCTATACAGGCGGCCAATGCGCTGTCTCCCGTTTCGCACACAGGCCCGGCCGTTTACAAAGCGTCGAGCGCGGGCGTGAGACCCCCATCGCTGGTGAGCAAAGTAGAGCCGGAGTATAGCGAGGAAGGGCGCGCCGCGGCGCTCGAAGGCACCATTATCGTGGGGGTGGTGATCGGATTGGACGGCCTGGCGCACGATGCCCGGATTCTCAGTGGTCTCGGCCTCGGCCTGGACGAGCAGGCCGTCGAAGCCATTCAACAATGGCGGTTCAAGCCGGGACTCAAGGACGGCCAACCCGTGCCGGTAGCGGCAACCATCGAGGTGAACTGGCGCCTGCTGTGACGGCGAGCAGCGCGTTAGATTCTTCCGGAGCGTGAACGTCGCTTGGGGCGGGTAGGCCTTGGGCGGGATTATTGGTTCTGGTGAACAGGCGGGGGGCAATGCAGCGTCTGACTTCGCCGTTCACGCTCCAAACAGTATAGTGACGTACCCCTGAAAATCGTTTCACCGGCGCGGCGGCTAAGTAGCGCGCCGGTTCCCATAGAGTTCTACGTGCAGCCGGGGACTGAAGCGGAAGCCTTCGCGCTTGGCAATTTCCGCAAGCCAGACCCCGCGATCGCGCAGTGCGCCGGCTTCGATGCCTTCCGCCATCAGGATCACCTTGGCCGCGTCGGCATCGAGCGCGCGCACCAGCTCCCGCACCTCCGCCATATCGTCCGGCTGCGCGATCACGAATTTAAGCTGATAATCATAATCCGCAATGAGCCTCCGCAGCACGCCGGGTTGGATACGCAGACGCTCGTGGCGCCCGGCCCAGTCGCCTTCCGGCGTCGAATGCGCGAGTTTCGGGCTGATGCTCATCAGGTCGCACTCGACCGGCGAGAATACCGTGCCGGCGGTTTCGATGGTGATGTGCCGTCCGCGTCCGCGCAAGCCGCGCGTCAGATCCAGGATCTCGGGCGCGATCATGGGCTCACCGCCGGTCACCACTACATGCCGCGCTGGATATGCATCGACCGCGGCCAACACTCGCTCGACCGGCCAATTTTCGCCTTCCGGATGCCATGAAGTATAGGGCGTGTCGCACCAGGAGCAGCGCAGGTTGCAGCCGCTGGTACGCACGAATACGGAAGGCACGCCCACCAGCGACCCTTCGCCCTGAATGGAATAAAAAATTTCAGCGATCCTCAATGCCGGCCTCTTCAAACCCCTTGCGGCGCAGCAGACAGGAATCGCACTGCCCGCACGGACGCCCCAGCGCGTCGGGATCGTAGCAACTGTGGGTCAGGCTGAAATCCAGGCCAAGCTTGCCCGCAAGCTTCACGATTTCCGCTTTCGAGAGGCTGATCAGGGGCGTGTGGATGCGGATGCGCAGCTTTCCTTCGACGCCCGCCTTGATCGCCAGATTGGCCATACGCTCGAAGGCTTCGATGAATTCGGGACGGCAGTCCGGATAACCGGAGTAATCGAGCGCGTTGACGCCGATGAAAATATCGGGCGCCTCCAGCACCTCCGCCCAGGCCAGCGCGAAAGAGAGGAAGATGGTGTTGCGCGCCGGAACATAGGTGACCGGAATACCGTGCGCCATCTCCTCAGTTGAGCGTCCTTTGGGCACATCCAGGTTGCCGGTGAGAGCAGAATGGCCGATCTGGCGCAGATCGATGGGCGCGATGACATGCTGCTCGGCGCCCAGCGCGCGGGCTACCTTGGCTGCAGCCTCCAGCTCCACGCGGTGGCGTTGCCCGTAGTCAAACGAGAGCGCGTAACAGGCATAGCCTTGCCCGCGAGCCAGAGCCAGGCAAGTCGCGGAATCCAGGCCGCCGCTCAATAGACACACGGCGCTGCCGATGGCGTTCATTTCGGCAGCCTGAGCGCCAGCAGGAAGCCGATGAGGGGAAAGGCGATCAAGCCGGCGAAAGCCCACTGCATGGAGTAAAGATCGGATATCCAACCGGTGAGGGGAATGAAGATCAACCCGGCGATACCCCAGGCAAAGCCCATCATCAGCGCGGAAACGGTGCCTGCCTGCGCCGGCACGAGGTCTTGCGCCATGACCACGTTCACCGGAATGGTGAACAACAGGATCGCGCCTCCCAGGAACAGGCCTGCCACCGAGAGCGCGCCATGGCCGAAGACGAACAGCGCCAGCAGCGGCGTCGATCCGAGCATGGAGATCATGATCACGCGGCGGCCGCCGAAGCGATCGGCCAGAGTGCCGCCCGCCATGCCGCCCGCGGCGCCACCCAGCAGGTACAGCGCCAGGCACAGGCTTGCGGCGGGGAGCGAATAGTTACGCTGGGTATGCAGATAGAGCGGCAGCATCTGGGTAAAGGTGATCTGCACGATGGAGCGGATCACCACCAGAAAATAGAGCACCAGCATGGGCTTCCAGACCGACCGCAACGGCTCCCAATCGAACTTAGCCGCCGGCTGCGGCCGCCCGGCGGGAGGCCGCATCAAAACCAGCAACAGCATCGTCGTGGCCAGCCCAGGGAGCGCGCCCCAGGCCGTATGCGCCAGCGTGCCTCCCCTGGTCAGAGCGGAAAAAAACAGCGGACCCATGGCCAGCCCCAGCGATCCGGAGCAGACGAAGACAGCCATGGCGCGGCCCCGGTTGCGCCGCACTCCCGCCACCGCATTGGCGGCCGCCTGCGGATGAAATGCGGCGATGCCGGCTCCTCCCAACAGCACCATCGCCAGCAAACCCGCGTAACCCGGCGCCCAGCCAAGCGTAGAAATGAACACACCGGCCATGGCCGGCCCCAGTGCGGCGAACAGGCGCGAATGCAAACGGTCGGACAGGTAGCCGTAGACCGGTTGCATGACCGAGGATGAAAACACCAGCACTCCGGCCAGGACACCCGCTTCGGTGTAGCTCAGCCGGAAGCGATCGAGCAGCGCCGGTTGCAGCGTGCCGAGCGCGCCCGAATACAAATCGACGAAAAAATGCCCCATGCAGAACAGTGCCAGCGGCAACCAATCAGGGCTGCCGCCTGAGCTTCGCTCTGCGGCGACGAGCGTGCTGGGAGCGGTCATTCGCGGGTGTCCTGTTATTATACTTTGTACTGCGACTACGCTTCATCACGTCCACGCCTATGAACGTGCGGCAGGGCAGCGGCACGTTCGTGGGCATACAGAGTCTTTGCGACGCGCTCCGCCACCTGGGCGTCGCAGTGGATCTTGACTCGCCGCGGTTTCACCTGCCTGTCTACACGCTCGAGCGCATCGTATTCAATGAAACCCTGCGCTTCGCCGGTCGAAACACGTACGACGCCACGGTGGGCTTTGACCTGGATGGCTATCGCATTGCCGGGCGCGCAGGCCATCCGCACCTCGCCGCGCTCAAAGGCGTGATCGCCGACGAACTGCGCAACGAATCCGGATTAACCGGCGCCACCATGCGCGTACAGGCCCACTTCGAAGCCATCCATGTGCGGCGCGCCGCGGCAGTGATCTGCACCAGCCGCTATTCGGCCGAAGCCGCGCGTGAAGCTTACCATCTTCCGCAACTGCCGCGCATCGTCCCCGAGCTGATCGATCTTGCCGGATGGCGCGGCCTGCTGCTCGGCAACCCCGTGACCCCGGCCGCCGGGGGCTTCACGGTTCTATCGGTGTGCCGGTTCTATCCGCGCAAGCGTCTGCACGTGCTGTTAGAATCCGCCGCGCAGTTGCGCAGGCGCATTCCGCGCCTGTCGGTACGGTTGGTAGGAAACGGGCCGGAAGCCACCCGCCTGCGCGCATTGCACCGCGACCTGAAGCTCGGCGATACGGTCCAGTTCGTGGGAGACGTATCGCGCGAGCAGCTTGCCGCCGAATACAATCGTGCGGATCTGTTCTGCCTGCCGAGCGTCCAGGAAGGCTTTGGAGTTGTGTTCCTGGAGGCCATGGCCGCCGGCAAGCCCATTGTGGCCACCAGCGCCGCGGCGATTCCCGAAGTCGTCCCGCACGCCGTGCTGGTCGAGAGGGACAATGCCGAAGCGCTCGCCCACGGCATCGAATCGCTCTATCGCGCGCCCGAGCAGCGCACCCGCCAGGCCGCGGCAGGAACCCGCTGGGTGGAGCAATTCGATGCGCCGCGCGTGGCAGCTCTGTTTTTGGAAGAAATCCGGCGGCTGCGCTAAAACCGATAATCGGGCGGCTTGATCCCGTTCACGCGCAAATAAACTTCCGCCTGCCCACGATGGTGCGCCGTGTGCGTGAAGTAGGCCCAGAGCCGTTCACGTCCGCTCATCTGGCGGCCTTCCGGTCCGCTCATGGCGTCGAGTTTCTCCGGGGTGATGTCGTTGACGACTTTGGTACAGAAGTCGAAAGAGTCGCGCAGAAACTGCACCGCCGTCTCTTTGTCGAACGCGCCTTTGGGATCTTTATACGCCGCCGCGACCTTTTCCGGCGGCGTGGGCGCCTTTATTCCGCCGGCCAGCGCGCAGGCATTGTTGTTGGCCATAGCAATATGAACCATTACCCGGCCGAAGCCCATCTCTTCGGCGTTCGGCTTGAAGTCATAATGATCGGCTGGCATGGCTTCGGCGACAGCCAGCGTGAACTCCTTGCTCGTTTGCCAGTGTTTGGCGATCATGGCCCTTTCATCGGCGCCGAAGACGGGCGCTGCAATTGCCAGCACGGCGGCTACTGTCATCCACTTTTTCATGAAATTCCTCCGGGATATAATTGATATCGCAAAACTCGCTCACGAAGCAAGTGGAGGTGATTTCGCATGACCCGCAGAGAACTGGGCAAATTGGCGGCGGCCGGAAGCATGGCGCTGTTGCCGGCCACGCGCGCAGCCGGTGAAGGCAAGTATGGCGGCCCTCTCGAGGGTTTCGAAAGCAAGGTAGATGTAGCCGGGTTCGACCCTGTTCTTTACACGCGTAAACTTTACGAATCGGCGCCGCTGCGCATGACCTTTCGCGCCGAAAACCGCAAGCAGGCCGAAGCCTGGCAGAAGCGCCTGCGCGCGAAAATCACCGAGCTTCTGGGCGGCTTTCCTGCGCGTGAGGCGCTCGGCGCCCAGACGCTCGAAGTGCGCGATTTTCCCAATTACCGCCGCGAGAGGTTTGTGTTTCAGAGCCGGCCCGGAATGCTGGTGCTCGGCTACCTGCTGACGCCCGTGAAATCCGCTGCTCCATATCCGGCGATGATCTGTATCCCCGGCCACGGGCGCGGCGTGGATGACATTGTGGGCATAGACGCCGGGGGTCACGACCGCACCGACAAGGAAGGTTACGAGCACGATTTCGCCATCCAGGTAGTGGAGCACGGTATGGCCGCGGTGGCTATCGAGCCGCTGGCGTTCGGCTGCCGCCGGGATCCGATCACCCGCAAAGGCGGCGCCGAGGCCAGCGCCTGTCAGCCTTCAGCCGGCGCCGCCTTGCTGCTGGGCCAGACCATGATCGGCTGGCGCGTCTACGACGTCATGCGCGCCATCGACTGGATCGAGACCCGCAAGGAACTGGACGCGCGCCGCGTCGGTTGCATGGGTATCTCGGGCGGCGGGACTTGCACCACTTTTGCTACGGCGCTCGAGCCACGCATCCGCGTGGCCATGATCAGCGGCTATCTCAATACTTTTCGCGATAGTATCATGAGCCTGGCCCACTGCATCGACAATTACGTGCCTGGAATTCTCAACTGGGCCGAGATGTACGACGTCGCCGGCCTGATTGCGCCGCGGCCACTGTTTGCCGAATCGGGCCGCAAAGACCCCATTTTCCCCATCGATGCGAGCCTGTCGAGTTTTGCGCGGGTGAAAAAAGTATACGAGGTTTTCGACGCCGCGCCCAATGTGCAGCAGGAAATTTTCGACGACGTACACGTCTTCTATGGCGTGCACGGGCTGCCGTTCCTGGCCAAGAACCTGGGCGTCGAAGCCGCGTGATGCCGCCTTGTTGCGTTCTTTCATCATGGCCCCGGCAACCATCATGGCCGGACCCACAAATAATTCGGGAACCGGAAGGACTACCGTCATGAGTGGCGCTCGCGATTGCCGGAGGGGTAATCGAGTCTCTGTTGACGTGTGAAGCATTGCTAACGGGAACGGCGTTCCATAACCAGCGATTCAGGAGATAGACGAACAAGCTCTCATGCGCGCCGGCGGGGAACGGTGAGCACGTAGCCGTGTCCCCTCGAGCTCTTGATTTCTATGCCTCGCCCCGGATCGAGGCATAGTTTGCGCCTGATATTCGAGATGTGCGTATCGATGCTACGATCAAACGGCTCGAGCGGGCGTCCCAGCCCCTGATAAGTGAGAGTTTCCCGGCTCTGCACTCGCCCGGCGGATCGGGCGAGAGCCTTAAGCACCATGAACTCGGCGGTCGTCAGCCGCACGGGCACTCCATCGAGCGTGGCCGACATCGTCCCGGGGTAGATCGCCAGCGCACCTAGTGCGAGCGCAGTCGAATCCGGCCGGCCATTGGCGGAGCGGCGAAGAATCGCATGCAGGCGCGCGACGAGTTCACGCACGCTGAACGGTTTCACAAGACAATCGTCTGCGCCGAGTTCCAGCGCCAGAATCCGGTCTTTCTCGTCTCCCCGTGCAGTAAGCATCAGAACCGGTACACTTCCTTCCTTTCTCACGCGCAGCAGCAGCTCGAGCCCATCCATCTTCGGCATCATCACGTCCAGGATCAAGAGGTCGAAGGAGCGCCGCGCGAGACAAGCGAGAGCGGCTGCTCCGTTCGGCGCGTGTGCGGGTTGAAAATTCTCCCCTGTCAGGAGTTCAACCAGCATGCCTGCGAGGCAAACATCGTCGTCCACGATGAGGATCCGGCCTTCGCTCATATCTCACGGAAGAGTTCGCCGCGGGTCTACACGCCGCTCGGCGCCGCATCTTAGCGCTGTTTGTTTTTGCCTGGAAACCCTGTATCGATCGGCTTCTTCGGGTTGGCGCGGATCTGGAGGTCGGCGCAATGATGGTAGCTGTAGTCGCCGTCTGGATTTCTGCCATGGGCCCCCATGAACTCAATCACCTGCAAGGTACATTTCTCGCAGTTGATGTTGGGAATCTCGACATCGGCTTCCTGTTCTTTATCGAAAGGTGCCACGTGCATGAACAAGCCGTCGGCAAGAACCGGCGGTGACGGCGGATAGTGAATGGCCCCCGAAACGGACCGTTGACGACCGTCGGGCCCCGTCTCGCTGATGGGTTCGGGATCGGGCGGGAGCTCGCTGCGCGAATTCACGGCGAGGGCCACGCGGTAAAAGCCTGGATGAAAAGCCATCTCCCGGATTCGGATGCGAAGTTTGTCACCTCCCTGGATTTTCGTAATGGCGCCGGTGGGTTTGCCAGGGTCAGTCAACGTTCCGCCGCACGGAGGCGACCACTGCGGATCGCCGAACTCCGCTTCCTCGAGCCAGGATGCGGGCTCGAGCAGCCTGAAATGCGCGACGCCCCGTGGCGCCAGCACCAGCAGCAGGCAGCCGCCGAGCCAAATCGTAAACGTTCTCATGTGATCTCTCCCTTCAGTAACCTGCTTGAATCCGCTGGAGCCCGTTCAGAAGCGCCGCATCGACACGCGCCGCGAGATGAGTCATGAGTTGGTAGCCAGCCCCCATGGCTAACCAGCTGGCGCAAATTGCCGCGGGGGCAACATGAGAAACCGGCGACCGTAGCAGGGCGGAAACAAGTCCGGCCAGCGGAAAACAAACCGCGACGATGCCGGCACGCGCGATCTTCGGCGTGACAAATCGCTGAACTGCCCGAAAGAAGACTCCCGTGACGAGTCCATAAAAAAGAAAGGTTGCGTGCCAACCCACTGCGGCGCACGCCACCATGAGGACGGTGAGGATGACCGTGAGCAGCAATGCTGCTTTTTGAAACGCGCGGCTTTTGAAAACGTTCTCAAGCGAAGTCACGCCCAGATAGACCGCCACGGACGCCAAGATATCGAGCGCTTCAATCACCGTATGCCGGCTCGCGAGCACTTTCATGATGGGTGTGCCAAAGCCGAACGCCAGACCGGCCTGCACTGCCAGAATCACCGCTAAAAGACAACTCGCCAGGAGCACGGTCGAAAGTGTGTATGTGAAAGCCCGAAGCCTTCGCCGGTCGTGCCGGTAGACGCAGGCAAAACCTTGGGCGATCTGCCCGGGATCCCCAAAGTTAGCCAGCGCCAGTTTCTCGATCTCATCCTGGCCGCGGCCAGCCTCGCGCGCCGCGACCACGAAATCCTCGATATGGGAGCGAAGCTCGCGTTGAATCTCACCCCGCCGCTTGCCCGAGGGAATCTGAGAGGAGTTCACGATAGAGTCGATCAGTTGATCCGTTGCGCGCATTTACTTACTCTCCAGTATTGCGGCCATCGCACCCGTCAGATGCTGCCATTGCTTTTCGTACTCCGCCGCGACCTTTCTGCCTTTCGCGGTCAGCGAGTAATACTTGCGTTCCCTGCCGTTTTCGGCCGTGCGCCATTCGGACTTGATCTGACCCTTCTTCTCAAGCTGATGGAGCGCAGGGTAAAGCGTACCCTCCTTAAACTCAAAAGTATGGGCACTGCGGCGCGCGGCCTCCTGAAGAATTTCATAGCCGTACATTTCGCCTCGCGACAGCAGATTGAGCAACAGTAAACTGATGCTTCCCTTTAAGAACTGGCGGTCGATCTCCATTGCTTTGTTTTGCAATCCTTGGATAACAAGGTATCATCCAATGGCCCTCCTGTCAATCCCAGTCGTCTGCCCAGGCGGGAATCGTTCGCCTCTCCTTTCCTCCGGCGGTTGAGCCTCATGCGTCTGTGTCAAGAAATGCAAAGTCGCCGGCGAGTCCGCCCGGATCGGATTAAAATTGAGCTTCGATGGAGCAGGCGAGTGAGCCCGCACCATGGGAGGCGCACGCTGTTGAAAAATTTGATTGTCTTATCTGGCGCATTAATTGGCCTCGCCGCTGTTGGCTTACCCCAACAGGATTCCTCCGGGGTATCGGGCCTGGATGCCATCGCCGCGCGGCAGGCGAGCCTTGATATGTCTTCCATCACGTTCCGCTCGATGGGCGATGCCATGAAAGCGGGACGCCAGGCGGAGAGTCAAGGCTATCCGGCGGCCGCCCTTGCCAAATGGGCCAAGGCTCTTCCGCGAATGTTTCCGCCTGGCACTGGCCAGGGTGACACGTCTGCGTTTTCACAGGGGCTCCCCGCAATCTGGAAAGATCGCGCCGGCTTCGATCAGGCTGCGGCCAATTATGCCGCCGCGACAGCCCGGCTGGCTGCCCTGGCTGCGGCCAACGACACAGCAGGCTTCACAAAACAACTCGAAGAGGTGAGCCAAGCCTGCGGTGCCTGCCATGCCCGCTATAAGGCAGGAGCCCAGGGTCCACCCAGGAAATGAGCATCGCGAGAGTTCGGGCTCGAAGGAATAGAACGCGACACATGGGGCGTTGAAGCCGAATCGACCGGCCGTGCATCATGACGGGACACTGTTAGGTCGCGGCCTCTCTCCCGCGCCAGGACAGGGCTCGTGCGGCGTCAGTTCCAACGCTTCGTCAATAAGCTGCGACTGCAGAGACTCCTTCGGACGACCCATTCAATGAAATGCCCAGTGCTGGAGCTACCAACAGTGCGGAACGGAATGCGAGACCTGTGCCTATGTGTGTGCCTATGGCTCGGGGGGGACCTACCCCGGCCTGAACGACGATGAGGTGAAAGGTTTAGTTCAACAGAACTTTTGTAACAGTACGTCGCATCAGTATTGGTCGCTTCAAAGAACTGGCGATTTGCCCCCGACCTCCGGCGGCCCACCCGGTAGTGTCAAGTACTTTGTGTAAACGTCATCTCCGCCTTTGCGTTGGCTCATCGGCCGCGAGGCCGAGCTTGTTAATGTGCCCACGTCACACCAGAGGCCCGATTGAGCCAGCGGCTTTTTCAAGGTCGAACAGTAGCGTGAGAGGCGGCGGGGTGGAACCTGCAGAACCCGGTCCCCGACACCCGCCGGCCCAAGGAGTTTCGGGACGGAGACGGGACGCAATAAACATCGGCTCACCAACGTCCTGTCTTCTTGTCCCGTTGGTGCGCGTCTTTCAGTAGGCACGTCCCATGGACTGCGGTTTGCGCCGTTCCCGTCTTGTTGTTCCATCGATGGGCGCATTGCACTCGCGGTCCAGATACGACGCTCTGGGAGATCAGTCCCGTGAAGCTCGGGTCACGTCAACTTGATGGGGACACCCGGACATATGAAGAACAGCAAGGAATCCCACGGCTGAAATCCCCGCCAGCCTTATCCAGCGTCAATCGGCCACCCGCTATTCCGCGAGATCCAGCGTGCTGAAGAAATATGCCAGTTCCACCTCCGCCGTTTCCGGCGCGTCCGATCCGTGAATGCAATTGCGCTCAATCGACTCCGCGTACCGTCTGCGAATGGTGCCTTCCATAGCGCTGGCGGGATTGGCCGCCCCCATGATCTCGCGCAGCTTGGCGACGGCATCCTCCCGCTCGAGCGCCACCGCCGCGGTCGGGCCCTCGCTCATAAATTTCACCGGGCTCGCATAAAAAGGCCGCTCCCGATGCACCGCATAGAAGCCCTCCGCTTGCAGCCTGTTCAGGCGCGTCATACGCAGGGCTACCTAGGCGTCGAAGCCGCGTGATTCCGCGTTGTTGCGTTCTTTCATAATGGCCCCGGCAACCATCATGGCCGGACCCACAAATAGTGCCTCGATCGGAAGTTGCGCACTATTGATGCACGCCAACCAAAACAGCGCCCAACCGGTTTTTAGGAGAATCCCCGGCCATTTTTCAACAGCCCAGGCGTACAGCTTGTCACTGGGCATCGAAATCCGGCTCCGGTTCCGGGAGTACATCGTGATCCCGGGCGGTCCAGACATACAACGTCGGGAGCAGGAAGATACTCATGACTAAGTCGGCAATCAGGCCGCCGACGATCACGATAGCAAACGGCCGCTGTGAATCGGATCCAATGGCATGTGACAGCGCGGCCGGCAGTAGTCCCAGCGTGGCCACCAGCATGGTCATCATAATAGGACGAAGTCTGAGTACGGCTCCTTCGATGGCAGAATCTTCAATCGTCCTTCCCCGGGCACGGAGCTGATTCATATACTCCAGCATGATCACACCGGTTTGAACGGACACCCCGAACAGCGCCAGAAAGCCGACGCCCGAGGATACGCTGAAGTTGGTGTGAGTGACCAACAGCGCCAGCAGTCCTCCGATGCGCGCCATAGCCACGTTAGCCAGAATCAGCATGGCCCATTTGAACGAATGGAACATGGTATAGAGAATGATGAAAATGATGAGGACGGTGATGGGCACGATAATCAGGAGACGCCGTTCCGAGCGCTTCTCACTCTCGTACTCGCCCTCCCAGCGGACTTGATAACCGGCCGGCAGCTTGACTCCACGGTCCACCTTCCGGATAGCTTCCTCGACAGCGCCGCCCAGATCGCGCCCACGAACGCTGTACTTGATGGCCACATATCGCGAGTTGCCCTCCCGATAGATTTCCGAAGCTCCGTCTTTCGTTTCAATGTTGCAGAGCTGCGCGAGCGATACGCGCTCGTTCGAGGGCGCCAGCAGGCGAATATTCCGGATCGCCTCGCGTGTATCGCGGTATTGCGGCAGGTAGCGCATGACCAGGTCGAAGCGGCGCTCGCCTTGCAGCACCTGGGTGAGCGCGTTGCCACCGACCGCCGTCTGAATGCCGTCCTGCACATCGGCAACATTGATTTGATAGCGGGCGGCCTGTTTCCGGTCCACTGTGAAATTGAGGTTGGGCTGGCCGATCACCCGAAATAATCCGAGGTCCTCGATTCCGCGGATCTGCCGCATGATGTTCACCACCTCGGTGCCCTTCTGTTCGAGTAGTTTCAGGTCGTCCCCATAAACTTTGGTGGCGAGTTGGCCTTTGACGCCGCTCACCGCTTCCTCCATGTTGTCCGCAATCGGTTGGGAGAAATTCCAAATCACGCCGGGCGTTTTTTCGAGTTCGTGATTCAGGGCGCCGATGAGTTCCTGCTTGTTCTGGTGAAATACGGAACGCCACTGCTCTTTCGGCTTCAGATCGACAAAGTATTCCGTATTGAAAAAGCCAGTGGTATCCGTTCCGTCGTCGGGACGGCCGACCTGGCTGGTGGCCACGGTAACTTCCGGGAAGGAAGCCAGCCGCAGGCGCGCCTGTTCGGCCACGCGACTGCCCTCGTCCGGGCCGGTGCTAGGCGCCAGGGTGCCGCGGACCCAGATGGCTCCCTCGTCAAGATGCGGCAAAAACTCCGAGCCGATGATGCCGCTGGTAGCCAGGTAGATGACGGCGATCAGGCTGATCAGGCCTGTTCCCACGGTCAGCCAGCGCGCGCGTATGGCCCAGCCCACGGCTTTGCGATAGCCGTCCGTGAGAAGTGCCAGAACCGGATTGCGCCACTCCCGCACATTGCGGCGGAACAGTAGACTCGAAAGAACAGGCGCCAGGAGCATGGAAAAGATCAGTGCTCCGAGCAGAGCGAAGGCTACCGTCCACGCCATCGGCTTAAACAGCCGCCCTTCCACACTCTGCAGGGTGAAGATCGGCAGATACGCCGTGATAATAATCCCGATGGCGTAAAACACGGGCCGCTGCACCTCGTGAGCGGCTTCACGGATGGACGCGAGCGGCGTTTTGGAAGTGCCGCCGGCGCGGCCGAGGTGCCGCACGATGTTCTCCACCATGACTACGGCGCCGTCCACTACCATGCCGAAATCCAGCGCTCCGAGCGACAGCAGATTGGCGGGAATGTGGCGAAGGTCCAGGCAGATGGCCGCAAACAAGAGCGAAAACGGAATGGTCAGCGCCACGATCAGGGCGCCGCGAAGGTTACCGAGGAACAGGAAAAGGACGATCGAAACCAGGATGATTCCTTCCCTCAGGTTGTGGAGAACCGTGTGCGTGGTGTAATGCACCAGGTCGCTGCGATCCAGGAAGGGCGCCACCTTGACTCCCTTGGGCAGAATACGGTCGTTCAGTTCAGCGATTTTTTGGTGTATGAGATCGAGGGTTTCGTCGGCCCGCGCGCCTTTGCGCAACAGCACAATGCCTGAAACCACATCGTCGTCGTCGAGAATCCTGCCATCGGCGCGGTGAGTGGATTTGGCGAACCGGCCCAGGCGGATCTTAGGGCCTTGCGCCACGGTAGCGACGTCGCTTACCAGCAACGGCGTTCCGTTACTGGCTTTAATGACGGTGTCTTCAATGTCCCTGACGGTCGAGACCAGGCCCACCGCGCGCACGTTGACCTGCTGCAAACCTACCTGGATGAAGCTTCCACCGGCATTTACGTTGTTGTTGGTAAGCTGCTGTTCCAACTCGCCGAGGTTCAACCCATAGGAGATGAGCTTGTCCGGATCGACCCTGACCTGATATTCCTTGGTCGGCCCGCCGAAGCTGGATACGTCCACTACGTTCGGCACGGATTTGAATTGCTTCTCCAGCACCCAGTCCTCGAGCGACTTCAGCTCCATCACGTCATACTCCGGGTTGGTGCTGGTCAAGGTGTAGAACATGATCTGCCCGACCGGGCTATAGTCGGTGCCCATCTGGGGCTGCAGATTATTCGGCAGAGTCACCTGCGCAAGCCGCTCCAGCACTTTTTGCCGGTTCCAGTCGTTATCCGATTCGTCGTCAAAGATCAGCATCAGGCTGGACAGGCCGAACAGCGAGACGGAGCGCAGATGCGCGAGGTGTGGCAGGCCGTTCATCACGATTTCGAGCGGAATGGTGACCTGCTGCTCAACCTCTTCCGCGGCGATACCAGGCCATTGCGTGATGACCTGCACATAGTTGTTGGCCACGTCCGGATAGGCCTCTATGGGCAGGTTTTTGAAGGAGACCACGCCCCACGCAAACAGCAGGACGGCAAGCGCCAGCACCAGGAAGCGGCTATTCAACGCAAAATCGACAAGTCCGCGGATCATTGCTTAAAGAAGAACTAATTTCAATCTAGGGGGGCGCCCGTGATTGCGCCACGTATCTTTCATACGACTGTGGCTATCTTTTCAGGACCTGTTTTTGGCGCTCCGTTGCGACAGTCGCAACTTTCGATCCGGGTTGCCGATCTTTCGGCTAGAATCGCCTATCTTTCAGTCGCCGCGCTTCGCAATGGCGGGCCTGTTCCTCTATAACGGAATCAGGGCATTTTCATTCGTGGAGCGGATAAGATTACTCTTATTGATTGACTACGTCCTGGTGCGGGAGAGCCTCAGCCGTCAATTAGGCTTGGATCCCATCCTGGAAATCGTCGACGAGTGTGGCGCACCGGCCGAAGGCCTGGAGATTCTCAGCCGTTCCCCTGTCGATGTGGTTCTATTGGATTGCGATGTGGTGGGGAATGAAGCGGTGCGGTTCATTTCCACGGCCCGCGAGGCCGGACATCAAGGAAAGATTCTGGTGCTCGCGTCCGAAAAAGATATCGGGAGCTTATTCCGGCCGCTGCGCGCCGGCGCATCCGGCATCTTCCTGAAACATAGCTCGCTCGACACTCTGCCGAGAGCCATCCGGCAGGTTGCGGCGGGCGAGGCATGGGTAGATCTCGAAATCGTCCAACTTCTGGCAGGCTCGATTATCGAGCGCGGGACTCGCAATCTGGACAGTCTGCTGACCAAGCGGGAGCAGCAGGTCTTGCAAGGCGTTGTGGATGGCCTGACGAATAAGACCATCGCCGGGCAGGTGGGGATATCGGAAGGCGCCACAAAATCGATCCTGCGGGAGGTATTTCGAAAGGCGGGTGTGCGGACGCGCAGTCAACTGGTTCGCGTGGCGCTCAGTAGTTGATGCGTCGATGTTGGAACGGTAGTCAAGCGGCCGTGTTTCTTTGAACAGCATGGACAACACGTCGGTGTCATGCTGCGGAGAGCGCACTGATCGTAACGTAATATCCGTCCGGATCTCGAAGCGAGAACTCCATGGTTTGAGTATTCGGATTCACGTGTGGCTCCTCTTCGAGCCGAGTGACAAGAGAGCGTGCCCGTTGAAGCGCCAGGTCGAAATCATCGACACGGAAGAACAACAGGAGGCCGTTGCCGGGTGTCCCGTGATCTGGGCTCATCAATGAGGGATGCCCGTGGGCGCCCCACTCGTGGAGGCAGAGCAAGACAGTGCCATCTGAATCGAGGATTTGGCCAAAGTAGTCATGGGCAGGAAGGGCAGCCGGCTGACCGAACAGCGCCCGGTACCATTTGAAGCTGTCCCGCACGTCGCCTACCCCTATGATCGTCCACGTGCGCTTCACCGAGTCCCTTTCTGCGGACTAATTCTTGTTTAGACCGGCCTGAATACAACGAAGTCGTCGCCGCCAGCCGGGCCGACAACCATGTGGCTTACATTTGCTTCCAGCATATCCCAGAACTTGCGGTACTGTTTTGTGCCGACAGGCGGGTCAGGCTAAACCTGCCATCGGCTGAGATAGATCATCTGACACTGGCGGATCGGCGGCCATGCGTACAGAGGTCACGCACATGCTAATACCCGCCGGCAGCGCTGGCGTTCTCGCTATTGATTTCACGTAGAGACGCGGCTGAATTAATGCGTAAAGAGCGAGTACGGTGGCTGAAAGTTCGCTAACGAATGGATTCTATCGAGCGGGAGACGGGGCTCGAACCCGCGTGTCCCGCTTGGGCTTGATTCCTGCCCTCTTCGATTACACACTGCTTGGAGTTTGTCCTGCTACGGTGCCACGCGGAAATCAGCCGGTCCACTGTGCTCCGTCCGAAAGTCCCCCACTCGTACAGAGCCCGGATTGATCCCGCCGCGGCTGTAACCCGGCAACTGGCCGAGAACGCTCTCGGAGCCACCCTCTGAAAACTTATCCCATTCAGGCTTATCCCAGCGTCAATCTCCCACCCACTATTCCGCCAAGTCCAGCGTGCTGAAGAAATATGCCAGTTCCACCTCCGCCGTTTCCGGCGCGTCCGATCCGTGAATGCAATTGCGTTCAATCGACTCCGCGTACCGCCTGCGAATGGTGCCTTCGATGGCGCTGGCGGGATTGGTCGCCCCCATGATCTCGCGCAGCTTGGCGACGGCATCCTCCCGCTCGAGAGCCACCGCCACGATCGGGCCCTCGGTCATAAATTTCACCAGGCTCGCATAAAAAGGCCGCTCCCGATGCACCGCATAGAAGCCTTCCGCTTGCAGCCTGCTCAGGCGCGTCATACGCAGCGCCACGATCTTGAAACCTTCCCCTTCGATCGTCGCGAGAATCTCGCCGGTGTGTCCCGCCGCCACCGCGTCGGGCTTGATAATCGAAAACGTGCGCTGCTTACTCATAAGCGGCTCTTTACCTTTTCTCCGATCTCCGCGGGCGATGAGCAGACCGTAATACCCGCCTCTTCCATAGCTCGAATCTTGTCCGCCGCCGCGCCCGATCCGCCCGAAATGATCGCGCCGGCATGGCCCATGCGGCGGCCGGGCGGCGCCGTCTGGCCCGCGATGAAACCGATCACCGGCTTGCGCACATGCTCCTTCACGAAGCGCGCCCCGGTCTCCTCCGCGTCTCCGCCGATTTCGCCGATCATCACGATGGCGTGGGTAGCCGGGTCTTCGTGAAACAGCTCCAGGGCGTCCCGAAAGGTCGTGCCGACGATCGGATCGCCGCCGATGCCGATGCAGGTGGATTGGCCGATGCCAAGACCGGTCAATTGCCACACGGCTTCATACGTCAGCGTGCCCGAGCGCGACACCACGCCTACATGGCCCTGCAGGTGAATATGGCCGGGCATGATTCCGATCTTGCACTTGCCGGGCGAGATGACACCGGGGCAGTTGGGCCCGATGAGCCGCGTACGCCCGTCTTTCAAATAAGCGCACACCTTGACCATGTCGAGCGCCGGAATGCCCTCGGTGATGGCCACCACCAGCGGAACACCGGCGGCCGCGGCTTCCATAATGGCGTCCGCCGCAAATGCCGGCGGCACGAAGATTACCGACGCATTCGCGCCCGTCTCCCGGACCGCCTGCTCCACGGTGTCGAACACGGGCAGGTCCAGATGCGTCGAGCCGCCCCGGCCAGGCACCACGCCGCCCATCACCTGCGTGCCGTACGCGATGGCCTGCTGCGCATGGAAGGTGCCTTCCTTTCCGGTGAAGCCCTGCACGATCAGGCGAGTGCTTTCGTCAACCAGTACGCTCATGCTCTCCTCTACTGCGCGGCTATTGCGCGGCCAGACGCACTACCTTTTCAGCCGCGTCGCGCATCCCATCCGCAACGGTGAAATTGAACCCCGACTCCTGCAGGATCTTGCGGCCCAGCTCCACGTTGGTGCCCTCCATGCGCACTACGATCGGCGCCGCAATATGCAGATCGCGCGCGGCCGCCAGCACGCCGTTGGCCAGCGTGTCGCAGCGCAGGATGCCGCCGAAAATATTGATCAGCACGGCCTTTACATGCGGGTCCGAGAGCAGAATCCGAAACGCGTTTTTTACCTGGTCCGCGCTGGCGCCTCCACCTACGTCGAGGAAGTTAGCGGGACTCCCGCCGGCGTACTTGATGATGTCCATGGTGGCCATGGCCAGGCCCGCGCCGTTCACCATGCAGCCCACCGCCCCATCCAGCTTGATGTAGTTAATCCCGAATCGCGACGCTTCCACTTCCAGCGGATCTTCCTCGTTGAGGTCGCGCAGCTCGAGCAATTCCTTGTGCCGGTAAAGGGCGCTGTCGTCGAAAGTGATCTTGGCGTCCAGCGCAACGGCTTTGCCATCTTTGGTGAGGATGAACGGATTGATCTCCGCGAGCGAGCAATCCTTGGCCACGTAGGCCTTGGCCAGAGCCATCATGGCCGCCGCGGCCGCAGGTACGCTGGCCGCCGGCACCCCCATGCCGAACGCCAGCTTGCGCGCCTGAAACGGAAGCAAGCCGTCCCATGCATCGAAAGTTTCTTTCAGAATCAGCTCCGGCATTTTGGCGGCCACTTCTTCAATATCCATGCCACCCGCGGCCGAAGCCATAAACACCGGCCTGCCCTGCACGCGATCGAGCACGATGCCCAGATAGAGCTCGCGGTCGATGGGGAGCGTCTCCTCGATCAACAGCCGCTGCACGATGCGCCCTTCAGGCCCGGTCTGGTGGGTCACCAGTTTCATGCCCAGCATCTTGCGGGCGATCTCGCCGGCTTCAGCGGCGCTCGCGGCGATTTTGACCCCGCCGCCCTTGCCGCGGCCACCGGCGTGTATCTGCGCCTTGACCACCACGCTGCCACCGATATTCTTGGCGGCCGCCTCAGCTTCATCCGCCGAAAACGCCACCTCGCCACGTGGCACAGGAACGTTGTACGAGGCCAGGATGCCCTTGGCCTGATACTCGTGAATTTTCATGGAAACCTTGTGCTAACTTGGACTTAAGAATCCCACTATAGCATGCCGCTTCTGCCCTACCTGCATCGCGTTGCCGAGCGTCAGGACCTCTCCAGCGCAGAGGCTTTGGAGGCCATGCACAGCATCCTCACCGGCGAGGCGACCGCGCCGCAGATAGCGGGATTTTTGGTCGCCCTGCGCATGAAAGGGGAGACCGTCGATGAACTGGTGGGGTTTGCCCGCGCCATGCGGCGGATGGCGGTTGCAATCGATCCCGGACTCAACGGCGAGCCATTGCTCGACACCTGCGGCACCGGCGGCGACGGGCTTTCGACGTTCAATATTTCGACCATTGCGGCGTTCGTCGTGGCTGGCGCGGGCGTGCGCGTAGCCAAGCATGGCAACCGCTCCATCTCGAGCCAGTGCGGCAGCGCCGACCTGCTCGAGGCCATGGGCGTGCGCGTTCCGATGTCGCCGGCCGAAAGTGCCCGCGCCATACGCGAAATCGGCATCGGTTTCCTGTTCGCGCCGGCCATCCATACCGCCACAAAGCACGCGCATCCTGTGCGGCTGGAGTTAAAGATGCGCACCGTATTCAACCTGCTCGGTCCGCTCACCAATCCTGCTGGCGCAAGCGCGCAACTGGCCGGCGCGCCCAGCCCGCATGCGGCGAAGTTAATCGCCGGCGCGCTGGCAGCGTTGGGGCTCGAGCGCGGGTTCGTGGTGCACGGTTCCGACGGTCTGGATGAAATCACCACCACCGGACCGACGCTGGCGTTCGAGATCGACCACGGCGAAGTGCGCGAGCGCACGCTGTACCCAGCCGACTTTGGGGTGGCCGTGGCGCGTCCGCAAGATCTGCAGGGCGGTGACAGCGAGAAGAATCACGCGATCGCGCGCTCCATCCTCGAAGGCGATCGCGGACCGCAGCGCGATATCGTGGTGGTGAACGCGGCGGCGGCATTAGTGGCGGCCGCCAAAGCGGGCGATTTCCGCGAAGGGGTGGCTCTGGCTACGGCGGCTATTGACTCCGGCGCCGCGCGCCGCAAAGCTGAGGACCTGGCGCGCTTCCGCGGACATTGAGCGCAACGTTGTTATAATTGCGGATCACAGTGCTGGAGACACCATGTCCCTTCGTCCGGTTAAGCGAGTTGTGAAAGCCAAGCCGACCCTTGAAGGCGCTGGCGTGCATCTGCGCCGCGCGTTCGGTTTCGGCAATACCACGGATTTCGATCCGTTTCTTCTTCTCGACGATTTCCGCAATGATGTGCCGGAAGATTATCTGGCTGGTTTTCCGTGGCACCCTCATCGTGGCATCGAAACCATCACCTACGTTTTATCGGGAACTGTCGAGCATGGCGACAGCATTGGAAACCACGGGGTTATCGGAGCCGGCGATATCCAATGGATGACGGCCGGGAGTGGAATTATCCACCAGGAGATGCCCAAGGGCGACGGCGCCGGGAGAATGCACGGATTCCAGTTGTGGGCGAACCTTCCCTCGTCACTCAAGATGAGCGCGCCGCGTTATCAGGAGGCCAAAGCAGCCGACATTCCTGAGATCGGCGATGATGACGGCACTCACGTTCGTGTGGTCTGCGGAAAATTTTGGGGCACGACCGGTCCTGTGGATGGCGTCGCCGCCGATCCGATTTACCTGGATGTCTCAGTGCCTCCGGGCAGGACCAAGACTCTGCCGGTCGAGACCACGCATCACTCATTCGCATATGTTTTCGCCGGTGGAGGGAAATTCTGCAACGCTTCAGGCCCGCTAGCGGTGCCGACCGAGCCGGTCGGATGGGCGGACACCAAGCCGCCGACCGAAGCTGACAACCGCTCGCTGATTCTTTTTGATCGTGGCGATGAGGTGATGGTCCACGCGGGAGAGGACGGAATCCGCTTTCTGCTCGTGTCGGGGAAGCCGCTCGAGGAGCCTGTGGCGTGGTATGGCCCCATCGTGATGAACACGCAGGAGCAACTCCAGCAGGCTTTCCAGGATATCGAGAAGGGGACCTTCCTGAAACCCGGCGCGCGGACCTGAAGGCGAAGGCGATACATTGGGACAATGCGGTCTGATGAAAAGCTCGCGGACGTCTCCAACAAAATAGAGGCGGCCATCGATAGTAGGTAACCTATTACAAGCGCGGGTGACCTGTTACCAGCGCGCCTATCGCGTGCGCGGCAAGTCCACCGACGGGTTACGCGCGAAAAAGTCAAAAGGCCGCAATTCAAATTCGTGCCACGCCGCCGGCATGATCGGCCAGTCTTCCGGACGCGGCACGTGGTGAAACCCGAGCGTATACCAGACCACGATATCGGTATTGTCGATGGACCGGTTGGTCTTGGTCCATGCGGGCAGGCCGTCGCCTCCGTGGCTCTGCGTGGGATAATCGCCAGCGGCGTAGCGCTCATCCTGGCGATAGGGCGTCACCCATAGCTGGTGGTGGACGAAGCCCGCGCGGCGTTGCGGATAATCCTCATCACTCATCAGGGAAACGGCATTGTGGCCCGGCGCGATTTCATAGCCCACGGGATACCCGAGCGGACTCATCACGTTCGGATTGACCACGCGCCAGAGCGCCGGATGCTCCATCATCATCTGTAACTGCGCCTCTTCTTCGACTTTGGCGATCTTGGATTCCGTCACCCAGACGCTCTTGCGCGGAGTCTCACCGGTCAGCTTTTGAGGTTTCAGCTCTTCTTTAAGAAAGCTGTTTTCCACACCATCGACGTCCAGGTCCAGACGGAAGCAGAAATAGTGATCGTGATTTACGGCCACCGTGTTTTCCGCGACAAAGTGTCCATAACGGCGATCGTTACCCGTGGTGTCTTCCGCGGCGGTCCGGCTGCGCACGGCTTTCACGTCTACACTCCCGGTAGCACCGACTCCAACCTTGATGCTTCCGTCCTGCAGGAAAGTCCAATCGACGGCGTAATCGTAATTGCCGAAGGTCGTGATCATCCGCAGAACCAGATCGCGCCGGCGCCGGCTATCCGGTTGCATGCCCCCGGGCGCGTGCCGCCAGGCGAAGTCACCGGCTTCGCGTTCGAACAGGCAAGCCGCGCGAGGCAACCGTTGTGGAATACCGCGGGAAGTGGCGATCACGGAATCGAAGAACGCGGCGTTGTCCGGACAATCGGCGCCAGGTTCGAGCGTACTGGCGACGCTACCCCACACGTTGCCCTCGCCCAAATCGAGAAAGGTCCAGTGATACCAGCCTTCGGCCGGATCCTGATAGGGCACGAAGATCTCGGAAAGCGAGCCCTCATACAGAATGGACCGGAGCTTGCCGTTATCGTCGTACGCCACATTCGTTACGATAAGGCCGACCTTGGGGTCGATACTGAAGTGGAAATGCCAGTTCTGCCAGCTTACCTGATTGCCCTCCAACCGGAAACCGCGGACTGGTTGCTGGACGGTAATCGGGCCAGGGATGGCGCGTGGGTGAATCGAATCGTCATCATAATCGGCGTTGCCGGCGGGCACCGGAACCACGCCGGTGTCGATGACCCTGATCACCTTTTGCTCCTCGGAATCCCATACGACCACCAGACCTTCAATGGGGTGTCCGGCATGGTTCGCGGATCCACGGGCGACCGAGCACGTGACACGTTGCAGGCGGCGGCCCTGCTCTTCGGGGGTGCCGTAGTAACCCGGCGAGCTACCCTCGCACGCGACGGTTTCGAGATCGGTGATGCCGCGCTTGCGCAAACCGGCGAGTACTTGCGGATCTTCCTTTACCTTGTCGTCGACCGCGTCGGATTCATCTTCGATCAGAACCGGCTCGACGCCCTTGATCTCTCTCCACGAGATCAGCTTCCGGCCGGGGACATCCACGATGGCTTCGAAGGTGCGCCTTCCCTGCTTGACGACGGCCAGCGCTTCGCGCCGGAAGCGATCGCCCGGCTGCCAGCGCAGCACCTCCGCCTTGGGAGGCTCATGCAGATTGATACTCGCGTAACGGCTGGCGGCATTCACGTTGCCGGAGGCTTTCAGAGTCTCAAAGACCGCCCAATACTCTTCAGAGGTCAGCGCATCCAGAGGATGTCGAAAGTCAGCGGAGCTCAACTGCAAAGCTGCGGACAGAGATACAGCGATTAACACGAGAGTGCGGAGCATGGAACTCAAGACTATACTATCCTTTCAATCCGGCAAGTACGCCGAACATGTAGGCATAAGAGCGGCTCATGCCGGGAAACGGATCGTTCTCATTGATTTCGTATTCGAGATTAACGCTGGCCGTATAGTTCATCTTGTGCAGCTCGGAGAAGATCGCTGGTATAGGCAACACCCCATCGCCGACATCGCATAGCGTATTCACATCTCCGAACACACGCATATCCTTGATGTGCACGTCGAGCAGCCGCGCTCCGGATGCCCTGATCGCTTCGACCGGATCGACATGCGCCTCCGCGGTGTGGCCCACGTCTACGCAGACGCCGCAGCGCGGGTCCATATCCCGGAGAATCTTCAGGGCATCCTGCGGAGCTGGAAAGTTGTCCTTGGGGCCGTGATTATGGACCGCAATTTTGATGTCGTACTCCTGAACAAACTTCTCCAGCTTCGGCAGGGTGATCTTGGTCGGCGCGCAGACTATCAGCGGCATGCCGGCCAGCCTGGCGTAATCGAATTTGTGGCGCATGTCGCGCTCGTCATCGGTGCGAAATTCGATATTGCCGCCACCCACGATGATCAGACCCGCATCTTCGAACTCTTTGCGGGCCTCGCGGATCTGGTCCGGAGTGGAATCGAGCGGCAGATGGTAGGACTTGATGTTCACATAGCGAAGGCCCAGCCGCTTGATGATCTGAATGGCTTCGGCGCGCGGGAATTTTCGCAACGAATAGGAAGCAACTCCAAGCTTGAAGTCCGAAGTGTCGCGAGCAGTCGGCGCACCGCGAGCCCGCTGGGAGAGAGCGAGCGCCGAGCCGGCGGAGCCAAGACTGGTGTACAAAAATGAACGGCGGGATGCTGTGGGCATAGCAAGATTGTGACGCATTGCCAGGTGGCGGCGCCAGTGCGATTATGCGCCGATCATTTGCCGCGCCGGGCCGCCGTGGCGCTGAAGCGCGTGCTATTCTCGTTTTTCGATGTCTCGCCAGCCTGTGGCCGCACGGTTGTATCTGGTGCACGGACGCGTTCACGGCGTCGGCTTCCGCGATCACACCCAACGGCTTGCGGCTGCCCTGGGTTTGAGCGGATACGTCCGCAACCTGGACGACGGGCGCGTGGAAGTTTACGCGGTTGGTCCGCCGGATAAACTTTCCGAGCTGGCCGGGGGGCTGCGCAAAGGTCCGCGGCTGGCGGGTGTGCGCGGCGTCGAGGAACAGGAAGCCGCCGTGCGCGATTACTCCGATTTTCAAATCGAGGTCTGATGCAGAAGCTCAAAACATTGATCCGCGAGGTGCCGGACTTTCCCAAGCCTGGGATTCTCTTCTACGACATCACCACGCTGTTAAAAGACAAGGACGGCCTGCATGGCGTATTCGACGCGCTTTGCAGCCATTACCGCGACGCGCAGGTGGACGTTGTTCTGGGTATCGAAGCGCGCGGCTTTATCTTCGCCCCGGCACTGGCCTACGCTCTGGGCGCGGGCTTTGTGCCTGTGCGCAAGCCCAAAAAATTGCCCGCGGAATGCCTGCGCGTCAGCTACGATCTCGAATACGGCTCCGACAGCCTGGAGATGCACAAGGATGCCGTGGTGGGGGGCAGCCGCGTACTGATTGTCGACGATCTGCTGGCGACCGGCGGCACGGCTGCCGCTGTCGCCCGGCTGGTCGAGCAGGCCGGAGGCCAAGTTGCCGGGCTGGGCTTCGCCATCGAGCTGACCTTCCTGCATGGCCGTCAGAAGCTCGCGGGCTACGATGTCTTCTCGCTCCTCGAATACGATCAATGAGCCCGACTCGCCGGGCCAGCCTGCGCGCCCTTGCGAAGATCAATCTGGATCTGCGGGTGCTGTACGCGCGCCCGGACCACTATCATGAGCTGCGCACCATCTTCCAGAGCATATCGCTGGCCGATACCATCGACGTCGCCTTCACGCCGGCACGCCGCACCTCGATCGAGCTTCACGACGAGCTGCAGATCCCGGATAACCTGATCGTCAAAGCCGCCAGATTGGTGCTCGATGCCATGCGCGTCTCCGCCAGGATCGAATTGCGCCTGCGTAAGCGCATTCCCATGGGCGCCGGACTTGGCGGCGGATCTTCGGATGCAGCCGCCGTACTTCTGGCGTTGCCCGCGCTCGCCGGACGCCCCCTGGAGTTGAGCCGGCTCATGGAACTGGGCGCTTCCTTAGGCAGCGACGTCCCATTCTTTCTTATGGGCGGCGCGGCCATTGGCGTCGGCCGTGGAACCGAGCTTTATCCCATGCCCGACCGGCGGGATCGCCGGACGCGCGCCGGCTTAGTGGTGGCTCCCGGCCTGCACGTTTCGACAGCCGCGGCCTATCGCGCGCTCGCGCCCCGATTGACAACCGAATCACAACAAAATAAAATAGTTAGTTTCCAGTCCAGGGTCTGGAGTGAATTTGGAGGCGGGGCTGCTGCGACAGGCGGTAATGACTTTGAAACGGTAGTTTTCGAGCAGTTCCCGCGACTCGCCTCCTTGAAACGGCGGCTCGTGAAACTGGGTGCGAATCCGGCCATGCTGACCGGAAGCGGTTCGGCGCTGTATGGTTTGTTTGGCGCCCGGGAGCAGATTCGCCTTGCGGCAAAATCGTTCGATGGAGAACGTGTGTTTACGATTTCGTTGGTTGGCCGCGCGCGCTACCGCAGGCTTTGGTGGCGCCTGTTGCAACCCCATATCGAAGGTAACGTATGGCCGCCGCTAAGCCGGTACGCGCAATGACGCCCGATCGCCTCAAAATTTTCACCGGAGATGCCAACCCGGCGCTGGCCCATGAGATCTGCCGGTCGCTGGGGATGGAACTCGGCAAGTTGATGCTCCAGACCTTCTCCGATGGAGAGGTGTACCTGCAGTTTCAGGAAAATGTCCGCGGAGCCGACGTTTTCCTGATTCAGCCGACGTGCGCGCCGGTCGACCATCACCTGATGCAACTGCTGTTGATGATCGACGCCGCCAAGCGTGCTTCGGCGGACCGGATCACCGCGGTGTTACCCTATTATGGCTACGCGCGGCAGGACCGCAAGGACAAACCACGCGTACCGATCTCGGCCAAGCTGGTCGCTTCGCTGCTGGAACGTGCCGGCGCAGACCGCATCATGGCGATGGACCTGCACGCCGCCCAGATACAGGGCTTCTTCGACGTTCCAGTGGATCACTTGTTCTCGGCGCCGGTGATGATCGATTATTTCAAACCGCTGAACGTTCCCGACATAACCGTGGTATCGCCGGATGCGGGTGGCGTGGAACGGGCCAGGGCTTTCGGCAAGAGGATGAACGCGCCGCTGGCGATTATCGACAAACGGCGGGAAGAAGCCAATGTGGCCGAAGTAATGAACGTGGTGGGCGAAGTGGAAGGCCGCCATTGTTTGCTGGTGGACGATCTGATCGATACCGCCGGCACGCTGGTGAAGGGTGCTGAAGCGCTGCTCGAACAGGGCGCGAAAAGCGTGAGCGCGTGCGCCACGCACGCCGTGCTAACCGGTCCGGCGGTCGAGCGCATTGAAGAATCGCCGCTGAAGGAAGTATTGTTTACCAATTCGATTCCGTTGCCGGCCGAAGCCAAAGGGTCGGCGAAGATCAAGTCTCTGTCGGTGGCGCCGCTGCTGGCCAGGGCGATTCAATCGATCCACGAAGAGACTTCGGTCAGTATTTTGTTTGTGTAGAAAAGAGATCAAGGGCAACGCAACCCACGTCCATCGGACTTGCGCCCCTTTAAGGAGAAACTGAAGTGAGAAGAGACATCACCGTCGCGGCGCAGCCTCGCGCATCGCGCGGTAAAAATGAAGCCCGCCGTACACGCAAAAATGGATTGGTGCCGGCGGTGGTCTACGGCGCGTTCCAAGATCCCGTGGCGGTCGCTGTAAGCCCACGGGAAATTATGCACATCGTGCATAGCGCCAGCGGCTACAACACGATCTTCAACCTGGATATTGAAGGCATCGAAAACACGCCGGTGATGGTGGTCGACCAGCAGTTCGACCCGGTCCGGGGCACGCTGTTGCACGCCGATCTGAAACGTATCGACTTAACCAAGCGCATACGCGTCTCGATCCCGGTGAGCACCACGGGCGAGCCTCGCGGCGTTAAGACGCAGGGCGGTCTGCTGGAAATTGTGACGCGCGCGGCCGAATTCGAGTGTCTTCCGGATGAGATTCCGGAGCACTTTGTAGTGGACGTGACCGAGTTGCTGATCGGCCAGAGCAAGCGTTTCAGCGATCTGCCCATGAGCGGCTCGATGCGACTGATCAGCTCGCCCGAAACGGTGATTGCGCACGTGGTGACCATGCGCGCTGAAGAAGTTGCGCCCGCCGCGGAGACGGCGCCCGTGGCTGCGGAAGCTGCGCCGGCCGCCGGGGAACCGGAAGTCATCAAGAAGGGTAAGAAGGAAGAACCGGCCGAAGAGGCTAAGCCCAAGAAGAAGTAGCGCCCCATGTTCCTGGTGGCCGGCCTCGGGAACCCTGGCGAGGAGTACGCCAATACCCCGCACAATCTGGGCTTCATGGTAGTGGACCGGCTTGCGGAAATGCACCAGATCCGCGTGAACAGGAGAGATTCGAAGGCGCTGGCGGGAGTGGGGCAGATTGCCGGGCATGAGGTGATGCTGGCCAAGCCTCAGACGTTTATGAATTTGAGCGGCACGTCGCTGAAGCCGCTGATGGAGAAACATTCGCTGACGGCAGGGGACCTGATTCTGGTCTACGATGAATTGGCCCTGCCGTGGACCGGTTTGCGCATCAAGCCGCGCGGGTCGGCGGCCGGCCATAACGGTACCGACTCGGTGATCCGGGAACTGGGGACGGCCGATTTTACGCGGGTGCGGTTGGGGATACATCCCGGGCATCCTTTGCGCAGCGGAGTGGATTATTTGCTGTCGCCGTTCAAGCGGGGACAGTCGAAGGAATTGGAGCAACTGGTGGCCGATGGGGCCGACGCGGTTGTCTCCATAATCGCCGAAGGCGTCGAAAAGGCCATGACGAAATTCAATCGTCGCGCCCAAGGCTTAAACGAGGAAGCATGAGAATCTACGAGCAGTTGTTTATAGCGAAGCCGGACGCGCCGGACGAAGAGGTGGACGCCTTCATCGAGCAGATGAAGACCATTGTCACCAACGCCGGCGGCACGGTGGACAAAGTGGACAAGTGGGGCAAGCGCAAGCTGGCCTACAGAGTGGACAAGTATCGCGAGGGCGCCTACGTTCTGTTACAACTTACCGCCGAAGCCGAAGCAGTGAAGGAATTCGAGCGCCGTCTGCGTGTCTCGGACCTGGTAATCAAGTTCCTGACCGTGCGCATCGACGAGACCCTGAAGCGCCTCGAGAAACGCAAGAAGGAGCGCGATAAGCGGGCGCACCGGAAGTCCACTGCGGGGCCTGCGCAGCCGCAGCCTTCGGTAGCGCAACAGATGATGGGCGAAGGCCCCAGCGCGCCGGCCATGCCGGGCCTGCCAAAGGAGGCGTAAGGATTCTATGCCCGAATCAAAAGGAAGACCCGGCAGCGCCGGACAACGCCCCACCGGCGGCGATAAAGCCGTTGCCACCCAGAAGAAGCAGTATTTCCGGCGCAAGAAGGTGTGCCGTTTCTGCGTCGAGAAGATCGACGACATCAACTACAAAGATGTGAAGCTGCTGCACGCTTTCGTAGCGGAGCGCGGCAAGATCATCCCGCGCCGCATCTCGGGCGTCTGCGCGCCGCACCAGCGCCGCCTGACCGACGCCATCAAGAAGGCGCGCAACATCGCCCTGCTGCCGTTCGCGGCGCAGTTCTAGG
>Ga0302326_10003303_pt1 | contig 38148 bp, 23 predicted proteins | sample Palsa_T0_3_FD_202264 | JGI IMG/M metagenome (GOLD analysis project Ga0302326, IMG submission 202264) | Peat permafrost microbial communities from Stordalen Mire near Abisko, Sweden - Palsa_T0_3 | ecosystem: Environmental > Terrestrial > Soil > Palsa > Peat permafrost | place: Sweden: Abisko... | reverse complement strand
CGAACGCCCGTTCCGAGGCCCGCGTGCGTCCGCCTGTGAATTTGTCCGGACGACACGGGGATGTCACTGGGGCCACCTGCGAGTGTGCGTGGCACACCGCTAAAGCTCCACGTCGCGTGGTCACAGGAGCCACGCGAGATTCTGTGTCAGGGCTCGCGACGGTCCCGTTGACAGGCTGCAAAGCGATTCAAAAGCCGAGAGAAATGGAAATGATTAATGTAGGGTGGGCGTACTCGCCCACCAATTCGATTCGAGAAACAAAACCATTTTCGAAAACAAAAAATCCGGTGGGCGGGTACGCCCACCCTACGCGCTATCGCTTTGCGCCCAAACTGGTCTAACCCGATCGGATTTCTTACCATCCCCCAAACCAATGCCGCGCGAATTGCCAAAAACCTACGACCCCGCCGCCATCGAAGGCCCGATCTACCAACTCTGGCTCGACAAACGCAGTTTCTCCGCCGACCCAGCCGCCCCCGGCGAACCCTATTGCATCGTGATTCCACCGCCCAATGTCACCGGCGCTCTGCATCTCGGCCACGCGATCAACGACACATTGCAGGACATTCTCACCCGCACGCATCGCATGCGCGGATTCAATGCCGTCTGGATTCCCGGTATCGATCACGCCGGCATCGCCACGCAAGCGGTGGTGGAAAAACAGCTCAAGGAACAGGAAAACAAAACCCGCCACGATGTCGGCCGCGAAGGATTGGTCGAGCGAATTTGGAAATGGAAAGAGCAATTCGGCGCCCGCATCCTCGAACAACTCAAACGCCTCGGCTGCTCGTGCGACTGGGAACGCACCAGATTCACGCTTGATGACATGTGCGCCCGCGCCGTCCGCGAAACATTTTTCAAACTCTTCAAAGACGGCTTAATCTACCGCGGCAAACGCCTGGTGAATTGGGACGTCCACCTGCAAACCAGCATCAGCGACGACGAAATCTATCACGAAACCGTCAAGACGAGCTTGTGGCATATTCGATACCCGATCGAAGACCCCGCTCTTTCTCCCTCGCCCGGTACTCCGGGAGAGGGCAGGGGTGAGGGCTCTTCTTCATCGGACTCCAAAAACGCCCCTCACCCTAACCCTCTCCCGGATTACCGGGAGAGGGGACAAGAGGGACGGCCCGCGTATGTCACCGTCGCCACCACCCGCCCCGAAACCATGCTCGGCGACACCGCTGTCGCGGTGAATTCCACCGACCCGCGCTGGAATTGGGCCATCGGCAAAATGGTCGCCCTGCCGCTGACCGATCGAAAGATCCCCATCATCGCCGATGACATTCTCGTCGATCCGAAATTCGGCACCGGTGTCGTGAAGGTGACACCCGCGCACGATCCGAATGACTATGCCGTCTGGCAACGGCATCAGGGCAAAATCGACTTGCTGAATATCCTCAATCCAAGCGGCACGCTCAACGAAAGCGCCGGCAAATACGCCGGCATGAAGCGCGATGCCGCCCGCAAAAAAGTTGTCGAGGATTTGACGGCCCTGGGCCTGCTCGAAAAAGAAGAACCCTACGAAACCCAGGTCGGCCACAGCGACCGCAGCAAAACACCGATCGAGCCGTATCTGAGCGACCAATGGTTCGTCAAAATGGCCCCACTCGCCGAGCCGGCGCTGCGGGTCGTGCGCGATGGCATCATCAAATTCTTCCCCGAACGCCACGCGCAGCAATATTTGAGTTGGCTCGGCGAAAAACGGGATTGGCCGATTTCGAGGCAGCTTTGGTGGGGACATCGGATTCCGGTGTGGAGCAATAAGCATGGCCTCGAGTCCGGATACAGAGAAACTTTTGGGATGCTTCCCGACGGTACTCGTGTTGGTGATCACCTCGGCAATTTACGCCTTTTGGCAACTGCAGGTCGAATTGCAATTACGATGCCAGATGGTCTTCCTTCGCCACAACCACAATACATCTGCCTTCGCGACGAAACGGATGTTGAGATCAAGAAGGAACTGGAGGATTGGGGCTGGCAACAAGATCCCGACGTCCTCGACACCTGGTTCTCCTCCGCCCTCTGGCCGCACAGCACGCTCGGTTGGCCGGACGATACGGCTGATCTTCGCAAATGGTATCCCACCAGCGTTCTGGTCACCGGCCGGGACATCATCACGCTCTGGGTGGCGCGGATGGTGATGATGGGAATGTACAACATGTCCAAACCCTCTTCCCCCTCGGTCGCCGCGGCGACAGAGGGCGGGGGTGAGGGTCTTGTGTCGCCCAAAGAAAATGCCCCTCACCCTAACCCTCTCCCGGAGTACCAGGAGAGGGGAAAGATTTTGGGAATCCCATTTCACCACGTCGCCATCAACCCCACCATTCTCGACGGCAAGGGCGAGCGGATGAGCAAATCCAAGGGCAACGGCGTCGATCCCGTCGATGTCATCGACACCCACGGGGCCGATGCGCTGCGGTTCACGCTCACCATGATGGCCACCGAAACGCAGGATGTGCGGATGCCGGTGAAGAAGGACAGCCAGGGCCGCAACACCTCCGACAAATTCGACCTGGGCTCGCGCTTCTGCAACAAAATCTGGCAGGTGGCGAATTTCTTCGTCATCGCCAACCTCGAAAAAACCCCGCCCGAGCCGGCCAATTCAAGCAAGTGGACACCCGCCGACAAATGGATCATCTCCCGCTTCAACCGCGCCGTCGCCGAAGTTGATGCGGCCCTGGCCGCCTATCGCTTCGACCAATACGCCAAAATCTGCTACGACTTTTTCTACGGGGATTTCTGTGATTGGTATGTCGAGGCGTCAAAGTTGGCTCTGAAACAAGACCCAAGTCGCGCCGGCCAAACCGCCAATATCCTCGCCGCCATTCTCGATGGATCATTGCGATTGATGCATCCAATGATTCCGTTTGTGACGGAAACGATTTGGCAACGATTGAATGAGATTCGCCCCCAACGCGGGATTCCGGGTGTCGAATGTGCAGCCAATGAGCTTCTGATCAAGGCCGAATGGCCTGCTGTGATTACATCGCTCATTAGCGACCGGGACGAAAGCATATTCACAAAACTGCAGCATATAGTTACCGCCATTCGCAATTTGCGCAGCGAACACAAAGTCGATCAAAAGCGAGTCTTGGATGCAACGATCATTGCCGCGTACGAACAGGACGAGCTGATTGCGAATGACAATAAGGAATTAATTGAGTCGTTAACGACTTGTCACGTGAAGGCCATTGTTCTTCGGGGGACGAGTGTAGCGGCAAGCAGCCTAAAGGTTTCTGCCGGCGACTACGTCTTGGCCATCGAGGGAGTTTTCGATACAGGCGTCGAGTTGCAACGATTGCTAAAGCGACAATCGGAACTTGGTCGGCAAATACAAATGCTTCAGACGCGAATGTCCAACGAATCGTACGCCGCCAACGCCCCTGCGCATCTTGTAAAACAAACGCAAGATCAGTTGGCGCAAGCAAAACTTGATCTCGAGAAAGTCGAAGCGGAGATCAGGAAGATTTCGCCATGATGCACAGTAGCCCCGGATGTACATCCGGGGCTTCGTGTCCCTTTAAGGAACCCACATGCCCGAAAAAAGCGTATCCACCGATTCATTCGCCATCGCGAAAACCGCCGAATACACCGGCAAAAAGCTGCGTGTCGCCATCATCGGCTGCGGGGGGATCAGCAGTTTGCACCTCCGCACGCTCGGCGAGATGCCCGATGTTGAGATCGTCGCCGCCGTCGATACTAATCCCAAACATGTGGAACGAACCGGGGAGAAATTCTCCATCGCTCACCTCTACACGGATCGCCAAAAGATGCTCAAGGAAATCCAGCCGGACGCGGTGACGGTCTGTACACCCAACGGCTCTCACGCGGAGCCGAGCATTGATTGCTCGAGCGCCGGCTGCCATGTGATTGTCGAAAAGCCGATGGCGATGAATCCCGGCCAGTGCCAGAAGATGATCGACGCGGCAAAAAAAGCGAAGAAGAAACTGGCGGTGGGATTTCAATATCGTTTTCATCCCAACACCGATTATCTGTTGCGCGCCCGGGACGAGGGCCAGTTCGGCAATATCATGTTCGTCAAATGCCAGGCGCTTCGCCGACGCGGAATTCCTAACTGGGGCGTCTTTGGCCAGAAACATCTTCAAGGCGGCGGGCCGATGATCGACATCGGCGTGCACGTCATCGAGATGGCGCATTACTTGATCGGATCTCCAAATCCTGTGGCGGCCGCTGGAAAAACCTGGACATATATTGGCGACAAACCATCCGATGTCGTCTCGCAATGGCCCAACTGGGATTACAAAACTTACACCGTCGAAGATTTGGCCATCGGCCAAATTCGTTTCGACAACGGCGCGATCTTGCAGATCGAGGCATCTTTCGCCGCCCATATCAAGGAAGATGTGTGGAACTTCACCGTTGTTGGCGACAAGGGCGGTTGCCAGTGGGACCCCCCGATGATTTTTACCGATCGTGCCGGCACGATGGTGAACGAATCTCCCGCGTTCGTCGGCAAAAAAAGCGATTTCGATTCGCTCTTCGAACTCAAACTTCGCAATTGGGTTGATGCCTGCCTGCACAACGCCCCCCTGCGCGCTCCCGGCGAAGCGGGCCTGGCGGTGCAGAAGATTCTCGACGGCGTGTATCGCGCCGCGGATGCGGGGAAAGAGGTGGGGATTAAGTGACAAGATGACAAGGTGAGGGGGTGACAAGGTGAAGGAGTGAGGTTGTTATTCGGCGACAACGCCATCACATTCTTCGACGTCCTCTGGAACTTGTGTATGAGCCGGGCCGTCCTCGGCCCGTTGGGCGATGGCAATTTGATTTTAAATTTTCTCATGACTTTGCGAAGGCACAAGGGTATGCTGTTTATGACATCAACAAAGGGGTTGTATGAAGCTCGCCTTTTCCTCCCTTTTCATTTGCGCGCTTTTACTCTTTCCGCTGGGCATCCAAAGAGGTCTGGGCCCGTCGATCGCCCTGGGTGACGCGCGGCCGCCGGCAACCCGGCCGGGTCAGATGGATCTTCTGATCGTCGATGAATCGACGCACCGGCCATTGTTCGATGCGACCGTATCGCTGAATACCGCCGCGGCCGACGACCAAAAACTCCCTGTCGGAGCCGATGGGCATGTGATCGTGCCGGTTCCACAAAACAATGGATTTGTTTACTTTGCGGTTTCCGTGAAGTCGCGCGGGTACGTTGGCAAATTATTGGAGTGGACGCCGAAGGATAAAGATCCCATCCCTGATCAGTACACGTTGGCCATGGAACCGGGCGTCAAGATCGGTGGCCGGATCATGGATGCTGCCGGCAATCCGCTCGTCGGAGCGCATATCGTCTTGTGGTCGGCCGGACGGCAAGCCACCACAACACACGAGCGCGATTTCGTCCAAGCGGAAGACATCGTTTCCAGCGCGGATGGCAACTGGAGTTTTGCCGAAGCACCGGCGGATTTTCAGATGATGGAGATGGGCTGCTGGGATTACGGTTATGCCAACGGTGATTCGTTTGAAATGAAAAGCCTCACTCCCGCGCAACTGCACAGCGGAACGGAAACATACGTTCTGCATAGCGGCGTGGCGGTGACGGGGACGGTCCAAGACGCCGCCGGCAAACCGCTCGCCGGCGCCAAGGTGCTCACAGGCGCACAAATCTGCAGCAATCGCGTCCCCGCGCAGAAAACGGGAGCGGATGGAACGTTCCATTACGTCGCCAAGCCTGGAGATGAGGTGACGTTGACGGTCACCTGTGACGGCTATGCTCCGGAATTGAAACAGTTTTTGATGGGCAGCGACAAGTATGATGTGACCATCCAGCTTTTCAAATCCAAGCCGATGATCGGACATATTGTTGGTCCTAAGGGCGAACCGATTCCGTTCGCATGGGTGTATCCCGACACCTGGCGCGGCAATCGCTCGCTGGAAGTGCGAATTCACGCCGACAAAGACGGGCGATTTGAGTGGAAAGATCCGCCACAGGACACGGTCTATTGCGACGTGGACGGCACCAGCGCGGGATATTTGCGGAAACAAAACGTACCCCTGATGGCGTCGGACCAGCCGCTCACCGTGACTGTGCAGCCGGCACTTCACGTCACCGGGACCGTTGAGGATGCGCAGACGAACAAGCCGATCGAAGCCTTCAATGTCATTCACGGAATTTCATTCGGACCCAATCAGCCGATCGCCTGGGAGCGCAATCCCCAAAACACAACCGTCGGCCATGCTGGCATATTTGATTTTCATCTGACCTGGTCATATCCAGGCTACGTCCTGCGAATCGAAGCGCCCGGATATCAACCGGCCGAGTCGCGCGTCTTCACGATGGATGAAGGCACGGTATCATTGGATTTCAAATTGACTCAGGGCTCGGATGTGTCAGCGACGGTGCTCCGACCCGACGGTCAACCCGCCGCCAATGTGACGGCTGTCCTGGCCACCGCCGGGCAGTCGGCATACATCGTTAATTGTGAGGAAGTTCGGGAGCAGGGCTGTCTACAATCCACAACAGGATCTGATGGAAAACTGAATTTCCCGCCGCAATCCGGGCCGTTCAAGCTGGTCATTTTCAGTGCTGATGGATATGCCGAATCGGATCCGAGCGCGTTATCCAAATCCCCGGTCATCAAATTGCAGGCGTGGGGAAGAATCGAAGGCACGTTGAAGGTCGGAAGCAAACCGGCAGCCGACGAGCAGGTTGTCGTCCTTCTCGATATGACGCCCCCGATTATCACGGAGCCACGTGTGTATCATCAGATCGAGACCAAGACGGACGCCGACGGAAAATTTGCCTTCGATCGCGTTCCGCCAGGCGACGGAATTTCGGTGGCGCGCGAGGTGATGCAGCCGATGGGCGGCGGTAGTTCTGTAGGGTCGTACACCGAAATGGAGAAGGTCGATGTCGCTGCGGGACAAACCGTGCAAATCGCGCTGGGTGGATCGGGCCGGATGATCACAGGGCATGCGATTATTCCACAGGAATTGGCCACCGCACAGAACTGGGGATTCGGCATGGGTTGCCGGGTGATGACGACTCCGTCAGTTCCGCCATTTCCCGCAATGCCCGATGACATTAAAAATGGAACGCCCGATCAGCAGAAAGCTTGGCGGGTGAGTTTTTTCAAAACAGATGCCGGCAAGGCCTATCTGGCGGCCGAGCAAACTTATCAGAAACAATTGCACTTCTATCCAGTGCAAATCAGCCAGGACGGAACATTCCATGTGGATGATGTCGCGGCGGGAACATACACGCTAACCGTCGACATTGCCCGCAAGAACGGCGACAGCACGTGCGGTCCGGGCGACAGCATCGCCACTGGCTCGGCACAATTCACCGTTCCAGATATGCCCGGCGGTCACGACGATACGCCGTTGGAAATCCCGCCGATTTCGATGCAGATGATCAAGACCGTTGGCGTCGGCGATGTCGCGCCGGACTTTTCCGTAAAGACTCTGGCGGGAAATGATCTGAAATTGTCCGATCTCCGCGGCAAAGTTGTCCTTCTGGATTTCTGGGCCACTTGGTGCGGACCATGCGTCGCGGAAATTCCCAACATCAAGGCAACGTATGCCGCATTCGGATCCGATCCGCATCTAACCATGATCAGCGTAAGCCTCGACGAAAAAGCGGACGATGCCAAAAACTATGTCGACAAAAATGGGATGGCCTGGAACCAGGTGTACCAGGCTGGCGAATGGCAGGCTCCGATCGTTGAGGCGTATGGCGTGTTGTCGATCCCCTCGCTCTGGCTCATCGGCGCCGACGGCAAAATCATCGCCAAGGACCTGCGCGGCGAGGCGATCAAGGATGCGGTTGGAAAGGCGCTGATGAAGTAGGAGGTGTCAAATGGGATTGTCCATTTACGCGTCAACAACTCTATTGGCGCGTCTGAGATTCTGGATGGCGATTGTCGTCCCCGCCGCGACTTTATTTTCTCGCCCGGCGCGAGCTGACGACTCGCCAGCGTCTACCGCGCGGCCGATGCGGGGAAAGAAGTGGCGATCAAGTGATCACGCGAAAAGTTTGGCGGCGAGGGCTTGCCACGCGCTGCGAACGGAAAATCCGTGACGTTTACCCCGCTACCACCGGCGCGTAATACTGGCGGACGGAATGCGTCTGAAGCGAGATCAGCAGCACGATCGGGAACACCAGACCCACGATTGGACCGACAATGAAAAACATCACGCTGTTCGTGGTTCCACCGGCCGACGCTGGGATGACAATGGAAAGATAGATGGCGAACCACAGCAGCCCGACCACGATTTTGACCACCGCGTAAATCAGATTGAGCGTACGCGCCGCGGGCAAATTCCGCAGCATGAGGATTCCGCAGATGAGCAAATAAATCGCCAGGCTGCCGTTGATGGCGGCGAAAATGATATATGGCTTGACCGCCGCGGAAAATGCCGGGGATGTGATGGTTGTGGTTTGCAGTGGAGCCATCGTACCCAAGCCTGTGGAGGTGATGGTGAATTTCATCATGTCGGTCGTTACTCGCAATGATCCATCGGTTCCATATTTTGCATCGCTGATTTCACCGGCAATTGCCGAGGTGTCGTTGGCATCATTGAAAAGCGATTGGCTCGGATACTGCAGCGCCGCTTGCAGGGTTTGCTTTTGCGCATCCGTGGGATCCTGATTGGTCATTTGACGAATTTGTCCTATCACCGCGTCGATTTGTTCCTGCGTCAGCGCGGTTCCGCCGGGTGATACATTGGCGGCGACGGCTTGCGGACCATTATCGCCGGCGCGCACGGCATCCATTCCGCCATTGGGAAAAAACACGGCCGTCTGGTCGCTGATTTCCAATCGTCCGCTGCCGAGAATGAACACATCCACTGGCGGACCATCGGGATTGGGCATCTCCTTCACATCTGAGATAAACGTGGCCAATCGATCAGGCGTGATGCTGTCATCCGAAAGTGTGATCAGCTTCCGGCCCTGATCGGCCAGGAGATCGTCCAATTGTTTTTGCCGGACCGGAGTGAGCGGGCGCGCGTTGTTCAATGCATCAATGATGATTTTCCGCTGATTTGGCAGAAACCCGTCGCTGCTCACGACCTGTCCGGGAATTGGGGCGGTTGGCAAAGTCATGTTTGACTGGATGACCTGCACGCGCTGAGAAACCGTCGAGACGAAATAACTTCCCAGGCCAACTGCTCCGTTGATGAGAATTCCCAGCCCACCCAGGATCACGCCCAGCACGCCCAAAGTGGTCAGAATTCCCGGTCGTGATTCGGCGATGGGCGAATGATACGGAAGCGCCTGGTAAACCGGATGAGCTGGGATCGGCGGCCGCGGCGGAAAATTCGGGGGAACGTCTTGCGACATGATGAATCGATTATCCCTGTTTGGGGTTTCGACTACAATCATCCCCATGAGCGAGCCGCCGAACGACCCGCAACCCATTCCGGCCGTGCCGCTGGGGTATTACGTACCGTCCGAATTTCGACGGCGTCCGGTGATGCTGTCGATCATCGCATGGGTGGCGATTGTGTGGGGCGCGTTTTCCTCGCTCGGGCTACTCAGCGCGCTCATGTTTTTCGCATTCGAATATTTGGCGCCATGGTTTCTTCCTAACTTTGGCGGACAACCTGGCCTGCATGGGCTAGGGAAGTTCTTTGATTACATGATGGTCCTCAGTTTGATTTCCGGATTCGCCGGGATTGCATGCCTGACCGGTGGAATTCTGACGCTGAATCTGAGACCGCTCGGGCGGAAATTTTTGATCGGATACGGGGTCTTTTACATCCTGTATGCGATCCTGGGCACCATTGCTCAATTCATGTACTTGGTACCGGCGGCGAACAATGTGATGATTCAGCAAACGCGCGTCACGACAACCTCTGCGCCCAGTCCGGTCGTGACAAATCGGGTGGTGGCAGTCAACGCAAATGCCAATGCGCTAACCACGATCCCCACCATTATCAGCGTCGGAGTTCAGGTTGCTGTTGCAGGCGCGATTCTTTTTTATCTGATGCGTTCGCAAATTAGATCTCTATTCGTTTTGCCTTCTGCGCCGGGGCAGGAATCGCCGGGAGGCCCAGTCGCATGACTGAGCGAATACGCCGGACAATCCGACGGCCTTTTTCCATGACTTGCTGCTTGGTTTTCCCTGTTCTGAGAAACTCCGCTTGCGATGGTAAGAGTAATTCCTGAAGACTAGGGCGGGTGACGGCTCGCTCAAGGAGATCAGAGGCGTAGGAGGTCGGGTCTTTGCCCTCAGCGGCTGCTCGCTTCCTGAGTTTGGCCTCAGCTTTCCGTGATAGGGAAACATTCAGTGTCATTCGATTTCCTTTACACGATCATACATGAGATCTGACCAACCGATTATGCCTCCCGCACCACTGCCAGGCTCCTGGCCGATGGCTTCGCAGGCGATGCCGCCAGATCGTATCCCGCCGACGCCGTCACCTTGACGCGCAGAAGTTTTCCGGCGTGAAGATTATTGCTGTGAACGCGAGTGACTGAATCAATTTCCGGCGCTTGTCCGGCTGAGCGGGCAATCCAAATATCTTCTTTTTCTCGGCTATCGATTAATACTTCGATAGTCTGGCCGATTTTTTCCTTCGCCTTGGCAAATGCGATTTTCTGTTGCGTGAGCATCAATTCTTCCACCCGCGCTTGTTTCACATCGGTCGGGATTTGCGATTCATTCCGCCCCATCGGCGTGCCGGGTTCGGGGCTGTAGGGAAACACGCCCAGCATGTCGAAGCCAAAATCTGCGATGAATTTCACCAGTTCCTGATGTTCCGCATCGGTCTCGGTCGGCGAGCCGGCAATGAAGGTGGTTCGCAGCGTGATGCCGGGGATTTTGGTCCGGAGTTTCTCGAGCAGCGTTTCGATTTGTATGCGGCTGACCCGCCGCTTCATCAGCGTGAGCAGGCGGTCGTTGATGTGCTGCAGTGGCATGTCAATATAGTTCACGACGCGCCCGCAGTCCGCCAACGCATCGATCATTTCATCCGTGAAACAGGATGGGTACGCATACATCAGCCGCAGCCAATGAACATCCGGCAATTTGCGATTAAGCTCGCGCAGCAGACCGGCGAGCCCGGGCGCATATCCGATGTCGGTGCCGAAACTCGTGGTGTCCTGGCCGATGAGATTCAATTCCACAGCGCCATCGGCGGCCAGCTCGCGCGCTTCGGCGAGAATTTGTTCCAAGGGTTTGGAACGCATCGGTCCACGAATCGAGGGAATCGTGCAGAACGCGCATCCCTGATTGCACCCTTCACTGATTCGGAGATACGCATAATGCCGTGGCGTGAGCCGCAGGCGGGCGCGATCGTCCTCGAAGACCGGGAGCGATGAAGTTTTGGTTTGCTTACTCTCCGCGCCCAGCCAGCGCGAAAGATCGTGATACTTTCCAAGGTAGTGTCCATGTTCCTGCCGAGGATTATCCTGGCCGCGCACGGCCTGAACGATGTGCTCACGATCGAAAACCCCAACCAACTTGTCGATCCCCGGAACTTCAGCCAGCAGATCGGTCTTGTGCCGCTGCACCAGACACCCGGCCACCACCACGCGATGACATCGCCCTTCCGCCTTCATGGCAACGGCCTGTCGAATCTCACGGAGCGATTCTTCCTTGGAAGCTTCCAGAAACCCGCAAGTATTAATCACGATGGCATCCGCCTGGCTGGCATCGGGCGTGACGGCCAACCCATCACCCGCCAGAAGGCCAAGCATCCGTTCACTGTCCACCAGATTTTTGGGGCAGCCCAAACTGACGAAGGCTACGGATCGGATGGTGGGCGTTTTGGTTTTCATAGAGAGCGAATGCCTTTTTCCCAAAATACCGGCTAATGCAAAGGATTACCACTGTCGCGCAGGTTAATGCCGCCTAACATAATTCCCTCTTTCATTTCATCCGATGGGAATTTAAGTCCATGTAGATGCTAATCTTGCGACGCGATTTGAAAAAGGGAACCGAAATTGCTACAATCGCTCAACCATGCCGCTCCGTGGTAAAGTTGCCCCCTCGAATCGGACCGGGCACGCGAAGGTTGCTGTGTCGGCCAAGCGACGTCCCGGTCATGCTGTGCGAAAGCCAGTAATGGTGCAAGTCCGTTCCCACAAAGGACTTGAGCCAATTCCGCATATCGTTCGCCAAGCCAGCGGATATCCCAAAGCCTTGCGGTATCTCTCCACGCTTAACGATTACGAGCGGTTGCGGATCGTCCGTTATAACACCGAAAATTTCAACCTGGATCGAATGCGGATGCTGCTCAAAAAGCTGGGCAATCCCCAGGAGCATTTCCGCTCGGTCCATGTCGCCGGGACCAAAGGCAAGGGCAGCACTTGCACCATGATCGCCGCCATGTTGCAGGCGACGGGGTACAAGGTCGGCCTCTACACCAGCCCGCATCTGGTCGATGTCCGCGAGCGGATCACAATCAATGGGTCGATGATCTCCCAGGCAGATTTTGCGCGTCTGGTGCGGACCGTCGAGCCGATGGTTGCCCGCATCAAGCCGACGCCAACTTATTTTGATGTGCTCACCGCCATCGCATTCAAATATTTTGCTGAGCAGAAGGTGGATCTGGCCGTCATCGAGACCGGCATGGGCGGCCGATTGGACAGTACCAATGTCATTCGCCCGCTGGTCACCGCCATTACCAGCATCAGCCGCGATCACATGGCCCAGCTTGGGCCCACACTGGCGCACATTGCCACCGAAAAAGCCGGTATCTTCAAGCATGGCGTGCCCGCCGTGACAGTCGTGCAGGAACCACAGGTCGAAGAAGCCTTGCGAAAGGTCGCGGACAAAGTTGGCGTCACGTTGGATGTCACCGGTCGAACCATCGAATTCAGCTACCGCTTTGAATCCAGCCGAATGCTTGGCCCGCACAATCGAATCTGTCTCACGACACCCAGCAGCAAATTCGAGCACCTGGCCGTTCCCCTCATTGGCGAACACCAGGCGATCAATTGCGGCCTGGCGTTGGCGGTGATCGACCGTCTCAAATCGCGCGGCATCGCCATCAATGACACCCGTGTGATGGAAGGACTTTCCAAAGTCACCCTCGCCGGCCGAATGGAAATGATCAGCGAGACCCCGCGCGTGATCGTCGACGGCGCTCACAACGCCGCGAGCCTCGACGCCCTGATGAAAGCCATCGGCCAGCACATTCCATACGATTCGATGGTCGTCATCTTCGGATGTTGTGCCGACAAAGATGTGAGCGGCATGCTCGAGCGCATCACCAGCGGCGCCGACAAAGTTATCTTCACCCGCGTGGACAGCATTCGATCCTCCGATCCGCACGAATTGGCCGCCCAATATGTCGAGCTTTACGGCAAAATGGCCCAGGTCGCCGAGACGCTTGAAGAAGCGATGGAAATCGCCAACCGCGCTGTCACCAAGGAAGATTTGATCTGCATCACCGGCAGTTTCTACCTCGTCGGCGAAGCCAAAAAACTCTTCGCATCCAAGGGCATCGTCCCTCCGATTCGCCTGCCGCAACCGGCGTGAACGCCCGTCTCTGAGAATCTGGGCGCATGGCACGTTCCCGACATAGTTCTTGCACACCCGACAGAGACCAGTAAATTCTCCTTCTTTCCTGGAGGCTGACATGCGCAGGCCCGGAATGGTGTTGGTGTGTTTGATGGTGGTGGAATTGTCCTCGTTTCTGACTCGCAACGTGATAGCACAAATGAGTGCCGAAGATGCGCAGGAGAGACTTGCGGCGCGCGAAGCGCAAGACAAAATGGAGGCGCAGCAAGATGCCGCGGCTGCTACGCAACCGAGCGCACTGACCAATGGAGAGGTTGCGGCGCTGAAAAAGACCATCGAGAAACAACAATCGCAAATCACAGAACTCCAAACGCAGATAGCGCAGCTAACAGCAAAACTCAATTCGGCACTTAGCGAACTAAAGGAGGCAAAAGGCGATGCCTCCGCCGGCAGCGCCGGAACTGACGCTGACGCAATAAAAGCGGCACAGGCACAGCACACATTGGCGGTTGGAATGACTTTAGATCAATGCAACCAATCGATAGGGAAACCTGGGCGCGTGACTGGAGCAGATGCTGGCGGCACACAGTACGAATGGGATCAGTTGATCGGAGTAGGCCAAGGGGCGCTCGGAAATCCTGAAGGCTCGATTCATTACACGGGGACGATACAGGACGGTAAGCTAGTCGATTTCCACAAGAGCGACCCAATACCATTTGATCCGGGTACTGCAATAACAGTTGATCCGGGTACTTTTCGGGCGAAATAATTGTCGTGTTCAAAATCACGGTACACACGACTGGATGGATAAGGTCCCCACAACTAGCCTTCTGCGCGCGGCCTTCCAGAATTGTCATCCGGCCACCCCACGCAGACCGTGCTGCCAATACCCCCACGGGGAGTCGAACCCCGGTCCTCTGGCTGAGAACCAGATATCCTAGGCCACTAGACGATGAGGGCAAACGTCCTGACCGGGGCATCCTAAACAAGCGACACTCTTCAGACAAGCGACTTTCCTGGGTCTGCAACAAGGACCGATAACATTTTAAGGCCGATTCACTTCACATGCTTCTGGTTTTATTGGGGGCGCTCGGCCGATAACACGGGCCAGGGGTGGGCGAGAGGAAAATCAGTTAGCGGAAAGGAGCCCCAAATGTCAGCCATTAGCGGAGTCGGTCAGGGTCTCGCTCAATTTTTCCAAAGCATTTCCAGTAGTTCGCAGTGCCAGCCGACGAGCGCCTCGACCTCGGCAAGTGCGGCGGATTCAACCGCGGCGGCAGATTCCAGCCAACAGGTGCACGGAAGCGGCCATCACCACCATGGCGGCGGCGGAGAGGGAGGCGGCGCATTCTTCCAGAAGATTCAGCAGGCCGTCACCAACGCCCTGCAATCCGCGGCCACCAGCGGTACTTCGGCCGATCCCAACACGACCATCGAAGACGCGATCGCACAGATTTTCCAGAACAATCCAACCTCGCCATCGAGTTCCACAGCAACAGATGAATCGGATAGTGATGGCCCCACCAATTCTGAAACTGACGCCTCCAATCCGCAAAGCTTTATCCAGACTTTGCAATCCTACGGCGTCGATCCCCAGCAGTTTCACCAGGATTTTATGACCGCCATCAAAAATGCGATGAATGGCCAGGTCGATCCGGGCACGGCTTTCGCCAACTTCCCCCCCGGAACGATCGTGGACACCACTGCCTGAGCCGGCGGACGTGGGAAATCGCTATTCGAGCGCAACGGATTTTCATAGATTCGGAAGGATTCGCGTCCGCCGACTTCACGCTGTTACCCCAAAACGCTTCAGTCCAAGAAACTCCACCGGCAACGAAGAGCGGCCGTCCAGCGCCAGCTCCGCCAGCACCTGACCGATTCCGCTGATTTTGGCAGCGCATAAAAGTCCGATGTCCCGATGTGGCCGGCGAATAAAAAAAACAAGAGTTGGCGGCCGGATCGACAGTCCCGTCAAAACCGCGTTGTTCGTCTCGAGAATGCAGATTCGAGCGTGGGCTGATACCCTGAAATACATGCAGATATAACCAAACCTATGTTGCGACACGGGTTGCAGTTCCCCCGTACGCCTTAAACGCTAATTTGCGCCGGCAGATCGGCTGCTAGCTCATGAACATCATTCCTCTTTTCGCGATTCAACGATGTCCGCCGTTGTCAACAACCGCGATCTGTGCGGCGCTATTCGGTGTGGGTTGATCTCGCGTTGTGTAATCGGTCAAGGTCAGGCCCAGGAGCAACCCGAGCCATACGAAGGCGGCGGCCACGAAGATCCAGGTGAGGCGCGAGCTGTGGCGAACGTGCATGAAAAAAAGGATCACGAGCAGCGCCTTGAGTACAGCGATCGTCAAGGCGATGACAACATTCCACTGCCCCAGATCAAAGGTAGCTGCGACCACCGTCGCGACGAGAAGCGCCATGAGCAGACCATAGATCAGCAAATATGTCGGCAGGCCCTCGATTTTATGTTCACTGGTTTCCATGTCATCGCACCAGGTAAAGAAGGGGAAACAAGAAGATCCAAACCAAATCCACAAAGTGCCAGTAGAGTCCCATGACCTCGACCTGCGCATGCTTTTGCGGCGTGTAACGGCCGCGTCGGGCTTCGATCAGGAGATAAGTGAACAGTCCGATGCCGATCACCATGTGCAAAGCATGCACGCCGGTCATGAAAAAATAGAAAACCCAAAAGAGTTGGAATTCGTGGAGGAGAAAGCTTTGGTTTATTTGCTGCTCGCCGGCGGTATGTTGAAGATTGGATGAAATTTCGTCATCCGGATGAAAAACGCCTCTGCATGGCATGACGCCTTCATAATATTCGTGGGTGTATTCCGCGGCCTTGATTCCTAAAAACGCGATTCCCAAAAGAAGAGTTGCAACGAGCATGCGCAGAAGCGTGCGGTTGCGGCCGAGTTTGGCGGCGCGAACACCGAGTGCCACGGTGAGACTGCTGGTGAGCAGAACGGCAGTATTCCAAGCACCGCTGCTGATGCCAAACCACCGCAGATTGTCCACGATCAAACTTCCCTGATGCCAGGCAGGAAAGTAGAGATGGCGATAGATGGTATATCCGCAAATCATTCCACCAAAGAAGAGCACCTCGGTTGCGAGGAAAGTCCACATACCCAGCGTGCCGGCTTCGGTTTGCTGCTCGAGATCGTCGAATTGATGGGCAACAAGATCACTCATTGGCAAAATCCATTTCATGATAGTTGTAGGGTTCACCGGCGATGGGGGTCTGCTCGAAATTATCCGGCGGCGGCGGCGAGGCGGTTTGCCATTCCAATCCCGCGGCTTTGAATGGATTTGGCCCCGCGTCCGGTCCCCATTTCAGCGACCAGAGCAGATATCCCAGAGGCAATAAGTAGCCAACGGCAAGGATCGACGCGCCAGCCGTGGACATAACGTTGTAGACCTGAAATTCCGGAGCGTAGGCATAATATCGCCGGGGCATGCCGAGATAGCCGAGCAGGAATTGGGGAAAGAACGTGAGGTTGAATCCCAGGAAAAGGATGATTGCGGAAATTCTTCCCCACCATTCCGGATAGAGTTTTCCGGTCATCTTCGGCCACCAGAAGTGCAGGCCGCCCATGTATGCCATCACCGCTCCGCCGACCATGATGTAATGGAAATGGGCGATGACGAAATAAGTGTCATGCACATGCATGTCGATTCCGAGGGTGGCGAGGAAAAGGCCCGTCAACCCACCAACGGTGAAGAGGCCGATGAATCCAAGGGCGTACAGCATCGGCGTTTCTAAAGAAATTGATCCTTTGTAGAGCGTTGCCATCCAGTTAAAGACTTTGATGGCTGATGGGATCGCGACGAGAAAGCTGAGAATTGAAAAGACCATTCCACCGTAAATTGAAATGCCGGCGATGAACATGTGGTGGGCCCAGACCAGGAATCCAAGAACGGCAATCGACAAGCTTGCCATCGCAATATACTCGTAGCCGAAAACATGTTTACGGGAGAATGCAGTGATAAGCTCGCTGACGACGCCCATACCCGGGAGAATCATGATGTAAACGGCAGGATGACTATAGAACCAAAACATGTGCTGGAAGAGAATGGGATCCCCGCCTAAATTCGGATCAAAAATTCCCACACCGAGAATTCGCTCCAGCGCCACCAGAGCGAGCGTGATCGCCAAAACCGGAGTGGCGAGCACGAAAATAATGCTCGTTGCATACGTTGACCAGATAAAAAGCGGCAGACGAAACCAAGTCATGCCTGGGCAACGCATTTTGTGAATCGTGACGATGAAATTCAGGCCGGTGAGAATGGAACTGAAGCCCGCGATGAAAATGCCGCAGATCGCCAGCACGACATGCGTGTTGCTGAAAGTACTGCTGTAGGGTGTGTAAAAAGTCCAGCCCGTGTCCACGCCGCCCTGGATCAGCGATACCAGCGCCAGCGATCCACCGGTAATGAAGAGATACCAACTGAGCAGATTGATTCGTGGAAAGGCCAGGTCGCGCGCGCCGATCATGAGGGGAACCAGAAAATTTCCCAGAGTTGTCGGGATCGATGGAACCAGGAAGAAGAAAACCATCACGATGCCGTGGAGTGTGAAAAGTTTGTTGTAGGTCTCGGCTTCGACCAGCGAGGAATGCGGAGTGAGCAGTTGTAATCGCATGATGACCGCGGCGCTCCCGCCGATCGCGAAGAACAGGGTGATAGAAAACATGTACAGGATGGCGATGCGTTTGTGATCCCGGGTCAGAAGCCACGACGCCGCGGAGTAGTTGGTGTTGAGATACGTCTCGCGAGTGTCGTACTGCGGAATGTATGCAACGGATGCCATCGTCTTACCTCATCATTGGTTCGTCCTGTAATTGGCGAACGGTGGATTGGTGATTTTCGGCTCGGCGTCGGTGGGCTGCGTGGCGGCTCCAATCGGCGGGCCGACATAGGGCGATGTCTCGGCGGCGCCACCGAGCGATTTGATGTATTCGATCAAATCCAGAATCTGCTCTTCGCTCAGCGTCGATTTGAAGCTGGGCATGCGATTGGGATAACCGTAAACCAGTTTCGCATCAGGATAGATAATGGATTCGCGCAAATACGCTTCGTCGGCGACCACGGTGCGCCGCACGCCGTGGTCATCGATAATGTCCACCGAGTGCCCATACAACCCCGCCAACGTCGGCCCATATTGCCCATGACAGGTGTTGCAGCCATACAGCGTGAAAAGTTTTTTGCCGGCCAGCGCGGGAGGCTCGGCGGTTAAATCTCCCGCGAGCCAGCGCTCGTAATCGGCGGGCTCGCAAACGACCACCGTGCCGCCCATCTCGCCATGTTTGGCGCCACAATATTGATCGCAAAACAGATGATATTCGCCGACCCGCGTGGGAACGAACCATTCCGTGGTGTACATGCCGGGCAAAACATCCTGTTTCACGCGAAAGTCGGGAATCGAGAAATCGTGAATGACATCCTGGCTGGTCATGACGAGCTTGATCGGCTGGCCGAGGGGAACATGCAGCGTATTGATTTCGCGCCGGCCTTCGGGATGTTGAATCTTCCACATCCACTGTTTGCCGATGACAAAAATCTCCATCGCATTGTCCGGCGCGGTGTGAGCATCGACAAATACTTTCGCGCCCCAGCCGAACATGACGACGGTGATCAAGAGGGGAATAAGCGTCCAGGTAATTTCAAGGGCGTTACTTCCCGGAATGTAGGGCGGCTTTTCCGTGGGACTTCGGCGGCGATATCGAATGGCGAAATAGGCGATCAATCCGAAAATTAACACGATGAAAAACACGCTAACGCCGAGCTCGAAGAGCACGAGATGATCCACGGCCACCGCCCCCTGCGAGGCTTGCTGCGGGAAAAGTCGGAAGGTCGTGTCCATGTTAATGCTTCATGTGTTCGGGATGCTTGCGCGCTCCCGACGCAGGGACAGTAAAACAAAACTTCCCAAACCCAGAACCGTCAGCACGCCGCCGGCCTTGAGAAGACGGCTGATGGCCAAGCCATATTTGCCGGTCGCCGGGTCGTAGCAGAAACAATAAAGCAATATGGAATCTGTCAATCCGCCCACGTGGCCGCCAGATGCTTCATCCAGTGCCACGCGAAGATCCTTGGGGTCGTAGTCAATGCCGAAAAAGTACCGGGAAAGTTTTCCATCCGGCGTGACCACCATAATCCCGCTGGCGTGAGCGTAGACTTGGAATTTCGGGTCCCAGACGTAACGGAAACCGACGGCACTGGTTAAGGCGGTGATTGACGCCTGTTGACCGGTTAAAAAATGCCAGCCCGCCGCGGCGCCGGGTCGGTTGTATTGGGCGAGGTAGGTTTTCTTTTTTAAGGTCGCAAGCTGGGGCGTATCGCGCGGGTCGAAACTTACAGTGATGACATCAAAATCCTTCCCCACTGTCTCGGGCATCGATCGCATGGTCCGAAGCAAATCGTTCAAAACCATCGTGCAAAGCATCGGGCAATCGTAGTAGACCAGCACAAGCACCACCGGCCGATGATTCAATTCATCGCCCAGCCGAACGGCATGGCCCTGCTCGTCATTAAACATCAGATCGAGAGGCAAAACAGCGCCAAGCTTTTGATCGATGCCGACGTTTAGGAGAATCGATGGCTTGTTGTTGGCGGTTGGAACCATCGTCTGCGGCGGCGATGGAAAATCCTGTGCCTTCAATATGCTGGCCAATGAAAACACGATTGCCAGGGAAGCCAGTAAAAATATTCTCATGGTATACCTCCGGGTCCATGCAGCGCGCTGGCCGGCGGCATATACGGCCCCGTCGACGGTTGTGTTGCGGGCAACGAGTCGGGCAAACCGCGTTCAACGGCCAGATCCATCGCTTGCTGAATTGGAATCCGCGCGAACTGATGCGAAGAATTCACCCAACTCCACGCGTGATCGCCGATCAGTGATTGCTCCCGCGCTCGCACTTCCGTTAAATCCGCCTGGGGAAGAACATCGTGTGACGGCTCGGGTTCCAGACGTGGATCGGGCGGCGTAGTGGGCATCACGGCCGCGATTGGATTGGGCGGAAACGTCGCTCGATTTGCCGACTCTCCGGCATTTTTCAGCCACCCCATTGCCCACCACGCAAGCAGATGCACCACCACCAGTGTTACGACCAGCGACAACACAAAAATGAGAACCGGGCTGGGCGCGGGATCGCGAGTCTCATGGCCGGCGACGGCGGACTCAGGCGGATTGGGCGTTGGATGTTCCATAATTCGGTGCATGTTCTTCCAAGGCCGGGGCAATCGCCGGCGCCTTGTTCAGATAATGCACAAATGCCGCGTACCACACTCCGCCGATGCCCAGCAGCGCCAGAAAATCCAGCGGCGACATCACAAATCCGCCGTGCGGATCGCTCTGAGCCTGCGGGCCAATATTCCAGTAAAGATCCAGAATCCGCAGCGCCAGAAGTCCCAGACAAATGATTCCCAGCCGATTGATGTCCTGCTTCAACGGGCGCATCAGCAGCAGGAAAAAAGGAAGCAGGAAATGGATGAAGATGATAATTCCCGCGACAACGCGCCAGCCGCCGTAGGTTCGCTGCACATACCAGCCAATATCGGGTTGCTCATTGCCGGTCCAGGTAATCAGATATTGCGCGAAATTCATATACGCCCAGAGAATGACGAGCATCAGCAGCATGTTGCCCAGGTCGATGAAGTGTTTCGGCGTGGCGAAATCCACGACGGCCGGCAGCTCGGCGCGCCGCCAGAGAATCACGAGGACGAAGCACAACGCGGTGAGCGTTTGTGAGACAACCATAATGAATCCGAAAACGCTGCTGGACCAATGGGCCTGGCGCGACATGATCCAGTCCACGCCTCCGAGCGACATGAGAATTACATAGATCACCAAACCACCCGCGCTGATTCGGCTGCGAATGCCCTCGTTTGTCGAATGAATCAGGCCAAATTCAAGGGCGATCCAAACGGCAAAATAAATCACGAAGCGAATGGCGAACCAAGCTGGATTAAGATAGGGATGAACATGCTGGAGGATCGGATCATCGCTCACCTCGCTCGGGCGCGCCCAGGGAAATAAAATCGACATGCCGAAAAAGATCGGCAGGAACAGCAGAAATAACACCGGCAGGACCTGGGCCGCCGAGCTGGTGATCGGTCGAATCAGCCGTCCCCATCCGCCGCCGGTCAGTTGGTGCACCATGCTCAGCGCCATTCCGCCGAGGGAAATGGACAGCCAGAAGAGCCACGCGAAAAGATAGGAGTTGAAGAATTGCGCGCGTGTCGAAGGCCATATCGCGGCGATGAAGCAGATGAGCAGCGAAACGCCACCAATCCGCAGTGCGTATTGGTCGGCGAGTTCGAATCCATGACGCATCCGCGCATTCATCGGTGTCCCCCCAATTCCTGAATTTGATCGGCATTCAACTGATCCACCGGCGCGCCTTGACTGAGTTGCAGCGTGCGGACATATGCGACGATGGCCCAGCGATCCTCGGCAGAAACGCGATCTCCGTAGCCGTACATGGCGCCGTAACCATTGGTGATGACATCGAAAATGTGGCCGACCGGGGCAACACGGAGACGATCGACGTCATAATTTGGTGGCGGAACGAAACCGCGCTGGATGACGATTCCATGACCATCGCCGGCGTCACCGTGGCACATGGCGCAATAGATCGTAAATTGCTCCTGCCCCCGCTCCAGCACCGCCGCCAGCGCCGGCCCGCGCGTGGGAAACGGTCCATCGGCAGCGGTTGGATAATGCTCGGGAAAAGTCGTCGCGGGTTTTCCATCGACGAATCCCTGATACAAATGCGAATCCAGTTCCAGATCTCCGCGCGCGACCGTTCCTTCCACCAGCGGCCGGGCAGTTGCGCCATCCGAAAAGAAAACGCTCTCCTGCATGGGTTTGGCTTTGGGTTGCGAGCCCATGTTTTCTTTCCAGCAACCGGTTGTGAGGAGCAGCGAAGCGATAGCCAGCAAAGCGTGGAATGTTTTCGGCAGCCGATTCATGCCGGCACCTCGTAAACATCCAGTGACTGCAAAGACCGCAAGAATGCGCGCGTCTGTTCCAAATCGAATTTTGGGTCGCTCGATTCGATGCAGAGAAAAAAGCGGCTTTGGCTGGCGAGATCAAATTGAGGAACGTTAAACACTGGATGATAGGGATGCGGAAAACCATTCAACGCCAACATGCCGAAGGCCCCGGCGAGGCCCGCGCCCAGGATCGTCAGTTCAAACGTGATGGGGATGAACGCCGGCCACGAATACAGCGGCCGGCCGCCGACATTGATGGGGTAACTATAGCAGCAGGAATAGACCTGCATGAAGAAGCCGGTCAGCCCTCCGAAAATACCACCGAGAAGAAAAATCAGCGGCACGCGATTGCGCGGCAAGCGCAGCGCATCGTCCAAACCCTCGACGGCAAACGGCGCTAACGCATCGAGGCGAGCGTAACCGGCTTCTCGCGCCTGCCGGGCAGCGGCCACGAGTTTCTCGACGGAATCGAACTCCGCCATCAGGCCATACATCGGATTCGCCGGCTTCATGCCGCCTCCTTGTGGCCTTCGCCGGATTGCTTGTGCACCAATTCGCACATCTCCGAGATGGAAATCGCCGGGAGAATGCGAACGAAAATCAGAAAGCAGAGGAAGAAGAATCCGACAGTGCCAAAGAGCGTGGCGTAATCCCAGAATGTGGGGTAGTACATTCCCCAACTGGAGGGCAAAAAATCCCGGTGCAGACTGGTGATGATGATGACGAAGCGCTCCATCCACATGCCGATCTGCACGATGATGGAAATGACGAACAGAGCTGGCACACAACGGCGAACAGCGCGGAACCAGAGCGTTTGCGGGGTAATCACGTTGCAGAAAATCAAAATGCAATAGGTCAGCCAATATGGGCCGGTCATGCGATTGACGTTCATGTACATGTCGAATTCGTTGCCGCTGAGCCAACCATAAAATGCTTCCGCGGCGTAGCCGTAGGCAACGATCAAGCCGGTGACGAGCATCAGCTTGGCGCAATTCTCGAGGTGGCGAATCGTGATAAAATCCTTAAGCCCATACGCCCATCGCAATGGAATGGCCAGCGTGAGAACCATGGCAAATCCGGAGAAGATCGCCCCGGCAACGAAATAGGGTGGAAAAATGGTGCTGTGCCAGCCGGGCAATTGGGCGGCGGCGAAATCCATGCCGACCACGCTGTGTACCGACACGACCAGCGGCGCCGCCAGGCCGGCCAACAGCAGATATGCGGTCTGGTATCGCTGCCAGTGCCGGGCCGATCCGCGCCAGCCCAGAGCCAGAAATCCGTAGGCGATTTTGCCGAAGAATGTGCGGGCTTTATCTCGCAACGTTGCCAGATCGGGGATCAGCCCGACATACCAGAAGACCAGCGAAATCGTTCCGTATGTGCTGACCGCAAAGACGTCCCAGACCAACGGACTACGGAACTGCGGCCAGAGCCACATCGTGTTTGGATACGGCAGCAGCCAGAAAAATTCCCACGGCCGGCCCAAATGCAGAAGGGGAAACATGCCGGCACAGGCCACGGCGAAGAGCGTCATCGCCTCGGCGAATCGGTTGATGCTCGTCCGCCATTCCTGATACATCAGATAAAGCATCGCGCTGATAAATGTCCCGGCATGCCCAATGCCGATCCACCAGACGAAATTCACGATGGCGAATCCCCACGCGATCGGAATGTTGATGCCCCAAATCCCCACGCCACGCAAAAAGAGATACGACACCGCGGCTGTCAGCACAATTACGAGCATCGCCGCAATCCCGACGCCGACTTTCCACGGCACACCGGATTTGCGATCGAGGACGACGGATGTGATTTTGTCCGTCACCGTCGTGTACGTATGGCCCGGCGCCAACACGTCCGACCCGCGAGATACGGCAATTTCGGTCGGCGTCGCGCTCATGACCGTGGCTCCTCATTCGTGATCGCCGGATTGGGATTCTGAATTCGCGCCAGATACGTCGTCCGCGGCTGCGTGGTCAGCTCGGACAAGAGGGAATAATCCAGCGGCTGGCGCTTCAGCTGTGCTACTTCGCTCAAATGGTCCGGCGAATAATCATGGATTGGATCGAGCCTGGTATTCAAATTGCCAAAGATGATGGCCCGTGTCGGACACGCCTGCTGGCAAGCCGTCTGAAGTGAATCGAGTTTCTGCTGGCGAAGTCCGGCGCTTTTTTGCTGAATCGCAGCGGCCTCTTCGGGGCTGGTGGCTTTGCGCGCCTGTTCATCCATTTGCACTTGAACGATTTCCATGTCGATGCGCGTCGGAACGATGCGCTGGATGCAATACGTGCATTTTTCCATCACGCCACGACTGCGCACCGTCACTTCCGGATTGCGCATAAGCTTGAGACTTTCAGTTGTTTCGTCGGAGAAAAGGAGAAAATTGAATCGGCGAACTTTGTAGGGACAGTTGTTGCTGCAATAACGCGTGCCGACACAGCGGTTGTAAACCATGTTGTTTAAACCCTCGTCATCATGCACCGTCGCTCCAACCGGACATACCAATTCGCACGGCGCGTTCTCGCACTGCTGGCACGGCACGGGTTGATGAAATGCCGCCGCTGGCGAATCCGGACTGCCTTCGTAATAAGTGTCAACGCGAATCCAATGCATCTCCCGGCCGCGCGAAACCTGATCCTTGCCGACCACTGCGATATTATTTTCCGCCTGGCAGGCCACGATGCAGGCGTTGCAGCCGATGCAGGATTGCATGTCGATAGACATGCCCCAGGCGAGGTTGTTCTTGTAAATGTCGCCGAAACCGGGATAGAGCGTGAGGTGGTGTTTGTCCTCGGATTTATCGAGTTTTTTGACGAATCCGGGATCGTCGATGAATTGCTGGAGCGTGCCGACGCGGACGAGTTTGCGATTGTCGATATCATCATCGCCAGGCCTTTGCACGACTTCCGTTTGGATGTCGTCCACCCGCCGGGACTCGATGGTTTGATGCGTGTGGGTTGCCACCAATTCATAATTTCCGTCGATGCGCTGCACGGTCGCCCCGGAGACAAACCATGGATGATCGCATGTCCGTAGTTTGTAGACATTGAAGCCCGGTCCATTCCCGATGGATCCGGCTCGCCACCGGCCGTAACCGAGATGAAGCGTCACGGTGTCATCCGGAAGCCCGGGCACGATCCACGCGGGGATTTCCAATGAGCGCCCCTGGCTGGTGATTCGCAGCATGTCTCCGTTGGACGCGCCAAGTTTTCTGCCACTGGTCACGCTGATATACGCGGCGTTGTCCCATGTGAGTTTGGTAAGCGGCTTGGGGAGTTCCTGAAGGAATGCGTTGTTGGTGTAGGTACCGTCCCAGATGCATGGATCCGGACGAAAAACCAGTTCAAAACTGCCGGACTCGGAAGTGGCCGGTAATGGTGTTCTTGTCGCCACGGCGGCCTGAGGCGCTTCAGGCTTGAAATTGCCGAGCCAGATTCCTTTTTCCAGCGAGCGTCGCCAGACCGATTCGAAATCAAGGCCCCCCTGTTGCGCCGTCCAGGCTTCGCGGTGAATTTCGTACCCATTGCGCAAAAAACCCATCAGAATTAAGTCCATCACTTCAATCGCCGACCGGCCGGCATACAAGGGCGCAATCAGCGGCTGGACCATGGACACCGTGCCATCGTGTCCCCGCGCATCGGACCATTCCTCGAGAAAATGCGTTTGCGGAAGATGCCATTGGCATTTGAAGGAAGTTTCATCGTCGTAAAGTCCGAGTCGAGCGGTGAGATTGCGATCGACGTTTTTGGAAAATGCCTCCAGCGCGGCGTCGAACAACAGGTCGGCCGGCGAGGTGTAGGATGGATTTCCGCCAAGGATGAAGAGCGTGTCGATCGTTCCAGCATCCATTTGGTGCATCAGATCGACGAGCGACCCATCGGGATCGCCGTCAACCGGGTCGGAATAAATGACGGTCTTACCGATATTTCCCAGGGCTTCGTTGATCGCATGGATCAGGGCATGTACCTCCGGCGGTTGGCTGACGCCGGCCAGCACCAGGCATTGGCCCTTATTTGCGAGCAGATCTTCCGCCACCGCCTTCGCCCAACCTTGCGCGACATTCGGGAGTTGAATCGCGGCCAAAAGCTCGGCGACTGCCGCTCCGATCTGCGTCGGCCGCATCGCCCAGCGATGGTCCGCCATCGTGCCGGTAATCGTGGAAGTGCTCTCCAGAACGTACAGGCGATTCATGCGGGTCGTGCCCTCACGAATTCGCCGGCCATCGGCAAAATCGCGAGCATATCGGCTGTGGCCCGGATCCTCATAAAGGAAATCGGCATCGAATGACACGATCACCGACGCCTTTGCGAGATCAAAATACGGCAGAATTTCACGCCCGGTCGCGCTGCGCAGTCCGTCTCGAATGCATTCACGCGACAGTGGATCGTGAACGTACCATTTTGAGCCTGGATATTTTGCCTTCATCTCCTCGATCTTTTTGAGCACTGTCGGCGAAGTGATTGTTTCGGTAAGAATCGCCAGACCCGATCCATCCGTCGATTTTTGTTCGAGTCGCGGCCGGATGGCGCCGATGAACGTATCCCAATCGCTTATGATCCCGACGCGCTGAACCGTTTTGGATCGGTCCGGGTCGTACATGTCGTAAATCGCCGCTTGGAGAAAGACGTCGCTGCTGCCCAGGTTGGAGGGATGATCGGTATTGCCGTCCAGTTTGATGGGCCGACCCTCGCGGCTGGTGGCGATGATTCCCTGTGCATAGCCGCCGAGGGTCATGGAGGTCGCAAAATAAAGCGGCCGGCCGGGAGTTACCTCCGCCGGTTGGCGCACGTAGGGCACGATCATTTCGGTGGATTTAGGCTTGCATCCGGTCATTCCAGCCATCGCCATCGAGGCTGCAACCGCCTTGAGAAATGTCCGCCGCGACGGCCCCGGATCTGGATCCATTGCGCCCGGAACAAATTCATCCTGTGTCAACCGGCGAAATTCCGGAGAATTCTCCCATTGCTCCAGACTCTTCCAGTATCCACCGGATCGCTCGGACGGAGATTGAGTGGATGAGGGATTCATGTCGCTCACCGATGGCACGTGTAACAGTTGGTAATTCGGCCGTCGGTCGGAATGTGATAGAGATCAATCAGCGCGCGGCCCAGCGAATCCTGATCGGTCACCTTGTGCTGGGCATCGGAGAACTCTTCCTTCACATGCTCATCGATCTGGAAATCCATATTGAAAACCTGATCGCGCGGCCGAAGAAATTCCTGCGGGCTTCGATGGCAATCCAGGCACCATCGCATTTGCAGGCTGGCGTTCTGAAACATCAGCGGCATCTGGTCCACCTGGCCATGACAGGTGACACAGCCGATTCCCTTGTTGACGTGAATGTCGTGCGGGAAATAAACAAAATCCGGCAAATTGTGGACGCGTGTCCACTTGATCGGAATCTCGTCGCTCCAGCTTTTGCGGACCGGCTCGAGCAACGCGGCATCCGTCCAAATCCGCGAGTGGCAGGTCATGCATGTTTTGGTTGCCGGCAATCCCGCGAATGTGGAATCGGTCACGGATGTGTGGCAATAGCGACAGTCAATCCCCAGATCATGCACGTGATGCTCGTGACTGAACGGCACCGGCTGATCCCGCACAGTTCCCTGGTCGGTCCCGTAGGAGGAGAAATCCAGCGCAGTCGCGACCCCGGCGAATATCAGCGCCCCCGCAAGACAGCCGAAGACACTCGCTTTAGCTATGGCATTAGCGCTCGGATGAAAGATCTGTGGCAACGATGCACATCCTTCCCGATTGACCGATCAGACGAGACGGTGCACATTATTACGCGGAGGATATTTTGTTGAGAGCGCTAAAAAACGGGTGAAGCTTGCGAATTTCCCAACCGGACTGAACCGCACGGCGCCCACCCCAACCCATGGCACGCCGGCCAGCGAAATGCCTTTTGCAAACTACAGATCATTTAAACGACATCTCGACAATTGCCAGCGTTTTGTTAACGCGCCAATGAATCCCTCAACAACACAGTCTGGCGCAGGGCGAGAGTTAACAGTCCCAGGGTTTCCGAAAATCGTTTTTTTCCAATCTGCGCCGACAACAAAAAATGAACTGTCCCACGCCCTAAAATTCTATGTCTCGTTTGTGGTCTAATGTGTCATCAAGGCGATTGCTTCTCTTGCCGGGATCCATCGCATGGCGGAAAATCCTATTGACGTAACAAACCCTTCGTGGCAGTCGAGGTTGGTTCATTTGTCTTTGGGACGTGATTGTTTCCGGAAAAGACGCGGATGCGAGGCGTCACCGCGCTGTCCGGCTCTGACGAGCCTTCAGGCGGTGACAACGAAGCAGACGTGTCGTTTCCGGCCCACCGAAGGCGGCACGGAATGGCGTCGTTTTGCGTTGCGACGGGCGATAAGAATCACGCAAACAGGGTTAGTGCGCCATCGCGCGCGGGTGGCAAAAGGACACTTCTCATTCAGTCACAATACTGGGGGCTTTGAAGACAAGGAGGGCCACTTTTTGGCCGATAAGTCGAGGAAAGCCTGTGTTTTGGATTACCGACGGACACCGTTGAGTTGCCGAAGATGCGCCAATCTTTCTTCGACCAGAAACCTCTGAATCACCGCGCGCGGGGGAAGCGTCGAAGGCCAGTCGCGTTTTGCCTGGAATCACTCCAGCCGCGCATTCTCTTTAGCAGTTCCCCAAAAACTGTTGGCAACATCGATGATTTGCTCGCCGTTGTATCGGATTCCCAGGTCGCAAATCCTCAGGTGACTCCCAATCAGCCGCCCACGGTTGCCGTGCCGGCGGCGGCGTTTCCCAGCGAAGTCACCGGCACCAGCACGATTCTCAGCATTCTTGGCGCCGACGACGGCGGGGAATCGAATCTCACATACACCTGGAGCACCCAGGGAGCGGTCCCCGCGCCCGTGACATTCAGCGCGAACGGAACCAATTCCGCCAAGAATGTCACCGCCACTTTCACCCAGGCGGGCAACTATGTTTTTCTCGCCACGATCACCGACAGCGGAGGACTGACGACGACATCGACGGTACCCGTTGATGTGGTACAGATGGCCAGCAGCATCGTGGTCACTCCCACCAGCGCCAGCGTGGAGGTGAACGGCACGGAACAATTCACCGCGACGGAATACGATCAGTTTGGTCAGCCAATGCCGGCTCCGCCGACAAATCAATTGACATGGACACTGGCGTCCGGCTCCGGCTCCCTTAACAGCACTGGAAATTATATCGCGCCATTGACGGTTGGTTCGGCGACGGTGGAAGTGATCAGCGGATCGCTGAGCGCATCGGCTTCGGTTTCGATTCAGGACTCGGCGCCGGTCGTTTCACAGATCGCCGCCTCGCCGCTGGTGGGCACGTCAAATACGACAAATCTCTCTGTCACCGCCACCGGAGACAGCGGACCGGCCAATCTCACTTACTCGTGGGTCGTACTCTCCAAGCCCGCGGGGGCGCGCACGCCGGGTTTTACGGTCAACGGGACTAATAGCTCTAATAACACAACCGCCATGCTCTATGACGCGGGAAGCTATGAATTTCAGGTGACGGTTACTGATTCTACCGGGCTTTCAAGCACGGATGTTGTTTCCCTGCAAGCAACGCAAACGCTTGCCAAAATCGTCATCACGCCGCCGGCGTCGATGACGACAAGCAGTTCCCAGCAATTGGCAGCAACCGGGCTTGATCAGTTCGGAAACCCCATGGCCACGCAGCCGACATTCACTTGGACGGCGAGCGGCGGCGGGACTGTTAGCAGCGGAGGCGATTACACGGCCGCATCGACGGCGGGAAATCCAACCATTGAGGCCGCCAGCGGTACGGTCAACGCATCGACGCAGATATCGGTCACTGCATCGCCCACAATCACGGCTTCGCCCCAAGTCGTTTCGGGCACGACAACGACACTCAATGCCGTCGGCCTCGGCGGCGCCGGCTACACTTACACTTGGTCCGTCACCAGCAAGCCCAGCGGCGCAACCACCCCAACCTTCAGCACCAACAATTCGACCAGCACTTCAACGGCGGTGACGTTCTTCCAGGCGGGCAATTACACATTTGAAGCGGAAAGCACATTCCTTCTACTGTTTCACGGCAGCGCGACGATCAACGTCACGGTCGATCAGACCCTAACTTCGATATCAATCTCGCCGGCCACCGCGTCCATCAATTTGAACGGAAGTGAACAATTGACCGCCAACGGTTTCGATCAATTTGGCAAGTCGATGCCGATCTCGCCGGCGGTGCAATGGTCGGTCACATCCGGAGGCGGCACTATCGGAAGCGGCGGGAATTACACCGCTCCTACTGCTGCGACTACGACAACAATTTTGGCGGCCAGCGGATTGATTTCATCCACCGCGACGGTTTCCGTTGTCAACGCCGCTCCCACGGTGACAAACGCCGTAAGCAGCTCGTCAGCAACGCAAGTCACCACCAACAGCGTCAATCTCGGTGTAACGGCCACGGACGACGGCGGACCTGCCAATCTCACCTACACCTGGAGCGTCATTGGATCCCCGCCCGGAACAGTCGATTTTTCCTCCAACGGCATCAATCAGGCGCAGACCACCACGGCAACCGTTTCGGTCCCAGGCACGTACGATTTTTTGGTAACGATTACCGACTCGGGTGGAAAAACGGTGACCAGTTCGGCCAACATTAATGTCCCCGCCGCCGCTGATCAGATGCCGATTGTCGATATTCCCTCGTCGCAACAAACGTCTGAAAACGAGTCGCTGGTTTTCTCGCCGTCTTCTGGCAATGCCGTTAGCATCAACAATTCAGCAAATGCAACTGAACTGGTTACCATGGAGACGTCCAATGGGTTGCTTACACTTTCCTCCTCTTCGGGACTCACATTTCTATCCGGCACCACAGGTACGAATACGGGAACTATATCCATTGAAGGTGCCCCCTCGGCGATCAACGCGGCACTCAATGGCCTGACATTCTCACCAACATCCGACTATTCGGGCCCTGCGGGATTCGTGATTTCAGCAACGGTGTACGGCGGAAGCTCCGTCCTGGTGGAGATACCCATCACGATTGAGCCGGTGAATTTACCCCCCACGGTGGCGACGCCTGCGCAGGCGAGCCCCAGCCCGGTGACCGGGACTTCCACAAATCTGAGCGTGCTCGGCGCAGATCAGGATGGAGAAGCCAGCCTCAGCTACAGTTGGTCGGTCCTTAGTTCGCCGACCGCAGCACCTAGTCCCAGCTTCAGCCTCAACGGCTCCAACGCGGCACAGAATACGGTTGCGACCTTCAGCGCCGCAGGCAACTACGTCCTTGAGGCGACAATCACCGATGCCGGCGGGCTTTCGACAACCAGCTCGGTCACGGTCGTGGTGGATCAAACGCTTACAAGCATTTCGGTGGCTCCGGCGAACGGCGCGATTGGAACAAATCTGACCCAGCAATTCTCCGCGACTGGATTGGATCAATTTGGAAATGCCATGCAAACGCAGCCGACTTTTAGTTGGTCTGCTTCCGCTGGATCGATCAACGCTGGTGGGCAGTACACCGCCCCCGGATCGGCGGCCAGTGCGACGGTGTTCGCTTCCAGCGGAGGGGTCACCGGATCGACTTCCGTCACTGTCGTCGGCAATGGGACTGCCATCGCATCGCCGAGCATCGTCTCCGGCTCCAGCACGACCCTTTCCGTGCTAAATGGCGCGACCAGCGGCGTGACGTACACTTGGTCTGTCATCAGCACGCCCCCGTTTGCTGCCGAACCAATTTTTAGCATTAACGGTTCCTCCTCGGCGCAGACCACAACCGCGACATTCTTCCGAGTCGGAAGCTACACGTTTCAAGTGGCGATCAACAACGGCTCTATCACCACGCAAGATGTTACTGTCACGGTAGAACAGGCCCTGGCAGATATCGTCGTCAGTCCCGGCACGGCGAACCTCAACGAAAATGCCCAGCAACAATTTTCTGCAGTGGGGTACGATCAATTTGGCTATGCGATGGTGTCGCAACCCGCGTTTGCATGGGCGGTGTCAACTGGCAATGGAGCGATTGACGGAACTGGGCTTTACACGGCCGGGGGGTCGGGCGAGGCGGGGTCAGCGACCATCACCGCGACCAGCAATTCAATCTCTGGCATCACAACGATCACCGTCACCAACGCCGCGCCCACTGTTGCAACGCCCGCTGCTGCCTCGCCATCGCCGGTGACTGGAACCAGCACATCACTGAGCGTCCTCGGCGCGGATGATGGAGGGGAATCCAATCTCACATATTCCTGGAGCACCGTCGGAACCCCGCCTGCCCCCGTCAACTTTTCCGTTAACAACAGCAACGTCGCCAAGAACACGACCGCCGAATTTACCAAAGCCGGCACGTATCAATTTCTGGTTACGATTTCGGATGTCGAGGGGTTAACGGCAACTTCCACGGTCGACGTCGTGGTCGATCAAACCGCTTCCAGCATCGCCATCCAATCTTGCCCTCCGGCGATGGCGGATAACAGCAGCTATCCTTTTACCGCCATCGCCATGGATCAGTTCGGCAACCCACTTACGATCCAGCCGGCGTTCACTTGGTCTGTCGATGCGGGCGGCGCCGGAGGAACGATCGACACTGCGGGTGTGTATACCACGCCCACCGCCGGGATAGGTGTTGACACCATTCGGGTGAGCAGCGGCGGCGTCAGCGGCGCGGCCCAGGTGACCATCACCGGTGATGGAATATTCAATGCCGGAGCACAGATCGGTACGCCCGCGGTGTACGGATATTTCTCGGAGAATGCCGGCACATATACCGTCGCCGGTGGAGGCGTCGATACACCTTTTGGTCCGGACCAATACGAGTTGGCATACCAATCCTTCAGCGGCGATTGCACCATGATCGCCCAGGTTCCTTCCGTAAACGGAACCAGCACCCCCGCCACCGCCGGACTCATGTTTCGTGAATCACTGGGAACCACGTCGGCGTACGTTTCCATCACGCGCAATGGCTACTCGGGCAGCAATGATATCGGATTGGAAGCCCGCCTCACCCCCGGAGGCACTGCCGGTAACCTCAATCTTATCTCCGTCAGCGGCGCCACCTGGCTTAAACTGGTCCGATCCGGCAACAATTTCACCGCCTACTACGGGTCCAACGGAACTACCTGGACACAGTTGGGCGGAACCGTAACTTTGAGCGCCGGTGCCGGGATGTTGGGCGGCCTTGTCGTCTCGGCAAACCCCGCCAGCACCCTGAGCGAGGCAACCTTCACCAATGTCTCCATGGCCGCCGACCTGGCGGTCGCCCAACCGGCTTTAGCCAATAAAAATCCTGTGACTACGACGACGACCGGCCTGAGCGTACTGGGCAGCAGCACCGCGGGCGAGAGCACCTTGTCCTACACTTGGGCCGCTACGGCGCAACCCAGCGGCAGCAATCCTCTCTTTAGCGCTAACGGCACGAACGCGGCGAAGGACACGACGGTCACTTTCAACCAACCTGGCGACTACACTTTCATCTGCACGATCACCGATGGGCTTGGCGACACGGTCACCAGTAGCGTGAACGTGACGGTGGATCAGACATTGACAGCCATCACCGTCTTGCCGAGCAACGTGACGCTGCATCAAAATCAGCAGCAGCAGTACTGGGCCCAGGGGTATGACCAGTTCGGCGATCTCATGTCCCCTCCGCCCAACTTTACATGGGACTGCTCGGCCTTGGGCTCGATCGACGGTTCCGGACTTTTCAGTTCGGTCGATCAGCTCGGTACCGGCACGATCACCGCAACTGCCGGCGCGGTCACAGGAGCGACCGGCATCACCGTAATCAACGCCCCGCCGACCGTCGCGGTCGCCGCCGCCGCTTCGCCCAATGTCGTCATGGGAACGACGACCAATCTGAGCGTCCTGGGCGCAGACGACGGCGGCGAGCCGAATTTGATCTATATCTGGAGCACCTCCGGAACTGCTCCCGCGCCGGTGATTTTCTCGGCAAACGACACCAATTCATCGAAAAACACCACGGCTACGTTCGGCGCTTCGGGGATATACCACTTCCTCGTCACGATCGTGGATGCACGGGGCGCCAGCACCACGAGCACCGTGGCTGTGCAAGTCGTTCCGATATTCACCAGCATCGCGGTCACGCCAGCCAACGCCAGCCTGGAGCGAGCCGCCAGCGAACAATTCTCCGCGACTGCCCTCGATCAGTTTGGCGTCGCGCTGGTTTCGCAGCCAGCATTCACCTGGTCCACGCTCGGCAACATTGGTTCGATTGATTCCACCGGTGCTTACACCGCTCCGGATGCGGGCATCGGCAATGCCACCATCATCGCCACCAGCGGAAATATCAGCGGCAGCACGATGGTCGCGCTGATTGACGATCTTTCCGCAACCGTGCCGGCGGCGCAGAGTGCAATTCCAAATCAATCGGTAGTGTTTGCGGACGCCAATGCGATTTCCATCAACGATGGCGATCCCAATACGGAATCAGTTCCACTCTCACTGACTCTCGCTGGAACCGATGGCGTGATTTCGCTCTCCGAACAATCGGGCCTGACACTTTCGGCCGGAACAGGGACGGATGATGCGACGATGACATTCACTGGTAATCTCTCCGACATCAACAACGCGCTGCAAGGCCTGACATTCACACCCAACGCCGGATTCACCGGCTCGGCGTCGATGTCCGTGACCATCAACGAGGTGGGTATCGCAGAGCAATCACCTTCCAAAACAATCGATATCAATGTCGAACCTGCTGCCGCCGCATCGGGGCCAACAACGGGATCAACAGCGGGCGGCGGCGCTGCAGCGGGCAGCGGCGGGGATTCGGGAATAGGCGATATTCTCAACCCGCCCATCAATTCCAGCGGCGGCACCACAGGATCACCATCTTCCGGCGGAAGTTCGAATGTCTTCTCCAACTCGCCGATCGTCGGATCACCAACCGGCTTTGGAGATACCGGCACATCCGCGCCCTTACCAGCACCTGCGGCGCCGTCAGGCAATTCGAGCCAACAAAACTCGAGCGGCAGCAACAACGCTCCGGCCAGTGCAGCTCCAGCGCCGGCTGCGAATGTCGCGGCGGCGGCGGCGCCCGCTGCCGTTGCGGCCATCAAGCAGCCGGAGGCAAACCCGACGGTTCCCGATGTGAAGGTAAACACCGTGCCCGATCAGGTCTTCACTTTCCTCGCGCCCCAAAGTCCGATGCTCAAGAATCTCGACACCGTGAAATCCGATATGGCCTCGGAGAAATCGCTCAAGGTCGCCGCCGGGTCGGCCACGGTCGTCTCGCTGGGCGCATCGGCGGCGTATTTCGTCTGGCTGTTGCGCGGCGGCTCACTGCTGAGCAGCTTGCTGTCAATTTTCCCGGCGTGGAAGGCGATGGACCCGCTGCCTGTGCTGGACAGTTATGAGAATTCCCGCAAACGCCGCAAGGGCCGAGCCGCAATCGACGCCGAGTCGCTGGAGTCGATGGTCGATAAGTCGAACCAGAACGCGCCGAGAACAAATGAAGAAAAACTCGACTGATTTGAGAAGGAAGTTGCCATGAACCGGATACCCGTCCGACTGAAGATCGTCTTTGGATTGCAATTGCTGCTGATCAGCTCGATCGGCCTGGCTATCGTTCTTGGTTTCGTGCCGAACGATCAGTCGGCGACGATGCGCGGCCGCGCCACGCTCTCCGAAACGATCGCTGTCAATGCATCCGCATTTGTCGCGCGCAATGATATGACCGGTCTCGATGCCGTTTTGCGCACCGTCGTCCAGCGCAATCCCGATATTCTTTCGCTGGGCGTGCGCAAGGCGGATGGATTTCTCATCACCGACATCGGCGATCACGACGCCCATTGGAAGGATTCCAGGGCCGCCGCAGATGCCGACTCGCGCGTCTTCGTGCCGATCTGGTCGCAAGATAAAACGTGGGGATCTGTGGAAATTCGCTTCCAGCCGCTGAAACACGCTGGATTCTTCGGGTTCGTTTATTCGCCATACACGAAGATGATTCTGTTCATCTCGCTGGCGAGCGTGATTTCATTTTTGTTTTATCTGAAGCGAACATTGCAGCATCTGGATCCGTCGAAAGTGGTCCCGCCGCACGTGCGCGCGGCGCTGGATACGCTTGCAGAAGGCCTGCTGATTATGGACCAGGAAGGCCGGATCGCGCTGGCGAACCGGGCGTTTGCGACGGTGCTGGGGTGCGAGCCAGACAAATTGATGGGCACGCGCGCGTCGCAATTGGAATGGGAACAGGATTCGCCTAGTAATGAGCGCGGCGAGACGGCGATTGATTTTCCCTGGGCGATGGCGGTGCGAAGCAACGAATCGCAGCGGAATCGCACATTGCATTTGAAAGATTCCGCCGGCGTTCGCCGCACGTTAATCGTGAACTGCTCACCAGTGGCCGGCGCACGTGGCAAAGCGCGCGGGGCGCTGGCCAGCTTTGAGGACGTCACGCTTCTGGTGGAAAAGGAAATCGAGCTGCGCAAATCCAAGGAATTGGCCGATGAGGCGAATCGCGCCAAGAGCGAATTCCTGGCGCGGATGAGCCATGAAATTCGCACGCCGATGAATGCCATCCTCGGCTTCACCGATGTCCTTCGCCGCGGCTACGAAGACAGCGAGGCCGAGCGGCTGGAGTTCCTCAACACGATTCACTCCAGCGGCCAGCATCTGCTCGAATTGATCAACGATATTCTCGATCTTTCCAAGATTGAATCGGGGAAACTGGAAATCGAACTCACGCGTTGCTCACCGCATCAGATTATTTCCGAAGTGGTCGCGGCGCTGGGCATCCGAGCGCAGGACAAAGGCATCGAGCTGTCTTTCGCATGGGACGGGCCGGCACCAGCGACGATTCTGACCGATCCGACACGATTCCGGCAGGTGATCACCAATCTCGTCGGCAATTCCATCAAATTCACGGAAAAGGGCGGCGTGCGCTTGGCGGCACGACTGGATCGCTCGACAGCGCGACCGCAGCTTGTGGTTGATGTCATCGACACCGGCATTGGAATGAAACCGGATTCGCTGAAGAAGATTTTTGATCCCTTCACGCAGGCGGACAATTCCATCACGCGACGATTCGGCGGAACCGGGCTGGGGCTTTCCATCAGCCGACAATGCGCGACGGCGCTGGGCGGCGGCCTTTCGGTCCAGAGCGAATATGGCAAGGGAAGCGTCTTCACGCTTTCCATTGACGCCGGTCCCGCCGAGGCGATTGACATTTTCGATCCGCTCACACAAACGCCGCAGAAATCGTCCGGTTCCGCGAACAGCATCGTTCGCCTCAAGCCGGCGAAGATTCTGGTCGTCGAAGATGGAACATCCAACCAAAAACTGATCACCATCGTGCTGCAACGCGCGGGTGTGAACGTCGAGTTGGCCAACAACGGCCAGATCGGCTTCGACATGGCAATGGCCGGAAAATACGACGTGATTCTGATGGACATGCAGATGCCGGTGATGGATGGATTCACGGCCACGCGCCGGCTGCGCGAAGAGGGATGCAACTTGCCGATCATCGCGCTCACCGCCAACGCAATGAAGGGCGAAGAAGAAAAATGCCGGGCGGCGGGATGCTCGGGATATCTCAGCAAGCCGATCGATGTTGACCTGCTGCTGCAAATGCTCGCTGAATTGGTGGGCGAATTGCCGGCCGATGCCAAGGCGGCGCGAATCGTTCCGTCTCGCACACTCGCGCCGTTGCCCAAGGATGTTCCGATGTTGGAATCCACCTTGCCCATCGAGGACCCGGAGTTTCTGGA
>Ga0302326_10003302_pt1 | contig 38151 bp, 29 predicted proteins | sample Palsa_T0_3_FD_202264 | JGI IMG/M metagenome (GOLD analysis project Ga0302326, IMG submission 202264) | Peat permafrost microbial communities from Stordalen Mire near Abisko, Sweden - Palsa_T0_3 | ecosystem: Environmental > Terrestrial > Soil > Palsa > Peat permafrost | place: Sweden: Abisko... | reverse complement strand
AAAGTAGGGACGGGTCGCGTGCAAAGCACGGTGCACGCGGTTGCCGGCTGGGATTGCGTTGCCGCTGCCGCGAGTGTGCTGTAGAGCCGAGCAATGACCGTCCCGCAAGCCCTAGGTATCGCCCTTGAGCATCAGCGAGCAGGGCGCCTGATCAACGCGGAGGCACTGTACCGCCAGGTCCTGGTGGTGCAACCTGACAACGCCGATGCGCTGCACCTGATGGGGGTGCTTGCGTCCCAGGCCGGCCGCCACGAAGCGGCGGTGGAGTGGATTCGCCGCTCGATCGAGATCGATCCAAGAAATGCCGCGGCGCAGACCAATCTCGGAGAAGCCTATCGCGCTATGGACCGGTTCGACGAAGCCGTCGCGAGCTATGGCCGGGCGCTGGAACTGGAACCGAAATTGCGGGCGGCCCGCCACAATTTGGCCATTGCGCTGACCGGAATGGGGAGATTGGACGAAGCGATGGCCGCATTCCGCGGCGTGCTGGAAAGCGAGCCGAACTTTCCGGACGCACACAACGGTCTCGGTATTGTCCTCGCGAGGCAGGGTCAGACGGAGGAAGCGCTGGCCAGTTACCGTCGGGCCATCGAACTCCGACCAACGTTCGCGGAGGCACACACCAATTTGGGAATCGCCCTGGCTGAAAACGGCAAATTCGAGGAGGCCGTCGCCAGTCAGCGCCGGGCAAACGAACTGCAGCCGGAATCACCGGAGATCTGGCGCAATCTCGGGACTGCGCTGGCCGCGCAGCGACATTTCGCTGATGCCATCCGGGCTTTTCGCCAGGCCGTTCGACTGCGGCCGGGGTATGCAGAGGCCTATAGCAACCTGGGGAGCGCCTTGCGGGACACGGGCCAACTGGACGAAGCCATTTCGGCCTGTCGCGAGGCGATCCGCGGCAAGGCGGATTTTGCAGAGGCCCACCATAATCTGGGTAACGCGCTCCTGGATCGGGGTTGGATTGACGAAGCGGTGGCCTCGCAGCGCCGCGCGATCCAACTTCAACCGGATTCCGCGGAAGGCCACAATAGTCTTGGCAATGGGTTGATGGAGCAAGGCTGCTTTGATGAAGCTGTGAAAGCATATCGAGACGCCCTCGCTCTCAGACCCGGGTATCCCCAAGCACAGCATAATCTCGGCGTAGCTCTGATCGCTCAAGGCCGACTGAACGAAGCTTTGGCGTTTTATCGTGAAGCGCTCCGGCTGGCCCCGGAAAATCCGGAAATACATGGCGCACTGCTCTACGTCCTCCACTTCGTTCCGAGCGTCGACCGGATGATCATGGCCGGCGAGCAGCAACGCTGGGCGCGGCAATTCGTGCAACCGTTGGAACGATTGATCCTGCCGCACACCAACGATCGAATCGCCGCGCGCCGACTCCGCATCGGTTATGTTTCGCCAGAGTTCCGCGATCACGTCACCGGCCGCTATCTGCATCCACTCTTCCAGAGCCAGGATCGCCGGGATTTTGAGATCATTTGCTACTCGGGTGTGCTGAATCCAGACAAAATGACGGAGGTATTCCAGCGGCGAGCCGACCGATGGCGCACCACGGTGGGGATATCTGACGAGGAACTCGCGGAATTGATTTGCCGGGATGGCGTAGACATCCTCGTCGACCTGACACAGCACCTCGCGGGAAACCGGCTATCGGTGTTTGCGCGAAAACCGGCGCCGGTGCAGGTGAGCTTTGCGGGATATCCCGAAGGGACGGGGCTGGGGACGATCGAGTACCGGATTAGCGACCGCTATTTGGAGGCTGGCGCCTCGGAGATCCCTTCGGCAGGCTCAGGGCAGGGTCCGATTGGGAATTCGGAATTCGGAGTGCGGAGTGCGGAGTGCGGAATTCCCACGCAAGAGTGCACGGCAGGCTCCGCATCACAAATCGGGGATAGCGGCCCGGACATTCCGCATTCCGCATCCCAAATTCCACATTCCGAGCGGGTCTTTCTCATCGATAGCTTCTGGTGCTATGACCCTTGCGGGTTGGAGGTGCCGGTCAATGAATTGCCGGCGAAGACGAGCGGGCGGATCACCTTTGGGAGCTTGAATAACTTCTGCAAGATCAACGAGCCAATGCTGAAGGTCTGGGCGCGGGTGCTCGCGCGGGCCGACGGCTCGCGGCTGGTTTTGCTGAGCGGGTTCGGGAGTCATCGGGAGCGCACGATCAGGTTTCTGGAGCGGGAAGGCATCGAGCCGCAGCGGATCGAGTTCGTGGCGCCGCGCCCGCGCCGAGAGTACCTGGAGCTGTATCATGGCGTGGACATCGCGCTGGACCCGTTTCCGTACGGCGGGCACACGACCAGCCTCGATGCACTTTGGATGGGCGTGCCGGTGGTGAGCCTGGCGGGTGAGCGCCCGGTCTCGCGCGCGGGCTTGAGCATCCTGAACAATCTCGGTTTGCCGGAACTGGTGGCGTTTTCGGAGAATGATTACGTGAAGATCGCCGTCGAACTGGCCGGGGATTTGCCACGAATCGAAGAATTACGGCGGACTCTGCGCTTCCGCATGGAAGCCTCGGTCCTCATGGATGCCCCGCGTTTTGCGCGGAGCATTGAAGCCGCCTACCGCGCCATGTGGCGGCAATGGTGCGAGCAAAATCCGGCCTGACAACTACGGTCGCGGTCCACCGCGCGATTGCATTGCCGCATCGGCCGGTGTTCCCTCGAATTTCGAGCATGCCCACGGTTTCCATCGCCCAAGCCTTTGCACTTGCCGTCCAGCACTTCCAATCCGGGCGACTGGCAGAGGCGGAGGCGCTCTATCGCCAGATTCTGGCGGTGGAACCGCGCCATGCCGAGGCATTGCATCATCTCGGCGTGATCGCGCATGAGGTCGGAAAGAACGATGTCGCAGTGGGTTTGATTCGTCAGGCCCTCGCGCTTAAACCCAATTATCCCGACGCCCGGTACGACCTTGGAATTGCCCTGAAAGACCAGCGCCAACTGGACGAGGCCATCACTGCTTATCGTGAGGCGGTCACCCTCAAACCCGAGTTTCCCGAAGCGCACAACAACCTCGGCATTGCCCTGATGGAAAAGGGCGACCTGGACGCGGCCATCGCTGCTTATCGTCAGGCCATCGCGCTCAAGCCGGACTATTCCGAAGCTTACAACAACCTCGGCAATGCCCTGCAAGACAAGCGGCAACTGGACGAGGCCATCGCCGCCTTTCATCAAGCCTTAGCTCTCCGACCCAACTATCCCGAAGCCTCTTACAACCTCGGCAATGCCTTGAGGGACCAGGGGCAACTGGACGAGGCCGTTGCCGCATACCGTGAGGCCATCGTCCGCAAACCGGACCTTTCCGAGGCCCACAGCAACCTCGGCACAGCCCTGCAAGATAAGGGCCAACTTGCGGAAGCCATTGCCGCCTATCGTCAGGCCATCGCCCTCAAACCGAACTTGCCCGAGGCCCACAGCAACCTTGGCGATGCCCTGCGCCTCGCAGGGCAACCCGACGAGGCCATCGCCGCGTACCGTCAGGCCATCGCCCTCAAATTCGACTATCCGGAAACGCACAGCTACCTTGCTCTGGCGTTGCTGGGGCAAGGGGATTTTCTCCGGGGGTGGGAAGAGTACGAGTGGCGCTTGAAACTCAAGGAGGTGGTCTGTCTCCAGCAAAACTTCACGCAGCCCCGGTGGGAAGGCAGTCCCTTTGAAGGACGCACCCTTTTGCTCCACGCCGAACAGGGTATTGGGGATGCCATCCAATTTATCCGCTATGTGCCGCTGGTGGTCCAACGCGGCGGAAAAATCATCCTCGAATGCCAGCCCGAACTGGTGCGGCTTTTCCGACGGATGGCGCCTGATCTCCCGGTCCTGGCCAAAGGCCAAACCCTGCCAGCCTTCGATGTGCACTGTCCGCTGTTGAGCCTGCCTCGCCTTTTCTCCACCGACCTCGGCAATATCCCGCGGACCGTGCCCTATCTGCACGCCGATGCCGCCGCCGCCGTCATCTGGCGCGAGCGCATTGCCGGGCTTGGCTCTTCCCTCCGCCCGTCCGGCCTCCCGCAGTCGCGGGACCCGTCCGGCCCGGACCTCAAGGTGGGACTGGTCTGGGCCGGCAACCCGGCCCACAAGAACGATCGCAATCGCTCCCTCAAACCGGCCAATCTTGCGCGGTTGGCCGATGTCCCCGGCGTCCGATTCATCTCCCTGCAGAAAGACGCCGCTACCGCCGAGGCCAGGACCGCGCCGGCGGGGATGGAATTGATCGACGTGGCGGAGGAATTGAAGGATTTTGACGACACCGCCGCGGTCCTCGCCAATCTCGATCTGATCATCGCGGTGGATACCGCCGTGGTCCACCTGGCCGGAGCAATGGGCCGGCCAGTCTGGACACTGCTGCCCTATGCCCCGGACTGGCGCTGGCTGCGGGAACGGGGGGACAGCCCGTGGTATCCGACGATGCGCTTATTCCGGCAACCCTCGATCGGCGATTGGGATTCGGTAATTGCCAAAGTGCGCGAGCAACTCCAAGTACTGGTCGATTCGTGGAGGGCGAAATCGTGACCGTCCCCAAAGCCTTCGAACTCGCCCTTCAGCAGCACCAGGCCGGGCGGCTGGCGGAGGCCGAGGCGCTCTACCGGCAGATTCTGGCAGCGGATCCGCGCCATGCCGATGCCCTGCACCTGATGGGAGTCGTTGCGCACCAGGTCGGGCAGAATGAAGTCGCCGTGGGATTGATTCGTCAGGCCATCGCGCTCAAACCCCACTTTCCCGAAGCCCATTACAACCTTGGCAATGCCCTGTGTGAAAAAGGCTGCGTGGACGAAGCTATCGCCGCCTACAGCCGGGCTATCGCCCTCCAACCCAACTTTCCCGAATCTTATTACAATCTTGGCAATGGCCTGCGCGGAAAAGGCCGGGTGGACGAAGCCATCGCCGCGTATGGCAAGGCCATTGTCCTGAGGCCGAACTATTCCGAAGCCTATAGTAATCTTGGCGTTGCCCTGAGTGATCGGGGACAACTGGACGAAGCCATCGCCGCCTCTCGTCAGGCCATCGCCCTCCGGGCCAATTACCCCGAAGCCTATAACAACCTCGGCATTGCCCTCCAGGGCAAAGGCGAACTGGACCAAGCCATCGCCGCGTATCGTCAGGCGATTGCGCTGCACTTCAATTATGCGGAAGCTCACGTCAACCTGGCTTTTGTGCTGCTGGTGCGAGGGGATTTTCTGGCAGGCTGGGAAGAATACGAATGGCGATGGACACTTAAAGAAGCGGGCTCTCTCCAACGAAACTTCACGCCACCCCAATGGGATGGTGGTCCGCTGGAAGGACGCACCCTTTTGCTCCATGCCGAACAGGGTTTAGGCGATGCCATCCAATTCATCCGCTATCTGCCGCGGGTCGCCCAGGGCGGTGGGAACATCATCCTCGAATGCCAGCCGGAGCTCGAGCGGCTGTTCCGAAGGATCACGCCCGATCTCCTGGTCCTGGCCAGAGGCCAGACGCTGCCAGCCTTTGATGTGCACTGCTCGCTCTTGAGCCTGCCCCGCGTTTTCTTCACCGACCTGACCAATCTCCCGCGGAACGCACCCTATCTGCACGCCGATGCCGCCGACGCCACGGTCTGGCGCGAACGTCTTTCCGGGCCTGGCTCTTCAATCCGCCCGCCCGGCCTCCCGCAGTCGCGGGACCCGTCCGGCCCGGACCTCAAAGTGGGACTGGTCTGGGCGGGCGGTCCGACCAACACGAATGATCGCAACCGCTCCGTCAAACTGGCCAGCCTCGCTCGGCTGGCCGAAGTCCCTGGCGTCCGATTCATCTCCCTGCAGAAAGGCGCCGCCGCGGCCGAGGCCAGGAACCTGCCGCTGGGCATGGAATTGATTGATGTGGCGGAGGAATTGAAAGACTTTGCCGACACCGCCGCGCTCCTCGCCAATCTCGACCTGGTCATCGCGGTGGATACCGCCGTGGTCCACCTGGCCGGAGCAATGGGCCGACCGGTCTGGACACTGCTGCCCTTTGCCCCGGACTGGCGCTGGCTACTGGCGCGCTCCGACAGCCCGTGGTATCCGACAATGCGGCTTTTCCGGCAGCCCGCGCCGGGCGATTGGGATTCGGTGATTGTGCGGGTGGCGAGGGAACTCGGCGTACTCGGATCGGGTGATGCGATCCGGCGGCGCGACTGAAGGTCGGACAGATGAGAACGGAAGCGCCGCCGGCCGTGTTGGGATTGCGTCGGTGCTACCCGCGGTGTCAGTTTCCGGTTGGAAATCCGCCCAATGCCCCCGGTCACAGTCCCTCAAGCCTTTGCACTTGCCCTCCAGCACCACCAGTCCGGGCGGCTGGCAGAGGCGGAGGCGCTCTACCGCCAGATTCTGGCCGTCCAGCCAAACCATGCCGATGCGCTGCACCTGCTGGGAGTCGTCGCGCATCAGGCGGGCCAGAATGATATGGCCGTCGATTTGATCCGCCAGGCCATCGCCCTCCAACCGAACTTTCCCGAAGCCTACAGTAATCTGGGCAATGCCCTGCACGACCAGGGACAACTGGAGGAGGCCATCGCTATCTTCCAGCAGGCCCTCGCCCTCAAACCCAATTTCCCCGATGCCCACAGCAATCTCGGTGCGGCCCTGAGAGACAATGGGCAACTGGATGAGGCCGTGGCCGCCTGCCGCCGGGCGATCGCGCTCAAGCCCCGGTACGCGGAAGCCCACACCAACCTCGGCAATGCGTTGAAAGACAAAGGACAGTTGGACGAGGCCATCGCCGCCTATCGTCAGGCCATCGCCTTCCAGCCCAGCTATCCCGAAGCCCACAGCAATCTTGCCGGTGCGCTGTATGTCAAGGGGCAATTGGACGAAGCTATCGCCGCCTGCCATCAGGCCCTCACTCTTCGACCCAACTATCCTCAAGCCTGCAGCAACCTCGGCAATGCCCTGAGAGCAAAGGGACAACTGGATGAGGCCATCGCCGCCTGCCGTCGGGCGATCGCTCTCCGGTCCAAGTATCCTGAGGCCCACTGCAACCTCGGCAATGCCCTGATGGATAAGGAGCAACTGGACGAAGCCATTGCCGCCTATCGTCAGGCAATTGCTCTCCAACCCAACTATCCCGAAGCGCACCACAATCTCAGCAGGGCGCTGAAAAGCCAGGGACGACTCGACGAAGCCATCGCCACCTGCCGTCAGGTCCTCACTCTTCGACCCAACGATTCCCAAGCCTGCAGCAACCTCGGCAATGTCCTGAGAGAAAATGGGCAACTGGACGAGGCCATCGCCGCCTATCGTCAGGCGATTGTTCTCAAACCGGGCTCTCTCGAAGCTCACTGCAACCTTGGCGTTGCTCTGCAGGACCAAGGACGACTGGAGGAGGCCATGGCTGCGTTCCGTCACGCTATCGCCCTCCAACGCGACTGTCCCGAAGCGCACAGCAATCTCGGCAACGCCCTGAGGAAACGAGGGCAACTCGACGAAGCCATTGCCGCCTGCCGCCATGCCATCGCCCTCGACACCAACTTGCCCGAAGCCCACAACAACCTTGGCACTGCTCTGTCTGAGAACGGCCAGCTGGACGAAGCCATCGCCGCGTACCGTCAGGCTATCGCTCTGAAGCCGAGCTATCCCGAAGCCTACAACAACCTTGGCACTGCCCTCCAGGGCAAAGGCAAACTGGACCAGGCCATCGCCGCGTATCGTCAGGCGATTGCGCTGCAATTCAATTATGCCGAAGCGCACTTCAACCTTGCTTTCGCCTTGTTGGTGCAAGGGGATTTTCTCCGAGGCGGGGAAGAATACGAATGGCGATGGAAAATCAAAGACGCAGCCTCTCCCCAACGAGACTTTACTCAACCCCAATGGGAAGGTGACTCGCTGGAGGGGCAGACTCTTTTGCTCCATGCCGAACAGGGTTTTGGTGATACCATGCAATTTATCCGCTATCTGCCGCTGGTGGCCGTGGGCAGTGGGAATATCATCATCGAATGCCAGCCGGAACTCGTGCGGCTCTTCCAAAGGATGGCCACCAACTGCCAGGTCCTGGCCAAAGGCCAGACCCTGCCAGCCTTTGCAGTCCATTGTCCGCTCTTGAGCCTGCCCCGCGTTTTCGCCACCGACCTGAGTAATATCCCGCAGACCGTTCCCTATCTACAGGCCGATCCCGCGGAGGCCGCCATCTGGCGCGAGCGCCTTGAGGTGCCCTCCTCTTCCCTAAAAGTGGGACTTGTCTGGGCGGGCCGCCCCACCCACACGAATGATCGCAATCGTTCCCTCAAACCGGCCAGCCTCGGTCGGCTGGCCGAAGTCCCGGGCGTCCGATTTATCTCCCTGCAGAAAGACGCCGCGGCCGCCGAGGCCAGGACTCTGCCGGCGGGGATGGAATTGATCGACGTGGCGGAGGAATTGAAAGACTTTGCCGACACCGCCGCGGTCCTCGCCAATCTCGATCTGATCATCGCGGTGGATACCGCCGTGGTGCATCTGGCCGGAGCAATGGGCCGGCCGGTCTGGACACTGCTGCCCTTTGCCCCGGACTGGCGCTGGCTGCTGGAGCGCTCCGACAGCCCGTGGTATCCGACGATGCGCTTATTCCGGCAACCCTCGATCGGCGACTGGGATTCGGTGATCGCCGAGGTGCGCGAGCAACTCCAAGTGCTGGTCGATTCGCGGAGGGCAAAATCGTGACGATTCCCCAAGCCTTCGAACTCGCCCTTCAGCACCACCAGGCCGGCCGGCTGGCGGAGGCGGAGGCGCTCTATCGGCAGATCCTCACCGTGCAACCGAACCACGCCGAGGCCTTGCATCATCTCGGAGTTATCGCACATCAGGTCGGACGGAACGACGTTGCTGTGGATTTGATCAGGCAGGCCATCGCGCTGGCACCCGGCCTCCCGGAAACGCATTCCAACCTTGGGGAAGCGTACCGTGTTCTGGGGCAACTGAAAGAAGCCATTGCCGCCTTTCGGCAAGCTATCAAACTCAAACCCAATTATCCTGAGGCCCACAGCAATCTCGGCAATGCCTTGAGGGAAAACGGCCACCTGGACGAGGCAGTTGCCGCCTGTCGTCAGGCCGTCGCTCTCCAGCCGGACTATCCCGAAGCTCACAGCAATCTCGGCGCTGCCCTGTACGGCAAGGGGCACCTGGACGAGGCAGTTGCCGCCTGTCGTCAGGCCGTCGCTCTCCAGCCGGACTATCCTGAAGCTTACAGCAATCTCGGCGCTGCCCTGTACGGCAAGGGGCACCTGGACGCGGCCATCGCCGCGTATCGTCAGGCCATCGCCCTCAAACCCGATTATCCCGAAGCTCATCACCACCTTGCTCTTACATTGCTCCTGCAAGGGGATTTTCCCGGAGGGTGGCAAGAATATGAATGGCGCTGGAAATGGAAGGGCTTTCCTTCCGCCCAGCGAAGCTTTGGCCAATCTGTGTGGGCCGGTGGCCCGCTGGAAGGGCGCACGCTTCTGCTCCATGCCGAGCAGGGCTTTGGCGATGCCATCCAATTCATCCGCTACCTGCCGCTGGTTGCCGCACGCGGCGGCAAGATCATCCTCGAATGCCAGGTCGAACTTCAGCGGCTTTTCCAAACGATGGCCCCCGATCTCCCGGTCCTGGCCGAAGGCCAGCCCCTGCCAGACTTTGATGTCCACTGTCCGCTCGTGAGCCTGCCCCGCGTTTTCTCCACCGACTTGGGCAGCATCCCGCAGACCGTGCCTTATCTGCACGCCGATGCCGCAGAGGTGGCCATCTGGCGCGAGCGCCTTGCCGGGACTTCACCCTCGCTAAAGGTGGGACTCGTCTGGGCGGGCCGCCCGAGCCACAGGAACGATCGCTACCGTTCGCTTCAGCTGGCCAATCTCGCTTCGCTGGCCGAAGTCCCGGGCGTCCGATTTATCTCCCTGCAGAAAGACGCCGCTGCCGCCGAGGCCAGGACCCCGCCGGCGGGGATGGAATTGATCGACGTGGCGGAGGAATTGAAAGACTTTGCCGACACCGCCGCGCTCCTTGCCAATCTCGACCTGATCATCGCGGTGGATACCGCCGTGGTCCACCTGGCCGGAGCAATGGGCCGGCCGGTCTGGACACTGCTGCCCTTTGCCCCGGACTGGCGCTGGCTGCTCGAACGCTCCGACAGCCCGTGGTATCCGACGATGCGCTTATTCCGGCAACCCTCGATCGGCGATTGGGATTCGGTGATCACCGAGGTGCGCGAGCAACTCCAAGTGCTGGTCGATTCGCGGAGGGCAAAATCGTGACGATCCCCCAAACCTTCGAACTCGCCCTTCAGCACCACCAGGCCGGCCGGCTGGCGGAGGCCGAGGCGCTCTATCGGCAGATACTGGCGGTCCAGCCAAACCATGCGGATGCGCTGCATCATCTAGGTGTTCTCGCCCACCAAGCCGGCCGCCAGGACCTCGCTACGCAATGGATCCGTCAAGCAGTCTCGCTCAATCCCAACGATGCAGATGCTCATTGCAATCTTGGCGAGGTCTACCGCCGAAGATCGCACATGGAGGAGGCGATCGCCAGCTATCGCCGGGCGGTTGAGCTTAATCCTGGCCACGCACTCGCGTATTACAACCTCGGCTGTGCTCTCTGCGATCTGGAACGGCTGGACGAAGGCATTGCCGCCTACCAGTCCGCGCTCCAATGCAGGCCTAATTACGTGGAGGCGCATAATAACCTGGGTGCCGCGCTGGCCAAGCGCGGCCACCTGGATAAAGCGGTGGCGGCGTACTGTCGTGCCCTCGAGCTCTGTCCGAACCTGGCGGAGACGTACAACAATCTCGGCAACGCCCTCAAGGGGCTTGATCGAGTCGACGAGGCGACTGCCGCGTTTCGGAAAGCACTCGAGATCCAGCCGGCCAACTCCGAGGTCTATAGCAATCTAGGGAACACCCTGCGGCAGCGGGGCCAGCTTGACGAGGCCATTGCCGCCTGTCGCAGCGCGCTCCGACTCAAGCCCGGGAATGCCAAAGCGCACCTGAATCTCGGCAACGCTCTGAAAGACGCTGGTCTGCTGAAGGAAGCAATTGCCGCGTTCCGCCGAGCGCTGCAACTCCAGCCCGATCACGCCGGAGTGCAGAGTAACATTATCCTGACGCTTTACTTTCTTTCCAGCCGTAACGATCGAGCGATCGTTGAGGAAAAACAGGGATGGAACCGGTTGGTAAGCGAGCGAACGAAAGCGCTCGTCCCGGCGCATTCCAACGATCGCAATCCGGAACGACGGCTGCGCATCGGTTACATTTCGCCGGACTTTCGAGATCACGTCGTGGGCAGAAATGTCCTGCCCGTATTCAAATACCACGATCACCAGCAGTTCGAGGTCATCTGTCTTTCGGACATTACGCGGCCGGATCGATTGACAGAAGAATTCTGCCGGCGTGCCGACCACTGGCGGAGCACGGCAGGTTTGAGCGACGAAGCACTGACCAAGGTCATTCAAAATGACGGCATCGATATCCTCCTGGATTTGAGCCAGCACACCGCAGGCAACCGGCTCCCCCTGTTTGCCCGCAGACCGGCGCCAGTGCAGGTCAGCTTTGCCGGCTATCCGGCAAGTTCGGGAGTTGAGGCGATCGAGTACCGCATTAGCGACCGGTATTTGGAGGCTGGCGCCTCGGAGATCGGCGATGGGAGTTCGGAATGCGGAGTGCGGAACGCGGAGTGCGGAACTCCCACGCAAGAGTGCATGGCAGGCTCCGCATCACAAATCGGGGATAGCGGCCCGGTCATTCCGCATTCCGCATTCCAAACTCCACACTCCGAGCGGGTCTTTCTCATCGACAGCTTCTGGTGTTATGACCCGTGTGGGATGGAAGTTGCGGTGAACGGACTGCCGGCAAAGGCGGGCGGGCGGATTACGTTCGGCAGCTTGACCAATTTCTGCAAAATCAACGACTTTGTCCTCAAGCTGTGGGCGCGGGTGTTGGCGGCGGCGCCAGATTCGCTTCTGGTGTTATTGAGCGGTTTCGGGAGCCACCGGGAGCGGACGCTGGAGTTTCTTGCCCGGGAAGGAGTAGCGACGGAGCGGGTGGAGTTCGTGGCGCCGCGCCCCCGCCGAGAGTACCTGGAGCTGTATCATGGCGTGGACATCGCGCTGGACCCGTTTCCGTACGGCGGGCACACGACCAGCCTCGATGCACTTTGGATGGGAGTGCCGGTGGTGAGCCTGGCGGGCGAGCGCACGGTTTCGCGAGCGGGCTTGAGTATCCTGAACAACCTTGGTTTGCCGGAATTGGTGGCGTTTTCGGAGGAGGGATACGTGGCGATCGCGGCAGACCTGGCGGGTGATCTTTCGCGGCTGGCGGAATTGCGGCGGACGTTACGCCCACGGATGGAAGCGTCGGTGCTGATGGACGCGCCGCGATTTGCCCGAGGCATCGAGGCCGCCTATCGCGCGATGTGGCGGCAATGGTGCGCGGAGCAACGCGCATAAAAAAGAGCATCAAAGGATCGTGGCCGTGATGGTGGATGGGATGGCGCAGCCGTCACTGGAGCGCCACCCGCTCCCGGCGCACTGGGGCCAGTGCGCCCTACCTGAGCCGCTTTTACGATGCTGGCCGGTGAAGATTCGACGGAAAAGAGGGGGCTTGAGGCGGACGGCTGTTCGACCAACGCAACGCCTGGCGGGACTGCCGGAAGTCAGCAGGCCATCACGCGATCAACCCACCGGGTAGCCGGCGCCGAGCAATTGCGCCATGAGCTCGAATGCTTCCAGGTCGTCCAACTGGTCCACCAAGGGCGTCGTCGAGCCGGCGACCCGTTCCAGGCGTTGACGCACAATTTCGGATTTGGAGGTGTTGCGCGCCTGGGCGTCATCGGCGATTTGGGCAAATAATGACTCGGGCAGCCGCACCGTTAGGGTTTTCATCGTGGGTATGGTAATCGGTCGAAGGCCGGATGGCGATCTGCCAATCCGGTCAAAGTGGAGTTGCCCAAGCAAGGTTATTTGCCCTTGAGCGTCTCCAGAAATGCAACGAGGTCGGTGAAGTCCTCGGGCTTGAGCGCGAGGGTGAGGCCTTGCGGCATGAGCGAGGTCTTCATGTCGGCGCGGCTTTTGACGTCGGTCTTTTTGATGACGTGCTTCACGGCGTCCGCACCGACGAGGGTGAGGGAGTCGTCGGTTTGGGCGCGGAGCGCGCCGAAGAAGACGTCGCCGCCAGCGGTCTCGATCATGACCTGTTCGAAGCCAAGCGCGATGGTCTTGGAGGGTTCGAGGATGGAGGTGATGAGGTCGGGGCGCTTGTAGTTGGTGGCGATGGGGGTGAGGTCCGGGCCCACATCCCCTCCCTGCCCTCTCACCTTGTGGCAGGTGGCGCAGACGCCGGCCAGCGGACCCGCAGGATCGCGGAAGACCTTTTCGCCATTCCGGGGATTGCCCGCGTGCAACCACGAGCCGTCGGGTTTGGTGGCCAGGGCATAAGCGCGCTGGCGATCCTCGGGCGTCGGCTCTTTGGATGGCACGTACTTCGCGCCATCAAAACCCGGAATGCGCACGGCAAATTCCCAGATGCCGCTGACATTGCCAGTCTTCACGAGGAGATGATTTTGGCCCGCGGCGAAGTGCAGGTCGACGTGGTCCTGGTCGAGCTCGAAGCCGCGGCTGGCGGGGCCGCTATCGTAGACTTTTTTGCCATTGAGCCAGACGGCGATCTGATCGTCGCTGCCGGCGAGAAGTTTGCCGTCGGCTTCCTCAGTCGCGTCGATGCCGGTGTAAGCGTAGGCGCAGACCATGCCGTCGGTGTGAAAGAACTGGCCGAGATCGACCAGGCCCGTGTCGGTGTTGCCGCTGACGTCGCTCCAACCGACTTCCTTGCCCTCGGCGCTGAGATATTTCTTGGTGAGATCGGGCTGGCCGCCCTGCGCCAGGGCGTCGGTCTCGGGCGGATGCACGGCGTCCCAGACGTTCTCAAACGGGCCGATGATCTTCCATTTCGCGATGGTCCCACTGTTGAAGAAACTGCGCACCTCGGGCTCGTACTCGGCCGGCAGTTCGTTGCTGAGGAATTTCTGCTCGATGATCGGCCAGGCCTGGTCGCGGTACTTGCGCAGGGCCTTGGCGGATTCCTGGCGCACGCGGATGTTGCGGTCGCCCAGCAGGGTAATGAGGACCGGGACGGCGTCGGCACCGCCGAGGGTGGCGATGGCGCCAACGGTTTCCTTGCGGAACTTGTTTTTTTGCGCGAGGGCGATGAAACGAGGGAGAGCGGCCGGCTCGCGGGCATTGCTCAGCGCCTCGATGGCGGCGGTGACGATCTTGCTGTCCTTGTCGTCGAGCAAGGCGAGGAGGGCGTCCGAGGTGCCCGGCGCCCAGCTCTTATGGCCGAGCGCATTGAGCGTCTTCGCGGCCGCCGCGCGAATCGCGGGGTCGGGATCGCGCAGGCGCGGCAGGATGGCCGGCGCGGCGTCGGTGGCCTTCATCTCACCCACGGCCTCGATGACTTTGCGCGTGGCCAGGATGGAAAGCTGGGCGCCGGCGAGCTGGACGATGGTCTCTTTGGCCTCGTCGCCGCCGATATTGGCGACGGCGGCGATGGCGGTATCGCGGAAATCGGCGTCGGCTTTTTCGTCGAGCGCGATTTTGGTGAAGACGTGCAGGGCTTCAGGATCTTTTTGCACGCCGAGGGTTTCGATGAGCTGCCGGCGCACGGCGGGGTCGCTCTCGGCGGCGAGGCGTGCCCGGAGAGCCGGAAGCGCCTCGGGGCCGATCCCCTGCTCCAATGCCCTGGCCGCGGCAAGCGCCACCGTGGGATCGCTATCCGCGAGCGCAGCGGTCAGCGCGTCAATGGCGATCGGCGTGCCGGCATACGCGACATTGTTGTGCGGCGGCGGGTTTTTCACCGGTTGTGTGCCCCACCACGTGCCGGCGTACGGCGCGGGCAGATAGGAAACGCGGCCCAATGCCGCGGCAGCGTTCGCCCGGATGCTCGGGTCATCGTCGTGCACGAAGGGCGCGAGAGCCTCGACCGCGTTGGGATCGAAGGCGCTGTCAAACGCCAGCCAGGCCTGTTCGCGCACCCGTGAATCCTGCGTCTTGAGCAACGGCGCGAATTGCTTCCAATCGCCGATCTTGATGAGCGAAACACGGGCGGCAAAACGAATCCAGCGATCTTCTTCCGAAAGCGCCTTGAGCAGGGCGGGCACGGCGTCCGGCGCGCGCATGCGGCCGAGACCGATGGCCGCTTGCAACCGCACCTCGGAGTCAGCGTCCTTGAGGGCCTTGATCAATGGTTCCGCGGCCGGGGCGACCTCGCGCATGGCCAGTTCGCGCACGGCCTGGGCGCGCACTTCCGGCGCCGGATCGTCGAGCACCTGGCGAATGAGCCCGCTGACCTTGCCGCGCAGCTCCGGCGAACCGTCGCCGATCAAATCCAGCGCCCACAGGGCGTGGGCCTTCTTTACGGGCTTGGCGGTCGTATCGTGCAGCACTTGGATGAGCGGCGGAATGGCGACGTCGCCCTGCTTGACCAGAGCGAATTCCGCGCGCAGCCGTTGATCGCGATCGACGTGCCCGAGCGCCGCGATCAATTCCGGCACCGGTGCATTGTCCGAAATACGCGTCGCCGGCCGCGCTTCGGACCAGCTCAAGCGCCAGACGGCGCCCAGCGTTTTGGGTGCCTTCCATCCTCCCCAACCCCAGTCGGCAATGAAGACCGAGCCATCGTTCGCCACCGAGAGCTGCATGGGACGAAAGTCGCCCCCCTTGTCGGCCGAAACGAGCGTCGTGTTCTTCTTGACCCGGAAGGTCGCGCCTTCGGGCGCCAGGTCGATGGCGAAGACGGTCCCCTTCCCCCATTCGGAGAAGAACGGAACATTGCGATACCTGTCGGGGAGGCCATCGCTCATGTAGACAAGTCCGCCGGTGGGCGCCCCGCCACCATAGTCGGTCATCGCCGGCAGGAAGCGTTCGTTGGGCGAGAGCGCCGTGGGATTGAACTGCGCCTTTTGCGGCCCGGGCGCGAGGAGGCCATTGGTGGTGTCCTCCTTGAAATAAAACGGGTAGCCGTAGTAGCCACTCTCGATGTGCTGGGTGACGCGCGTCCACCAGCCGTTGCCGTCGTCGGTGTTGTCGCTGGTGAAAGCGCGGTCGAAGGCATCGAGGTCGACTTCGAGATGGTTGCGGGTGCCACCGGAAAAGATTTCGAGATGGGAGCCGTCGGGCCGGCAACGGACGATCCCGCCGCCTTGGAGCGTGACCGTCGAGCCGTCCTTCACGCTCTTCGCCTCGAAAATGCCGCGGTCACCAACGCTGATGTAAAACCAGCCATCCATGCCCAGGGTGAAGCCGCTGACGACGTGGTCGTTGAGCCCGGCATTCGGGACGATGCCGAGATTGGTGATCAAGTCCTCGCGGAGATCGGCCACGCCATCGCCCTTGGTGTCCTTGAAGCGGGTGAGCAGCGGGTCGTGCATGACGTAGAGCCAGCCGTCGTACCAGAGGCTGCCGGCGGGCGAATACAGCTTGTCGGCAAACACCGTGCGCTTGCGATCCGGCCCGGTGCTGGAATAGCGGACGATGGTGCAAACCGGTTGATCGGTGCTCAGCCGCTCGTCGCGGGTATCGTTGCCAACATAGACCGCGCCATCCGGGGCTGCGCAGACGGTGGTGCACGCCTCCACCTCGGGGACCGTGGCAAAGAGATCGACGCGGAGCGCGGGGTCGGAGACGAGGAGGGGCTTGGGCGCGGCGGGCGGGGTTTGGGCGACGGAAAGAACCGCAGAGGCGCAGAGAAGAATGAGAGAGGCGCGGACGGAATGGGGAATCATGCTCGGGGACCGTTACTTTGAAGGATGCGGGTGCAGCGTCAATCCCGGTGGGTGGGTGATCTTGGGCGACTTCGGCGCAGATCCAGCGGGCGTCCCGCAGTCGCGGGACGAACATCCAACATCTCCCGCAGTCGCGGGATCCCGCTACCGCGGGACAACAGAGGATATCCAACATCCAATGGCGCCTCCGGCGAACATCCAACATCCAACACCCAACACTCAATGGCTCCGCGCCGCGGGACACTCCCTCCTCGCGCCATCGTTGCGCCCGTAATGGCGTTCCCAACTGGCATTGGGAGCGGGGGGAGCGGCTCTCCTGGAATATGGGCTGTTCATCCGTCTTCTTTCGCTTTGCTCGTAGCTGGAGATCAGATAGGTGTCGCTCTGCGACCCGTCGACCACTCCCCCATCGAAGAACCGATGCACCAAATTCGCAGAACTCCCTCGAAAAGTCGATCCGCCGGCGTGTTCCTCATCTTTCTCGGAGTGGCGCTCCTGGGACTCCACGTGTATATGGGCCGTTACACTCCGACTCCGAAAAATGGACTAACCATGGTCACTGGCGGGGCGGCCAACGCCACCATCTCCCACATCCGTGGCCGCCTTGGGGTGGTGACCGACGTTATTCGCTTCACAGTGCAGGGCCAGACCGTGGAATACGAGAGCACCGGCACTGGCTATGCGAGACTCCTCCTGGCGGTGCAGAGAGGGGAGATCCTGACCCTGGGAGTTTCCCCGGGTGAGGAGTCGCTGATCCCGCGTCATGGCTGGGTTCCGCTCTACACGGTTTCGGTCGGGCCAGAGCAAGTGGTGAGATACGAAGATGCCATCGCCAAGCGGCAGTGGGGATCGTTCGCCATCCTGGGCGCCGCTGCGGTGTTCCTGCTGATGGGCGCTTCGCGTGTGTTTCGCTAACGGGAATGCCAGCGGAAAATCCATTTCTCCAAATTACCGCCGAGTTCAATGCCGGGCGGTTGCGAGCGATCATCTGTTCGGGCCGGGCAGTGGTACTGCACCGACTCGCCATGATGAGCAAGGACGGCGGATTTGCCACTGGAGGAGGCGCATGCCATGATGTGCAGGCGGCTGTGGCATTGCTGCCGCGTGTCCCGTGAAACCACCCGAAACCGTAGATCAATTCCTGAGCGACGAAGATTTGGGCCTGGCCAGTCTCTCCTGGGAGGAATTGCTGGCGCAATGGAATGCCTGGCTGCACGCCGCCAGCGCGACAGACGACGACGGCGGCGAATACGAACATGGCGTCTTCATGCGCTTGCGTGAAGAACTTCGGGACTACGACGCCTCCGGCGAACATCCAACATCCAACACCCAACATCCAATGGCTCCGCACCGGGGCACGCCCCCTCCGCGCGCAGTAGTTGCGACACGAAGATTTCGCTCCAAAATTGAGTTTTGGAACGAGGCAGAGTTATTTGCCAGCCCACCCCCTTTTGAATTTGCGGTAATGCTCCTGAACAAGCCCATCAAGCCGGTCGCGCGGGATTTGGATCGCCGCTGGATGGCCGATGATTATTTCGATTTGATTGTTTGGTACGAAGCCGGCGAACGCCTCCATGGATTTCAGCTCTGTTACGACAAAGGAGGCCGGGAACGAGCGCTCACGTGGACGCGGCAGGCCGGGTTTTGCCACGCGGCGATAGATTCCGGTGAGTCCAAACCGACAACAAATCGCTCCCCCATCCTAATCCAGGACAACGATTTTGCCGGCCCGGAGGTTCGCCGGGAATTCATTGCTCGCAGCGCTTGTCTTCCACGTGAGATTCGGGATTTGGTGCTGGCACGGATTGAAGAATATAGAGCCCGCCGGGAAGCTGAGGCCAGCAACCGTTCTTGATCCCGTTTTCGTTCCTTCTTGCGCATCCGGGCACTTCGCGTCAAACAAAGTGCCCCGTCCACAGGTTGTCCCGTGCAACCTCTCCCCAAAACTGTCATGTTGCTCCCCCTCCGCTGGCCTCTCGCTGCTCTCTTGGTCACCACCCTGGCGCCAATGGCGTTCGCCGGGGTCGAGCTGAAACAGGAGGCCGACAAAGTGACCGTGCAGATCGACGGGCACCTCTTTACGGAATACCATTTTACCGGGGCGCGCCGGCCGTACCTCTATCCGATCATCGGGCCGACGGGCGGCGCGATGACCCGCCACTGGCCCTTGCAGGACGACATCGCCACCGAGGAGCGCGACCATCCGCACCACAAAGGGCTGTGGTACGGCCACCGGAATGTGGACGACGTCGATTTTTGGGGAGATTCCGGCAAGCCGGAGACGAAGCTCGGCCAGCAAATCCATGACGGTTTCCTGGAGGTGAAGTCCGGCGAAGAGCAGGGCGTGCTGCGGGCGAAGGACCGATGGGTCGTCGACAACACCGGTGAAGTCGCTTGCACGGACGAGCGGACGATCACGTTTCACAAGGGCAAGGACGGCCCGATGATCGATTTCGACATCACGCTGAAGGCCGGGGACAAGGAAGTCGTTTTCGGCGACGACAAGGATGGGGCGATGGCCATCCGCGTGGCGGAAACGATGCGCGTGGAGAAGCCGAAGGCCAAGGGCGTGAAGACCGCGCCACCCGGGGACGGCCATATCGTGACCAGTGAGAGCAAACAGGATGGGGCCGCATGGGGCACGCACGGCGACTGGTGCGACTACTATGGGCCGGTGGAGGGAAAGACCGCGGGCGTGGCCCTCTTCGACAACCCGGCCAATCCGCGTCACCCGACCTGGTGGCATGTGCGGGCCTACGGTCTCTTTGCGGCGAACCCCTTTGGCCAGGCGGAGTTTGAAAAGCTGCCGGACAAGACGGCCGGCGCTTTCAAGATCGCGCCCGGCCAAAGCGCCACCTTCCGCTACCGCTTCTATTTCCATGAAGGCGACACCGAGGGGGCCAAAGTCGCCGAGCACTACCGGGAATATGCCGGGGCGGCGGCGGGCACCAAAAGTCCGGCGGCCAGCGCCGAAAATCCGGCACCCACTCGTGGAGCGCTAAGTTCCCAGTGCCTGGTGCTCAGCCAGAACTCCACTCCGAAAGCCGAGTCCCGCACTCCCGGGACAGACACCCGTGGTCCAGCTTTCGAGGGGGAGGCAAACCAGAACCCCTAACCTCCCACCGCGAAGCGCACTTCTCTTCATCCTTCATCCCTCATCCTTCCTATGAAATACAACCGCCGCAACTTCCTGAAAAACACCGCGCTCGCTGGCGCGGCCCTCTCACTTCCCGCCCGTGTCCGCGCCGCCGCGGAGGGCAGCAATAGCGACATCCGCATCGCCGTGGTCGGATTTCATGGCCGCGGCGAAGCGCACATCAAGGCCTACCTGGGGATCAAGGGCGTGCGCATTGTCGCCCTGTGCGATGTGGACAGCGACGTGCTCGACAAGGGCGTGAAGCAGCTCCAAAGCAAGAACGTCGAGGTCAAGCCCTTCAAGGACATCCGCAAGCTGCTGGACTCCGGGGAAGTCGATGCCATTTCCATTGCCACGCCGAACCATTGGCACTCGCTGGCCGCCATTTGGGGCATCCAGGCGGGCAAGGATGTGTATGTGGAAAAACCCGTCTCGCATAACGTGTGGGAAGGCCGCCAGCTCGTGAAGGCCGCGGAGAAATATCAGCGCATCGTCCAGATGGGTGTGCAGAGCCGTTCCGCCCCCGGCATCGCCAATGTGCTCGACTGGGTGAAGGACGAGCCGCTCGGCAAACTCACCTACGTCCGCGGCCTCTGCTACAAGCGCCGGCCCAGCATCGGCCTGGTGACGAGTGACCAACCGGTGCCGGCGACGATCGATTACGATCTCTGGTCGGGGCCAGCGCCGCTCGTCCCGCCCCACCGCAATGACCCGAAATATGGGATCATCCATTACGACTGGCATTGGATTTGGCACTACGGCAACGGCGACCTCGGCAACCAGGGCATCCACCAGATGGATATCTCGCGCCGTTTCACCGGCGAGACGGCGCTCTCGCCGAAGGTCTTCTCGGTCGGAGGACGCGTCGGCTACAAGGACAACGGGGAGACGCCGAACTCGATGTTCGTCTTCCACGACTACGAAAAAGCCCCGCTCATCTTCGAGGTGCGCGGCCTGCCCGAAAAGACCGGGTCCAACGAAATGGATAAATACCGCGGCGCCAACGTCGGCGTCGTGGTCCAGTACGAGCACGGCTACATTGTCGTCCCGGATTACAGCAACGCCGCCGTTTTCGACAATGACAACAAGCTCGTGCGCAAGTACGGCAATCCGTCGATGGCCAAGGGCCTGACGGAATCCAATCCCGTCCCAGCCGCCGAGAAGAAAACGATCCCACCGGAGGATGAAGGCGGGCACTTTGCCAATTTCATTTATGCCGTCCGCAGCCGCAATGCCGGCGAATTGAACGGCAAGATCATCGACGGCCACATTTCCAGCGCGCTCTGCCACACGGCCAATATCTCGTATCGGCTCGGGAAGACGGCATCGCCCGGGGAATTGCACGAAAAGCTTAAGGGCAACAAGGAAGCGCTCGATTCGCTCGACCGCCTGGCCACCCACCTCGCGGCCAACGAGGTGGACATCGAGGTCGATAAACTCGCACTTGGCGAGTTCCTGAAGATGGATCCGAAGACGGAGAAGTTCATCGACAATCCGGCCGCGGACAAGATGCTCACGCGGGATTACCGCGCGCCGTACATCGTGCCGGAGAAAGTGTGATTTTGGGAAAGGTGATGGTTGATAGTTGATAGTTCCATCCTCCATGCGCCTCCCACATCTCCTCGCCTTCCTTCTTACCGCCGTCTCCGTCCACGGGGCCGAGCTCGCCCCTGTCTTGCTCTGGCCCAGTGGGGCGCCGGGTGCGCTGGGGGACAAGGACGACGACAAGCCCACGCTCACCGCGTTTCTGCCCGATCCGGACAAGGCGACGGGTGCGGCGATCGTGATCTGCCCCGGTGGCGGGTACGGAGGGCTCGCCCCGCACGAAGGCAAAGGCTATGCCGAATGGTTGAACGAGAATGGCATCGCCGGGCTCGTCCTGAAGTATCGGCTCGGATCGAAAGGCTACCGTCATCCGGCCATGCTGAACGACGCCGCGCGCGCCGTGCGCCTGGCCCGCTCGAAGGCCGAAGAATGGCATCTCGACCCCAAGCGCGTGGGCATCATGGGATCGAGCGCGGGCGGGCATCTGGCCTCGACGCTGCTGACCCATTTTGACGCCGGCAAGGCCGATGATGCCGATCCGATCGAGCGCTTCAGTTCGCGGCCCGACATCGGCATCCTCTGCTACCCAGTGATTACCATGGGACCGAACACGCATGGCGGTTCGAAGAAGAACCTGCTCGGCGAGAACCCGCCGCAGGAATTGGTGGACCTGCTCTCCAACGAAAAGCACGTCACCAAAGACACCCCGCCCACCTTCCTTTTCCATACCTGGGAAGATGGCTCGGTGAAGGTGGAGAACTCGATCGCCTTCGCCGAAGCCTTGCGCGACGCCGGCGTGCCGTTCGATCTGCACATTTATCAGAAAGGCGGGCACGGCATGGGCCTCGGCGGCGGCCGCGCCGGCGGACCGCATCACCCCTGGGTGGCCGATTGTCTCTACTGGCTGAAGGTGCAGGGGTTTGCCAAATAGGCAGGGTGAAAATCCCCCGTGTGCGCTCGCCCTCGCAGAGGCGGCCGCGCGTGAAATCGAAGGCACGACCACGGCCGTGAAAGCAAACGGCCCCGGGCGCTTTGCGGCGCCGCAGGGCCGGATGAAGACGGAAACGTGGCTGGCCTCGCCGGCTGAGCTTAGGCGGCCTTCTTGTTGGTCTCTCGCTTGGAGTCCAGAGCGGCTTTGGCTTTTTCGAAAATGGCCTTGAAGGCGGCGGCATCGGTCACCGCGAGATCGGCGAGGACCTTGCGGTCGAGCTCGATGCCGGCGGCCTTGAGGCCTTCGATGAAGCGGCTGTAGGTGAGGCCGTTGGCGCGGGCGGCGGCGTTGATGCGCTGCTGCCAGAGCATGCGGAAATTGCGTTTGCGGGTCTTGCGGTCGCGGGTCGCCCAGTACTGGGACTTGTAGATGGCGTCCTTCGCGTAGCGATAGAGCTTGGAACGACGTCCGCGGTACCCGCGGGCCTTGTCGACAACTTTCTTGCGGCGCTCCCGGCTGGCGGGAGCATTGGTGGCACGTGCCATAGGTTAGGTAAAAACCCGGTTTTGCCGGGCCTCCGGTTTCTTCAGCGAATCGTTCTTTTAGTGGATGATCCCGCCGACCTCATTCGCTGAGGGCTCCGCGAGGCGGAGCAGGTGGCCGGATCTGGTGGGGGCGCGTGGCGCGGGTTCCTTAATCTTAATCCTCATCTTCTGCTCCTTCGGGGGGCGGAGGGATGACGATAAGGATTAAGAAATGAAATCAGTTAGGCGAACGGAAGGCACTCCTTGACGCGGGCGATCATGGTTTCGTGAACCAGAGCGGCCTTGCCGAGCTTGCGCTTGCGCTTCGAGCTCTTGCTCGAGGCGAGGTGGCGCAGACCGGGTTTGCGGCGGAGCAGCTTGCCGGTCCCGGTCAATTTGAAGCGCTTGGCGACGGATTTTTTCGTCTTGCGACGTGCGACTGATCTAGGCATGGGGCGGGCAAAGTAGCGGGCGAAGACAAATCGGCAAGCACTTTTGTGATTTTCAACTCTCGATGGTCGCTTGCGGGAGTGCCCCCCCGTGGCGCCAGCGGCGTCTCGCGCACGGCATTCAGCATCGACAGTCCTGCCGGCACCGCCACTGACCTGGCAAGGAAGTTCCACTCGCGAATGCCGCAAGCGAGAATCGAGAGCCGGGCGAAGGAAGACGCCTGGGCGAAATGGGGCAATCGGCTCAATCTCTCGGCAGCGAGAGGATGCGGGACTCGATTTCGTCCAGGGTCTTGGCGCGCTCGCGGCTCCATTGCCCTTGTGACTTGAGTTGGAGGAGCGCCTTGCGCGCCTGCAGGTAGGTGGTGCGGGCTTCGGCCGTCGAGGAATTCTGCACCTCCAGCGTGGCCAGCTTGCGCTCCAGCGCGACTACGTGGTCGCGCGCCGCGGGCCCGGAACTCTTGCGCGCGGCGAATTCCTCGGCGCTGACGAGGGCGGTGTGATAGAGGTCGAGCGCGTCTTCGGTGCGCTTTTCCGCCATGGTCTCGTCGCCGCGACGCTCGAGCGTACGCACTTCGTCCAGGAGCACGGCGTCGGTTTCCATGCTCGATGCCGAAGAGGCCGTGGAGATGACCGAGGCGGGCACGGGCGGCGATTCGAAGGCCGCCGCATAAGTTGGCACGATGTGCGAAGTCGGGAACACCGGAGCCGGCGCGATCTGCGGGACATTGGATTTAGCCGAGAGCACTGAAGCGCCGGAGACGACGGGAACGGGAGCTGGCGGCACGGGCGCAGCCGGGGTGGGCTGGGCAGGTTGCGCCGCAGCCGCTGGCGGCGTGGATTGCGCCACGGACGCTTCGGGCGCGGCTGATGTTTCGGGCGTGAGCGGCGGCGCCTGGCTGGCGTAGGCGTCGTCACCGGTTTTCGTTTTCACCGAGTGACCAGCGAGCACACCAGTGACCGGGCCGACCTGCAGGGTGGAGGTCGGTTCGTCGGCGGTGATTTCCAAAAAGCTGCGGATGCCGAAAACGGCCGCCACGAGGATCAGCATGATCGCGGTGCAGATCGTGTAGGTCGAACCGCCGCGGCGCGGCGTGGTGACGGAAGATGGGATGGCGACGGCAGTCGTCATTTCTGGAGCACTCGCAACGAGTGTTGGTTGCGATAATAAAACACACTCCACCGGCCGAGCGCAACCCCCAAGTCGCTCAAACTCGGTGGCATCCATATCGACGACGGCGGTGAGGAGGCTGTCGCGGACCTGCTTGAGGCTGCGATAGCCCCGCCGGGCATCGACGACCCTGGGCTCGCTGCGATCCGCGGACCGGAAGCCGTCCGGTTCGAGGCGCAAGCGCAACCAGGTGGGCAGCCAGTCGCACTGTGGAGCGCGCACGTCCCCGCCGGGTTGTTCGTTCGGTGGACCATCGACGACCAAGGCGACGATGCGCTCGTCGCCATCGGCGGTCTTGAAAGCGCGAATCTTTTCTTCCACCGCCGCCGACCGGACGGAATCGGGCGAGCAGACCACAATGAGGTAGACGCTTTCCTGGAGGGCCTGCGGATACTGGTCCGCGTACGCCGGATCGCGGCGGTCCGGGAAAACCGAAAGGCAATGCGGCCGGGAAAAACCATGAGGGGTGACCCGATCGACCAGCGAGGTTGGAAGCGGATAGCCATTGAGATTTCGATAAACCCAATCGCACCAGAGGCCATCTTCAGGGGCAAAAGCCACGACGGTCCATGCCGCGCCGCTGAGTTCGGCGGCGAGCTGGCGTTCGAGGTCCGGTAACGGTTCGTTAAAATAACCTTCAGCCGGTACGCGGGCGCTCCGGTCTCCGGATGATTTCGGGACCAACGGAGCGCCCGGTTGGTCGGTATGCCAGCGCGGATGCATACCCTTTGAAACAAGCAAGGAAAGTGCCGAAAATGGGGGATTTACAGCAGGTGGAAGATGGCACAGTAGAGGCCCGAGGCGCTGGTTTCCTCGCGCTGCACGGGCGTGCCGATCAGTCGCTGAAACATGTCCGCCTCCAGCTTCGCCACCAGGGGAAACTCACGCAAAATATCCAGGACCGGCGAATGGTGTTCGACAATCCGGACGGCGCCGGCTTCGTCGGTCTCGCACTCGGCCATGTAACCGTCATAATCGCGGAGGCGGACCAGCCATTTGGCACGTTCGGCAGGGGTGTCGCCTTTAAGCCTGGCGAGGTACTGCTCGGCGCGCTTTTGATAGACGATGAGAAGGAGTTTGTCGGGCGCGGTGGGGCCAAAGAGTTTTCGCGAGGCGTCGAGAGTTTCGAGCGTGAGCGCGTTGCTTTCGGTCGGGAAAAGATCGTGGGCGCGCTGGGTCAGCCGGTAGAGCAGGTGCGGCCGGCCGATCTTCCGGGGCTGGCGCCAGGTATCGAGCAGGCCGCGCTTTTCGAGGTCGAGGCAGACGCCCTTGGCCCCCATGTAGCTCATGCCGATGCGCGCGGCGAGATCGGCGACGCAGAGGCCCTGGGTGCGCTTGAGTTCGTTGAGCACGCGCAGGCGCGCGCTCCGGCCGACCTGTTGAAGCAAACGCTGTTTCATGGATTCCCGGCGCGAAAGTGGCGGAGGGCTTCGACGACGCCGACGCTGCAGAGGCCCTCGGCCACGTAGCCACCCACGGCCTTGACGGTGCGTTTCACCGCGTCGACGGCGTTTCCGGGGCACGCCACCCAGGCGGCGTGACGGCCATCGAGCATGGGCAGGTCGTTGTAATGATCGCCCGCCGCGAAGATTTCGTCGCGCGAGATGCCGGTCAGCCGCGCCAGTTCCCCGAGGGCCGTGCCCTTGCTGTAGGCCTCGTGGCAGAAGCGTACGTAGATGGTATTGCGCATGAATTGAAAGCCCGGCACGCGCCCGCACTCCTTGGCCAGGAAATCCACCACGTGGTCCATCTCGTCGTCGGACTCCGCGGCGAGACCGATGAGGCGCTCGCCCTCGTAGATCGGATGCGCCCGGGTATGCCTGGCCAGAAAATCCTCGATATCGGCGAGCAGCCTGCTGGCCTGCGAAAAGAGCTGGTCGTGCGCTTCCGCGCAGCGGGCGTTCCAGTCGCCGAAGTCCTGCCAGCGGCGATCGGGGCCGCGGTGAAAGACCTCGCGCTCGGAGGTGAGCACAAAGTCCGGTTCGACCGGAAACTTCAGTTCGTGCAGCCCCTCCTCGATGTGCCAGAGGACCCGGCCGGTATTGACCGCCCAGAGCACGCCCTCTTCGCGCAAACCGGCGAGCAATTCAAAAAACTCGGGCTGCACCTGGGGCGTCGTGTCGTGATTGACGATGGTCCCGTCGAAATCGGTGCTCAGCAGTTTGATCATCAGTTGAGGGTTGAGTGTGCGGTAAAAAGGGCCGAAGAGTGCACGAGTCGGGCCGGCAAGTTATTGCGCCCCGGCGAACTCTCAACCCTCAATTGGCTTAAATCCACACGCCCAACGCCCATGAAATCCGCCTACGAACTCGCCATGGAGCGGCTGCAGAAGCAATCGCCCGCCCGCCAGCTCACCGCCGCGCAAAAGAGCGCCATCGCCGAAATCGAGACGGCGGCCAAAGCGAAGGCCGCCGAACAGGAGCTTTTCCTGCGCGACAAGGCCGCCGGCGCGGCCGCGGAAGGAAAATACGAGGAAGCCACGCAACTCGAGGAGCAGCTCGCCCGCGAAATCCGGCGCATCCATGAAGATGCGGAGGCGAAGAAGGAGAAGGTGCGGGGCGGTGGCTGACGATCAAGCCGCCTGATCGGCGTGCAGGGCGTCGAGCGCGTCGCGCAGCTCGGAGAGGCTCACGGGCTTCTGCAAATATGCGGACGCCCCGCACCCGGTGATGAATGGATCTCTTTTATCCATGTTCCCGGAGACGAAGATGATCTTGGCGTCGGGCTTGCGGCTGAGCAACGCGTGGCAGACGGTCAGTCCATTAAAACGCGGCATCATGATGTCGAGCAGGACGGCGTCGGCCTGGCAGCGCGCGAAGGCCTGAATCACCGCCAGTCCACCACCGGTGATGGTGCCGACTACGTCGTGCCCGCATTCCGTGACGGACGCGGCCAGCGTGTGGGCGAGGTCTTTGTCATCGTCGGCGACGAGTACTTTCATGGGGGGGGGGATATTTGCGAAATCAGGCTGCGAGGAGCAGCGTGCGGACATTGATAAAGGCGATCATCTCGAGCAGATCGTCGACATGGAAAGGCTTGGTGAGGATGGTGCCGTTGACGCTGCTGATGAAATCGTTGACCTTGGCGTTGCCGCGGTGGCCGGTCATGAAAATGAAACGGTCACAGAGGTGGGGACGCATGCGCTCGACGGCGCGAAAGAACATATCACCCGGGAGGGTGGGCATCATCATGTCGCAGAGAATGACCTCGAAATCGCTGGCCAGCACCTGGTGGACGCCTTCGACGCCATTGACCACGGCGACGACCTCGAAACCGCTCTCCTTGAGGAAGTCGGTCATGATCTCCTTGAAAGCGGGGTCATCCTCGAGGAGGAGGACCTTTTTGACCGCCGGAGCATTGAGTTCTTCGACGAGGCGAAGGCCGGAAGGAACGATATTGGCGAGAGGATCGGGAGAGGCGGCTGAAAGTGTCATATTGTATAGGAGTTATAATACCTAGAAAGCAGGCGGCGTGCCGCAGGAAAACGAAAACTTCTCGGATTCCCGGCGCGAAGTCGATTGCTGTAAAGAGAAAACCCACGCAATTTACTGCCGCCTTGGACACTGCCACCGCCCCGCTGCTCTTCGATTCCGACTTCCTCGCGAAGCTCGAACAGCTTTACCTCCTGTCCAAGAAGCTCTTCCGCGGCGCGCACCGGGCCGAGCGCCGCTCGCGCCAGATCGGGTCGAGCCTGGAGTTTGCCGACTACCGCAATTATACCCTGGGAGATGATCTGCGCTCGATCGATTGGAACATCTACGGGCGTTTGGACCGGCTTTTCGTAAAACTTTTCGAGCAGGAGCAGGATCTGGATATCTCATTTTTGCTGGATGCGAGCGCGTCGATGCGATGGACGCCGGCAGGCGGGGGTCGAATCCCCAAGTTCGACCAGGCGCGGCGAATCGCAGCCTCGCTCGCCTACATCGGTCTGGCCAATCTCGATCGCGTGAACGTCCACTATTTTGCCAGCCGCCTCGAGGAAGACCTCGGGCTGTGCCGGGGAAAAAGCCAGTTTCACAAGGTGCTCGAATTCCTGCGCCATGCGCCCGCGCTCGAGGGCGAAACCCGTTTACTGCCCTGCCTGCGCACGTTTGCCCAGCGCATGAAACGGCGGGGACTGGTCTTTGTGCTGAGCGATCTTTTTGATCCGGACGGCTTCGAGGAAGGGCTGGCGCTGCTGCGCCACCAGCAGTTTGAATTGCATGTGATCCATGTCCTCGATCCGGCGGAAGTGCGGCCCGGAGCCATGGGGGACCTCCGGCTGATCGAATGCGAAAGCGGCGAGGCGTACGAGGTCACGGCGAGCGAAGCGCTGCTCCAGCGTTATCACGCCGAGGTGGACGCCTTTCTGCAAAAGGCCGCGGCCTTTTGCGCGGAAAGCGGAATCAACTACGCCCAAGCGACGACGGCGGTGCCCTTTGAAGACCTCGTGCTGCGGGTATTGCGCGATGGGAGGATGATCCAGTGACGTTTCTCAATGCGTGGGCCGCGGGGTTCGCCGGGATCGCGCCGGTGATCGTCCTCCTCTACCTGCTCAAGCTCAAGCGCCGGCCCACGCCGGTTTCGACGCTGCTTTTCTGGCAGCGCCTTTTCCAAGAGAGCCGGCGGCGGGCCTTTTTCCAACGGCTGCGCCAGCTTTTCTCGCTCTTGCTGCACCTGCTCATCTTTGCGCTCATTCTGGGCGCGCTGGCGCACCCCGCGCTCGACCGGCAGATTCGCGAGGGCGCTTCGACGGTGCTGATCCTCGACACACGCGCGCGCATGCAGGCGACCGAGCCGGACGGCCAGACGCGCTTTGCCAGGGCGAAGGCCGAGGTGGCCAACGTGGTTCGCGAGGCCGGTGCGCTGCGGCAGATGGCGATGATCACGGCGGACGCCAGCGCGCGGGTGATCAGCCCGTTCACGGACGACGAGAAGGCCCTGCGCGAAGGGCTCTCGAAGGCCGCAGTCACCGACGCGGGAGGCGCGTTGGACGGCGCCATCCAACTGGCCGGCGAGTTGCTGGCGTCGCGCCGCGGCGACCGGAAGATCGTCGTCTACACCGACCGCGTGCCGGAAACCAAACCGGCGAATGTGAATGTGCCCATCGATTTCGTGACCGTGGGGACGGCACGCGACAATCTCGCCATCACCCGTTTTGCCACGCGCGCGGTCCTGAACAGCCCGCAGACGTCGGAGATCCTGCTCGAAGTCGCCAACTTCGGCCGCGCGGCGGCGACGACCAACGTGGAAATCTCGTACGATGGGCGGTTGCTCGACGTAAAGCCACTGACGATCGAGCCGGGCGGCCGCGCGGTGCGGATCTTCCCCACCGTCCCCCGCCCCACCAACGACGGCCGCGGCTGGCTGACGGCGCGACTGGATACGGCCGACGCGCTGGCCGCCGACAACGTGGCCTACGCGGTACTGCCCGTCGAGCCGCCGCAGCGCGTTCTGCTGGTCACCAAAGGCAATTGGTTCCTCGAAAAGCTGCTCGGCGCGGACCAGGGGATGGCCTTTGAACTGCTGACCCCGGATAGCTTTAGCGCCTCGCTGGCGCCGAAGTTTGACGCCGTGGTGCTGGATAATTTCGTGCCAGAGGGATTCGACCTGGCGGCGGCGGCGGGAAACTATTTCTTCATCAAGCAGACGCCATTCAACGCGTCCGCGCCGCCGCTCGACCAGCCGATTATCACCGATCTCGACAGCCACGATCCGGTGCTGCGGCTGGTCAATCTGCAAAATATTACGCTGCTCCACGCGGCACCGCTGGCCGTGCCGAAAAGTGGAGACTGGACGTGGCAGACGCCGATTCGCTCCTTCGAGCATCCACTGATGCTCACCGGCGAACGACACGGCGGTGGCCAGCGCGTGGCGGCGCTGGCGCTGGACATTGGCGATTCCGATCTGCCGCTGCGCGTCGCTTTCCCGCTGCTTATCTCCAACACGCTCCACTGGCTCGCCGGAGAGGAGACATCTCCCGTTCTCAGCGGCCGTGCGAGCGAAGCGCTGCCCTTGGCGGCAGAGGAAAGCGTGCGCGTCGATCCGCAGACTCCGTGGAAAAAAGAGTCAGCGTCCGGTTCGCAGCCCGTCGCGCACGACGTCTTCGAGCCCCTGACGAACGGGTTTTACGAAGTGCAGACACGCGCGGGCCCGCACTGGCTGGCGGTGAACACATTCAGCGAAGCGGAGTCCGACCTGCGCGCCGCCAACACGCCGACCACCGGGAGTCCGGTACTGCCGGCCATCTCACTGGCACCGCTGGCCGGCTGGCCCCTGTGGCATTATCTCGCCGCGGCGGCCCTGGCGCTCTTCTCCCTGGAATGGTGGCTTTTTCACCGGAGGCGAACCGAGTGAGCGGCCGCGTCGACCTCGTGCACCCGTGGGCCCTCACCTTTGCGCTGGTGATCGTTTTTCTGATTTGGGCCCAGCGGCGTTCGCTGGCCGACATGACGCCCACCCAGCGCGCGGTGTGCTTTGCCCTGCGCACGCTCATCGTGCTGCTGCTGGTGCTGGCGCTGGCCGGCGTCCGCTGGCTGCGGTCTTCGGATGAAGTGGCGGTGCTGTTCGTCGTCGACCGCTCGGCGAGCATCTCGGCGCCGGCGGAAAAGGAGGCGCGGGATTTCGTCGCGGCGAGCCTCGCGGCGCAACACCGCGGCACGAGCGCGGGCGTGGTCGGCTTCGCGGCGCGGCCGGACCTGTGGCAGGCGCCCTCCGCGCATCTCTCCTTGGACGCACCGTGGCCCGTGCCCGCAGATCGCAAGGCCACGGATATCGGCAGCGCGCTCGATTTCGCCAGCGCCATTTTTCCCGCCGGCCAGGCGCGGCGCGTCGTGCTGCTGACCGACGGCAACGACACCGCCGGGCAGGCCGCGGCCGGCGCCGCACGGCTGGCCGCTCAAGGCGTCGAGCTCTTCACGGTGCCGCTGCACAATGCCTCGACGCCGGAGGTGCTGGTGGAAAAGGTCGAGGTCCCGCGTCGCTTGAAATCCGGCGAACCACTCGACCTCTCGGCGCACATCCGCAGCAACGTCGCCACCACGGCGAAGGTGAAGCTTTATCAAAATCAATTCCTCCTCGAGCAGCGCGAGATGGACTTGAAACCGGGCGACAACGAATTTCGCGCCCCGAACCTGACGCCCGACGGCAGTTTCATTACCTACGAAGTCGAGGTCCTTCCGGCCCTCGATACGGTGGCGGAAAACAATCGCGCGTCGGCGACCGCGAGCCTGCGCGGCGAGCCGAAGGTGCTGCTGGTCGATTCCGATGAGGCCAATGGGCGCGCGCTGGCCGACGTTCTGGGAAAGGAAAAGATCACCGTCGAGACGCGCGGGCTGGCCGGCCTGCCGAAGTCACTCGAGGATTTGCAGCAGTTCGATCTTTTCCTGCTGAGCGACGTCTCCTCGCTCCACCTCGGCCGCGAGCAAATGGATCTCTACCGCCGCTGGGTGCAGGATTTCGGCGGCGGCTTCGTGATGATCGGCGGGGAGAACAGTTTCGGCGTTGGCGGCTATTACCGCACCCCGGTCGAGCAAATGCTCCCGGTGCGCATGGAGCACGACGACCGGCTGGACACGCCGACGGTGGCCATGCTCGTCGTCCTGGACCGTTCCGGATCGATGACCGCCACGACCGCCGGTCAAACCAAGATTTCGCTCGCCGATCAAGGCGCGGTCTTCGCCATGAATGCGCTCCAGCCGAAGGATTATTTCGGCGTGGTCGCGGTGGACACCAAGCCGCATACGGTGGTGCCGCTGGCGCCGATCAGCGCCAAGGGCGTGGCGGAACAGAAAATCCTGAGCATTACCGCGGGCGGCGGCGGCATCTATATCTATACCTCGATGGTCGAGGCCTTTCAGCAATTGCGCGAGGTGCCGGCACGGGTCAAGCATCTGCTGCTCTTCTCCGACGCCGCCGACGCGGAGGAAAAAGCCGCCGGAGAGATGAGCGACGGCATTCAGACGGGCGGCAATTCGCTCGACCTGGCCTCGGCGATGCTCGCGGCGAAGATCACCACCTCGGTGGTTGGGCTCGGCACGGACCAGGACAAGGACGTTCCTTTCCTGCGCGAGGTCGCGGAGCGCGGCAGCGGACGGTTTTACATCACCGACGACGCGACGACGCTCCCGCAGATCTTCAGCACGGAAACGATGAAGGTGGCGCAAAGCAGCTTGATCGAGGAACCGTTTCTGGCGGTGCCGGCGGCGAAAAGCGCGATCACCGCAGGGCTGGACTGGGCGCAAGCGCCACTCCTGCTCGGCTACAATGCCACCAAACCGAAGCCGACCGCGGAAGTGGTGCTCGCCACCGAGCGCGGAGAGCCGCTCCTCGCGACCTGGCGCTACGGCCTTGGGCAGACGGCCGCCTTTACCAGCGACGCCAAGAGCCGGTGGGCCGCGGGATGGCTCACCTGGCCGGGCTACGGAAAATTCTGGGTGCAACTCGTCCGCGCGCTCATGCGCAAGACCGACGCGTCGAGTTTCGAAGTAGCGACCCGCGAAGTGGGCAATCGGCTTGATTTGACGATCGACGCAATCAAGCCGGACGGTTCGTTCCGCAATGAGATGCCGGTGAGCGTCAATATGCTCGGGCCGGAAGGCGCCACGCGGACGATCGCCGCGGAGCAGGGCGCCCCCGGCCAGTACCACGCGTCGTTCGAGCTGCCGGCGGAAGGCACGTCGGTCTTTTCGGTAAGTTCGCCGGACCTCCCGGACGGCGGTTACGTCTTTGGCCACACCCGCAGCTATCCGCAGGAATTCCTGCGGACGGAGGTGAATGAGCCAGTATTGCGCACTCTGGCATCCGTGGGGAGGGGCAAATATTCCCCATCCGCCGCGGAGGTCTTCGCCCGGCCGGCCACTCCGGCACGCGCCCACCGGGAACTGGCCGATTATTTTCTCGAGGCCGCCCTGCTGCTCTTGCCTCTGGATATCTGGCTGCGGCGGCGGACCTGGCGGGGCGGCTCTGCAGCGTAATCCTCCTCTGATCCTGCCTCCTTCGAGACGCGCGGGATGAAGATGAAGAGGAAGATTTAGACTGGGAAACCGGGCGTCTTCCCTCCGGCCCACCCCCTGCGCAATGTCACGGATACAGGCCTCCGGGATTTCCCGTATGGGCCAGACCGGCAATTGGCATGTCCAGTGCTATCATAGTTACTAGAAAGTGAAAGCAACCGTGAGCAAGCCCCGAAGAATCATCCTCCACCTTTCGTGCATCATCACGAAAAGCCGGCATGGACGCGATTGCGTGTGGCATTGGCAGCACCTGCTGCGGGAGATCGGATACGGCGAATACGCGGCGCGCAAACACCGTCCAACAACCGAATCAACCTTGGAGGCACAGAAATGCTCTACTTAAGCCAGCCAGCCAGAATCCAAAGTGTGGAAACGCAGCGTGCCTTGAACGCGGCGGACGGATACCTCTATTTCAATCTCCTCGATGAAGCCCTCAAGGAACTGGGATCGGTCCCCACCACCGACCAGGAGGAAGCGGCGGTCATGCTCGCCCGCATCCGGCTGCTGCTTCACAAGAAGGAATGGCGCTCGGCGGAGGTGCTCTCGGCCCAGGGCTGCGGGCTGCATCCGGAGGAAGGCGAATTCACCGTGCAGCGCGCTTTTGCTTTGCACCAGATGGATAGGAACGACAAGGCCGAGCAAGTCCTGCTCTCGGCGCCGGATTGGATTCGGCGCACCGGCATCCTGCACTACAATCTGGCCTGTTACGAAGCGCGGCTCGGGGATATTTCGACGGCCCGGCAGTGCATCGATGCGGCCATCCAAATCAACGCAGGCATCAAGAAGAGCGCGCGGATGGACCCGGACCTGAAGTCGCTGTGGAACTGACGAAGGGGCGGCGATCTTTCACCGCCGCTCGTTGACCCCCCTCGGTGGCCGTCAACAAAAACGTGGTTTGCAATACGCGCGGACGTACTCCTCGACCGCTTCCCTCCATGATCTCGGCGTGATTGCGGTCAGGCGGGTCAATCGATCGGTCGCGAGCGGCGTGTAGACGGGCCGCCGGGCGACGAATGCCGCCATCTCCCCCAGTTTGACCGGCTCGACTCGCTGCGTCCGCAAGGGAAGGCCGGCCGCGGCGGCGCAATCGAGCGCGTGCTGGCCGTACTGTTGCCAGGTGCACTGGCCGGCGTTGCACAAGTGCAAAACCCCGCCGATTTCCGGCCGGTCCAGCAACGGCCGCAGCAGGTTTGCTGCATCCAGCGTATAGGTCGGCACCGACACCTTGTCGGCGATGGCCTCGACGCGGTCCTGGGTCATCGCTCGCTGAATGATCTGATCCAGAAAACTCGCGCGGTCGGGCCCGAAAACCCATGAGACGCGCACCGCGAGGTGGCGCCCGGACACGGCCAGCAGGCATTTTTCCCCGCTCCATTTCGATTCTCCATAATGGCTGATGGGCCGTGGCTCGTCTTCCTCGACGTAAGGCGTGTCCTTCATCCCATCGAAGACATAGTCCGTGCTGATGTGCACGCAGCGCGCCCTCTTCCGCGTGCAGATTTCCGCGATCGTGGCGACCGCCGCGGAATTCACGCGAAACGCCTCGTCGGGTTCCCGTTCGCAACGATCCAGATTGGTCTGCGCCGCGCAGTTGACCAGGACATCGAACTCCAGAGGATCGAGCCGCGCATGGATCGCGCGATCGTCGGTCAGGTCGAGCTGCGCGCGATCAAAGCCGATGACCTGCTCTCCCCAAGCCCGCCATTCCCGAAATAGCGCCGCTCCGAGCCGCCCACCGCTGCCGACAATGACAATCGAGCGCTTCATGCGGCTAAGAGGGCGTCTAAAAAGTAGGCAAGGGTCGCGCGAGAGTGCTTTGGGTCGGATGGCAAGGCGCGAACGACGAGCATCCCCGCAGCGGGCTGTAAGGAGAGAGCAACGCCGCCAGACGGCCCAAAGCGCTCTCGCCTTCGGTGGCGCGGCTTTTTGGCTTGGGCTGCGTTGCTCCTCAGTTACAGACCGCCGAGGAGGAGGAGGGGAATAGTGGGGGACGGCATATGGGCGAGCCAGAGGGTATGCTCCTTCGTCACGCCTTGCCCAAGCCAAAACTGGAGCGACAGCGACAGGCCCAGGGCGCAACGGGGGCAATCCGCGTCACGCGACCCTTGCCTGCTTTTTAGACGCCCTCTAGGCCTTCCGACTCGCTGTCTTTGATTCCAGCACCCACTAAAGTTTCGAGTTTCGAATTTCACGTTCGCCGAAGGCCCCATTGGACCTGCCCGCAATCCCGCGACTGCGGGACGTAGCGATGCGGGCGGGTGTTGGATGTTCGGTGATCGCACTCCGCGGGGCGCGATCACCGCCCCTCCCACCACTCGCGATTGTGGACGTACCAATCGATGGTTTCGCGCAAGGCCTCGCCAAAGTTTTTGCGGGGCTCCCAATCGAGTTCCTCGTGCGCCAGTTACGCGTCATCGTCCGGGGCGGGATCCGCCACGTCCTCGAACGGCGCGAGACGGACCAGGTCGCGCGGTTTGCCGAGATGTTCGAGAATCGCATACGCCACGTCGAGGTCCCGCACCCGCTGGTCGGAGGTCAGATGATAAATGCTCCCCGGCTGGCCTTCGAGCACCGCGGTGAAAACGGCCGCAGAATGATCATCCACATGTATCCAGGGCCGGGAGGTCGAACCATCGCCCGGCACCGGCACCGGTTCGTCGCGCAACGCATGGATAATGGAGCCGGAGACAAAGGCGCGCGGACCTTGCATCGGCCCGTAATTATTGGCCGAGCGCGTGACGACGATTTCCCGCTCGTACTCGCGAGAGGCGTCCAGCGCGATTTCGTCCGCTTCCGCCTGGTATTCGTCCGCCGGGAGCATCCCCTTTCGGCGGACCGGGCCCAATCCCGGTTCCGAAACTCGATCCTTCGAGACCTGCACGAAGCGGCGCACACCATGCTGCCGGGCCCGTTCGAGCAGATTCGCCACGCCTACCACACCGGTCGCCGAGGCGCTGGCAAAATTGACGACGGCAAAATACTGGTGCGTCGTAAGGACTGTGTCGATTCGGTCGGAATCGGCGATATCGGCCCGAAGGAATTCGTAGCGGTCGCCGTACTCCGTGGCCACGCCGTCGACATTGGCGAGGGTGCCAGTGACGAGCGAATCCACGTTGGTAATCATCTCCGGCCCGTAGTGTTGCAGGACGAAACGCAGGAAATTGCCACCCAAAAAGCCACAGCCGCCGGTAACAAGAAGTCGCATTGTTGACCACTAATTACTAAAAGCCCGATTGCCCAGCCTTTCGCAGGAGAACCAACCGCGAATGGACGCCAATGAACGCGAATTTCGGTATGAAGGAAGCCGCACAGCCGATTCGGTTGCGTTCAGAGGCGCCAACCATGCGCATTCGTCCCGTTCCCTCATTCGCGTGCATTCGCGTCCATTCGCGGTACCCTCCCCTCCTTATTCAGTCCAACGCCCCGGAGACGCTGCCGAATGCGCCAGGTGTCGCGAAGCATCTGGAAGCTGTCGGTGACGATCTCCACCTTGCTCTCGGGTGAGTTGATCCATTCGACCGGCAAATCCTCGACGACATATCCCAGGCGCTGCGCGAGGAGGAGCACCTCGACGTCAAAGGCAAAGCCGTCGAGGGTCTGCCGCGCAAAAATCTCCCGGCACGCGGCCTGCCGAAAAGCCTTGAAGCCGCACTGCGTGTCCGGCAGGTCGACGAGCGCCAGCGTCTGGAGCACGCGATTGAAAATCTTGCCCATGCCCTCGCGCAGCGGCGATTGCCGCCGGGTAATCCGGCTGCGCGCGTGCTGCCGGTTGCCGATGAGGACATCCACCGCCGGGGTCTCGTCGAAGCGCCGAAGAAAAGCCCGCACCTCGGCCAGCGGGACGCTGAGGTCGGCGTCCATGAAGAAGCTGATCTCCCCGCGCGCCCGCCGCATGCCGGACCGCACGGCGTGGCCCTTGCCGCGCTTCGGTCCGTTGTCGATCACTTGAAAATGAGCTTGTTGCGCAGCCAGCCCCAACGCTAATTCCAGCGTTCCGTCCGTGCTCTGCTCGACGACTATCAATACCTCATACGTTCGCGTGAAATCCCGGAAGAAATCCCCCAGTGCCGCAACTGTCGGCGGCAACCGCCGTGCCTCATTGTAAGCAGGCACGACGATGGAGAGATATGGCGAATCCGACATTGGGGAAGGCAACACTTACCAGCAACCGGCGGGGCCGGTCAAAGCGATGATCTCGCGCCGGTCCTGGATTTCGGCGGGTATTTTGCTGCTCGCCCTGGCCTTGCGGATCATCTGGCTCGAGGTGAAGCCGGCGCATTTCGACGAGGGGGTCAATGGCTGGTTCGTCGATGAAATGACGCGCCAGGGCTTTTACCACTACGACCCCACAAATTTTCACGGACCGTTGCATTTCTACGTGCTGTTTCTCGCGCAGACGTTGTTCGGGCGGAGCATCGTGGTGCTGCGCATGCCGATGGTGCTACTGAGCACGGGGTGCGTCGGCCTGGTGCTCGGCTTCCGGCGCTACTTCGGCGACAGCGCCTGCCAGATCGCCGCCGCCGCCATGGCGGTTTCCCCAGCGATGGTTTTCTACGGGCGCTACGCGATCCACGAGACCGGGATGCTTTTTTTCCTCCTGCTGACGGCGTGGGGCCTGCCCGGACTGTGGCGCTTCGGCGAACGGCGGTACCTCTGGGCCTCGGCCCTGGGCGCCACGG
>Ga0302326_10003300_pt1 | contig 38154 bp, 26 predicted proteins | sample Palsa_T0_3_FD_202264 | JGI IMG/M metagenome (GOLD analysis project Ga0302326, IMG submission 202264) | Peat permafrost microbial communities from Stordalen Mire near Abisko, Sweden - Palsa_T0_3 | ecosystem: Environmental > Terrestrial > Soil > Palsa > Peat permafrost | place: Sweden: Abisko... | reverse complement strand
GTCTTCTGTATCCTTGCTCGTCATCGTCATGCTCTTTCAGTCGGTGGATTTAGCCGATCCGCAATCGACATGTACAGGAGCACCTCTTCTCCCGCAATACAGCAGACACCGTAAGGGATAAGAAACGCTGATATCATCCGCAATCGAGGTCCTCCGCGGTTCTCGGTTGTTTCAGACTGTTCCGCAATGGTGGCTGAACGTAGTTGAACTTCAAAACTCCGGGCGGAAAAAGAGCTTACTAACCGGCATCGGTTTCAAACGACAGGGCAATTCTGCAATGCGCTTAGAGCGTAAAGCGCATCTTCCAGCAATTGGTCTTCTTCGATGTTGTCAGCGCTGGAGGCAAACAACTCCTGCGCCCTAGCGATGATAGCCCGCTTTGCCTCGGCGATGCGTCGCGGCAGTTCATCTCGGTCGGTCTCAAAAAGTGCAGCCCGATACAGGACGTGCCAGCGGACCGGTGGCGCAGTGGCTGTAATGTTAGTTGGAAGTTCACAAATAGGCATTGTGCTGGAGTGACCTCCATCGATAATCGCCGAGCTTCGACCCGAGCCATAAATTAACTTGGCTGTGGCAGCGCTCGAATCGGGTTGTTACTGTATTCTCGAGCCAAGCCGATCGTGTCGAGCCAAAGGCGGTTCAGAATTTTCGTTTGAAGGTTAGGTCAATTGTAACGACGAGACCGGGAACCGATTCGGCGACCTTATTAGCCGGCGTCATTAACCGGCGTCGCAGTCCAGCGTTTTTCGGGTCAGGTACCAGTCAGTTACGTCGAGGCCATCGCCCCCAGCGATGCGTTCCTCGGCATCGGCTTGTGTGGTTGGAGCGGGGACGATTACGGGATCTCCGGGGCGCCAGTTTGCCGGGGTGGCGACATCGTTCGCATCCCCAGTCTGCAACGCATCCATCATCCGCAGAAGTTCGTCAATGTTGCGTCCGCAAGAGATAGGGTAATAAAGCAAGGCGCGAATGATCTGAGTGGGATCGATAAAGAGGACCGACCGCACGGTCGCTGTTTCGCTGGTTGCGTCATGCAACATACCGAACGAACGCGCCACCTTCCGCTCCGGATCGGCGATCACCGGGAACGGTATCTTGACTGCGCACGAGCGCTCGATATCCCGGATCCAGGCGATATGCGAGTAGATGCTATCGACGGAGCAACCGATCAACTGCGTCTTTCGCTGCTCGAACTCGGCGTTGCGGCGAGCGAATTCCATGAACTCGGTGGTGCAAACCGGCGAGAAATCACCGGGATGCGAAAACAGGATGACCCACTTACCTTTGGAAGAATAATCACTCAGGCGTAGAACCCCCTGGGTGGAATGGGACTCAAAATCCGGTGCGGGCTCGCCAATACGAGGAATCCGCGGCAGTGTTACCGCAACCAACTCGGTGCTCACAGCGGGACCTCCTTACAGCGCTGAACCACTGATCCAACGAACTGGTTCACTTCGCGCAAGCCGAATGGCCGCAGTCACAGCTTATCTCCGCTTCGTCCGATCCCGCATCCTTGCAAAGCTGACTGCAAAACTTCTCCCCAGGCGGAGGAACGCAAATGCAAGGTAGATGGGCACATTTCTCTGATTTCTGCGTAGCCATGTCGTCCTCGTTTTCCGTTATCCCGTTGAAGCACCCATTGATTGAGATAACTCCCGAACACTAGTCGCGAGCAAGATTGGTGGACATCGGGAGCGTAGGGCATTTTGGATTAGGAACGGCTGTATAGGAGGTGACTGCGCAGGACTTATCGCGTGGGCGTCTTCCATCATACCTATTTCGGAGCCCATGCCACTCCAGTTATTGCGTTTCGTGGTCGGCTTCAAGTTTCTTAAAGATGCGTACGATTTTTTTTCGCGCAGATCTAAGGTCCTCGCCGGATGCCATCCCCGCAAACGTCTCATCACCGTGAAGCAAGGGGGCATTCTTGGATTCTGTCCGCCGGAATTGCGCGGCAAACCGAGACGTAAATCTGCATGGAAAGAAAGGTCGGTGGCGCATGCCAGCCAGAAAACTGTTACCGCTGTCATTTCTTTTGATGTGCACGAGTTGGGTTGTGGGGCAGACTGTGTCTGAGGCCACAGAACCGCTTATCGACGCAGGTAATTGGCGGACACCTCAGCCAAGTCGAAATGTCCGAGGACAGGATTCGCCGAGCAAACCTCAAGACACCACCGTGCCGGGCGCGACCTCGCCAGCTCCGCCGACTCCGGCAACCAATACAGAGCCGTCGACCCTGAAGCCGAAGCCCCCGAATGGGTCAGGCGCCAGTTCGCCCTGTGCGTATCTGCCAGGAACTTCCCAAGATTCGGACCAGTCGCAGGGTGCAGCTGACGGTTCGACGCTGGGACACGACTCATCGAACCCGAGCTCGACGAGGTCGACGTCAGCCGACCGTCAGATCAACCAGAGCGACGTATCAGCAGCAACTCCGCAAACCGACTACCCCCACAAACCTTGCACTCCTGTCACCGCATCCGGCCAAGGTGGTCGTGCCTCCCTTTTGCGTTGATCTGTTGTTCGTGTTGGATTTTGTTGGCTCCTTTGAGATAATTCTGGGGATTCATTTGTTTTCTTGCATTTCTATAATCGGCCTGATACTTCGGTCGTTTCCGCAATCAGGAGGGCTTCAGCAACCTTCCGTTCTGACGCCTCATCCCACACGGCCTGACAATCCCTCAGTCGCCAGCGAGTACTTTTGGATTTGGTAGACGAGCTAGGAGGAAAAGTGGACTTTTATCTTTTCGCGCAGGTTAGATTAGACGTAATGTGCGAGGCTTCGACTTGCTGAATCACGATGCACCAATCGTCTGGCCGGGAAGGCCATATCCCCTGGGATCCACCTGGGACGGCGAGGGCGTGAATTTCGCGATTTTTTCTGAACATGCCGAGAGGGTCGACCTATGCTTGTTTGACCAAAGCGGCCGCCGCGAGATTCATCGCCTGACTCTGCGGGAACAAACGGACCAAGTCTGGCATTGCTACCTGCCTGAAGCCCGCCCCGGCATGCTTTACGGCTACCGGGTGTACGGCCCCTATGATCCGTCGAAAGGATTCCGCTTTAATCATCACAAACTTCTGCTCGATCCTTACGCCAAACAGATTCGAGGCGACTTAAAGTGGAGTGACGCACACTTCGGATACCGGATCGGTCAAAAACAGCAGGATATGTCCTTCGACCGTCGAGATAATGCCGCTGGCATGATGAAAGCCATCGTCATCGACCCTTCCTTTACATGGGGATCCGACCAACCGCCGTGCATCCCGTGGCATCGAAGTGTGATTTATGAACTGCACGTGAAAGGTTTTACCAAGGGCCATCCGGAGGTTCCACCGCCACTGCGCGGCACTTATGCCGGGCTAGCCACGGCTCCCGTCATCGACTACTTCAAACGCCTGGGCATCACAGCGGTTGAGTTAATGCCAGTGCATAGCTTTGTCGATGACCGCCGATTGGTTGAACAGGGCCTGAGAAACTACTGGGGATACAACACCATCGGTTTTTTTGCCCCCGAGCCACGGTATTTCGCTACTGCAACCATCAATGAATTCAAGACGATGGTGAAGACGTTACACTCCGCCGGCATCGAGGTCATCCTCGATGTAGTCTACAACCACACCGCGGAAGGCAATCACCTTGGTCCCACGTTGTCTTTCCGAGGTATTGACAACCCGGTTTACTACCGCCCGATGCATGATGATCCGCGCTATTACATGGATTACACGGGAACCGGCAACACGCTGAACATGAGGCATCCGCGAGTGCTCCAGTTGATCATGGACAGCCTTCGATATTGGGTAGTCGAAATGCACGTAGATGGCTTTCGCTTCGATCTGGCGGCAACTCTGGCCCGTGAACTACACGAGGTTGATCGACTGGGGGCCTTCCTCGACATCATTCACCAGGATCCACTGCTCTCTCAAGTTAAGTTAATCGCCGAGCCCTGGGACTTGGGGGAGGGCGGTTATCAGGTCGGTAAGTTCCCCGTAGGTTGGGCCGAGTGGAATGATCGCTACCGGGACGCCGTGCGCTCTTATTGGAAAGGAGATGGCGGCCAGATCGGGGAATTGGCTTATCGAATAACAGGTTCGAGTGACTTATACGCCCGTAGCGGTCGCCGGCCTTACGCCAGCATTAACTTCGTTACGGCTCATGACGGTTTCACGCTGCAGGACTTGGTCAGTTACAACCAGAAGCACAACGAAGCCAATGGCGAGGAAAACCGCGACGGAACCGACAATAATCGCAGCTGGAATTGCGGAGCTGAAGGACCAACGGATGATCCCGCCATAGGATCACTTCGTAATCAGCAGAAGCGTAACTTCCTGGCGACGTTATTCTTGTCGCAAGGCGTGCCCATGCTGCTGGCGGGCGATGCCATCGAACACACACAGCGTGGCAACAATAATGCCTATTGTCAGGATAACCAGATCAGCTGGATCGATTGGGACAAGGGCTCCGCTGACCTGGAGCTGCTGGGATTCGTGCAGAAGCTGATTGCTCTGCGGAAAAACCATCCCGTGTTTCGTCGCAGAAACTTCTTTCAGGGCCGCGCGATTCAGGGCGCAGGGGTGAAAGATATTCTCTGGCTAATGCCCGATGGCCGTGAAATGACGGATGAAGAGTGGAGCCAAAAGTCCGCTCAAATATTGGGACTGCTTCTTTCCGGGGAAGGGCTCGAGGAGCAGGACGAACGAGCTCGGCCGATCACCGATCAGAACTTTCTCCTTTTGATGAATGCACATCATGAAGCTGTTCCCTTTCTGCTGCCCGCCGTGGCCTCTGGGATGGGCTGGTTAGCGGTCGTCGATACTTCCTGTCAAACCTCGAGGGGCAATCCCTTGGTTTACGATGCCGGAGCGAGCTATTCACTGCAGGCAAGGTCATTGGTCGTGCTCCAGGAACGTGAAAGGAACCGAGTTCGCGCCACGGACCGCAGGCATGAAACGTAAACACGAAATGCCATTCGGAGCAGAGTGCTGCGAGGACGGCAGTGTCCGCTTCCGGCTGTGGGCGCCAAAAGCGCAGTGCGTCGAGGTATTGCTTCAAGATCAAAATTCGCGTCCATTATCCCTTATCAGGCAGGGCGATGGCTGGTTTGAGTTGGTTACGGGCAATGGTGGGGCGGGCACTCAATATTATTTCCAGATTGACGGGCGAGTGAAAGTGCCGGATCCGGCTTCCCGCTTTCAGCCGAGCGATGTTGCTGGGCCGAGCGAGGTGGTTGATCCCGCGTCATTCGATTGGCGCGATGAGCACTGGCACGGCAGAGCCTGGGAAGAGACGATAATCTACGAACTGCACGTCGGCGCATTCACGCCCACCGGAACTTTTGCCGGACTTGAGCAACGGCTCGATTATCTCGTCGACCTAGGAATCACTGCGATCGAGTTAATGCCAGTGTCGGATTTTCCGGGAAGACGAAACTGGGGTTATGACGGTGTGCTGCCGTATGCACCCGACAGTTCTTATGGCCGACCGGAAGACCTGAAGCGCCTGATCCAATCAGCTCATCGAAAGGGGCTGATGGTGTTTCTCGACGTCGTCTATAACCACTTTGGACCCCAGGGAAACTATCTGCGCGAGTACTCTCCCGAATTCTTCACCAATCGTCATCGGACTCCCTGGGGAGAAGCCATCAACTTTGACGGCGGCGGCAGTCGCGTGATCCGAGATTTCTTCATACACAACGCTCTTTATTGGTTTGAGGAATATCACCTCGACGGTCTACGCCTCGACGCTGTGCACGCGATTGTAGACGAATCCGTTCCGGACATCCTGACCGAGCTCGCCGCAACGGTTAGAAATGGCGTCGGAGCGAAGCGCCCTGTGCATCTTGTACTCGAGAATTTCAACAACACGGCGCGATATCTCGAGCGGAATGGAGCTGGTCAAGCCTGTCTGTACAACGCCCAATGGGACGATGACATCCACCATGCCCTTCATGTTCTGATCACAAGTGAGAGCGACGGTTACTACTCCGACTACACGGAGCAACCGGTACAACACTTGGGACGCTGCCTCACTGAGGGGTTTGCCTACCAGGGTGATCGATCTGAATACCATCGGGCTAAACGAGGCGAAGTGAGCCGTCATTTGCCTCCAACCGCGTTTGTGTCATTTCTGCAAAATCACGATCAAGTAGGGAACAGAGCTTTCGGAGACCGCATTGCAGAACTGACAGATAAGCAAGCTCTCCGTGCGGCGGTGTCAATTATGCTGCTGGCACCGTCTCCTCCTCTCTTGTTCATGGGAGAAGAATTTGGGGCCAAGACGCCATTTCTCTTTTTTTGTGACTTTGACGGAAAACTCGCCGCGGATGTCACCCAGGGGAGGCGCGATGAATTTGCCGGTTTTCGACAATTCAGTTCGCCGGCGGTGCGCAACCAGATTCCCGATCCAAACTGTGAGCAGACATTCGTTCGCTCCAAGATTGACTGGCAAAGTTTCGAAGGAGAGCAGAGCCAGGAATGGTTCCGGTTCTACCGCCATCTGCTTTCGCTGCGTTGGAAAGAAATTGTTCCGCATCTGCAGGGCGCCAAGATCGGGGAGTACGCGCATTTTACCATCCATGGGGACCGCACCATCACGGTAGAGTGGCAACTACTGGGTGCAATCCTAAGGTTGCTGGCCAATCTTTCCTCAAGGGCGACGGTTACGATGCCGTATCCCGGTGGCCGCTGCATTTACGACAGCGAATCAGAACTTTCCCTCCACTCGGAAGAGAAACAAATCGAGATGCCTGCCTGGTCGGTGGCATGGTTTCTGTGCCCATGAGTTCGACCCACATTCCGTTAGCCACTTATCGTCTACAATTCAGCCGCAACTTCACGTTTGCTCATGCCGCCGACCTTATACCTTACCTTTCCAGTCTGGGTATTTCCCACGTTTACGCTTCTCCATACCTTACGGCGCGGCCGGGCAGTACACACGGCTACGACATCATCGACCACAATCGCCTGAATCCGGAAATTGGAAGCAAAGCCGATTACCGGCATTTTGTCGAAGAGTTGCACAAGCATGACATGGGACAGATCCTGGATGTCGTTCCGAACCACATGGGAGTGATGGGCAGCGACAATGCCTGGTGGCTGGATGTTTTGGAGAACGGAGAATCTTCCACCTATGCGGAGTTTTTCGACGTTGATTGGCAGCCCCTTAAAGATGAGTTGGCGAATAAGATTCTGGTTCCGGTCCTGGGAGACCAGTATGGCCAAGTACTTGACCGCGGAGAGCTGAAACTTACTTTTGACAAAGAAAAAGGAGAATTTAGCATTTACTTTTTTCAGCATAGATTTCCGGTAGACCCCAGTGAGTATCCTCGTGTTCTTTCTCGAAGCCTGCACGATGTAGAGCAGAAGCTCGGAGCCAAACACGAGCAGGTGCTGGAATTGCAGAGTCTACTCACTGCGTTCAACCACTTACCAAGACGAAGCGAGATGTCTTCCGAAAAACGTGAAGAACGTGCTCGCGACAAGGAGATACATAAGCGCCGCCTCGGGATTCTCGCCACAGACGCTCCAGCCCTGACAGACTCGATCGAAGAGAGCATTCGGGAATTCAACGGTACCCCCGGTGACCCAACCAGCTTTAGCGAGTTTCACGAGTTGATTAAGGCACAGGCGTACAGACTTGCCTACTGGCGCGTGGCAGCCGACGACATCAACTACAGGCGCTTCTTCGACGTCAACGATCTCGCCGGCCTGTGCATGGAGAAGGAGAAAGTGTTTGACCTAACGCACCGGTTAGTGCTGGAACTTATTCAGCGAGGCGACGTAGCTGGATTGCGAATTGATCATCCGGACGGGCTCTATGATCCCGCCCAGTATCTGCGACGACTACAAAGGGCAAGAAACAGCCAATTGCCAGACGAAAAGCATGACCCCAGGCCTGTCTACATTGTGATCGAGAAAGTACTTATCGGAGACGAGCAACTGCCGGAAGATTGGCCTGTGGATGGAACCACTGGCTATGATTTCCTGAACCTGGTGAACGGACTTTTTGTTGAGACATCGAACCGCGACAAAATGACCCGGATCTACCGGGCCTTTATTAAACGTCCTTCTAATTTCGACAACCAACTCTATCGCAGCAAGAAGATTGTGATGCACGCGGCTCTCGCAAGCGAGTTAAATGTGCTGGCGAACGCTCTTAGTCGCATTGCCCTTTCCGATCGTCACACGTGTGATTTCACGGTGAACGGATTAAGAGATGCCATCAGCAAAATTGCTGCTTGCTTCCCGGTCTATAGAACGTATATCTCGGGTAACCAGATGTCGCAAATGGACCGGGCGTACATCGAGCAGGCCGTGGAGTGCGCCAAGGCACAAAGCCCTGGAGCCGACGCCACCGTGTTTGATTTCACGCGCCGAGTGCTGCTGGCGCCCGCCGACAGCGGCGAGGTCGCTTCTTTTCAGCGCTCCGCGATTCGTTTTGCCATGAAGTTTCAGCAGTTCACCAGCCCGGTCATGGCCAAGAGTCTGGAGGACACGTCTTTCTACCGCTACTTTTGTCTGAGTTCACTCAATGAGGTTGGAGGAGATCCGCGAAGATTCGGAGTGTTACCGGAAATCTTTCACGACAAAATGAAAGAGCGGGTGCAACGCTGGCCGCACAGCATGCTCGCCACCTCAACTCATGACACCAAGCGTTCGGAGGATGTTCGGTCGCGGATCGACGTGCTCTCGGAGATACCAGCCTTGTGGGGAAAGAAGCTTCGCAGATGGCGAGACTTGAATCGCGACAAAAAAACGGTCATCAACGGGAGTGCCTCCCCATCGCTGAACGACGAATATCTCTTGTATCAAACATTGCTCGGTGCCTGGCCGCTGGCTAAAAGCGAGGCGAGGGAACAGTCTTTCCGCCATCGAATCACGGAATATATGATCAAGGCTGTTCGGGAAGCAAAGGAAAAGTCCAGTTGGGCAAATCCCAACGGTCTATACGAAGGAGCAACGGGGGTGTTTGTCGAAGCTGTACTTGAGATGAGTGATGAGAGTGAATTTCTGGCTGATTTCCTTCCTTTCCAGGAATACATTGCGAGAATTGGCATGCTCAACAGTCTTTCACAGACGTTACTCAAACTTACTTGCCCCGGTGTACCGGATATATATCAAGGCAGCGAGCTGTGGGACCTGAGCCTTGTAGATCCGGACAGTCGGCGTCCCGTCGACTACGAAACTCGACAAAATGTTCTGCGCGAATTGCAGCTACTCGCCACACAGCCTTGCAGCTGCTTCGATGCCGGCCTCCCCCGCCTGGTCGAAGATATGCACGATGGCGGTATCAAGTTGTATTTGATATGGAGAACGCTAACGGTGCGCAAACAGTACGTCTCACTGTTTCAGGACGGGGCATACTTGCGACTGGCCGTTTGGGGCAGAAAGGCGGGCCATCTGATGGCCTTTGCGCGGCAAAATGACGGCTTGAGTGTAATCGTGCTGGCACCGCGACTGTGGGGTCAATTGCTTGGCTACCCGAACACGTCGCCGCACGACGGTTCGGCATGGGATGACACTTATGTGGAGCTCCCGTCGGATTTCGCAGCAGACACATATCGCCATCAGTTCACTCTTGAGACCATCGGCGTTGAAAAGTCCGGAACAACTTCGTTCCTGCGGGCATCGGCATTGCTTCCCAGGTTTCCGGTGGCGCTGCTGACGCCGATTTCGGACTCCGGAATACTATCTTAGCGCTGCATCGAGAGGTTCTTGGTCGCATCAGCCCATGCTCTGCCTCGCCGCAAACTGCAAAAAGTTGGCCGGGAAGCGACACTATCCGTGACGCCTCGCCGGACGGATTCATTGCCCCGAGGCGATGAGGTTTGCACGGAAATCACCGATTAAAATAAGGATCGATAATTTTGCCAATTGGAGATCGCTATCGCGTCAGGTGCAGTGGTTCGGTAGGACGCTCGCTTGTCGAAGCCGCCGCCTTTGGGAGCGGGAACTTAAAGAATATGGTCGTGCCCTGGTCGTTTGACTCAACATTCATGTCTCCATCAAACTGACGAACTCTCTCCCGCATTCCTCTGATCCCCACACCGGAGCCTTGTGCCTGAATACGGGATAATTTGTCTGGCGAGATTCCTCTGCCCTCGTCTTGAATCTCGAGCGTAACACTCTGGTCCTCATGCGTCATACGAATTGCCGCGCTCTTGCTTCCACTATGACGATGAATGTTTGTCAGGCATTCCTGTACCAGGCGGAACATCACCAGTTCCATTTCGCGTGAGAGCCTTCCAAAATCATCGGAGACGCTGAGAGTAACATCCAATCCGCTGCGCTCCATCAGACCTGTTATGTACCAGCGAAGCGCTTCGGGTAATCCGATTTCATCCAACATGGGAGGATGCAACAGATAAGAAGTCGTGCGTATTTCCTGGCTTAAATGCTGAACCAATCGCTGGCTGTCTTCCAGGTTCTTGGCAAACTTCGAGACCTCGGGTGGCGCATATTGAGTCACCTGCGCGAGACTCATCGCGAGTGCGGCCAAAATCTGCCCCGCGCTATCGTGCAACTCGCGCGCAATATGCCGCCGTTCTTCATCCTGTGCTTGCAACAAACGGCTGGATAGATCCCGCAGCTGCTCCGATTGTTGAACCACCTCGGCGTTTCGTTCTTCGAGTTCTCGTGTCCTAACCCGAACTTCAGCATCCAAGGTCTCCGCGAGATTGCGATACTTTTCCTCGGCTCGCTTCAGGTCAGTGATGTCGACTCCCGTTGGATGAAGAAACAAAATCCGCCCCTGATCGTCGGTGATGGGGTGTAACGCGAAATCAACCAGTCGTTCGGTTCCATCCGCCCAATGATAAGTCAGGGTCTCCCGATAAGGGATGCCTTGTGCCGCCTGCTCCGTCGCGGCCTTGATTCTCGATTGCACCTCCGGCGACATTCGCCACCACGGAGTATCCCAGAATGTGCGCCGCAAGACCTGCTCGGGGCGATAGCCGCATGCCTCAAGGCACAGTTGATTGGCATCGATGACGGTGCCGTCGGTGGTCATAATTCCGGCGAAAACCGGAGTCTGCTCGAACACCGCGCGGAATTTTGCAGTGGCAGCCACCGCCTCCGCCGTCATATGACGCTCGCGCTCCTCCGCTCGCTTGAGTTCGGTGATGTCGAGGGTCACGCCATCGAAACGTTTTGGCTGACCCGCGCTATCGTAGAACGTACGGCCCATCGCGCGAATCCATTTCTCCCGCCCGTCGGGTGCGACGGTGCGATATTCGACGTCGTAAGGAGTGTCGTTCGCATTGGACTCAGCGATCGCCTGACGGGTGCGTTCACGGTCGTCAGGATGCAACCGCTCGTAGAAAGTGTCGATTGACACTTCTGCATCCGGAGGCAACCAGAAGTGTTCCTTTACCAGCTTGTCCCAAATCAATTTGTCAAAGGGAAGATCACAGAACCAGAATCCAACCTCGGCCGCCTGGGCAACCAAGTCAAAGCGCTCGCGATGCTTATGTAATGTCTCTTCCGCCTGCTTGCGCTCCGTAATGTCAAGAGCGGTCCCCAGCATTCGAGATGGTGATCCGTCCGCTCGATTTACGATCTGGCCGGTAAATTCCACCCAGCGGAGCGAACCATCCGGACGGTTCGCTCGACCGCGAAAGAAAAAGCGAGCACCCGTTTTGACCGCGTCTGCAAGAGCCCGACTGAAGGGCTGTGCATCGTCGGGATGAACAATCTTTGTGGCGAACTCGACAGCGTTGACCGGACCCTTCTCGCGCGGATGGCCGAAGATTTCGTACATCCTGTCATTCTCCCAGGCAGCGCGGTCCTCCTCCGGATACCAATGCCAAATGCCGAGTTCGGCCGCTTCGGTTGCGATTCTCAGTTGTTTTTCAGACTCCGCGATCGCCTCGCGGGTCTGCACCTGGCGGGAGATGTCTCTGAAGTAGCAGACCACACCGAACCGGCTTTCAGGGAGCGGTATACGGTTGATTTGCCACTCGTAAACTTCGCGCACGCCACGGTCGATGCGCTGCTCCGTGGTCTCCGGAACAAAGTAAGGCTCCCCGGTCTCGAGGGTGTGGCGGAATCGCGCCACGATTTCGTCGGCGAATGCCTTCGGCCGCAAAATGTGAATCGCTTCGTCAAAATCCCGGCCGAGCGGGCCGTGAACGTTTTCGAAAGCGCGAAGTGCGAGAGGATTCATTGCGCGAATCCGGAAATCTGCATCCACTACGTAGACGCCGAGCGGAGCCTCGTTGAGAAGCGTCTCGAATTGCTCAGTTCGCCGCCGCAGAGCTGCTTCGGACTCCGCGCGTACCCGAGCCATTTGCAGATGGGTTTGAACGCGAGCCAGCAGTTCGCGCGCGCTGAACGGTTTGATCAGGTAGTCGTCAGCGCCTTGTTCCATTCCTTCCACGCGGGATTCCTCGCCCGCGCGGGCGGAAAGCAGAATGATCGGAATGGTTCTTGTCTTGGGATCTGACCGTAATTCACGTAGCAGGCCGAAGCCGTCGAGATTCGGCATCATCACGTCGGTCAGCACCAGGTCCGGGGAACTTTTCCGCACCGCAGCCAAGGCCACCTCTCCATCGGAAACTGCTTCTACCTGGTAGCGTTCCTCCAACAGGCGAACCAGGTACTGGCGCATATCTGCGTTGTCGTCGGCCACCAGGATGCGGGGCAGTTTGCCGGACGCAGTCTCGCGATTCGCCAGCGGAGGACAAGGGATGGGAAGTAACTCATCGCCCGGAAGAATTTCGTCCGCAGCCTCGCGGTGTACAGCATCAGGCAGCCAGCGAAGAGCTTCCTCGACGAACGGGGCAGCCCCGACCGCGGTGGAGGCCAAGGTTCGAGTTCCGCCGATCCGCTCCACCGGAAGGTGTGCGCTTCCCCGCGGCACAGTCGCAATGAAAGTGCTGCCTTCTCCAAGCACGCTCTCCGCCCGCACTGATCCGCCATGCAGTTTGACCAGTTCCTGCACCAAGGCCAAGCCGATGCCACTGCCTTCGTGGGTGCGGCTGCGGGTGTTCTCGATGCGATGGAAGCGATCAAACAAGCGCGGAATTTCTTGCGCCGCGATACCCACACCGGTATCCCGAACTCGCAGTTCAACGGCATTTTCTACCTGCGCCAATGAGATCGCGATTTTACCCGCGAAGGTGAACTTGAAGGCATTGGAGATCAGGTTGAGGACGATCTTCTCCCACATGCCGCGATCCACAAAAACCGGCTCCGGGAGCTTCGGACAATCCAGTTCAAGCTGCAATCCGGCGCGCTCCGTGGCGGAACGAAATACGCTGCCCAGTTCGACCGTGAAAGCGGCCAGATCGGTCGGCTGGTAAATCGCCTGCATCCGCCCGGCTTCGATCCGCGAGAAATCCAATAACGTATTTACCAGGCGAAGAAGCCTGGAACCGTTGCGGTTCACCAGTTCAAGCTGCCTTTTCGCTGCCGGAGAAAGATCGGTGTGGCTTCGAGCCAGAAGTTCCTCTACCGGGCCCAGCATCAGGGTAAGCGGAGTCCGGAATTCATGGCTTACGTTGCTGAAGAATGCCGTCTTGGCGCGGTCAATTTCAGCCAACGCCTGCAGGCGCTTCCGCTCCTCTTCGGTGGCGCGCGCATTCTGAATCGCCGTCGCGATCTGGCCAGCCACCAATTCATAAAAGGTAAGATATTCGGCGTCGAGTTTACGGGTTGGATTCACTCCGGCAACCAGCACCCCGGCCGTTTGATCCTCTCCCCGAGTAGTCACCGGCAAAACCATCGCCTGCGAAAGAGGCTGCTGCGCAAGTCCCAGCGGCACCCCTTCAACTTCCTTGACAGACACGGCCTGCGATTGACTCGCATTCAGCACTTCGGCAAGAGGCCACGGGCATTTCTTGTGCTTATCGTTTTCGTCGGTAGACAGATCGACCAAATCAGGCGCGAGAACCTCGACTTCTTTGGGAAGCCCGCATATCTGCTGCAGGCGTGCCTTCTTGCCTTCGTCATCGACGAGGTAGAGAATGGCGAACGGGATGTCGTCGGGGTTCTCGGCGATCGTCTCGAAGGCCGACTGGCACGCGTCCCCTATGGTCTTTTGCACCAAAGCATGGGACGACAGCTCCGACAGCGTCCGCAGCCGGCGCGCATTGACGACCTTAGGAGTAACCTCGGTCGATGGGCAGAACAGGCCTGCCACTTTTCCGGATTCGTCGCGGATTGGACTGTACGAAAACGAGTAGTAGGTTTCCTCCAGGAAATCTCCGCGACTCATAAAGAGGCGAATCTCATCCACGAAAGACGCCTCGCCTTTTTTGAAAACTTTGTCAGCCAAGGGGCCGCAGATGTCCCAAATCTCCGCCCAGACTTCGCTCGCCGGTCTTCCCAACGCCCCAGGGTGCTTGGCCGAACTTAATACCTGGATATATGCCTCGTTATACAGAAACGTCGCGGCCGGACCCCAACCGATCCACATGGGATGCTGAGAGTTAAGAATCAAGTTCACTGACGTCTTCAGACTTTGGGGCCAGCCTTCGATCGGACCGAGCGGCGTGTCTGACCAATCGTGTTCTCGGATTAAATCGGCCAGAGCTCCGCCGCCAGCCAGCCAGTCCTGCGCATATAAACTTGTCGTGGTCACCTCGATGCCAGGTGCGGCGCTTTCGCCTCCTTCGGAAAGGAATCGGGCAAGGGTTGGTAACAAGGATTGCGGCAGATCTGTTTTGGCGATGTACGCCGCTGCCCCTGCTTCCTGCGCTTGGCGTTGAACTAATGCCGGGTCGTTTTGGCTGATAAGTACAACCTTGGATTCCGGAAAATCTCTCCGCAGGATGCGGGCGGCCTCGAGTCCGCCCATTCGAGGCATGGATATGTCCATCAAGACAACATCGGGTCGCAAGGTCTTCGCCGCCTCAATGGCCTCGAATCCGTCCGCGGCCTCGCCGCAAATCTCCCACTCCGGGCGAGAGGAAAGCAAGGAGCGAAGACCTCGCCTTACGATCTCGTGATCGTCCACAATGAGTATCTGGCCAGCTATTGATTCTGCCCTGCCAATACGCTTCGGCGTTCCTTGCCTGTTGCTCAATGTATCATCCGGAGAACTGCGAAATTCAATCCCGACGGAGTCTGCACCCCGAGCGCTTGCACGCCCCTTGATGCTAGCCGCCCGACGAATGGCAGGCATATACAGTATTCGCTGTACAGGTCTTGCGAAGCGCGCTTGGGAGGTATGTGGAAGATTGGCAACCCGGGTCAGGGGGGCCGTCGAAGACAGCGGCTGGCGCTGCTTGGAAAAGATAAGGGTTCTCCCTCAGGCCCGCGCTTTGTCGATCATTTCCTGCCAGACGCCTTTGGATTTGAGAACGAGTTCAACGGCTTCGCGAATCGCACCCCGACCCGCCACGGCTTTTGTTACATAGTGCGCGGCGTCTTTGACCTCGGGGACCGCGTCACCGACGGCAACTGCCAGTCCAGCCCGCCGCATCAGCGGGATGTCCGGGAGATCATCGCCGATGTAGGCGACAGCTGCATCGGACATGCCCGCGATTCGAAGGATATCCTCATAGGCGGGCATCTTCAGCGGCTGCTTCATGTAGATAAACTCCATCTTCATTTCATGAGCACGACGCAGGAGGGCGGAGCTTTCGCGGCCAGTTATGCAGCCGGTGCGCAGCCCCGCGGTGTGTGCCAGGGTCAACCCCTGTCCATCATGAGCATCGAAGGACTTAATTTCGAGCGCGCTTCCGTCGGATTGCGAGAGCAGTGTGACGCTTCCATCCGTCATCGTGCCATCCACATCCATGAGAAGCACCTTGACTTGCGCCGCGCGCTTCTTGAGCGCGGCAGAGATTTTGAAAACACCAGCCAAACAGAGCCTCCGGACAATACAAAAGAGTTTAAGGCAAAGGCTGGTAGAAGGCACGTCAAAGGTTGAGTTCGGGTGGCGTCGGGCACGACCGTGAATGTCAACCGATCCCGTCGGAGGACTCATACGAGGACCCTGTGAACGACATCAGCCCTCCATCGTGGAAACGTCTCCTGCGTCAACACCCGCCTCTTTCGCCTTGAGAAAACGGCGCAGGATCTTTCCGGATCTCGTCTTGGGTAACGACGCCACGAACTCCAGCGAAGATGGAGTCGCGATCGGTCCCAACTCTCTACGAACATGTTCGATCAGAGCTGCGCCCAGAGCTTCGGAAGGCACATGATCGGAGCGCACCTGCACGAATACTTTGATGATCTCTCCCTTTATCGGATCGGGCACGCCGATCGCCGCGGCCTCTGCCACCGCGGGGTGCGACACCAACGCACTTTCCACCTCGGCGGTTCCAATGCGGTGCCCGGCCACGTTGAGTACGTCATCATAACGACCCAGGACTGCGATGTATCCATCTTTGTCTTTCATTGCGACGTCGCCCGTGACGTAGCAACCGGGAATGACCTGCCAGTCGCGCTCGTAGCGCTCGGGATCGTTCCAGACGGTGCGCAACATATGGGGGAACGGCCGCTTGAGCACCAACCGGCCGCCAACTCCAGGAGGCACCGACTTGCCATTCTCATCCAACACATCGGCCTCGACCCCGGGCATGGCTACGCCAACCTTTCCCGGACGCATTGCCATGGAAGGCGGCGTTCCGAGAGCGGGCCCACCCAACTCGGTTTGCCACCAGTTGTCGATGACGTAGCCCCATTTGCCGTCGCCGGCAAGGTGGGTCTGCGCCCAGCGCCAGGCCTCCGGATTGAGTGGTTCGCCTGCGCATGCGATCACGCGCAAGCTGGTCAGGTCGTGTGCGGCCGGGTAACTCTCGCCATAGCGCATGAACATTCGCAACGCCGTCGGAGCGGTAAACATCTTGGTTACGCCATAGCGTTCCACGATTTCCCAAGCAATCCCGGGATTCGGATAGTCAATGGCTCCTTCGCGGAACAGAGTAGTCACTCCCGCGCACAGCGGCGCATAGACGATGTAAGAATGACCCACGACCCAACCAATATCTGAAGTGCACCAGAAGATATCGCGCTCGCCCACATCGTAATAGTTGGTTAGATGATAGGTCGTCCCCACCATGTAACCGCCGTGCACGTGCAGCACGCCTTTTGGCTTGCCGGTTGAACCTGAAGTGTAGAGCAGGAAGAGGGGATCCTCCGCCTCCATTTCCTCGGCCGGACAATCGGCGGAAAACTTGAGCAGTTCATTGAAGTCAACTTCGCGAGGAGGGGAGAGTTCAGCCCCGCCGCGCGAATAAACCACGACCTTCTCGACGAATTCCAGCTTCTCTACCGCCTCATCGACGATGGCTTTGAGGGCCACTGTTTTGCCGCGACGGAAGCCGACATCTCCCACAATCACGACCTTGGCTTGCGCGTCAATAATGCGATCCCGCAGCGCGGTGTGGCCCAGGCCGGCATACACCACCGAATGAATCGCGCCCAGACGAGCGCACGCCAGCATGGCGACCGCACCTTCGATGGTCAACGGCATATAGATGATCACGCGGTCGCCCTTCACTACGCCCAGCGATTTCAGACCGTTTGCAAAGCGGCAAACCATTCGGTGAAGTTGTCCATAGGTGACGATGCGCTCGCCGCCATCTTCACCCAGCCAGATGAAGGCTGCGCGATTCCGGCGATCCGATTCCGCGTGCCGGTCGAGCGCGTTTATCGTGATGTTGGTTCTGGCTCCGGTAAACCATTTGTGATGCACCCCGTCCCACTCCAGTATCCGGTCCCACTTCCGAGACCACACGAAGCCATTTGCATAGTCCGCCCAGAATCCTTCGCGATCTTTCAGTGAGCGCTCGCATTCGCCGAGCCAGTCTTTCTGAATCACGTCGCGGGCCACAATGTGTGGCACCGCATATTCCTGATCCATAGCGAGCAGGTTGGAGATATCTTCATGCTTCGAGACGATGGAAGCGCTCATGCGGACCTCCGAAGAGTGCGGCGAAATCCTAACAGACCGGCATGCACTTTGCTCGGGGAATCAGTCGGCGGCAGTGGTTACCGATCACGCCATACTGTGTCATCTCGACGAAAGAGGCAGTACTTCAAAGTTGACCTTCAAAGTTTACCTGTCAAAGTTTACCTGTCAAAAGTTTACCTTGACAGTATTCATGGAAATGTTATAGCTTCCCGCTCCATGTTCTGGTCAAGGTTTGTGCCGGAACCAGGAGCCCGTCAATGTCGACGCTGAACAGGATTTTGGTGAGTCTACTTGTGTTTGCCATCACGGCCTTGCCCGTTATGGCAGGGAACAACGAAGCGAAGGCGGCAAACGAAGCTACAACAACCCCAACCGCTGCAGAACCGGCTCCGGCTGCGGCTAGCCCGAACCTGGCGCAGACCACGAGCGGCGCGAATATCACGGCGTTGCTCGGTGTGCTGGTAACGAAGGGCGTGCTGGCCCCCAACGAGGCTACCGCCATCCGAAACGCCGCCCCCGAAGCCGAGTTTCAGCTTCTGGTGGAGGCGCTCAGCCGCAAGGGAGTGCTGAGCGCGGCGGATTTGTCCGCGGCGACGAGCCCGGCGACGCAACCCTCAACTCCCGCAGCTCCGGTTGCGGTTCCGGAAACCGTCTCGGCGGCCCTCGCGGGTCCCCAAGCCTCGCGGCAAGACCAAACCAAGCCGCAGCCACCGTTTCCGTCTCGGGTAGCAGGCGAGGTGAAGCCTCCACCAGCTACGGTGGCGCCGGCAATTGCTCCGATCCGTGTGTTCCCGGTTGACGCCCCCAAGACCGGTGCCCTGGCTGGCATAAAAGCCGGGCCGATTACACTTGCTCCCTACGGCTTTATCAAGGCTACGGTCGTCCACGACAGCAGCGACCCCGATGGCGACGACTTCCCGTTTCCCGGCATATGGCTCAATGCGGGCCCTAACTCGACCTTTAACACCGGCCCGACCCAGGATCCCGAAGTCCACGTCAAGGCGCGCTCCACTCGCTTTGGGCTCAACGTGGAATGGCCGGACATGTCGAAAAATCTGACGCTGACCGGCAAGATCGAGGGCGATTTCGAAGGCAACTTCAGTGAAGTCGACAACCGCGACGTCACCTCCATTCGCAACAATGAACCGCAATTACGTTTGGCCTTCGTCCGCATGGATTATCACGCAAGTGAAAACACCGACATTTTCTTCGTAGGTGGGCAGGACTGGACGCTCTTCGGCTCCGGCGCACTGATGAATATCGTGGAGACGACGTTCAACGGCGCATTTTGGGGCGACGTTTGGACCCGGTCGCCACAGCTGCGGGTCGGTTTCATCCAGACGCTGGACAAGGAGCACCACGTCAACCTCGAGGGTCAATTTGGGGTCATGATGCCCAGCACAGGTGAAATCCTGAAGCTCGGGAACGCGGCCGGCAATGGGCTTGCTGCCCAACTTGGGCAAGGCGAGCGCGAGGGCGCCGACGCCGACCGTCCCGAGTATGAAGGCCGAGCGGCATTGAGTTACCAGCTTGACCGGGCCACCGGTGTCGCGCCGGCGCAAATCGCTCTGGCTGGATTCCATTCCAGGCGCACGTCGATCGTTCCCAACTCGTCGTACTGCACAGCGGCGCCTTGCGCCGCAAACACAACTCTTATTCCGCTGAACTACAAGGACGCCTTCCCGAACGGCTTTGAAGCTTCCAGCCCCATGTGGGGCGGCCAAATCGTGGCGCAGATACCCACGCGATGGTTCACCCTGGTTGCGAGCGCATATCGCGGGGGCGACTTGCGCTTCTACCTCGGCGGCCAACTCAGTACTTTCGCCACGGATACGGGCGGGCTGACGGGGATCGTAGGTCCCTTCGAAACTGCCGATGGCGGTACGCTGGCTGCGGCTGGTGGCGCTGTCCTCGGTACCAACGCGGCCGGCAAAGTCGTGGTTGCTCCGCAGCGGCCCATCCGCGCGTTTGGCGGATTCGTCCAGCTCGGTTTGCCGCTTTCCCGCTGGTTCAATGCCGACCCGAAAGGCCACAACGCAGGCTGGCAGCTTCACTTTACCCTCGGCAAGGACCAGGTGAATGATCACGACCTGAATAATCCTGGATTCACCCCCAATGCCAATGTTTTGTCGCCAGTGCCGCTTCTGATGGGCAAGAGCGCCATCGCAACCCTGTACTACAAAATCAATACTTGGGCCTCGTTCGCCTTTGAGCAGTCGGTTTACGCCACTCGCTTAGAAAACCACATCACGCTATACACGATTGCTGGACAGCCATCGAACGAATGGCAGGATCACCGTACGGAATTCGGGCCGATCTTTACCTTTTAACGTTCGAGACCGGCCCTCCTTCCTCAGCGAGCCAAAACCGGGCTCGCTGGGGTTCGCGGTCGGAGGATTGAAATGGCTTGTGCAGATTGAGTGCACCGGCTAACGAAGAACCGGGAGGACGGGCTCTGCTCGGGCGACGACCGGCCGGTGAGGCTGTCCTCTCAGGCCCTTCCAACGGGAAAATTGTTGTGCGGGACACGCCAAGGGAGCACAATGTACCGAATCTGCGAGGCTTCGCTTCCAGAATCGTTAGGGAAAATCGGCTCTGCAACGGTTGCACCCGCGGTGTTTGGAGGAGTTGGGTCTGTGAGCATGTGTAGAGTGGCGGCCGTACAGGCATTTCTTTTGCTCGTGGCGATGTGCGGAAACGCTGCAGTCACGAACAACATTCGCATTACGGTCCTCGATTCGGAGACTCGAGCGTCGACCCCTGACAACAACGGCGTCCCCCAGAATTGTGACCAACTTACATTCGACGCATATTGCCGTTCCACTACGACCGTGCCACTGGTGAGCACCTTGCTGGTGCAGGAAGGCAACGAGCCGCCTTTCCGTATCCGTTGCACCATCACTTCAAGATATTCCCGGTGCGCACCGTTGCCCAAGGGCGAAAGTTTCGACGCCAAAAGAGAAAAACACGGCATTACCGTGTTCTACGTGGATGACAAAGGCAAGGAGCGAAAGCAGTTGTACACCCTCGTAGCCTCGGACGCTCTGGCTGCCTCGCCGACGCCCGCAGTTGCATCTCCACAAGCGCCTGCGCCGCATCCACCTGCACCAGTGGCAATCTCGCCTTCGGCCGCGCCGGTCGCGCCGTCTGCCTCAGCGCCGCCCCAGCCGCAGAAAATCTCTTCTGCGAAAGTCAGGTGCAGCTTCACTTCGACGCCCTCGGGCGCGGATATCACTCTGGATGGCAAGTACGTTGGCAGCACGCCATCGGCGATTGAATTGAATGGCGGAACGCACGCGGTGGTCTTTTCCATGAACGGCTTTGCGCAGTGGAAGCGAGATCTTACGGTGTTGCCCGGAGCGGAACTAACCGTGAACGGAATCTTGCAGAAGCAAGAATAGCGACCATTGCGGGGTGTTCGCTTCGGTAATGCGATTCAGTAACACCTGTCCTGGAACTGCTAAGTGCTGTGACCGTGGTTTTTACTCTTGACTGTGGTGATGGCTCGTGCCGTGTATTGCCTGAGATCGTGAGCGATGCAACTGTCGCGGTCCGGGCACAAAACCTGCGGGTTATGGAGGAATTTATGGCGAACGCTGTGGCGGCGGTGGCTGGAAGAAGTACTCCCGAGTACAGCATATGGCGCGTGATTATGGCTTCCTCCGTCGGGACTATGATCGAGTGGTACGACTTCTACATTTTCGGCAGCCTCGCGGCCATCCTGGGGCCGAAGTTTTACCCTCCGGGCAACGACACCTTCGCCTATATTGCGTATCTCGCAACCTTCGCTGTCGGCTTCCTGGTGCGGCCTTTCGGCGCACTCTTCTTCGGACGCATCGGCGACCTGGTGGGGCGCAAGTATGCCTTTCTCGTAACCCTTTCCATCATGGGTTTCTCCACCTTCGCGATCGGCCTCTTACCCTCCTTCGCGACCGCCGGATGGTTCGCTCCGATCGTGCTGCTGTTGATCCGGGTGCTGCAAGGGTTGGCGCTGGGCGGCGAATATGGCGGCGCGGCGGTTTACGTAGGAGAGCACGTGCCTGACCGTAAACGCGGCTTTTACACCAGCTTCATTCAAATCACCGCGACTTTGGGCCTCTTCGTCTCTCTGATCGTAATTCTGATTACTCAAAATTCGATGTCGAAGGAAGACTTCTCGGCTTATGGCTGGCGCATTCCGTTCCTCATCTCCATCATCCTGGTGATGATCTCGCTGTACATCCGCTTAAAGATGAAGGAGTCGCCCATCTTTGCCGAACTCAAGGCCACGGGCATGACCTCGACGCAGCCGCTGAAGGATGCGTTCACTCAATGGGCGAACCTGAAACTGGTTCTCATATCGCTTTTCGGCGCGACCGCGGGGCAGGGCGTCGTCTGGTATACGGGCCAGTTTTACGCTCTGTTCTACATGCAGACGATTCTGAAGGTGAATGTTAAGACGGCCAACATTATCGTCGCGGTCGCCCTCCTGTTCGGTATGCCGTTCTTTACCGTTGTCGGCGCGCTCTCCGACAAGATCGGCCGCAAGAAACTTATGATGGCAGGCTGCCTGCTCGGGGTCCTCACCTACATTCCGATTTACAAGGCGATGGAGAGCGCTGCCGGCAATCATGTGGTCACAGTGCAATCCAAGCGCAACAAGGTGACCGGGGCCATCGCACTCACGGCGATGACTACCGACGCCACCGGGGCTCTGGTGCCGGCGAAGGAAGCCCCGAATCCGAACTTCTGGATGCTGGTGGTGCTGATTTTCATCCAGGTTCTCTACGTCTGCCTGGTGTACGGTCCCATCGCCGCTTATCTGATCGAGGCCTTCCCGGCGAAGATCCGCTACACGTCGCTTTCTCTTCCCTATCACATCGGCAACGGCGTGTTTGGCGGGTTACTCCCTTTGATCGGCCTGTCGTCAGTCGCGGCCACGGGGAACATTTACGCCGGACTTTACTATCCGATGATTGTCGCCGGCATCACGTTTGTCGTGGGAAGCCTGCTGCTGAAAGAGACCGGCGGAACCCGCATTTGGGATGAAGCAAAGAGAACGGCGCCGGCAGCAGATTAAACGAAGAACTCTTGCAGAATGCATCGGCGGTGCCGCAGATCGGCACCGCCATTTCAGCTCTTTCCCGCGCTGGTGATCACAAACCTGCCGTGCTTCATCCCTCGCAGGCTGAGCATCCGGTTCGGCGACCTTCCCCAGTTCCGCGCTGCGGCCTTTCATAATTGCGACTCACTCGCAGCATATTGAGGTTCCTCTGGTAGATTTACAGACAACGATATTCAAATGATCAGGCGGAATGCATGATCGGTTTTCTCTCCATCCTCGCCGTGGGATTCTTTCTGGGGATGCGCCATGCCACCGATCCGGACCACGTGATCGCGGTTACCACCATCGTGAGTAATCAACGCAGCAGCCCGCGGGCAGCCCTGATCGGTGCATTTTGGGGAGTCGGTCACACGCTTACTATCTTTGTTGTCGGAGCTGGAATCATTCTGTTCAATCTCGTCATTCCGGTGCGGGTCGGCCTCAGCATGGAGTTGTCCGTCGCCGTGATGCTGATAATTCTGGGCCTGATCAACGTCGCCGGTTTCTTGCGTTCCATGCCTGCGGGCTCAATGCACGATGGAGATCACCTGGTTCACTCCCATCCCCATCATCACGGTGACTACGTCCACGATCATCCGCACTCCCACGCGCCCGAAACTCGCGCCCATCCTCCAGAGCATGTTCCCCTGGCATGGATGGACCGCGCATTTGGTAGGGTCGGACTGTATCAATATCTTCGGCCCTTTGTCGTGGGAGTAGTTCACGGACTTGCCGGTTCAGCCGCAGTAGCCTTGCTGGTTTTGACCACGATCCGAAACCCACGTTGGGCGATTGCTTACCTTCTGATCTTTGGCGTGGGCACCATCGCAGGCATGATGCTGATCACGATGAGCATTGCCTCGGCGTTCACGCTTGTAGGAAAAGGCCGTCGGACGTTCTCGCGTCGGTTGGCCTTGGCTTCGGGCGTACTGAGTCTTTGTTTCGGTCTCTTCGTTGCCTACCAGATTTGCTTTGTTTACGGGCTTTTTACAAGCCAGGCACGATGGATACCACAGTAAAAGCCGCGGCAGACACAACCCGGCGAACCTGAGCGCGTGACCTTCGTAATGTGTTTCGATCCCGCTTTATCGGTCTCCGAGTGGGTGCGGTAAAGCGTTGTGCTATAATGGTTTTCAACGCTATTGCCACGGTTTGCTCGTGACGCGGTGATCCTCTTGGGATCAGATCCATCTCCGCTTTTCCTGCCCGCCGTTTGTTCAGCGTCAAATCAGAATTAAGAGCGGCATGGAAACTCACGACACGTGTCTGAATATCAGGCCCCTCCAGAAAGAAAATTACGAATGACAAGTTTTACAGAATTACCGCTGTCTTCTGCTTTGCAGCAGAGGCTGGCGGCAGCTCAATTTATTATTCCAACGCCGATCCAGGAGCAGGCGATTCCTTATGCCCTCGAGGGCAAAGATGTCCTGGCTACCGCCCAGACCGGTACCGGCAAGACGCTGGCTTTTCTGATCCCGGTGATCGAAATGCTGCAGCGCGAACCCTCGCGAAAAGTCCGTGTGTTGGTGTTGCTGCCCACGCGGGAACTGGCGATTCAGGTTAACGAGGAATACGACAAACTACGGGGCAAAACGTTGCCCAGGGCCGCGCTGGTGATTGGCGGCGTTTCCGAGAAAACGCAGATTCAAGCCGTACGCTCTGGCTCCAGCCTGGTGGTCGCAACCCCTGGAAGGCTGCAGGATTTTATTAGCCGCAAGCTAATCGACTTGCGCGACGTCAAGATTCTGGTGCTCGACGAGGCCGACCGGATGCTCGACATGGGCTTCCTGCCGGCCATCCGGCGCATCCTCGCAGTCCTGCCGCAACGCCGGCAGACGCTGTGCTTTTCCGCGACCATGGAACAATCCGTCGCCGGCCTGGTAAATGACGCCATGCGTGATCCTGTCCGCATCGCGATCGGTTCCGTTCTCAAGCCGGTCGAAAGCGTCCGGCTGCAGGCCTACGAAGTGCGGCCGGCAGAGAAAGCTGAAGTGCTCCGGCAACTGCTCTACGCCGAAGCGGGACAGACGCTGATCTTCGCCCGCACCAAGCGCGGCACGGAACGGCTGGCCAAGGAACTGGTGCGCGAAGGCTTTTCCGCGGCGATGATCCACGGCGACCGCTCCCAATCTCAGCGGAATGGCGCGCTGAGCGGATTTCAGCAGGGTCGCTTCCGCGTCCTGGTCGCCACCGACGTGGCCGCGCGCGGCTTGCACGTGGATGATGTGGCGCACGTGATCAACTACGATCTGCCGAAGATGGCAGAAGACTTCATTCATCGCGTCGGTCGAACCGGACGGGCAGGGTCGCAGGGCCTGGCTTCCAGTTTAGTGGCCGGTGCCGAAGTCATCGAGCTCCGCCACATCGAGCGCGCGCTGAAGCTGCGCATCGAACGCAAGCAGGTGGATTGGGCAAACGCCGGCAAACCCCTGCACGCCGTCGAAAACACTCTGGCCAGCCGGACTCTCACCAAGATGCCGGGCGAAGTGTTCGCATAGATGTGTTCGCAAGGAAGTTCAGGGCAGTCGAAAGGGCGCGTCCTTAAGGGAACGCGCCCTGAATTTTAGATGGACTTTTCTTCCTGAAAGACTAACTCACGAATCAGTTTTCTCCGGGCCATTTTCGCGAGGAAGGCTTGAAATGTCGGCATCGTCTCCTCCGACCTGAAACAGAGCAGCCTGCTCCTCGGCATGCCGCTGTAGCTCGCTCAAATCAAGTTCGCTGGAATCGCCCGACGTCCCTGTCGGCTCATCGGTCTTGCGTTGGCTGCGGCGCTCGGCTTTGTCGCGCTGTTTTTGCTGGCGCGTGTGTTCTTTCTGGCGTTTGGTAAAACTTGATCGTCCTCGTCCTGGCATGGCAATCTCCAATCGTCAATGGTGCGCTGGTATGCTTCGCTGGATTTATCTCGGGCCGAAGCCATAGCAGATCGAACCGGATTTCGTCGAATCGCCCGCGATAGTTCGTTATCGCATCGGCGATGTGGTGAATCTCTACCAGCGGGGTTCGCGAGGCTGACGCGCATGGCCCTGATAATCATCGCGACTGCCTCCACCACCACCACCGCCAAAACGCTGTCCCCCGCCGCCGCGCGGCGAATCAGTTTTCGGCTTGGCCTCATTGATTTTCAAAGCGCGACCGCCTAGCTCGCTTCCGTTCAATGCCGCGACCGCTTTGTCGGCTTCCGCCGCATTCGTCATTTCGACAAAGGCGAAGCCCCGTGCCCGGCCAGTCTCGCGATCCGTGACAATGCTCACCCGCTCAACCGCGCCATGCGCCTCAAACAAGCCGCGAAGCTCCGGCTCCGTCGTGCTGTGAGGTAAGTTGCCGACATATAGATTCTTCATGAGAGCTCTTCTCTTTCCGTTGCGGTTGCAAATAAGGGTTCGGGTTTTGCACTCTCGGGTGCAGAGTGCTGTTCGATGGCTTCTGCCCACCGGGACGGTCTGGGGGTTTCTCGCAGGGCTCGCGAACGAGCTTCGCTGACCGCGCGGACCGAAGAGATCCGTTTGCAGGCCTCAAGAATTCCCCACCGCTGCGAGGGGTTTTCGGTAGCCTGCGCCAGCAGAGCTGAGACCATTTCCTTGCCAAGCGAATCTTCTGCCGACGGCGTTTCGTCGCTATGCGGCGCAGCCGCCAGATATTGCGGGCCTCCCACGAAGAAGGCGATTCGCTGCGGGGGATTCGCGCTCCGGATCTCCATGCAGAACTTGTCACGGCTGTCGGTCTCCCCGGCCACGCTAATCAGCACAAGATTGTACAGATCAGCCCGCCACCAGCATCGCGCCTCGATCACGTCGGCGGCGCAATCGACCTCGATGCCATGTTTCCTCATGACATCGGCCCGCAGGTCGCGCTTGGTCTGCGAGGTGTCCAGCAGCAGTACGCGTTTCTTCTTCGCCGGACCACCATCCAGAATCGAAAGAGGCAACGCGGCGAGGGGCATGCTCATAGCTTCTCCTTGAGGCTGACTTGCGCCGCCGGGGCCACCAGGTGTTTCTCGGCCAACGCCTTCAACATCTTTTCCCGGCTTTGGCGTCGACTGATTTTTTGCCTCCGTCGCCGGTTGAATCTCGCCTTGTCGCCATTGATTCCGGACATACTCTATCTCCTGGCCATACTGGGCTGTTAACGCAAAAGAACCGCGGTGCCGCCGACCTGCGCGGTCACGCCTATGGCGAAGTTGCGGGGTTGGTTAAGACCCGGCTACCAGCGAATCGCCAAGCCGACTCATCGGCAGAGCCGTTTCATGAAGCTGGTGTTCTGGAATTGCCGGATATGACTTCCGGAGTTTCTGTTCGACACGTCTCTCGCCTTTCAGGAAATTTCTCAATCGCGAAGGCGCAACGTGCTGTCTAGGGTGTCTTCGAGGTCAAGATCTCAAGTATACGCTCCATTTGTTGATCTTGCCGAAGTTTCGCTTGTTCCTAGGGCTGGGATGGGCTCACGTTGGCCGGATTGCTTCCTCTGCACAGAAGCAGGCAGAGCGCCAGCGTTCCCACGCCTGCACCGCCGCCGATCTCGAGCCATTTCGTATTGAGACCACGGCTTGCGGCTCCCAAATGAGGCGGCACTCCGCAGACTGTGGATTCGTCACGCGTGGTTTTCTGTCCTTCATGCACCGTCGCTGATCGGGCTGAACTGCTTTCCGGAGTCGGCTTGTGAAGCGGGCTGCTTTGCGTGATGTTCACATCGTTCTTGTGGGCCGCGACTTGTACCGTGCCACTGAGATCGATGACGTCATACTGCGTGCGCTCGGCCGCGACAGGATCGACCCTCAGGCAGTTGACTTGCACGCTCATCGACGTCGAGGTCCCCACCGACACGCTCCCATGCTCCAACGTCAGATATGTTCCTTCGAACTTTACGACAGACTCCGACTGGATCAGGATTGACGAGCCTTCGGCGTCGATGTTGGCCACGAAGCCCGATTTGGTTTCGAGCGAATCGCCCGGATAGAGGGCCGTAGACCCCGCGATTTCCACTCCGTTTACCCATACTCCGCCGTCGCTGCGCAGTATGGCCGAACTCGTGTCCGTTGCGAAAAGCGACAGCGGAGACAGTACGATCATCAACCAGCAGAGAGAATTGCGTAAAACGGACACACCCCTACCCATGCTCAATTTCCACAAACGGGTCTCCTCAGCATCATAGCGGGATGGAGTCGAGTCGTCTATTAGCTCTCTGGGTGCGGATCTCACGAGGCCAAGGTCACAAACGCCCGCTACGTTCCTGCACCTGGATCCAGTCTCCGGTATGCTTGGCGCACAGGTTTTCGATGGACCCGGTTCGAAAACGTCGCGGCGCGAATCGTTCGACGAAAACTTGTCTGACGAACTGTTTTCGCGGATCATCGTTTGATCGGACATCGTCTGACCGAGCATTGGCTGACAGCCCATGAAACCAACGGCGACCGGAAGCCCGGCGATTGAATTCCGCGATGTCGCCTACACCTTGCCCGGCGGTCAGCCGTTGCTTTCCGGACTGAACTTGCAGATCGATCGCGGTGAGACTCTGGTTCTGCTGGGCCGCAGCGGCTCAGGAAAGACCACAACCCTGAAGCTGATCAACCGGTTGTTGATTCCGAGCGCTGGGGAAGTGATCGTAAACGGCGAGCCCACCGCGGCCAGCGACGTCATCCGTTTGCGGCGCAGCATTGGCTACGTCATCCAGGAGGTGGGGTTGTTCCCGCATTTCAGCGTGGAGCGAAATATTGGTCTGGTCCCCCGGATCGAAGGCTGGCCCGCCGAACGCATTCAGCAACGCGTCGACGAACTGTTACGGATGGTCGGTCTCGAGTCGCAAATCGCTTCGCGTTACCCGCATCAGCTCTCCGGCGGACAGCGGCAGCGCGTAGGAGTGGCGCGGGCGCTGGCCGCTGACCCCGCAATCCTGCTGATGGATGAACCCTTCGGCGCTCTCGACGCGCTGACCCGCGACCAACTGCAGCGCGAATTCCTGGCACTTCAGCGGCGCCTGAACAAGACAGTAGTCTTCGTCACTCATGACCTGCGCGAAGCCTTGCGATTGGGATCGCGCATCGCGTTGATGGAGGCCGGCCGCTTGATCACGGTTCTCTCCCCGGACGAATTCCTGCAATCCCGTGAGCCGCTGGCCGCCGCTTACGCGCAAGCATTCGGTGAAAGTGCGGATTCCGCGGCAAATCGAGGCAAGTCATGAATGTCTTTCATTTCATTCTGCAGAACCACGAACAAGTTCTGGAGCTCACGCTGGAGCATCTCTGGATGGTCGGTGTTTCAACCGTGTTCGCGGTGCTGATTGGCATACCGCTAGGCATTCTAAGCGCCCACCGGCCGGTGTGGAATAAGCCGGTGCTGGGAACGGCGAATGTCATTCAGACGATTCCAAGTCTCGCGCTCTTTGGTTTTTTGCTGCCCTTGCCCTGGCTCGGGGATCGCGCCGACCGCCTGGCGATTTTGGCGCTGACTCTGTACGCGCTTCTGCCCGTAATTCGCAACACCTACACTGGAATCCGCGGTGTTGATCCCGCGGTGGTCGAAGCGGGACGCGGCATGGGCCTCACCGGCTCTCAGCTTCTGTTTCAAGTGGAGTTGCCGCTGGCGTTGAGCGTGATTCTTTCGGGAGTGCGAGTGGCGGTGGTCGTTTCCGTAGGACTCGCCACCATCGCAGCCGCGATCGGCGCCGGAGGCTTGGGCGAGTTCATCTTTCGCGGTCTAGCCATGGTAAACAATCAGCTCATTCTCGCTGGAGCCATTCCCGCCGCGGTCCTGGCTCTGTCCGCCGATTTCGGCTTGGGATGGCTGGAGAGGCGCCTGCAACCACGATGAATCCGGACCCATGCGGACTCAGCCGCGCTTTCTTCCTGGCTTTCGTCGCTGTCTTTCTCTCCTCCTGCTCGCCGTTGCATTCTGATCGCATTGTGATCGGGTCCAAGAATTTTACCGAGTCGCTGATTCTCGGCGAACTCATCGCCCAGCAGATTGAGGCGCACTCCCACCTGAAAGTTGAGCGCCGTTTCTATCTCGCCGGAACCTACATCTGCCAGCAGGCCATGCTCTCCGGCCGCATTGACATCTACCCCGAATACACCGGCACCGCGTTGACCGCGATCCTCAAGCAGGAAACCGGAGGAAATCAGGGAGGCGCCGATAAAAACCAGATCTACCAGCGCGTCAGGACGGAATACGAGAGTCGCTTCGGGTTCACCCTCGGGCCGCCTTTCGGTTTCAACGACACCTTCGCCATGGAGATTCGCGGGGACGATGCGCGGCGTTTGGCTCTCAAGACTTTATCGCAGGCCGCCGCATACGCTCCGCAATGGCGAGCCGGATTTGGCTACGAGTTTATGGAGCGGCCCGACGGATATGCCGGCCTGGCCGCCGCCTACGGCCTCCATTTCGCCGCGCCCCCTCGCGTCATGGACTTGGGTTTGTTGGCGCCCGCGCTGAAGAATCATCAGATCGATATAGCCGCAGGCAACGCCACAGACGGATTGATTCCTGCGCTGGATTTTTTCGTCCTCGAGGATGACCGCCATTATTTCCCGCCCTACGAAGCGGTCGCGGTCGTGCGCCGGCAGTCTTTGCAGCAGCATCCCGAAGTGGCTCCGGCCCTGGATGCATTGGGAGGCAAGATTTCTGATCAGGAAATGCAAGAGCTGAATTACGCTCTCGACGGCCGGCACCGCGACGTGAAAGAAGTCGCCCAGGAGTTTCTGCGAAGCAAAGGCTTGATCCCCTGAACGCGCCATCTTTCGAAACGTCAGATCAGCAACTCTCCCCGCATGGTTAACACCGCACTTCCCTTGATCAGCACGCGCGTTGCCTGGACTTCACACCAGAGTTCGCCGCCGCGCTCGGAAACCTGACGCGCGTGCAGCCTAGTTTTGCCGAGCCGCTGCGCCCAATACGGCGCCAGCGAGCAGTGCGTCGAACCCGTGACCGGATCTTCCGGGACGCCGTAGCTGGGCGCGAAGTAGCGCGAGACAAAATCGGCATCGTGCCCGGGCGCCGTAATTGCGACTCCCGCGGGATGGACCTTCTCGAGGATTCCAAAGTCAGGCCGGATGCTTTGTACCTCTTCCTCTCGCTCATATACGGCGAAGTAGTTATCGTCGATTTGCACTACCTGGGCGGGAGTCTTTCCCAACCCTTCGACGAGCGCCGCGGGCGGGTCGGTGCACGCCCAGGGAATCAACGCGGGAAAATCCATCGCAAATAGATTGCCGTCGCGGGAGACAGATAGCGAGCCGCTGAAGCGGGTTTCGAAGCTGACCGCATCGAGCGCTGGTTGCAGAAATTCCAGAACCATGAACCCAGCGGCCAGCGTTGCATGTCCGCACAGCTTTACCTCGCAACGCGGCGTGAACCAGCGCAGTTCGTAGCCATTGCCGCGAGGAACAATAAACGCGGTCTCCGAAAAATTGTTTTCTGCTGCGACCGCCCGCAGCCATTCGTCATCTAACCACCCTGCCAGAGGGCACACCGCGGCGGGATTACCCGCAAACGCCTTCGAGGTAAAGGCGTCGACGTAGAAGATTGGTAGGGGCATCACCCTATGGTACAGGGCCGATTCGAGGCATAGAATCTCTGGATTGCTTCGCGCCGCACAGATGTGATCCGCTCCGCCACGAAATCGGGAGGTCTGAATGCCAGCCACGCAGAGCGATACCGCCATCCGACCTGATCTTTTAGTCCAACTGGCGGCTGCCCGTCAACAAACCGACGATCTTTTTCACATCGTTAAGCCGGATTTCCTTTACGAACGGCCCATTGCTGAACGTCACCGCATCGTTTTCTATATCGGACATCTCGAAGCGTTCGATTGGAATCTCTTTCACGAGCGCGTTCTAGGACTGAAGAGCTTCCATCCTGAATTTGACCGCTTGTTTGCATTTGGTATCGATCCGGTGGGCGGCGGACTTCCCACCGATCAGCCTTCCGAGTGGCCATCCATCGGCGAGGTGGGACACTACGTCAGAGAAATTCGTGCGCTTCTGGACGAAAAACTTTCCGACGCAATCGCCGATTCCCAACCCTTCGCGCCCGATGGATTCTCACTCAGCGCCCTGCTCCCTGTGGCCATCGAGCATCGGCTGATGCACGCCGAAACGCTCGCGTATATGTTGCACCAGCTGCCGCTCGATCGAAAACTGCACCACCGTGAGCATTTGAAACTTGCCATGTCTCGAGTCGAACCACGCAGCATTGAAATTGCCGCTGGCACTACGACGCTAGGCCTCGCGCGTGGTGGCGGTGCTTTCGGTTGGGACAACGAATACGAAGCTCACCGCGTCAGTGTGCCGGCATTTGCGATTGATCAATACCAGGTGACGAACCGTCAGTATCTCGAGTTCATCGATGCAGGCGGCTACGAAGCCCGAGCATTCTGGTGTGATGGAAACAACGAAGACGACTGGAACTGGAAAGAACGGCAAGGGATTTTGCACCCGGCGTTCTGGAGGCGGGAAGGCAACAACTGGCTCTACCGTACCATGTTCGAAGATGTCCAACTGCCGCTCGATTGGCCAGTCTATGTGAGTCAGGCGGAAGCGAAGGCCTACGCCCGCTGGGCAAAAAAATTCTTGCCCACGGAAGCCGAGTGGCACCGGGCAGCCTACGGCTCTCCCGAGGGTGAGGAGCGCGCCTACCCGTGGGGTGAGGACACTCCAACGGCTCGATTCGGCAACTTTGACTTCGCCAGTTGGAACCCCGCGCCCGTGAATGCCTTTCCCGGGGGCCAGAGCGCCTTCGGGGTGCACGGCCTTCTCGGCAACGGCTGGGAGTGGACGGCCACCGAGTTTGCTCCATTCCCCGGATTCGAACCGTTTCCATTCTACCCGGGCTATTCCGCTAACTTCTTTGACAGTAAACATTTCGTCATGAAGGGCGGATCGGCGCGCACGGCTACCGGCATGTTGCGGCGCACCTTTCGTAACTGGTTCCAACCGCACTACCAGTTCGTTTATGCCGGATTTCGCTGCGCAAGCCGCTGACATCGGGTCAGCGAAAGACAATCACGGTCGGCCGCCAGGATCGCATACAGGCCGGATCGGATACGAGAAGGAGCTGTCAAAATGCTGGTTCAAACCATTGCTCCGAACACAAGTTATGCCTTCGCTGCCGACGTGCGCGCGGGGCTCACCCATGCGGCTCAAAAGGAACTGCCGTCAAAATACTTGTATGACGATGTGGGCTCCGCATTGTTTGAGGTGATTAGCCATTTGCCGGAATACGGACTCACTCGCGCCGATGAACGATTGCTCCGGCGCTACGGTCGCGACATCGTCGAACGCTTGGCTGCTCCGATTGCCGTGGCTGAACTCGGTAGCGGAAGCGGCAAGAAAACCCGCCAGGTGCTTGAGGCTCTCTGCCGCCGGCAGCGTACCCGTTACTATCCCATCGAGATTTCCCGCTCCGCCCTCGCCATGTGTGAGCGCGAACTCAGCGACATCGATTGCATCAGCATACTGGGCTTTGAGCGTGAGTACCTGGATGGATTGCTGGAAGTCGCGGCGCAGCGCCGCAGCGGCCAGCATCTTCTCGTGTTGTTTTTGGGCAGCACGATCGGCAACTTCGATCGCCCCGCCGGTCTCCAGTTCCTGATTGAGGTTCGGCGGATCCTTCAGCCCGGGGATTCATTGCTGCTGGGTACGGACCTGGAGAAATCCAGCCTGCAGTTGCTGGCGGCCTACGACGACGAATTGGGAGTCACCGCCGCGTTCAACCTCAACCTGTTGTCCCGCATCAATCGCGAGCTGAATGGTGATTTCGATCTCGCGCAGTTTGAGCACGTCGCAAAAATCAACCGCGAACAGCGGAGCGTGGAAATGCATCTGCGCTCCATGCGCCGCCAGACGGTAACCATCGAGGCCGCCGATCTTGTGGTTGATTTCTCCGAAGGCGAAACCATCTGGACCGAAAGCAGTCACAAATACTCACCACAAGATGTGATTGAAATGGCCAATTCCGCCGGCTTCCGATGCGACGTGCAGTGGATCGACGACGAATGGCCCTTCGCCGAAAATCTGCTGATCGCTGAATAATCCGCCTTGGCTCTCGCTGGTTTTTATAAGCGCAAGTCGTCGGGATATGTGTCTGCAGCGTAATAATCCTTTCATTTTGAAGTAAAACTTTGTAAATCTCTCGGTTTAGGAAGTGCGGCGATGTAGATTAAAGATGAGGCGAACTGTTGTTCGCGAGTTCAGAGCGTATGAACGCAACCAAAGGCCGGATTCCAACGATTGCATTCCGCTCCGCTAGCGTTGCGGTCATCTTCTTCTTGGCGCCGGTTTGTTCGTTTGTCGCAGTGTGTTCGGCCACGCCCTCCGGCTTGCCGGCTGAACAGGCCGCCGCGCCTGGCGCGGTCGGTCGCCACATCGGCGCAATCAAATCCATCAACGGAAGTGCAATCACACTGACTCAAGATTCTGGCCCGGATCTCAGCGTCACGATCTCGCCCACGACGCGCATCGTCCGCATCGCCCCCGGCGAAAAAGATCTTAAGAACGCCACGCCCGTCGCGTTGCAGGATTTGCAAGTCGGCGACCGCATTTTGGTCGCGGGCAAGGATGCGAATGCCGGAGATAACCAGTCCCTGGTAGCGTCCACCGTGGTCGTGATGAAAAGCTCTGACGTTCAAACGTTGCATCAGCAGGAGCTGCAAGACTGGCAGAAGCGTGGTGTGGACGGAATCGCCAGCGCCGTGGATTTAGCTGCCAGCACCGTCACCATCTCTGCTCGCGGCAAGAAAGTCGTCGTGCAGGTCTCCAAGAGCACCGTCATTCGCCGCTATGCGCCCGACTCCGTGAAATTTGAAGATGCCAAGCCGAGCACCTTCCAGGAAGTTCATCCCGGGGATCAAGTGCGGGCGCGCGGCGAACGCAGCGCGGATGGCGGTGAACTGACCGCCGAAGAGATTGTTTCCGGATCATTCCCCAGCGTTGCCGGCACCGTCAACTCCGTCAACGCAAGTGAATCGACCCTCAACGTTCAAGATTTGTTGGCAAAGAAAACGGTGGTCGTAAGAATCACGCCTGATTCTCAGCTTCGAAGCTTGCCTCCTGAGATGGCGCAGCGGATTGCGATGTTTTTAAAGGGAGCGGCTGCGGGAGCGACACCCGGGGCAAGCCGTTCCGGCCCCGCAGCCGACGGTCAGAATCCGTCTCCAGCGTCTCCTCCGGGCGGAATGCCTCCAAGCGGCGGTATGGGCGCGCGTGTCGGCGGCGGAGCAGATTTCCAGCGTCTGCTGGCTCGCGCTCCGGCGGTCTCGCTGGCTGATCTTCACAAAGGCGATGCCGTGCTGATTCTTTCGACTTCGGGCAGCACTGGAGTCGGAACGGTGATCACGCTGCTCAGTGGCGTTGAGCCCATCTTGCGCGCCGCCCCCGGCGCCAGCAGCGTCTCGATTCTCACGCCCTGGAGCTTGAGCGCTCCATCGGGCGACGCCGGGGGACCATAGGATTCGCTCCTCACTCGAAGCAAATCATGCAGCCAGATACCGGAGCCGGGATTTTTGTCAAAAAGTGGAATGTTAAACGAATGGAATGGTGGATGACATTAAGAAAGCATTTGCGATTCATACTGGTTTGTTTCTCGCTCGAGATGTGCGCGATTCTGGCGTCGTCCGAGGCCTCGACGCCTCCGTCCGCGCCGCCAACCGTTCGAGCGCAGCAGACCGCCGTCGCGCAAAGCGCCGTCTCGCAAACCGCTTCAGGGATTCTGCGCGGGCAGGTCAGCGATCCCTCCGGCGCCGCCATCGCGAATGCTAACGTCGTCCTCACGCCGGCGGCCGCTTCCTCTACCAGCATTCCAACCCAATCCAACGGACAGGGCCAGTACGAGTTCAAGGGACTATCCGCCGGCCAATACAGCTTGACGGTGGTGGCCCAGGGATTCGCCGTCTACGAAAATGACAACGTGGTCATCACCGCCGATCAGCCGCTCCGCCTCAACGTCGCGATGAATATCGAGGTCGAGCAAGAGAAGATTCAAGTCTCCGATACTGCGCCCACGGTGGACGTGAATCCCGCGAACAACGCCGGAGCCATCGTGATTTCGGGCAAAGAGCTCGAGGCCTTGCCCGATGATCCCGACGAATTACTCACCGACCTGCAGGCCCTGGCCGGACCGTCAGCAGGGCCCAACGGCGGGCAGCTCTACATCGATGGTTTCACCGCCGGTCAGCTTCCACCCAAGGAATCCATTCGCGAGATTCGCATCAACCAGAATCCATTCTCCGCCGAATACGACAAACTGGGCTACGGGCGTATTGAGGTCTTTACCAAGCCTGGCACGGATAAGTTCCACGGCCAGCTGCTGGTCAATGGCAACGATTCCGCCTTTAACTCACCCAATCCTTTCGGCGGCGCCAACCAGCCCGGCTACGACTCCACTCAGTTCAGCGGCAACCTCAGCGGACCGATCAACAAAAAGGCCTCGTTTTTTTTCGATGCCCAACGGCGAAATATCAACGATCTATCCGCCATCAACGCCGTCACGCTCGACCCGACAACGCTCGCCGAAACGCCGCTCATTCAGTCCGTACCCAACAACCGGTATCGCACCAACATCACCCCTCGACTCGACTATCAACTGGGCAAGAACAACACGTTGACCGCGCGCTACCAGTATTTTCGCGACACGCAAAACCAAGATGGTATCGGCCAATTCAATCTTTCATCCCAGGCCTACAACTCCGAATCCACCGAGCACACGCTGCAGATCAGCGACACCCAAATCTTCGGCGCAAAGATTGTGAATGAGACGCGCTTCCAGTACTTGCGTGAGATCGACAATCAATCCGCGGCGAACACCCAGCCCACCTTGAATGTTCTGGGTGCCTTCGGCGGGGGCGGCAACAGCGACGGCACTGTTCTGGATCACCAGGATCACTACGAGCTGCAGAACTACACTTCAATCATTCACGGCAATCACACCACAAAGTTCGGAGCGCGGCTGCGCGGCATACGTGACGCCAACACTTCGACCGCCGGTTTCAACGGGACGTTTACCTTCTCCTCATTACTCACTACCGCACAGGAGACAAGTTGCATTCCCGCCCCGGCACAGGCTCCCTGCCCGATTTCCTACGCTCACGCGATTCAGACCGCCGGCAATGTCACCACGCCAATTGCAACTCAACTCACTTATACGGTTGGAAGTCCACCTCTTGTCGTGGGCAACTTTGACGCCGGACTTTACTACCAGGAGGACTGGAAGCTGCGTCCCAATATCACGTTCAGCTACGGCTTGCGTTTCGAGACTCAGACCGGCATTCAGGATCATGCCGACTGGGCGCCACGACTGGGGCTTGCCTGGGGAGTTGGAGGCAAGAGCGCTCCGCCGATCGTAGTTTTACGAGGCGGCTTCGGTATTTTTTATGACCGCTTCCAGGAAGCGCAAATTCTCGAAGCCGAGCGGCTGAACGGCGTCACCCAGGAGCAGTTCGTGATCGACAATCCCGAGTGTCCATCACTCACGAACCTGTCCGAGTGCACCGGTGCGGCATCCCCTGTCAAGCCTACGATTTATCAGATTAACCCTGGCGTGCACGCGCCTTACACGTTGCAATCCGCCATCAGCGTGGAGCGGCAACTTACCAAGGTCGCAACCTTAAATGTGACGTACTTGAATTCGCGGGGCTTTGATCAGTTGCTTACCATCAATGCCGATGCGCCCTTTCCCGGAACTCCTTGCAGTCCGCTTTGCCCCTCCACTGCGACCAATTTTTATCAATACGTGTCCGAGGGAGTCTTTCGGCAGAATCAGTTAATCACGAACACCAACGTTCGCGTCGGCTCCAAAGTTCAACTCTTTGGCTACTATGTGCTGAATTACGCCAACAGCGACGCCTCCGGAGTTTCGAGCTTTCCCTCGAATTCCCACAACATCAGCGCCGATTATGGCCGCGCCTCGTTTGACATTCGCAACCGGCTTTTCTTCGGCGGCTCGTTCGCTCTTCCCTACAACTTCCGCTTGAGCCCATTCATGATTGCCAGTTCCGGATCTCCCTTCAACATCACCACCACCAACGATCTCAACAACGATTCCGTTTTCAACGATCGCCCCGGGCTGGTCTCGACGACGACGTGCGCTGCTGTAGTGACCCCCACGCCTCCCTCAACCACCTACTGCACACCGTTGGGCACATTCGATGCCGCACCCACCGCTGGCGAAAAGATTGCTCCCGTCAACTTTGGCACCGGTCCATCGCACGTGGTAATGAACCTGCG
>Ga0302326_10003295_pt1 | contig 38185 bp, 32 predicted proteins | sample Palsa_T0_3_FD_202264 | JGI IMG/M metagenome (GOLD analysis project Ga0302326, IMG submission 202264) | Peat permafrost microbial communities from Stordalen Mire near Abisko, Sweden - Palsa_T0_3 | ecosystem: Environmental > Terrestrial > Soil > Palsa > Peat permafrost | place: Sweden: Abisko... | reverse complement strand
CGCAGTGATAGGCAAAAGGTTCGAAGCGAACCATGCCGGTAATCCGTTCCTCAACCAGACTTCCAGATCAGCGCGCCGTTTGCTGACGGGCAGGTTCTCGATGCCAAGTCGGATCTCGCCGATGGTCATGGCGCTCACGAACAGGGTGTCCGGGACTGCATTGCGAAACCATTGCTGCACTTCGGAGTTCGGAATGGGCTTCGCGAACTCTGAGATGACATTGGTATCGACAAGATAGCCTTGCACGGGGTGTCCTACTCAGAATTCAACTGGAACGGGGTAATCGTGGATTCTATCCAAGTTCAGCCCTGACCCGTGTAAAGGCGACTCCAGGAGAAAATCGGCAAAATTCTGCTTTGGCTGCTTATCGGTTGCAGGAATTGGAGCGGATTTGAGGGCGTGCAGGAGGACATCTTCCACGCCATGGAACGCGCCCGTGTCGAGGCGCTGCTGGATGAGGGCTTCGATTTCCGGCTGGTGAATGACTACGCTCATGGCTGGCTCCCCTCTAGTTTGAGTATGGAGAAGCTGCTGGTGGGTGTCAATTGTGAGCCGTAGTCAAAATGGCTTTGGATCGGAGCGCGGCGGCTTCGGTGTTTTTTCCAATAGACTTGAGAAAATTTGCGAAAAACCTTAGCCCACCCTCCAGATCTGGCTTCAGCGCGATTGCGTGCCTGTAGGCTTTCTCGGCCTCTTCATTTCTTCCCAAGACTCCAAGAAGATTGGCGAGATAAAGGTTTGACCAGTATTCGTCCGGATCGATTTCCAGGCATCGTCGAAAATGAAATTCAGCGTCCTTGAGATCGCCTTGCTTCTGGAGCTTTCTCCCCAGCATCTGATGAGCGATCAAGTAGTCCGGATCGATCTCAACCGCTCGGGTCAGTAGAGCAATACATCTCAGAGGGTCATTTTTCTCTTCGAGCACAGCCAGGTTATACATCGCTTCGTCATATTCTGGATCGATAGCGATAGCCTCTTCAAAGGCGGCTTTGGCTTCAGGGATTTGATCCAGACGTACACAGACCGCGCCCAAAAGAGTTAGAAACGGTGCAATTCGTTTCCGCTCCAATGCCTTGACATACCACTGCTTCGCAATTTGAAGAGACTGAGTTCGATCCTGGTCGGTTCTGTGTGCCCATAGTTTCCCTAAAAGCACCATTACAATGCTTGCTCGTGGATGTCGGCGTGAGGCCTCCATCAATGCACCTTCCGCGACATCCCACTTCTCAAGTTGTATCGCCAAAGCGCCGTACTTTAGCGAAGCGACGCTCTCTGTGTCGGTCTTGGCGAGATTACCCCACAACTCAAATGCCAGAGTCGAGTCACCTGATTCTTCCGCAGCGATAGCTCGTTCTTGCAAGGAATCCATGGAACGATGCTAACTCACTTCCAGGTATGGGCGACAATGGGCAGGTTGGTAGTTGGCCAGTGGTCCACCTGGGCATTCGAGTTCAGTGTTACGGGAATAGAGGAAGCGATGTCAGAAACTCCGATGTTCCAGCCGTCGACGACCACCTGCGGAGACTCGCCTTTGAGGTCAGCCGCAGCAGCTTCGATGGTGATGGTGCGGGTTTCGCCGGGGACGAGCGAGATGTAGTTGTCGCTGTAGTAGACGGGCAGGACGCGCTGCGTGACGTTGACGAGTGGGTCTTTAGAACTGGAGGGTTTGCCGCGGCGCAGTTGCAGGTGGGTCATCAGCGCGATTCCGGGGCCGGGGTTGGTGAGGTGGACGGTGATTCGGACATCTTCGCCGGCGTTTTCACGCGTGGCTGTGGCCTTGAGAGTCACTGTCTTCATGGAGTCGAGATCCTGCAGATTGTCGGGCTGCGAGGCCATGCCGCGCCAGTAGAAGTTCTGGCTTAGCTGCTGGCCGGCGGCGTCGTTGAGCGTGAGTCGCAGGAGGCGTACCTGGCTCATGATCTCAATGCATTTCTGATCCCATACCTCGCAGTGGCCGCCGAGGGGATCGACCTGTCCCAGGTCGATGGCGGCGCTGGCCGGGCCGGCTACGGGGAAGTCGTGTTCGAGCTTGAGGGCGCCGGTGAGGTCGTAGACGGCGAGATGGGCGGTGGCTCCTCGCAGGACTTCAGGCTTGTTGTTGATGACTTCGAGCGCGCCGGTTGATTCGTTCAATTGAACATGGATGGGCTCACCCGATTTTTTGACGGCGAAGAGAGCGGAGTTGGGCTCGAGATCGTGGTGGTAGAGCTGCCAGACGAAGCTGGGCTGAGCTGGGTTGCTCATCCAGGTGATGACCGCGGTGGATGGGTTGAAGAGCTTGGCGTTGCGGCCCTCGTACATGGCGCGATAGGCCTCGTAGTTGGCGAGCTGGCTCTTGCGGACGAAGTCGGCCATATTGGCGATTTTGCCGTAGCGGTCGGCGAGGGTTTTGGGGTAGGTGTCGCCGGCTGAGGCGCCGCGGGCGAGGTCGTGCTCGGCCCAGTCGTCGTCGATCTGCTCCCAGTCTTTTTGGGGTATCATGCCCTGGAGCGATTCGATGGTGGGGATGGAGCTGGTGCCGATCTCGGTCTTGAAGGCTTCGCTGAAGTTGTAGTACTCGCGCGGGGTGCGCCAGCGATATGGGCCGCCGGAGTTGACTCCTGCGCCTGAGGTAGAGCTGGGCTGATAGCGGCGCGTGGGCTCCAGCTCGGCCATGAGGACGCGAAGCTGATCGTCGATTTCCTTGGGCGGAAAGCCTTCGTTGCGGGCGCACCAGACGGCGATGGAGGGATGGTTGCGGTAGCGCAGGATCTTGTCGCGCACGTTGGCGATGTAGGTGTCGAGGTCGTCGGGGTTGGGGCCGTCGGAGGGATTGGGCTGGAAGAACTCGTCCCAGAGGAGGATGCCGTATTTGTCGCAGAGCTCGTAGAAGTCTTCGCCGGTGGATTGGCCGACCCAGTTGCGGATGAGGTTCATGTTGGCGAGCTGGTGCATCTTGATTTCGGCTTCAAGGCGCTCGCGAGGAATGCGCTTCATGCCTTCGTCGAGGCCCCAGTCGCCGCCGCGGATGAAGATGCGCACGCCGTTGACGGAGATGGTGAGGTTGTCGGAGTCGGGGACGGAATACGTGATTGTGCGGATGCCGAAGGGGATGGTCTGGCTGTCGGAGGTCTTTGCATCTTGATCGAAGCTCAGATGCAGGGAATACATGTTTTGCGGGCCGTAGCCGTTGGGCCACCAGAGCCTTGGGCTCTCGACGTGCAGCGCGGGGAAGGCTCCCGGATCGAGGGAGACTTTTTGCGAAGACTTGGGCGCGAGTTCGACTTCCTTTTCGATGGAGACGCCTTCGAAGCTGGCCTTGAGTGTTCCCTTTTGCGGCTGGTCTGTTACGTTTTCGAGGGTGGTGGAGATGGCCATGTCGGCTGAGTCGTTGCGGGGCAGTGGAAGCGCGGTGGTGATGAGCGGATCTTTCACAACGACTGGGCCGCTGGCGGAGAGAAAGACCTTGGCCCAGATGCCGGAGTCGCGGTCGCGAATGCCGGGGAGCCAATCCCAGCCAATGGTGGAGAGGAAGGTCGGGCCATCGAGAGCGGTGATGCCGCCGTTGGTGACCATGCCGTCGGCGATGGTGTGTTCATGCGGGTCGCCGGGATGCGGCTGCGGCTTGATGAGAACGGCGATGGCGGCTTTTTCGCCGGGCTTGACGTAGTCGGAGATGTCGAAGATGCCGCGCTTGAATGCGCCGCGCATGGTGCCGAGGTAGGTCTTGTTGACCCAGACTTCGGCGGAGAAGTTGATGCCGTCGAGGTTGAGCCAGATATTGCGGCCTCTATAGGAGCTGGGCACTGTCGCAACGGTGCGATACCACCAGGTGGTCTTGTTGAGGCTCTCGGGGATGCGGTCGGGACGGTTGTTTTCGCCGTAGAGGGGCTCGGGATAAACGCCGTTCTTTACCAGCGTGGTGAGGACAGTGCCTGGGACGACGGCTGGGTACCAGTCCCTGGGCTTGTAGGTGAGCGCGGAGAGGATGGCGCCTGCGCCTGAGCCGGTTTGCGGGACTTTGGTGGAGTCTTGCAGTTCCCAGCCGGAGGAAAGAATCTCCGGCACGGGAATTGCCGAGGGTTCCGTGTGGGGCTGCTGGACCTTCGCGGCGGCGATGGCCGATAGGCTCAGCGAAACAAACGAGGCGATCAGGATTGCGAATAATGAGAGTTTCTGCGCACGGTTCGGCAATGAACTGGTCCCTTCCAAGCTGCTTGGTTCAACTGGATTATCTTAATCGCATGGCCGGGGTGAATGTTTCTAGTCAAAGCAACAGAAGGCCCGAAGCATTTGCTTCGGGCCTTCTGTTTGGCTGCACTGTATTCGTTAAACTACTCGGCGCTGCCTTCGACCAGCTTGGTGGTGGCGACGGTCCAGTTGGGGTCGCCTACCTTGAAGCGGGCGAAGCGACGCACGGTGATGTTTTCGCCGAGCTTGCCGACCTTCTGGGCGATCAGCTCCTTGATGGAGATGGACTGCTCCTTGATGAAGGGCTGCTCGAGCAGGCACACTTCCTCGTAGAACTTGGCCATCTTGCCATCGGCGATCTTCTCGACGATCGCGGCAGGCTTGCCGGAGGCCAATGCTTGCGCCTTGTAGATTTCCTTCTCGCGCTCGAGGTCTTCCGGCGTCACATCTTCGGGCTTGACGTAGCGGGGATCGCTGGCCGCGATGTGCATGGCGATGTCCTTGAGCAGATCCTGGAAATCGTCGGTGCGGGCTACGAAGTCGCTCTCGCAGTTCAGCTCGACCATTACGCCGATCTTGCCCCCGGCGTGGATGTAGTTGCCCACCGCGCCTTCGTTGGTAGAGCGCGAAGCCTTCTTCTGCGCCGAGGCCATGCCGCGCTTGCGCAGCACTACGAATGCGCCTTCGATATCGCCCTTGGTCTCCTGCAGCGCCTTCAGACAATCGCCCATGGGCGCGCCGGACTTCTCACGCAGTTCCTTGACCAGACCCGCACCGATTTTCTCACTCACCGTCGTCATCTCCTACTCCGTTCTTCCTGTTCGATCTTGATTGGATTTAGTTGCAGCCAAAAAGCTGCTACGCAAGAAAAGCGTGGCGCTTGTATTTGGCGGCCACGCTTTCATCTTGCTACGCGCTCTGTGCGCCGATGATTACAGGGCTGTTTCAGCCGGCTCTACTTCTTCTTCCAGCGCCGAAACTACGCCTGGGGCCTTGCGGATTCCGCCGCCCAGTGCGGCCTCGAGGTCGACCACTTCGCCGGTGTCTTCGCCGTCCGCGGATACGTCGATGTTCGAGACTTCCACCGGAGCTTCGACTTCGGCAACCTGCTCGAACTGCTTGTCGCCGACCAGGTTCACGCCCTCGATCGCGGAGTCCGAGATCTTGGAGGTGAAGAGGCGGATGGCGCGCAGGGCGTCGTCGTTGCCGGGAATCACGTAGTCGACCACGGTCGGATCGCAGTTGGTGTCAACCACGGCTACGACCGGGATGCCGAGCTTGCGGGCTTCCTTGACGGCGATGGCTTCGTTGTTCGAATCGACGATGAAGAGCGCGTCGGGCAGCCGCTTCATATTCTTGATGCCGGCCAGGTTGGCCTGGAGGTGCTTGCGCTCGCGCTCCAGCTTGATGACTTCCTTCTTGGTCAGCAGGTCGTAGCGGCCGTCGGTGGCCATCTCGTCGAGCTCCTGAAGGCGCTTTACGGACTTCTGCACCGTCACCCAGTTGGTCAGCAGGCCGCCGAGCCAGCGCTGATTGATGTACGGCATGCCGGCGCGGGTGGCTTCTTCCGCGATTGCATCCTGAGCCTGGCGCTTGGTGCCTACAAAGAGGACGGTCTTACCGCTGGCGCACAGGTCGGTGACGTACTTGGACGCGTCCTTGAACATCTTGAGCGTCTTTTGCAGGTCGATGATGTAAATGCCGTTGCGCTCGCCGAAGATGTATTCCTTCATGCGGGGGTTCCAGCGCTTGGTCTGATGCCCGAAGTGAACACCTGCTTCGAGCAGCTCCTTCATGGTAATGGTTGCCAATGGGGCTCCTTAATCCGGTTGCATCCGGGCTGGCATTCGCCTGGTCCGGATTGATTCCGCTTGCGGCGGAGAATTATGGTACCTAGCCTCTAGCTACTAGCTTCTAGCCGCTAGCTCAAAACTGCCGAGCGGAGCTAAAAGCTAGCAGCTAGAAGCTGAAAGCTATCGCTTGCTGAACTGGAAGCGTGCGCGGGCACCCTTCTGTCCGTACTTCTTGCGTTCCTTCTGGCGCGCGTCGCGGGTCAGAAGGCTTTCCGACTTCAAAAGCTTGCGCAGCTCGGGGTTGAAGATCACCAGAGCGCGAGCCGAACCCATCTTGACGGCATCGGCCTGCGCCGAAACTCCGCCGCCCTTGACGGTGGTGACCACGTCGAAGGTTCCGATCAGCTCGGTGAGCACCAGCGACCGCTTGGCGGCCACGCGCTGCTGCTCGGTCACGAAGTACTCTTCGTAGCCCTTGCCGTTGACCTTGAACTCACCCGTTCCAGGGCGCAGAAAAACACGGGCGATCGCCGACTTGCGGCGTCCCGTTCCGTAATACTGAACCAAATCTGCCATTTTACCTTTAGCTCCTAGCTACTAGCTTCTAGCCTCTAGCTAGAAACCGGCTTCCATCTTGCAAAATCCGAAGCTAGCAGCTAGAAGCTAGCGGCTAGCGGCATGCTTACGCTTGAACTTCCAAAACTTCGGGGGTCTGCGCCTCGTGGGGATGCTTGTCTCCGCGATAGACCTTGAGCTTGGTGCCCATCTGGCGACCCATCTTGGACTTGGGAAGCATGCCCTTGACGGCCTCTTCGATGATCTTTTCGGGGCGGCGGTTGAGCAGGCGGGTGAACGACTCCTCGCGCAGGCCGCCGGGGAAGCCGGTGTAGCGGCGATAGAGCTTCTGCTGCGACTTGAGGCCGGTCAGCCGGATCTTTTCCGCGTTGATGACGATGACGTGATCGCCCATGTCAATGTACGGAACATACTTCGGATTCAGTTTGCCGCTCAGCACATCGGCTGCCTTGGTGGCCAGGCGGCCCAGGGTCTTGCCACTGGCGTCCACCACAAACCACTTGCGGTTGATCTCTTTCGCGCTCGGAATATAGGTCGACATCTCGCTCCCGCTTTCAAAAACCTCAAAATCGTGCGTACCTCGGAACATCCGGCACGTTTCAAAACAAACGCAATTCGCCCATGCCAGTTGGCTGGGCTGAAAGTAAACCCACGGCTAAACAAAACTGTTCGCGTGGCCCTACCGGGCTCTTGACCTTTTGGAACCGGCACAATTCAGACCGCCAAGTCCCAGAAGGAGGATGTGCTCTGCGATGGCTTTGGATTCTTAAGAAGCCCAGATCCGGAGGAATCAACCGCACAGACCAGCAGACGCAACACCGCGCAAGGACTTCAGAATACTTGAATTTGGGTTGGGAGTCAATGAAAACGAGACTGGAATTCGGCTGGATTGACTTCCATCAGTGTTGAGAATGAATCTGGCCAAAAATGCTGTCGAGTTCCACGTACAAAGAGGCGCCTGAAACCTCCAACCGTTTCGCTTCGGTCCATTCAGCACCTGAACACATACGGCCAGTGCGCGTCTTCGGATCGATGATCCAGACGGTCTGCACGCCCATGTCGCGATAGTCCTGGGCGCGCTCCTGGGTGTCGGAGTAAGTGTCGTCGGGCGAGAGAATTTCGATAATAAGCAGGGGCGGTTCGGTCAGGACATCCGGCTGAGGGCCAGCCGGCATAAAGGCAAGGTCCGGAATCCTAACTCGATTCGGTGAGACCTGAATCCTCTGCTCCGTGCTGCCTGTAATTCCCCACTGCTTCTCGTGTTGGTGAAACCATGCGGCCAACAATAATTGCAATCTTGCGTGTTCCCATTTGCCCACGTTCCGCTCCCGGAGTTCGCCGTCCACGTACTCGCGGTCCGGCCGATAGCTGGTTTCTAAGTACTCGCTCAGCGGGATGTGGGTGGTGGTCGCCATATCTATGGGGATCGTAGCATGAGTCCGGCTTACGACCTGGCTTGAATTCGCCGGGATTTAGCCGCAAAAGGTTGATTTCCCGTTTCGAGCCTTGGGCAAAAATCGACGTTCTTACCGGGCGCTGACCAGCATGAAGGGATCGGGCGCGGTGCGGCAGGTTTTGCTGTCGGACGATACCCAGGTCGAGCCGTCGGCGAAGGTCAGCGAATCCAGGCGAATCGAGGAGACGGACGTAAAGCCGGCCAGCGACAGGTCTGTGGATACTTCGCCGTTCTCAGTAACGTCGAATTTGAGGTCCAGGGTTTTCGTCGCTTCCCCCGGGCCGCCGGGCGAGAATGCGGTGGGTACTGCGCGAGGTTTGCCGTTGGCGCCGCGTACGGTGACTTGAGCCGAAACAACTCTGGCTGGATTCTTGAAGTCTCCCAAAATCAGATGGATGCGCTGCGAGAGCGGATGCCGCTGGCCATCGCGGGTAACCAGTACGTCGCCACCTGCCCGCTGCTGTGCATGCATCGACACCGGGCATTCTTGAGCAGCGGATGCGGAGAGCACGTAAACTTCGGCCGTCTCGGCCGGTTTTTGCGCTGCCAAGGTCCCCGATCCTAGAAAGACCGCGAACGATAACGTTGCGAAAGGATGGATTGCCAGGTTCATTTTCGGGACTCCTTTCGGATGCTCGCTGGAATTGCTGATGCTTGGACGTTCGTACCGGGCCAACGCTCGCTTGCGGCGACACAAAAAAGATACTCCGGCTGCGCCTTCCGATCAATCGGAATTGGGTTTTCCTGCTTCGGCTGCGCTTACGGGGCGGTCTGTGCGGTTTGCGTGGCCGGCTGTTTGTTGTCTCCGGCTATGTTGAATGTATAGACAGTCTGATTGCTGGTGACCGCCAGCAATTGCTTCTTTTCCGGCACGAATAACGCTCCACGCACTGCGGCATCGAGTGTTACATGCAGCACTTCCCGGCCCGTCGCCGCCTCGTAGACGATCAGTTCCTGCTCGCGGTTGCGGGCCGCAATCAGTCCCATCTTGTCATTGCCGGCGATTGCCCTCCCCCAGAAGGCCATCAGCCGGGCGCCGGTCTTCGCATCGTAGACCACAGTATTGTTGTGGTTGCCATGCACGGCCAACAGGTTGCCCCATAGGGCAGAGTTCTGCGTAGACGACTCTGTCCTTCCAAAGTTATCTGGCGAGACTACTTGCCCTACTAGTTCTCCGGTCTGGCTGTTCACGATCTCTGTGACCCAGCCCTGTAGCTTGTTTTTAGGGGCATCCGAGGTCCAAATCGGCTTGGCGTGCGCAAGGCCGTCTCCCGCCGTTGCCCAGCCTCGCACCAAAATGCCTGGCTCCTGCTGGGTAACCTGTTCAAAATCCTTTTTCTTCTTCCAAAACACATCCCCTGTCTTGTCGTCGTAGACAACCAACTCCCCAGCTACATCACCGTCTTTGTCGTGATCATCTGTCACCTGCTTCACGCTTACGTCGAGCAATTGCCGGCGCTCATAGGCATATTTGCTCGCCTCAGTTGCCTTGCCGGTCTTCAGATCGAAGCGCAGATTCTGCCCCAGCCTTGCCTGACCCGCAGCCAATTGCAGATATAGCTGCCCGCTGCCCGCTGAGCTGTCTTGACCGGACTGGTCAAACCAGGCACCGCGAAAGGAGCGCGTCAAGACGATACGCTTATTTGCCGCGAGGTCCCAGATGGCTCCGCGGTTTTCATTGGAGAGAGCCAGGTAATGGCCATCAGGGCTGAACCGGGTCACCTGCACGTAGGGGAGAGTTGCCTCCGGCAGGTCGATCGACTCTACGGTTGGCGAGCCGATTTCACCGACCGTCACGCCGCCCTTCCCCGATTCGCTGGCCAGCATCTTGCCGTGGACATCAGCCGCCGTAAACTTGAGCGCGGTAGCCGCCTTTCCAGTGGTCAGATCGACCAGATGAGGGATGGAATCCAACAAGGCGGAAGCTACGACATAGTTCCCTTGGGCAACTGGCCAGAGGGATTCCCAACCCTCAACGAATTTCCTAACCGGAACGCCGGTGGGAAACTCGACCACGCAGACGTTGGAGGCGGATTGAAAGATGTCACTTTCGCCGGCGTTACAGTCGTAGAGAACCTGATCGGGCGCGGTAAAGGTCAACCGCCCTTGTACCAGCGTTCCGAGGCCCAGGCCCAGTTTGACAGGCTTGAGGGTTTTGAGGTCGAGGGCGATGCGGCCTGCAACGGCAGCGACGAGCATGTATTGCGAGTCCGGGCTGAAGGCAATTGCCAGCAGCTCGGGATCCCAGTCCGGGCGGCTCACTATTTTGTAGACTTGTGCCCGGCGATCGGAAAGGAATCCATCATCCTTCTCAAAGACGATTTTGCCCGAGGCGACATCGAAGACTTCGAGCGAAATTTGCCAGGAGTCGCGAATTCTTAGCGCGCACGCCAGCAACTTGCCGTCGGGCGAAAGCTCGCTTTGATCGCATCCCCGGTATTCGACGAGTTCATGCACTGCGACCCGCTTGCCGGTTTCGACGTCCCAGTCTTCCACGCGCAGCGATTGGAAGTGAAAGACCAGATGCTTTGAATCGGGTGAGAAGTGCGCTGCCGAGGCGAAGGGAGCGTAGACCCTGAAGAACTGTTTCAAAGGCGAGGCGCTCATGACGTAGACAAAGGCCTCGTTCTGGGCCAGCACGTACTTTCCATCCGGACTGAAGCGCACCCAGTTCAGGCCGGGACGGATGGGCGAATCCAACTTGATGGAGGTCAGCCCTGGGGTAGCCGCATCGAGGGGATTGACCGGGTAAGCAATCATGGCCTTTTGAAAGGCCAGAAATTCCTGCGAACTCTTCAATTCGCGGCTCTTGCAGGCATCGGGCGCGCCACCTGCGATCTTTCGCGCCGTCCTCACCCTCATGCCAATCTCGCTGGTGCCACCGAGGATATCGCTGAGAAAATTCCCGTTGCGGCCCTTGCTGTCGGCGATTCGCTCCAGATTGGCGGCAAAGGCTTGGGGCGCATAGCCGGCCCGCATCATCGCGTACAAGCCCACGGCATCGGCGCGCATCTCGTCCTTTTCCGCTTCGCTTTCGTCCAGATCCTCGCGATCCTTGGGCTGGGCGTTGAACATCCACTGGTATTTGTCCCATACATCGTCGCGTCCAGCCAGGGAGGAAAGATTGAGTCTTCTCTTCAACTCCCTGGTCAGCGCCGACGCAATCTGGTGCGTGTAAATGTGGCCGATCTCGTGGGCCAGCACACCGGCAATCTCATCCTCACTCTTTGCGTCGGTGATGAGCTTTCGGCTTATGTAGACAAAACCTCCGGCCAACGAAAATCCGTTGAGATCGCTGGACTCGTAAACGCGGAAATGGTAGGCGACCTGGGTGGGAGGCAGTTGGGCCAGCAGGTTCTGGCCCAGGCGGGTCAGAAATTCGCTGTCCTTTTCTGGCAGGAGGGTATAGTCGGGCTCCTGCTGGGCGGCCATGGCTTCTCCCAACCACTGCTCCTGCTGCTCGGTGAAGAGGTTGGGCCGGTTGGCCCCCAGCGCAGGCACGGCTACTGAACAGGCTGAGCTATCCGCAGGCTTGGGCGCGCCCTGCTGGGCAGATGCGATCCATGGAAGCATCACGAGAAGGGCAAGGACAAGTGAGCGGGAACGAAGGGCGCGCACGCGGATATAACTCCAGCAGACAGAGATTCCCCCAACCTGGAGGCATACCCATGCGCAGAGTTATTTCCGCTTCGATTGCCCAGAGTTAGAAGTGCGATCATGCTATCAGAGAAGTCTCTGATGTTTGAATCGTGACCTCTGTGCTACTAACTTTTGACCAGTTTGCGCTGCAAAGCTTCGAGGGTCTGGCCTTTGGTTTCCGGGTAGAAGAACAGCACTACTACGAACTGGACTACGGTCATGACGGCGAAGAGGACAAACGGAGCTCCTCCGGACTTGCCCGCGACGATTGGGAAGATCAGGGCGATTGCGGCGTTCATGATCCAGTGGGAGCTGTTGCCGACGCTCTGACCCTTATTGCGGACGACGTTGGGAAAGACTTCGCCGATGTAGACCCAGATCACCGCTCCCTGGGAGACGGCGAAGAAGGCGATGTAGACGATCAGCAGCCACAGGAGCGCCGCCTGATGCGACTGGGTGAAGAAGACGTAGGCCACGCCGGAGAGGCAGCTTGCCGTGCCCAGTGCGCCGATCAGGAGCAGCGTCTTGCGGCCAAGGCGGTCGATGAGGGTCATGCCGATGAGCGTAAAGACCAGGTTGGTGGCGCCGATGGCGATGGCCTGCAGGTCGCCCGACAACTGGCTGAAGCCTGCCGCGGCAAAGATGTTGTTGAGGTAGTAGAGGATGGCGTTGATGCCGGCGAGCTGGTTGAATGCGCCGATGGTGATGGCCAGAAAGAGCGGGTAGCGGTACTTCCATTGGAAGACCGGCTCGTTGGCCGTGGCGTGGCTCTCGCGAATTGCCTGTTGAATGTCGGCAAGTTCGGTCTCGGGGTCGGGGTCGCCCATCAGCTTGAGGACTTGCATGGCCTCGTCGATGCGGTTCTTGGAAACCGACCAGCGAGGGCTGCGGGGAATGCCGAAGAGCAGGACCAGGAAGAGGATGGCCGGTATGGCGGCGACACCCAGCTGGGTGCGCCACTCCCACGCGCCCAGGTGCAGCTCACGGATGGCGAAATTGGAAGCGTAGGCGAGCAGAATGCCGATTACTACATTGACCTGGAAGGTGCCGACCATGCGTCCGCGCCACTTGGCGGGAGCCAGTTCGGTGATGTAGACGGGGCCGAGCACAGAGGACGCGCCGATGCCCAGGCCGCCGAGGAAGCGGAAGAACAGCAGCGACGGCCAGTTCCAGGCCAACATGCAGCCGAGGGCGGAGATGACATAGAAGACGGCGGTGATGCGCAGGGTTTCGCGGCCGCCCAGCTTCTGTCCGATGGCGCCGGCGGACATCGCGCCCACCACTGTGCCTGCCACGGCGGTGAAGACGGTGATGCCCTGGGTGGTGCTGGAGAGGTGATAGAGGCGGGTAAGCGCGTCGACCGCGCCTGCGATGACCGCTGTATCGAATCCAAAGAGCAGGCCGCCCAGCGCACCACTCACTGTGGCCTTCATCAAGTAAAAGTTGGGTCGCATCCGCCTCCCGTTGAGGGTTCCCGCTCAAGGCTCCTGATTAGGGCTCCCGGTTTTCAGGAACATCGGTCATCATACAGGCAAAGACGGCTTCTTCGATGAGTTCGTGCATCGGAGCTGGTAGGGCTTTTGAATTCTGGCCGGATTCCTGGCAAATCTCCCAGCAGCTTCGAATCTGCCCACATGTAAAATGCACAAAGACAGACGGGTTAGCCCAGTCAGCCGGATCGATTTCGATTGGTCCCGGCTTATTCCAACCAACCTCGTCCCAGCCTGAAAGGATTCAACCCCCGTGAACCCTAAGCTTTTCTTTTCTCCCCGACTCTCTCTGCGTTTACGTTCCTTTCGCTCCATTTATTTGGTTCGGCCTCTCAACATGCGCGCCCTGCCTGCGGTCACATCGGGCGTGTTTGCCGCGATGCTGCTTTCCACGGCGGCGTGGGCCGATACCGTGGTGCTCAAGAACGGCGACCGGCTCACTGGCGCCGTCACTCAGATCGCCGGCGGCAAGCTCACCCTGCACACGGATTACGCCGGAGATGTCGCGATCTCCTTCGATAAGGTCAGCTCGGTCAAGGTGGACAAGCCCATTGTCCTCTCGCAGGAGACCAAGAAAGGCAAGAAAGTCGATATCCGCAAGACGGAGATCACGGCTATCGACCGCAGCGACACTGGATACACCGTCACTACGGCCTCCGGCACGGAGTCTGTTCCCGCTGCCGGGCTCACGACCGTGCGCACTCCCGCGGCGCAGCAGGCCTACGAGGCTTCCTTGCATCCCGGCTGGCTGCATGCCTGGACCGCGACGGCCAACGTCAGCTTCGCCCTGGCCCGCGGCAACAGCGACACGACCACTGTCGGCACCGGTCTGAACATGGTGCGCCCCACCCCTACCGATAAGACCTCGCTCTACTACAACGAGATTTACACGCACGACGGCATCCTGGACGAAACAACCGCCGAACACACGGCAGCCGGCGCGCGCTACGACCACAACCTCAATCCCAAGCTGTTTGCCTTTGGCACCGGCGACTTTGCCACGGATGCGCTTCAGTTCCTCGACCTTCGCACCGTTGTAGGCGGCGGCTTTGGCTGGCATGCCGTTGCGCAACCCAAGCAGCAGTTCGATGTTCTCGGCGGCATCGTGTGGACCCACGAAAGCTACGGCACTGTTCCTGCCAACCTGACCGCGACTCCGCCCACCGCTGCCGTGCCCCCGGAGGTCAATAGCTTTGCCGCGCTCGACTTTGGCGAACAGTACACGCGCAAGCTGGGAGCGGCAAGCTCCTTCACCGAACAGGCTTATATCTTCCCCGACCTGCAGGACACAAGCCAGTACCGGTTCACTTTGAATGCCGGCCTCTCGACCAAGATCAAGTCCTTCCTGAGCTGGCAGACGACGGTGAGCGATGTCTATGTGACGAACCCGCCCATGGGAACCAAGGACAACGACTTTATCTTGACGACCGGGCTGGGCTTCACCATCACAAGAAAATAATTTTCTCCTTGCAGGGGCGGACGTGGAATTGGCTCCAGGTTCGCTCCGCGCAGGGCTGTTGAAGTGCTATTTCTTCTCTAGTAAAGCGATATATCTAGCCAAAGTGCCGCTCGGCGCTGTAAATTTCTTCGGGTATGATCCAAGTCACTTTTCGGCTTCGCGATCGCCTGTGCGATTCTCGTTAGCCCTGTCCCCGTTGCACTCAGTTTGAAGGAGAAAGAAGCAATGAACCGCCCAGTTCACCCTTACAAGACCCACCTGCTCATCTTTGCACTATCGTTTGGCATTTTGCCGGTTGCGCTCGCCGCGCAACAGCCGGATTATCTGAATACCCAGCTCACGCCGCAGGCGCGGGCGCACGACCTGGTTTCGCGCATGACGGTCGAAGAGAAGGCTTCGCAACTGGAGGATTGGGCTCCGGCGATTCCACGGCTCGGGATTCCCGACTACCAGACCTGGAATGAAGCTCTGCACGGAGTGGCGAGAGCGGGCTACGCCACGGTTTTTCCGCAGGCCATCGGCATGGCGGCGACCTGGGATCCTAAGATGCTTCACGCCATGGGCGATATCGTCTCGACCGAGGCTCGGGCCAAGTACAACGAAGCTCAGAAGGTCGGCAATCATCGCATCTTCTATGGCCTGACCTTCTGGTCGCCGAATATCAACATCTTTCGCGATCCCCGCTGGGGACGCGGGCAGGAGACTTATGGCGAAGACCCGTTCCTGACTGGGCGCATGGGCGTGGCCTTCATCACCGGCGTGCAGGGTGACGATCCGGATCATCCCAAGGCGATCGCCACCAGCAAGCACTTCGCCGTGCATAGCGGCCCTGAGTCGCAGCGGCACACCTTCGATGTGCATCCCAGCCCGCGCGATTTGGAGGAGACCTACCTGCCGGCCTTCCGCGCGACGGTGGTGGATGGGCATGTGGGTTCGGTGATGTGCGCGTATAACGCAATCGATACGTATGCCGCGTGCGCCAACAAGAACCTGCTGGTGGATCACCTGCGCAAGGCATGGGGCTTCCATGGCTACGTTGTTTCGGATTGCGCGGCCATTATGGACGTAACCAATGGCCACCACAATGCGCCGGACATCATGCATGCCGCGGCGATTTCGCTCGAAGCGGGAACGGATCTCTCGTGCAGCATCTGGGCGCCGGGCTTCAACACGCTGGCCGATGCGGTGAAGCAGAAAGTGGTTTCGGAGGACCTGGTCACGCAGGCTGCGGAACGGCTCTACACTGCCCGTTTCCGGCTTGGATTGTTCGATCCGCAGGGGTCGAATCCGCTGGATAAGCTGCCCTTTACCGCGAATGACTCCGCAGCCAATCGCGCGGTAGCCGAGAAAGCCGCCGAAGAGGCTATCGTTCTGCTGAAGAACGATGGCATGCTGCCGCTCAAGAAGGCTCCGGCAAGCATTGCGGTAGTCGGCCCTGAAGCTGACCTGATCTTCGCCCTCGAAGGCAATTACAACGGCATTCCCCATCATCCGGTCGAGCCGGTCGATGGCATTGCGGCGCAATTCAGCGGGTCGCAGATTCACTACGCACAAGGCTCTACGCTGGCCGACGGCGCCAAGGTGCCTGTTCCGCGCACAGCATTCGGCGATGGACTCAAGACTGAGTTCTTTGCTACGCCCGATTGGACTGGCCGGCCGGTCGCAGTCGCGACGGATCACGACATTCAAGCTGAATGGGGCGATTCGCTGCCGGTGCCGGAGATTCGGACGCATGTATATTCGGTGCGCTGGAGCGGCAAGCTTGCTGTGCCTGCCGCCGGCCACTACGCCTTTTCGGTTGAGCCGGCGGACGCCTTCCCCTATTCGCCGAAAGACAGCTTCCGGTTGACGCTCGACGGCAAGGTGCTGGCCGAGGGCGAACTGCGCAAGGCGCTCGATCTTTCCGCAATGGGCAACTTCAAGTCCGCTCCGGGAGCGAGCCCGACCGCGCCACCGATCTTCAACGGAGGCACACCGGTTGTGGCTTCGGTAGACTTTACCGACACCAACCCGCACGAGTTCAAGCTGGAATACAGCCACTCGGGAGACCAGGCAGGCGGGGGAGTTTACCTGAAGTGGGCGGCTCCGGCGCAGGCTCAGTTGGACGAGGCTGTGGCCGCGGCGAAGCAGTCGGACGTGGTGGTGGCCTTTGTCGGCCTCTCGCCGCAGCTTGAGGGCGAAGAGATGCCCATCAAGATCGACGGCTTTGCCGGCGGCGACCGCACCAAGATCGTGCTCCCAGCAGCGCAGCAGAACCTGCTCGAAGCTGTCGCGGCGACCGGCAAGCCTGTGGTCGTAGTGCTGATGAGCGGGAGCGCTGTCGCCCTGCCCTGGGCGCATGAACATGCGGCGGCCATCCTCGAAGCCTGGTATCCGGGCATTGAGGGCGGCACGGCGATTGCCCGCACGCTGGCCGGGCTAAACAATCCGGCCGGACGGCTGCCGGTCACTTTCTATAACAGCGTGGACGACCTGCCGGCCTTCACCGAATACAGCATGAAGAACCGGACGTACCGGTACTACACCGGCAAACCGGAGTGGGGCTTTGGCTATGGACTGAGTTACTCGACCTTCAGCTACAGCCCGGTCACGCTGTCGTCGAGCAAACTACAGGCCGGCGAGCCGTTGACGGCGACGGTCAGCGTCACCAACTCCAGCGCGATTGCAGGCGACGAAGTGGTCGAGGCTTACCTCAAGACGCCCGAAGCCAACGGGCCAATTCACTCGCTGGCCGCCTTTGAGCGGGTTCATCTGCAGGCTGGAGAGACGCGTGAAGTTACGCTGCATCTCGACCCTCGCTCACTTTCAAGCGTGGACGAAAAAGGCGAGCGCAGCATTCTTCCTGGCAAATATGAACTGACCCTTGCCGGAGCCCAGCCCGACGAAGCCAAGGCCAAATCTGCAACCACTTTTACCGTCAATGGGAACCAGCCTCTGCCACGCTAATCGTTCGATAAGATACCGCGGATTACCCGAAAGCCCTCGACTTGGTCGAGGGCTTTCGCTTGCGGCTTTTGAATCGCGTCAACTGGCGCCTTGGCCAAGAGTTTTCTTGAGAAAGAAGCGACTTTGGCCAGGGGGATAATTGTCGATCGATCCAAATACCGTGTATCCAAGCCGCTCATAAAAGCCGCGGGCCTGGAAGCTGAAGGTGTCGAGCCAAACGCCGTGGCAACCGCGCTGAACGGCTTCCTCTTCCGCCTGGTTCATGATTCGGCGGCCGAGGCCCGTGCCGCGCAACGATTCTGGAAGATAGAGCAAGTCGATGTGCAGAAAGGAAAACGATGTCCATCCCCAGAGTCCGCCCAGCGTCTCTCCGGTTTCAGGGTCGGATAGGAAGATTGCCAGCGGACGAAAGTCGTTCGGACGGCCAGAAGCGACCTCGTTGAATTGTGTGATGAGCTGGGAGATTGTCTTCAGCGCGTCGTCGTCCGGTGCATCTGTCAACGTGATTTTGGGAAGCATTCGTGCTCCATTCATGACTTGCCAGCAGGTTGCTGTCTGTCCCGAACTAAACAACCCGGAAATTATGGCTCGTGGTTAGCCGGTACTCGTCCTATTCCAAAGGAGTTTTCATTCTTTGGCACCTGAACAAAAACAAAGTAACATGATTGCGTGAGTCGAAAAGGAAGCCGCACCACAGTTCCCAGCAAACCAGACATTCGCACCGTGGCCGCATTGGCCAAGGTTTCGATCGCAACGGTTTCACGCACCATCAACGCTTCGCCGGCGGTAAGCCAAAAACTGTCGCAGCGCGTCTGGCAGGCCATCGAGCAGCTCAACTACTTTCCCAACACCCATGCGCGCAGCCTGGTCTCGGGACGCAGCCGCATCCTGGGCATTATCGTCGAGAACATCACCAATCCCTTCTTCCCCGAGCTGATCGCGAGCTTTGAAGAGATTGCCGTGGCCCACGGCTACGAGATCCTGGTCAGCTCCACCAACAGCAATGCCGACCAGCTCACCAACTGCGTGCGCCGCATGCTGGAGCGCAAGGTCGAGGGCGTGGCTGTGCTCACCTTTGGCGGCGAAGAGCCGGTGCTCGACCAGTTGGCGATCCATAACATGCCCATTGTCCTGGCCGAGTTTCACCTGGAAGATCCCAAGGTCTCGACCATCCTGCTCGACTACTCGGCCGGCATCCACGCAGCCGTAGCGCACCTGGTGCAGCTCGGGCACACGCGCATCGGATTCCTGGCCGGCCCGCATAAGTTGCATTCGGCGATTACGCGGCTCAACGCTTTCCAGCAGACCATGCACGAGGCCAACCTCAAGGTCCACAAGAACTGGATCATCGAGTGCGACCACACGCTCAAGGGCGGCGTGGCGGGCTTCGGCAAACTCATGGAGCTGCCGACCCGGCCAACGGCGCTGATCTGCTCCAATGACATGACTGCCATCGGCGTGCTGCGCGCCGTGTACATGGCCGGCCTGCGCGTGCCGGAGGACCTCTCCGTCATCGGCCTCGATGACATCGATTTTGCCGAGTTTACGTTGCCGCCGCTGACCACCATCCGGCTTTCTCGGGTTGAGCTGGCCAAAGCTGCCTTTGACGCGCTGCGGCTACAGGCTGAGAACGCCGCGGGGGCGACGAGTGGCTCTGTCTTGCAGCGGGAATTCCTGGTCTCGACGAGCTTGGTTGTGCGCGGATCGACGGCTGCGCCGGCAACGGAAAAGCCAAAAATCAACGCAGCGCTTTAGTTCTTCCGATGGGTTGGCGAAGCGCGCCTTGCTCTCATCGCCTGCACGGCGTCATGGCTCCGCCAAGCCGCGGTCTGGCGATCCGGAAACACCTCCGGCTTTCCGAAGCGCACGACTGCTGTAAAGCCATCGACCTCCAGCACCCGCAGCAGATGCGGAAGAAATGTCTCGTCTCCAAACCAACAGAGATCGCGCTCCGTTCCCGCGCCGCGCACCTCGTAGAAGATGGCGGCGGGCACTACCGCCAGACGGCCCTCGACCGCGGGCGCAAAGAGCGTCGAGTGAAAGCGAGTCACTTCGCTGCCGTCGGTGCTGGTGCCCTCGGGAAACAGAACCACCGGCACGCCTTCCTTGAGGCGCAGCGCCATTGCGTCGGCTGTCTCCCACGCGTCCGCACGGCTGCTCCGATCCACGAAAATCGCACCGCCCATCTTCGACAGCGGCCCGAAAAACGGCCAACTGCCAATCTCCTGTTTGGCCACAAAGGCGCATGGCACGGCCACGCTGGCGATGGCGATGTCCAGGTAGCTGAGATGGTTGGCGACGATGAGCGTGCTGCCCGCGGGCGGCTGCCCCTCAACCCGGTAATGAATTCCCATGGCCGACAGCACGACCCTGGCGCAGAAATGCATCCAGTTGGCGCGCTGCCGCGCAGTGACTTGTCTTCCTTTGAAGAAAGCGATGAGCCGCGTACCTTGAAATCGCAGTGCGCAGAAGAGAAGCGAGCCAACCAGAAGAATGCCGCGCCAGGCGGCCCGCAAACTCACTCGGCTAGCGGCGCCAGGAAGCGGTTCCGCGCGGACGACGAGATCGTGCGCAGATCCAACAGTGTCAGGAAGTCGATGGTGCCAAACTCCCGGTCCCAGGCCGGCGCACTGCAGATGCGCGCCCCAATCGCCAGGTAGGTCTTCAGCAACTTCGGGACTTTGACCGGTTCGGGCGCGGCTTCCGCCGCCAAACCGGCTTCTTTGTCCGGGCGAACTTCGGAGGGTGCGCCGGGACAAACAAAGCCCTCGCTGGGCAGCGTCTGGAACCCATCCGCCACGCGATAATTCTGGAGCTGGGCATACATCTGCCAACCCTCGCGCGGGTCTACCGAGTTGAGTGAAGAACATCCGATCAGATAGCGCAACTGCATATCGGTAGCATACTGCGCTATGCCCCGCCACAACAGCGTCAGCACCTCGGGAGTGCGATGTTCGCGGTCAATCGATGCGCGGCCCAGCTCCAGAATTTCGCCGCGCATCCCTTCATAGGGAGAGAGATCGAACTCCTGCTCGGAGTAATAGCCCAGATTCCTGGCCGCGGTTGCGCCAGATTGCATGCGATAGGTGCCGACGATGCGCTTGTCGACTTTGTCCTCGACCAGCAGATGTTCGCAGAAGAGGTCGAAGTGGTCGGTATCGAGGCCGGTCTCGTACGAAGACTCAAGGCCTTTGCCCAATTCGATATTGAAGACCTTGAAGCGCAGGCGGCAGGCCGCGTCGCGGTCTTCAACCGATTGCGCCAGGCGCAGGCGGTAGCGGCCCACCTCCGCATGAACGCGAGGATGCGCCTGCGGAGGCGGCGCGAGGAGCGGAAGTGAAAACTGAGGTATGGATAAAGGTGTGGATAGAGCCGTGGATGCAACGCCAACTCCGGAGATTGCGCCGGAGACAGAAACATCCCACAGGGGCGATGTGGAAACCGCCGACCTGGAAGGAGCTTTCAACCCTGTCTGAGCATTCACGGGGACAGTATGGCCCGGAGTTTGCGAAAGGATGGTGAACACTGTGCGAACGGCTTGCAAATTCTTGCGCTGATTCTTCTCCTCCACGGGAACGGTAGCGGCTGGCGTTTTCGTATTCTCGTTTGAACGCACCGTCTCAGACAGAAATATCGCAGTTGAGAGGATTCTCCGTTGGCCGCGAATTTTTGTAGAGGGAGTTCCATGAGTTCCGCTCCACAATCTCACGACTTGGCGTTACCAGCGAAAAAATCCCGGAGCATCGGCGCGGCCATCGCTCTCTTCTTTGCCGCACCGCTTGTCGCGGAGTTCCTGCTGGGTAATCTTCCTATTACGTTTCTCGGAGCGCTGATTGTCCTCGCCCCTTTATACGGTGGAGGCGCGCTGCTGATTCGCGAGACCGTCCGGCGCTCAGGGCGCGGCTGGCCCAGTATTTTCGTGTTAGGCATGGCGTACGCCATTCTCGAAGAGGCGATCACGACGCAATCGCTCTTCAATCCAGACTATCTTCATCTGCATCTCGGCCTGCTACAGCCTGCATATATTCCCGCGCTGGGAATCGGCGCATGGTGGACACTGTGGATGCTCAACGTGCATCCGGTCTGGAGCATTGCAGTTTCGATTGCATTGATTGAAGCTGCTGTACCCAATCGCGCCGCAACTCCGTGGCTGGGCCGCATTGGGTATATCGCGACCTGTGTCTTGTTTGCGATCGGGATTGCAGGATCAACCGCAATCGGTTACCGGCAAGATCATTTTCTCGCATCGACTACGCAACTTGTGAGCTCTGTTGTAGTCATCGCAATTCTTACAGCGGGTGCGTTTCTTCTTCCGAGAAATGTCGCACGCCGGCAAGCGGGTTGGGCTCCAAATCCATGGATCGCCGGGGTTCTGGCCTTAACTGCAGGCTCAGCGGCTCTGCTCACTCCTAAGAGCTGGGGCTGGGGTGCGGTTGCCGTACTGCTGGCATTGGATCTATCGATGTTCTTCGCTGTGCTGATCTGGTCGCGGCGCTGGAGCCTGCTGCATAAGCTGGCGCTCGCCGCAGGCGCGGCGCTGGCCTATGCCTGGCATGCTTTTATCGAAACTCCGGCAGTGGGGCAGGTCGATCCTGGCTTGCGTGTCGGGAATGCCATCTTTGCTTTGGCGGCAATCTGGCTGATCTGGCTAGGAGCCAAGCGCAACGCTCATCCCCCGGCAATCGAAAGAATCACCAGCACTTCATCCGTATCCTGAACGGCATACTTCTCACTCCATGTTTTTCCGATAGACAACGAAGCCGGAGCGATCCGCAACCTTGTCGTAGAGCAGCATGGCGGTGCTGTTGGTTTCGTGCGTAAGCCAGTACACGCGGCCTGCTCCGGCGAGCCTGGCCTGCTCGTAGACTGCGTCGATCAGCTTTCTTCCAATCCCTTTGCCGCGCGCCGATTCCGCGGTGAAGAGGTCTTGCAGATAGCAGGTCGGGGCTATCGAAATCGTGGTGCGGTGAAAGAGATAGTGGACCAGGCCGATCAACTTTCCTTCATGCTCGGCAACCATGGCATGTACCGGCTCATAGGCGTCAAAGAAGCGCGCCCAGGTCATTTGGGTGACCTCGTAAGCCAGAGCCGTTGCGCCGGAGCGGCCATAGAACTTGTGATAGCCCTCCCATAGCGGGAGCCATTGCGCAAAGTCTCCGCGAACAACGGGACGGATGATCGGCTCTACAGACACTTGAAACTCCCTATCGGCCCGTAGAGCCGGGGTATATCAAGAGATCAACCTCCGGCGATCGAGGGAATCACCAGTACTTCATCCCCATCCTGGAAGGCGTATTTCTCATTGCCCAGAAAGCGGATGTCTTCTTCGTTCACATAGAAGTTGATGAACTTGCGCACCTGGCCATCTTCGCCGCGCAGGTGCTGGCGCAAAGCCGGAAAACGGCCTTCGAGATCGGTGACCAGTTCGGGCAGGTTGACGGCTGTGGTCTCGATTTCGCGGACGTTGTTGGTGTGCTTCTGAAATGCGTTGGGCAACAGAACTTTAACTGACATATGCCGCTCCCGCCAGGGCTGCGCCCTGCTGCTCTTCCAGGTACGCCGCGAAGTCGGACATGCGCGGACGTACCGCAATTCCCTGTTCGTACGCGCCTTGCAATACATCGGTGGTCTTGAGGCCGTTGCCTGTAATACAGCTCACGGTCAGCTCATCGGGATGGATGCGACCCTCGGCGTAGAGCCGCGCCGTAACGCCTGTGGTTACGCCGCCCGCGGTCTCGGTGAAGATGCCTTCGGTCTCGGCCAGTTCCTGAATAGCGGAGACAATTTCGACATCCGAAACATCCTCGGCCCAGCCGCCTGAGTCGCGAATGGCTCGAATCGCATACGGGCCATCCGCGGGATTGCCGATGGCCAGCGAGCGTGCGATGGTGTTGGGCCGCTGCGGCTCGATGCCGTCTGCGCCGTTTCTGACGGCGGTAGAGATTGGCGAGCAGCCGGTGGCCTGCGCGCCGAAGAACTTGACCGGCTTATCCTCGACCAATCCCAGAGCGACCAGTTCGCTAAACGCTTTGCGGATCTTGGTGATGAGCGAGCCGCCGGCCATGGGGACGACGACGTTGTCGGGCAGACGCCAGCCGAGTTGCTCGGCGATTTCGAAGCCTACGGTCTTCGAGCCCTCGGCGTAATACGGGCGCAGGTTTACGTTGACGAAGCCCCAGTTGTACTTTTCCGCGATCTGCGAGCAAAGGCGGTTGCAATGGTCGTAATTGCCATCGATGCGGATGAGCGTGGCGCCGTAGACCTGCGTGTTGAGAATCTTCGCCGGTTCGAGATCGGATGGGACCAGGATGTAGGTCTTCAGGCCGAGACGCGCGGCTCCGGCAGCGACTGCGTTGGCCAGATTGCCGGTCGAGGAGCAGCCGACGGTATCGAAACCGAAGGCCTGGGCGTTGGCCAATGCGACCGCGACCACGCGATCCTTGAAGCTCAGCGTGGGCAGGCAGACGGCATCGTTCTTGAGATAGAGATTGTTGGCGCCGATGCGGGCGGCCAGCCTGGGCGCGGCAAGCAGCGGCGTCATGCCTGCGGGCGTGGTGGGAATATAAGAATCGGAGACCGGCAACAGCGCCCGATAGCGCCACATGCTCGCCGGGCCGGCGGCAATTGCCTCGCGCGTGAAGCGGCTGCGCGCGTAATCCAGGTCGAAGTCTACTTCCAGTGGAGAAAAACACTCATCGCAGATGGAGAGCGGCTGGTTTCCGTAGGTCTTGCCGCACTCCCGACATCGCAGTTCGTAGGCCGTAGTCAAAGTTCCCTCTCGTGTTGCGAGAGCGGCTGTGCGAGTTCTGCGAACCAGACTCGGCCGGAAATAGGCGAACTTGAGAGGATGCAAATGCGAAAAGGCTTCAGGCCCCCAGGGCCAGTGCATTTTCCGAATCTCATGTCCCCCGTTACCGGGCGAGAGTTGACACCGTGATCCAGTTTTGCACCGGCCGGTTGTCGTGGCGTCGCAGGGCTCGTCCCTCAACCACTCTGCATGAAATCCAGGCTCGACCCCGTCAGGACCGAACCAGAATATATATCTGATATAGCAGAATCGGACCTCTAAAGCAACCCGGGCCGCAGCCAGCCGTTCCAAAACTCGATTCAACGGTAAGAATATCGGCTTGAACGAATTCCTTTATTCCTACTCTTCGTCGAAGCTGCCGCCCGGCTCGCCGGTGACCGGAGGTTGCGCGACGGATGCGCCATCGCGTTTGTAGACTACGCCGCCTTTCATGACGAACTGCACGTGCTCCATCGTAGTAACGTCCTGCAGCGGATCGCCCGTAACGGCGATCAGGTCGGCGAAGCAGCCTTGCTGAATGCAGCCCGCGGAGCCGGTCATGCTGAGCAGATCGGCGGCGTTGCGCATGGAAGTCAACAGGGCGTCGGCAGGCGTCATGCCTGCGCCGACCAGCAGCGCGAACTCATGGGCATTGGCGCCCGTCGAGGTATCGGTGCCAAAGGCAATCTTCACGCCGGCCTTATAGGCATTGCCAAGCATACCGCGCATAAGCGGAGTGACTTCGAGCGCCTTTTTCGCGGCAGAGGGATTGAGTTGATCGGGATGCGTGCGCGCGATCTCGTTGACCTGATCGGCGACCAGAAGCGTGGGCACAAGATAGGTGCCATGCTCCTTCATCAACTGAAAGCTCTCGGCATCCGCGTAGGTGCCGTGCTCGATCGAATCGACGCCGAGGCGGACGGCATTGTCGATGGCCGATTTACCATGAGCATGCGCGGCAACTTTGAGATTCAGGTTATGCGCAGTGTCGATAGCGGCCTTGATCTCCTCGTTGGTCATGGTCTGCACTTTTGGATCGTCACCGATCGAGAGCACGCCGCCGGAGGGCATGATCTTGATGATCTCAGCCCCTTCCTGGCGATGACGCCGCACTTCCTCTGCGAACTCGAGCGGCCCATCGGCGACTCCGTGGCCGGCCTTGCGGTCGTCGGTCCAGCTTGAGTCGAGACCATTGCGCCAGTCGCTGTGACCGCCGGTGACGCTCAATGGCTCCAGCGAAACGACGATGCGTGGGCCCGGAATCCAGCCGCGCTCAATGTCCCGCTTGAGCGCCAGGTCAATCCCCTGCCCAGTGCCCATGTTGCGCACGGTAGTGAATCCTTCCTCAAGCAGCTTGCGCGCCATGGCGGCAGCGCCGATGGCGGTCTCAGGAGTGGAGAGGGTGAGGCGCGACTGGAAAGGATTCATCGCGGTGCGCGGCGCGCCCATGTGCTTGTGCACATCGATCAGTCCGGGCATCAACGTGGCGTCCCCAAGCTCGATCGCCTGCGCTCCCGGCACATTGACCGTGCCTGGCTGCACGGAGACAATCCGCCCAGCCTGAAGCGTGACGGTAACTGCGCCCTTCCGCTCAGCGGTCGTGCCGTCGATATAGTGGCCGGCATGCACAACCGTGCTGGGAGCAGCTTTGGAAGGCGAAGGAGTTTGCCCAAAGGACGGCAGAACCAGCAATGCAAGCGGAATGCCGACAAATCGAGCGCCTGTGAGCCTCAACATTGTGATCTCCAGTCAGAAGAAGAGAAACAGTTTCCCTAGAGCCTAGCATGGGATACGAGCAACTATACGCATCGCGACGATGACTGGAATGCACAATCTTCCGGAAACAATCTAATTGCTATAGACCCGCACGTAATCCACCAGCAGCGAAGCGGGAAAAACCGTCGTCGAATCCGGATTTTTGGGCCAATCTCCGCCTACTGCCAGATTCACGATCAGAAAGGCGCTGTTGCCGGAGTCGAAAGGCCACACCGCACCGGCAAGTCCGGTCAGGCTGCCGGGATTCGTGTAGGTCACGTAAGGATTCGTCGGGTCATCGATGTAATACGCCACCGAGCCGGGCTTCCAGATCATTCCGTAGGTGTGCCAGCCAGCCGCCGTCTGCCCTGCGGGAAAGTGGTACAGCGTACCCAGACCGGTGCCGCCGGTAAAGCCCGTCCCATGTACCGAGCCTTCATTCCAGTCCGGTGTGAGCGCTGCGTTCACCCGCTCCATGATGTCCTGCTCGCCGCAGGCGGGCCAGTTCGCGGTGTTGACGTTGTTGCCCAGCGTCCAGAAGGCCGGCCACAATCCCTGCTCCTCGGGCACCCAGATCCTGGCCTCCAGACGGCCGTATTGCACGCTGAAGAGACCCTCGCTCTTCATCCGCGCCGAAGTGTATACGCCTGCCGACGGCTGCTGCGCGACGACATGCAGGTACCCGTCCGTCCCTACATACGCGTTGGGGATGGCCGGATTGCATGGAGAAGCCGTCGAACCCCAGGCGCAGTAGTTCTCAAGCTCGTTATTGCCGAAGCCGTTGTTCCCCGTGTCATACGTCCAGACCGTCGGATCGGGCTGCTGGTTGCTGCCGGTCGTGTTGGTGAACTCGTCGCTCCAGACCAGCGTTCCGGATGCGATATTGGGCGCAAACTTCTGGCTGGTAACCGTGCTGTCCTTATCGCCGCTCACAGTCGCGTAGGCATTCACGGTCAGGTTCGACGCGACCAGAAATGGCGCTGTGTAGAGGGGCGAGGCGGCCGTCGGAGTGCTGCCATCCACGGTGTAGTGGATTGCCGCGCCCGAGGTGCTGTCTGTGAGCGAGACAATCTGCGCTCCGGCCTGCGCCGCTTTGGTCGAGAGCGCCGGAGCCGCCACCTGCGTTTGCGAAGGAGTGACCGGCGTTGACGTCCCCGACCCGCTCCCGCATCCGCACATCCAAGCCATCAGAAAAAGAAAGAAACCCGCCAAAGTCGCACCTGTCCGCATCGCAAGCCTCGGTAAGCAACCGGAGCGATTACCCCGTCGCACCTCAGTCCTTGTAGCATCGAGGCACAAACCCAGTCAATTTGAGTGCCAATCCGCCCAACGCCCAGGATTCCAAAGATCAGCCTTGCTTGGCACCCGTGGCACGATCCTGGCCTGTTTCAGGAAAATACTGGCGAAAAGCCAATTGCACCCGCTCATTCCGCCCCTTGGCTACCGACTGTGCAACCCTGGCGCGCACCTCTGAAGAGCTATGCACCCGGCTGATGGCCTCAAGCGCCGAGGCAGCCTGCCGGGCGTCCTTCTCGATAACTCCGAGCAGAAAATCCATCCCCTCCGGCATCCGTGAGAGCACAATCGCCTGATCCAAAACCGACCCGAACCAGGCGTCCGCACCCTTGCGCCGGCGATCGATCAACGCACTCAGTGCGGCTGGTTCGTGCGTCTCCGCCAGGGCAAAGGCCGCCTCGGCCGCGGCTTCTTCCCCATCGTCCAGAAAATCCGACACCAGCGAAATCGCGTCCAGCTTGTCGTTGTGCTCCATCCCAAGCAATGCGGAGAAGCATGCTCCCAGAACTTCGGGCTCTTCCTTGCGCAACAGCACACGCAGTTTCAAAAGCAAGGTCGCAGAGACTCCGCCGACCTGGCCGATGGCTCGCGCCGCCTCCATGCGCACCGTCTTGTTCCGGTCCAGCAGAGGTTCGAGCAGGATATTCAGCAGGGCGGTGTCGCTCAGCTCTCCGCAGGCGACCAGCGCATGGGTACAGGCGCCGCGCAGGGCTCCGGCGGTATCGGAGTGGCCGCCCCACACCGGCTCCTCCTGGGTATGCCGCAGACCGCGCAAATAGACAGTCGCATCGCGGCACTCCAGCTTGACGAGCGCCTTGGCCAGTGCATTCTTCGCCCAGCATTGCGGATCGTTCTTGACCGGATCGACGAAGAAGCGGTCGAATGCCGAAAGCACCTGGGGTAGCAAAACTTTTACTGCATGGCCGGCGGCAATCCCCGCCGCCTTGGCTACCAGGTAATTGTTCTCGCTGGCCAGGGCGCGTCGAACTCGTTCGATTCCATCCGCATCCGGCGCGTGCCCGCTCAAAGCCTCCAATTGGGCGAGTTCCCTCTCAAACGATCGATGGACAGGCATAGGAACCCCGGTACGGCCGATTGCTGCCTTGACCATCATCGATCTTTACCCCTTTTCTTCCGAACACCAGACCCTCCGGCTCCGGAACTTCGCACCACAAAATACTGCGTCCGCGGCTGACATACCAATCCTGTGTTCGTACTCTGCTCCACTGGATAACCTGCCGTCAATCGCACCTCGATTGACTTCTCTGGCTCCAGCAATCTAAAGAATTTCGCGTGGCTCTCAATATTTGGACTAGCCAGATACCCCAAAGAGTAACGCGAATCGGGGTACTTTAGACGAAAATATTGGGTTACCACGAGGGAATCTCGCCTTGAATTCCCAAAACGACCGGCTTCCTCCGTTCAGCCGGGGTAGGGGCCGAAGACCGCTTTCACACGATCGCTCTCGTCCCCATCCTCAAGCACCAGCACAGAGAAATCCGCTCCGCCCGGCGCGACCCTCACCAGCGCATGGCCCTGGCTGCTCTTGAACAAATCCGAGAATCGCGCGCAACTATAGCATTTTCCGGATTGGTGTAGACCGAATCCGCAACTGCTAAGTGGATTTTTCCTCAAGAAAAATCCACCCTCATCGTTTCCCAAAAAGAGCACAGAAATCCGGGAAATGCTGCTAGCTGGCCCGAAACCCGCAGAAATTCACGCCGGTTCATGCGGGCTGGTTGCCAACCCAGGCAAAACCCTCTCCCCAATCGTACGAATGCTTCACAAACTTCTTCGTTCGTCCTTCGACGTCGACCCACGCCTTGAGCTCGTACTCAATTTTCCCATCCGCTGTGTCCGCCACATACAGAGACGGCTCATAGGCGTACACCGTCGGCTGATCCGGTTCGTCCTCCGCTGGGCGCCACGCCTGGTCGAGGGGAACGTCGACGGCAAGGTTGGCTCTGTACACCATTGCGACATTGTTACCAAATCTCAACCGCGTCAGATAGTCGGAGGCTGGAAACTTGGTGCGCGCCTCCCAGGTTTCAGGAGCCTTGGCGGTGAAACGAAGCCGGCATTGAAACCTGGCTCCTATCTCGTAGTTCAGAAATCCGCTGCCGTCGAATCCCCACTCGCCGCCAAGGTCATGCCAGCCTTGATCGAGGCCGGCCGTGAGGCAAATAACCTGGCGGCTCCCGTCGGTGTACCGGCAACCCAAAACCTGCGACATCGTTCAACCCTCGTTGTGGTGAAGAAAGTCAAAGATTGGGACAATCGAAATCGCAGCCAGCAAGCGATTATTTCGCCGTCAGCGCAGCCACCGGCACAAGCATATCTTCCTTGCGCATGACCAGGTTGGTCGCGTTCAAGGTGGCCAGCTCAAAACCGTGGCCATGCGTAATGGCGTCGGTCGGGCAGGCTTCCACGCAGTAGCCGCAGAAGATGCAGCGGTTGTAGTCGATGTTGTAGGTCTTGGCGTAGCGCTCGCTGGAAGAGATGCGAACTTCCTTGGTGTTATCCGCCGCCTCGATGAAGATGCAATTCGAAGGGCAGGCAGCCGCGCACAGGAAGCAGGCCACGCACTTCTCCAGGCCGTTTTCATCGCGCTGGAGCTCGTGCGCGCCGCGAAAGCGCTGCTCGAACTTCGCTCCCCGCAACGGGCCAGGGCCGTCGGGATAGTTCTCTACCTGTGTCGGCTCCAGCATCTCCTTGAAGGTGATGCTCATGCCCTTGGCAATGCCCGCGATGTTGCCCACAATCGACATAGGCCCAGTATACGACGGCTCTGGGCGAAGATTCGTGCAGCGTTGGCCGGATTTGCAGCCATTTTTCAGATTGGATTCGGCGCCGAGCGCGATTCTTTCCGGTCTGCTCACACGGACAAGTAATCCATACACTGGGCAAGCGTGCCGGTTCGAAGCTACTTCTTCGCCGGCGGCGGAGACGACTGGCCATGATTGTTGGCCGGCGGAGTGATCGTCGGTCTTCGCATCGGCCTGCCTTTCGCGTCCTTTGGAACCAGTTCCCGGCATATTGTCGAATCCTGTCCGCGAGCCAATTCCGCTAACGCCGGATCGACTCCCCCGGGATTGGCCTTGCAGAGCCTCTGCTCCATCTCCCCGGCATGAGGCTCGCTCAGCCTCTGCGTCTGCTCAAGGCCCGAGGATGGGTCCACGCTGTACTCATAGACGTAATCCTCCGCCGGCTTGGCCTTGCCATAGTCGTAATGGCTCCAGGTGGCCAGAACATTCCGTCCCGGAGGCTCGGTGAGCAGACCGTAGATCTGTGTCCGCACCACGCCAGCCACGGTTCCGGCGCTCCACAAGGCTGCCGCCTGATCGCCGCGCATCCACCGCGCGCGCCAGGCGTGGTCGGTGTAGTTGTAATAAAGCGTTGTAAAAAAGGTCGAAGGCGCGTCGCATCCGTAGCAGTCGTCATAGACCAGTCCCAGCTCGGGCACAATCTGGCTGGCTCCACCAAAGGTCGTCCAATCCAGGATTCGAGGATTGGCCCCATGGAACAGCGGCTGCACCTCGCGTTTGGATAGATTCACGCTCCATACCGTATACGTGTCCGACGGTGGGGTGGACTGGGGCGTTGCCCGCAGCGAGGTCAGCACCAGCGCGGAATCCCACTGCACGCCGATCTCGCGGATCGCCGTCCACTTCTCGGCCTTGAGGGACTGCGTCACCCAAGCCACTGTGGGAGCGTCCTTGGCATCGTGAAAATCGATCCAGTGAAAGGCCTCCGACGCAGGCTGAGCCAACGCGGAAACCGCGGCCAACGCCAATGCGGCAAAGATGCCCGCTACCCGGCATACCGCTCGATTTCCGGCGTGGAAGGGAAGACTTGCGGATTGAAACGCTCGACGGGGAAGTTGGAGCAACCGAGACAATCGCATGTCTCCAGTATGCTCCGCTCACACGCGAAATCTCCACGCCGGAGTTGACCAGCCTGAGACCTCTGTTGAGGCTGTTCAGGGCTAGCATCACTTTTTTGGGGCAAGATTCCCGGGATGCCCGTTGACAAGTCGCTTCATTATTAAGGAGGGCCAGCACACAAGCCATCTACAGGAGCGGCGAAGCGTTGTGCCGCGAGTGCTGCTAACCTTTGAAGTTGCCCTGGCATTGATCCTGGTGGTTGGCGCGGGGCTGCTTGCAACCAGCCTCACACGGCTCTATAACTCGGGCGTCGGCTTCGATCCCAAAGGCTTGGTCAACATCGCATTCAGCATGGACAAGCAGCAGTTGGAAGGCGACGCGCTGATGCAGCTCTATCAGCAAATTGGCGACGACCTGAGCCATCAACGGGGTGTGCGGAATGTAAGCTTCGAGTTCATTGTGCCGTTGAGCCATCGTGGCTGGAACGCAAGCTACTCCACGCCGGCCGGAGGCAGACATCTTATCTATATGAACAGCGTAGGGCCCAATTATTTCGAGACCATGCGCATCCCTCTCCATACCGGACGCGGATTCACATGGAGCGATACCAATACTTCGGGACGCAAGATCATCCTGAACGAATCCGCGGCGAAGCTATTCTTTCCAGGGCAGAATCCATTGGGACAGCAACTGGTCAATCCAAGAAAGATGTCCTACGTGATAGCAGGGGTAGTGAGCGACGCCAAGTACCGCGACGTTCGCACGCCTGCGCCTCCCGCCGGCTACATACCGATCCAGCAAGATGAACAGCCCAAGCCCTCTCTAAGTGCCGTTATACGCATCGATGGGCCACAGGCCCCGCTGGTCGCAGCGGCCCGTTCGATTGCTGCGCAACTGGCTCCTACGATCCCCGCTCCTGCAATGACAACCGTGGACGAGGTGATGAACAGCTCCCTGAGCGCTGAGCGCACGATGGCTCTTCTTACCGTCTTCTTTGCCGGCTGCGCGCTGCTTGTAACGGCCATTGGACTCTACGGCACCCTGGCCTACTCAACCGCTCGCCGCACCAGCGAAATCGGCATTCGCATGGCTCTCGGAGCGCAGCGCGCCGGAGTCGTCGCGCTGGTCTACCGCGAAAATGCCATGGTCGCCTTTGCAGGCTGCATGGTAGGACTCATCGCTGCCATCCTCGCCTCCCGTGCGTTGGCCAGTTTCCTCTACGAAACCTCGCCACATGATCCGTGGATTCTTGCCTGCTCGGTTGCTGCGCTTGCTGCTATCGCCAGTGCAGCATCGCTGCTGCCGGCTATTCGCGCCGCGCGCATCGAACCGATCGCCGCGATTCGTTGTGAATAACATCCCAACTGCCCTGAAGACCGGCAGAGCGGAGATTACTCATAGGTAATAAGGAGGCGGTGAGAAGTTGACAAAATCGTAAACCATGTTACTCTTAAATTGCGCTCAGTTGTTTGGTTGTGAGCCATTCTCGCTCTCCGGCATGGATTTTGTCCTGGAGAACTTGGTCCCGGTCCCTGGAATATGGCGATCCGCAGGGCCAAAAAGCAAGACTGCCCCGCAAGTTTTATTTCTCCAAGCCCCTACAGCGTAACCGCTCTGTTGTTAGCAAGTTGAGCGGACACTAGATCGAAGAAGCAGTGCGCTTCCGCGATCAGAGGCAGCGTGCGGCAGGGCCGGATTGAGTCTGTTGACTTCCACTCAATCGCTAGGGTTTCATTCCTCCCTTTCGGTACTCCACTACGCATTCAGTTCAGGTCTCTTGCTGGCGCTTGAAGCCGCCCGAGAGCACAGATCAAGGCCCACAGCATGGCTGTGCCTGGCCGCATACAAGGACTAAGTGACTCAGTTTTCTGACTTTCTCATCTCCGACACGCTCAAGAAGCGCATCGCATCCCTCAATTTCGTAACCCCCACCCCGGTGCAGGCCGGCGCAATTCCGCCCGCGCTTGAGGGCAAGGACGTGCTTGCCACCGCCCAAACCGGCACCGGCAAGACGCTCAGCTTCATCGTTCCGATCCTGGAAAAGCTGGCCAAGACCGAATCCCGCAGCGCAACCGCGCTGATCCTGCTGCCCACCCGCGAGCTGGCCATGCAGGTCGAGACGCACTTCCGCAATCTCAACACCAATCCGGCCAACACCGTTGCTCTCGTCTGCGGCGGCATGGCGGAAGGCCCGCAGCTTCAGCTCATTCGCCGTGGAGCGCGGCTGATCGTCGCCACTCCCGGCCGCCTCGAAGACTATCTCAACCGCAAGCTGGTCAAGCTCGACCAGGTGCAGATTCTCGTCCTCGACGAAGTCGACCGCATGTTGGATATGGGCTTCAAGCCTGCCATTCAGCGCATCGCCGGCTGCCTGCCCAAAAATCGTCAGACTCTCTGCTATTCGGCTACTCTCGATGCCAACATTCGTGAAGTAGTCAGGGATTACCTGACCACTCCTGTCCGCATCGAAATTGGTTCTGTGCTGAAACCTTCCGAGAATGTCGAGTTACAGACATTTGAAGTCGAGCAGGATAAGAAGCAGGAGCTTCTCGAGCACTTACTTGAATCCGACGGTCAAGGCAGCTTCCTGGTCTTCGTTCGCACCAAGCACGGTGCAGATCGCGTAGCCAGCCGGTTGGTTCGCTCCGGCCACTCAGCCACGCAGATCCACGGCGACCGCTCGCAGGCGCAGCGCAATCAGGCGCTCAAGAGCTTCTCCGAGGGCCGTCATCGCATCCTCGTTGCTACCGATGTTGCCGCGCGCGGAATCGACGTCAAGCACGTTGCGCATGTCGTCAACTACGATATCCCCAAGGTCGCCGAAGATTTTGTGCATCGCATCGGCCGGACCGGCAGGGCCTCCAGCAAAGGTATAGCTTCTACCTTCGCCTCCGCGGCGGAGCGCAGCGATTTGCGTAAAATCGAGCGTTCTTTATCAATTTCTATGAAACGATTTCGAGTCACTGCGCCACAAAGCGCGTAGACTATCTGTACCCGCGAGGTCTACGGGGTTTCACAAACTGAAAAAGGGGAACAAGATGGCTGGAGATCTGCAACTTACCTGTAGCGACTGCGGACGGGAATTTACATTCACTGCTGCTGACCAGACGTTCTTTCAAGAACGGGGATATTCGACGCCGAAGCGCTGCAAGCCGTGCAGACAGGCCAAGAAAGCCGACCAAGCCGGAGGCGGTGGTGGTTTTGGCGGCGGTAGTAGTTACGGCGGAGGCGGAGGCGGTTATAGCTCCCGCGCCACCACGGGAACGGCGGTAGTTTGTTCCGGCTGCGGCCAGCAAACCACGGTTCCTTTTGAACCTCGTGGAGATCGTCCGGTATTCTGCCGCGACTGCTTCCAGGCGCAAAAGGGCGGTGCGGGCGGCGGCGGTGGGGGACGCGGACGCGGCGGCAATGACCGCGGCGGACGCGGCGGCGGTGGCGGCGGACGCTACTAGAGCAAAACCACGATAACCGTGCCCCGAAAAGCTTTGTTCAGGGTATTGATTTCTTAAGGAAATCAATACCCTGCGGATTCGGCCTTGGGCACATCTATCGCGATTTTGCTATAACTCGCTTTACTAACACTCAACCAAACTCAGGAAGGCCGGTCTGCTTGATGCAGACCGGCCTTTTACTTTCGCCAAGTTTGTTGGATCGACGCCGTTCTCCTCGCGCGGCCCGGAAGCCAGTTTCAGCCGGCCACGTCGGGCGCGCCGGGATCGGCCAGCGAGGCAGAATTCAAATCTACCTTCAAACTGGCGGCCGACACGGGAATGCTGCAATTCTGAACATGTTGCCAGATCGTCGCGCCGGCAAAGACGGCTCCCGGATCCAGTTCGGGATAAGGATTGGCCATAGGCGGAGGGGTTGCCGATATTCGGAAGGTCCAGATGCGGCATCCTGTCTGCAGCGCGGCCACGGCGTCGGCCAGCAGATGGCTGCAATACACTCCCGGCTTGTAGCCGCCCGAAAGCACCGCGGCGCTCCAGGCGATTACATAATCTTGCTGGGCCGGCGTCAGCGGTGGACCGTTTTCCAGATCGAGATAGACATAGGAGCCGGCAGGAAAGCCCTCGGAAGCCATGTAACCCGCGGCTTGCGCGCCATCGGTCTGGCCGGTGGCTGTGGTCGGGTTCATAGATCCGGGAGGAATGACTTGCTGGCCAACGTAGACAGGCGCGATGCCCCATCCCGCAGCGGCCAACGCCGCCTGCTTTCCCATCCAGCTTGGATTGTTATGGCTTGACGAAGGCGCGAGATAATATCCGCACCAGACCAGGTTGGTGTTGGCCTTGAACCAATCCATGGTTTCGTCTCCGGGATATCCGTACGAATCAAATCCAGCGAATGCAGGCATGACGTTTCCCCTCTTGAGCTAGAGATACAAGCGAGCTGTCCGTGCGTAACGAGATTGATCGGCCGGAAAGCTCACGCTGAATTCTATACGCAGCCTGCAGAGCGGCAACCCAATTTAAGGATTGCCGCCCGAATATTTTGACAAAGCGTATCGGAGCATCTGAAACTCGCGGATTCGTTCCTGCTCTTCACTTACCTTTGTAATTCTTGAAAAGCTCGGGAAACTGCTGTTTCAGGGCATCTACCTTGGGCTTGTCGCAGACCTGAATATATGGATTCTCGGGATGATAAAGCGCATAGTCCTGATGGTAGGATTCCGCATCGTAGAAGGCCTTGAGCGGAACAACCTGGGTCACAATAGGTTTGGGAAAGACCTTGGCCGCGTCCAATTGGGCGATGTAAGCCTCGCCGATCTTGTGCTGCTCTTCGTTCGCGTAAAAGATTACCGAGCGGTACGATGTGCCCACATCCGGCCCTTGGCGATTGAGCTGCGTCGGATCATGCACCACGGAAAAGAAAATGCGCAGCAACTGCCCGTACGTGATTTTCGAAGGATCGTAAACCACCTTCACCGACTCCGCATGTCCAGTGTTTTCCTGGCCAACCTGCTCGTAAGTGGCAGTCGAAGCCGAGCCGCCCGAATAGCCTGCCGTCGTGTCCAGCACGCCCTTGACCCGCTCGAAGACCGATTGCGTGCCCCAGAAGCATCCACCGGCAAAAACGGCAGTCTGTTTCCCCGGCGATTGCGCGAGGGCCGCGTCGCTCGCCGGAGCCGGAACAGGGCCTCGGGTCGCCGCATTGCATCCAATACACAAAGCCGAGGCCATCAAGACAAACCCAAACGCACCGCGAATCGCTACAGAACCGGTCATGGAAATCTCCTGACCCATTGGATGATTCTCACGCACCAAGGTTACGAACTCTCGCTATACTGCCCGGCTCCAGCGCCACGCCATGCCCGAGCCGTCTTGGCCTCGGTCTTCACACGTCGGCAACGCTGACCGGCATCACCAATTCGCACCCCGACTGTCTGATACCATAGGGACGATTGCTGCCGCCGCCTCGGATGCGCTTCGAGCGATGCCGCAGACCAGAAGGAGAACTCATTATGCCTCTAGTTTCGATGCGCCAGCTACTCGACGAGGCCGCCAAGGGCGGATACGGCGTCGGCGCCTTCAACGTCAACAATATGGAGCAGATTCAGGCCATTATGGAGGCGGCGCGGGCGACGAAGTCTCCGGTCATCGTGCAGGCCAGCCGCGGCGCACGGCAGTACTCGCAGGACAATTTTCTCTATCACCTGATGCTCGCGGCCGCCGAAATCTATCCTGAGATCCCCGTCGCCATGCACCAGGATCACGGCAACAGCTTTGAGACCTGCAAGAGCGCCATCGAGCTGGGCTTTACCAGCGTCATGATGGATGGATCGCTGAAGGCCGACGGCAAGACCCCGACCGACTTTGAAGAGAACGTCGAAGTCACCCGCAAGGTAGTCGAGTACGCGCATGAGCGTGGAGTCACCGTCGAGGGCGAGATCGGCGTGCTGGGCGGCATCGAAGACGGCCACGGAGCCGGCGGCACTGGCCTTGAGCATGTTACCGATCCCGACCAGGCGGTTGAGTTTGCCGAGCGCACCGGCGTCGACGCCTTGGCCATCGCCATCGGCACCAGCCACGGCGCCTACAAATTCAGCAAGAAGCCAGACGGCTCCGTCCTCAAGATGGATATCCTGATCGAGATTCACAAACGCCTGCCCCGGACCCACCTGGTCATGCACGGCAGCTCCTCCGTTCCCAAGGACTTGCAGGACATCGTGAACAAGTACGGCGGCCATCTCAAGGAAACCTGGGGCGTGCCGGTCGAAGAGATTCAGTTGGGCATCCAGCACGGCGTGCGCAAGATCAACGTGGATACCGACAACCGCCTTGCCATCACCGGCGCCATCCGCAAGGTGCTCTTCGAGAACCCCGAGAAGTTCGATCCGCGCGACTACAACAAGCCAGCCCGCGAAGCCATGCAGAAGGTGGTCACCGAGCGCATGACCCAGTTTGGCCAGGCCGGCCACGCCGGAGACTACTCACCCAAGACGATCGAAGAGATGCGCGAAGGCTACGCCGACGGAACGTTGGAGACACGGCCGTCGCTGGCTGCCCACTAACCGGAACCCTATTCAGGGAAACATTACGGCCGCCTCGGGAACTCCGGAGCGGCCGTTTCCTTTGGCCCGCAATTCCCTTTTGGTGAGCCGCCTGGCCCAGGTTCAGCGCGCCGGTTCATCTTTTCCTTCAAGAATGTCCGCGTTTTTGATAGCCTTGGGCTAACATGATCCCCCGTTGTTTCGCATTGCTCCTCGCTCTTGTGCCGTGTTGCACCTTGCCGGCCATAGCCCAGTCGTTTGTGCCCAAGACCATCCAGTTCAATGGAGACAGCGATTACTCGAGCGCCGAGCTCGCCTCCGCCGCGGGACTGACCGCGGGCGAATCGCTCACCGACGCAAAGCTGCACGAGAGCACCACACTGCTCCTGGACACCGGTCTCTTCGAGGACGTCCGGTATGCCTACAACGACCAGCTTCTGGCAT
>Ga0302326_10003294_pt1 | contig 38192 bp, 28 predicted proteins | sample Palsa_T0_3_FD_202264 | JGI IMG/M metagenome (GOLD analysis project Ga0302326, IMG submission 202264) | Peat permafrost microbial communities from Stordalen Mire near Abisko, Sweden - Palsa_T0_3 | ecosystem: Environmental > Terrestrial > Soil > Palsa > Peat permafrost | place: Sweden: Abisko... | reverse complement strand
CAGCCGGATAAGCCGGCTATAAACAACAGCACAAAGGCAGTAAAAAGAAGCCTTACTGCAAGCCCTTCGGGCCGCGGGTTCTTGTTCATAACAGTTTTTTTAGGTTGATAAAGAATAATTCCTGACCGCCAATTTACTACTTACTTATATAAGAAGTATCAGGTATATATCCGGGAATAAAACAGTACAAATACGTAAGGATTCGGGTAGGTTCTCGCTAGGCGGCCCACCCGGATTGGCGGAACTTTGAAACCTGCCCCAACCCCTAAGCCCTATTCATCCCGCGGACAGGACCAGGGATGAGCAGGTTCAGGCCCGGTGACGGGCCTTCTTGCTATTCCTCTCCGCGCATCTTTTTTCGTCCTTCCTTTGCCCGGCCCTGCCGCTTCTTTTCCTCGATCCTCCTCTCCTTCGCAGCGGCTGTCGGCCTGGTCGCGATCCGCGGCTTCTTCCTTTTCAGACTCGCCTCCAGCAATGCATGCATTTTCCGGATGACCTCCGCTTTATTGCCCAGCTGCGTCCGGTGAACCTGTGAACGCACCTGCAAAACCCCATCGGAATTTATCCTTGACGCCAATTTATGCTCTAACACCAGCTTTTGCTCCGGGGTCAGCAGCGCCGAATCCCGAATGGAGAAATAACCCTCCACCATCGTCTCAACCTTGTTCACATTCTGGCCTCCCTTCCCGCCGCTGCGTGCCGTCCGAAAAATAATTTCTTTTGTAATCTCAATCTTCATGTTATTTTAGCAAAGACTTAAAGATAAAGTAAAAAAGGGCAGCAGCCGGACTAAGCTGGTCCGGGAATTGCTCTGCTAGCGATGTGAAGCAGTGAGTTCATTTTGTCAAGATCAGCATGAAAAATATAAGTAAGGACCTGTTTAGAAGGGGGCTCCCGCACCTCATCGCCATCACCTTGTTTCTTGTGGTGGCCGTGCTGTATTGCAGACCCATCTATGATAACAAGGTACTTGAACAGGAAGACGTGATGCAATGGCAGGGAATGGCTCACAACTCCTTTCAATACAAGGAGACCCACGGTCATTTCCCTCTGTGGAGCAACGGCATGTTCAGCGGTATGCCGGCCTTCCAGATAGCCATGGACTCCCAGTCCATATCCATCCCCAATCTCTTTTACGGGCTCCTTACCCTCTGGCTGAAAAAACCGGCTTCCTTCTTTTTCCTGGCCTGCCTATGCTTCTACTTTCTGACCGCCGCCCTTCGCACAAACCCCTATATCGGGATCATCGGCAGCCTCGCCTATGCCTACGCCACCTATAATGCCATCATCGTCGCCGTCGGCCACGACACGAAAATGCAGTCCATCGCGCTTATGCCCGGTATCATCGCTGCCCTGATATTGATCTGCGAAAAGAAATACTGGCTGGGAATACTCCTGACTACCGGCTTCACCGCCATGATGGCTTCCTTCAACCATATGCAGATCGTCTACTACACGATGATCATCGCCGGCGGCCTGCTGCTCGGCTACGGCATCCCCTGGATCCGCCAAAAACAAGGCCGCCGCCTCTTCCGCACCATCGCCCTGGCGTTCGGAGCCGCAACTATCGGCATCTTCAGCAACGCCGTAGCGCTGCTGACGACCTTCGATTCCTCAAAAGAGACCATCCGCGGCGGCAGCGAACTCGCGGACGCCCAAAGCAGCTATACCCAAAACGGCCTTAGCGCGCAAGCCGCCTTCGATTTCAGCATGTACCCGCTCGAGCCATTCGTGATGCTCGTTCCTGATATCTATGGCGGAAGCACAGAGCTCCAATTGCCCGCCAAAAGATCTAAAGCCGTCCAGGCTGAGCAAAAAATGCCCCCTGCAACCGCTTCCCTCATCGGCGAGAGCGGTCCCCGCTACTATTGGGGCGGCGTCGGCGAATTCTTCTCCGGCCCCCCCTACGTGGGCGCCATCATCATCCTGCTCACCGTCATGGGCTTCTTTATACTCGACAACCGCCATAAATGGTGGATACTCGCCGTCTCCATCCTGACTATTGCCATGAGCTGGGGCGGTTACTTCCAGTCTTTCAACGGCCTGTTGCTCAAGTACCTCCCGATGTACAACAAATTCCGGGGGCCAAGCATGATCCTTGTCGTCCCCACCTTCTTGTTTTGCATGATGGCCGTGCTCACCCTGCAAAAGATACTCGATACCGAAGACAAGGCGGCGCTCTGGCGCCGCTATAGCTGGGGACTCCTGGCCATGACAGGCATCTTCCTCATCCTGGCAGGACTCTATTTTCACTTTAGCTATTCCAGCGACTACGAAAAAGACCTGCTTCAGAAAGCCGCTGCCAAAGGCGAGACGGCCTCCAGGTCCATGACGGCCTTCGTCAGCGGACTGCGCGCCGACAGGCAACAACTGTTCGGCGTCAGTATCCTGCGCTCACTCATCCTGGTCACTGTCGCAGCACTGGCCATCGCCCTCTACCTGCGAAAGATCCTCCGCCCCGCAATAATGCTCAGCGTCGTCGGTGTCCTAACCTTCGCCGACGTACTATCCATGGACCTCAATTACCTCAGCAACGATAACTACAAAGGATCGGAAGAATACCAACAGAATTTTACGGCCACCGACGCAGACCGGGAGATCATGGCGGATAAGGGCTATTTCAGGGTCTTCGATTTGCGTGACAGCATGTCCAACGCACTCACCTACGGTGCTATGACGGCCTATTTCCACCATTCGATCGGCGGCTACCATGCAGCCAGACTCGCCATCTACGAAGACCTCATCAACCGCCAGCTCTTCAACTTTCCCAACTGCGAGCCGGTGATCAATATGCTCAATACAAAGTATATCATCCGGCCTGCAGTGGACGGCGGCGACACCGTCATCCGCAACAAAGGTTCCCTCGGCCCGGTTTGGTTCGTAAAACACATACAATTCGAGTCTTCCGCCCAGGAAGTCATGAACGCACTGACCCGTTTTGACCCGAAGGATACTGCCATCGCCTTCTCACAGGATAGCGCCAAATGCGACTACGACGCCACCAGCGATACCGCAGGCACCATCACCCTCGTCAAGAATGACAACGACGAGATCACGTATCTCTCCCAGGCACCTCACCGCCGCTTCGCCGTCTTTAGCGAAATCTACTACAAACGCGGCTGGCGGGCATGGATAGACGACAGAGAGGTTCCGATCGTTCGCACCAACTACGTCCTCCGCGGGCTCTCCATAAACAGTGGGCGGCATGTCATCCGCTTCTTGTTCCGCCCGCTCTCGTATTACCTCGGCCGGCAGATCCAATGGATGGCTTCCATCATCTTTCTTCTGATGGCTGCGGGAACACTCATCGTCGCCCTCCGCGAGACCTCCATTCAATTTCGTACCGTATCTTCACGCCAAAAATGCGAGCCGTTATCCAACGCGTAAACCGCGCCTCGGTCACCATCAACGGGGAAATAAAGTCCGCCATCGACAACGGATTACTGGTACTGGTCGGTATCGAAGACGCCGACACCGGCGATGACCTCGAATGGCTGAGCACCAAAATAGTCAACCTGCGTATCTTCAACGATAATGAAGGGGTCATGAACGTCTCCATCCGGGATAACGGCGGTGACATCCTGCTCGTGAGTCAATTCACCTTATTCGCCGCCACAAAAAAAGGTAACCGGCCTTCTTATATCCGCGCCAGTAAGCCACCCACCGCCATCCCTCTCTACGAACAGTTGATCACCCGCCTGGGTGCCGACCTGGGCAAACCGGTAGGGACAGGGGAGTTTGGCGCAGATATGAAAGTGGAACTGGTGAATGACGGACCCGTAACGATCCTTATAGACACAAAGGCTCGGGAGTGAGATAAATTTGATTTATCTCACCTCAAACTTGTACCCCATCCCATAAAGCGACCGGATATAATCGCTACAGCCGGCCTGGGCCAGCTTCCGCTTGAGATTCTTCATATGCGAATAGATGAAATCCAGGTTGTCATAACTCATCGCCTGCTCGCCGGACAAATGCTCGGCGATCGCATTTTTGCTGATGACCCGGTTTTTGTTCGAAGCCAGATACAAAAGCAGATCGTATTCCTTGCGCGTGAGATCCACCGATTCCTCGCCCACCATTACGGTTTTGCCCACCAAATCGATTGTCAACTCATTTAAGATCAGTGTTTTATTTCCATCGAACCGCCTCCGCCGGATGACCGCGGCGATCCGGGCATTTAATTCCGGCAAATGAAAGGGCTTGCTGAGATAGTCGTCGGCCCCCAGGTTCAGCCCATCGATCTTGTCGTCAATGCTGTTTTTGGCAGACAAAATGATTACCCCATCGGTTTTATTGTTGGCTTTCAGCTCTTTAAGTACGGTCAACCCATTCCCGTCCGACAGGGAGATGTCCAGCAGGATGCAGTCATAGTCATAAAGGTCGATCTTGTCCAAAGCGGTCCTGCAGTCGGGGGCTAACTCACAGAGATAGTTCTCCCCTTTCAGATAGGTGGCCATGCTTTGCGCAAGATCGATCTCATCCTCGACGATCAGGATTTTCATGTCCTGTGAAATAAAGGCAATATACTGTAGAGATTCTGGACGAAAAAAGGCTGTAGCCCAGATACCCAAAACAAAACCCTTATTTTTAACTATATCAATCCAATCGGACATGAGCGAAATTCAACCGGATATGACGATCCGGGAAGCCCAGCAGCTGGTCGACAACTGGATCCGCACTACCGGGATCCGCTATTTCAGTGAGCTCACTAACATGGCTATCCTCACAGAAGAAGTGGGAGAGGTGGCCCGCCTGATGAGCCGCCTCTACGGAGACCAATCCTTTAAACCATCGGACACAGGCAAAGAACTGGCCGATGAACTCGCCGACACGCTCTGGGTCCTCCTCTGCATCGCCAACCAGACCGGTATCGACCTCACCACGGCACTGGAAAAGAACTTCTCCAAAAAAGATCTCCGCGACGCCACCCGTCATATCACCAATGAAAAGCTGCGGTAGAATGTTTTATCTTTGCCCCCCGACTGCCCGAAGCAGTCGGGCATAAACTATGGCAAACGATACCAATCGATTTCAGGCGATCATTTCACATTGTAAAGAATACGGCTTTATCTTCCCCTCCAGCGAGATCTATGACGGCCTCAGCGCCGTCTACGATTACGGTCAGTACGGCAGTGAACTCAAGAAAAACATAAAAGACCACTGGTGGAAGTCCATGACGCAACTCAACGAAAATATCGTGGGCATCGATTCGGCGATTTTCATGCATCCAACGATCTGGAAAGCCAGTGGCCACGTGGACGGATTCAGTGATCCCATGATCGATAACAAGGATAGTAAGAAACGGTATCGGGTAGACCATCTCATCGAAGCCCGGATCGACGAACTGGAGAAGTCCAATAAAATGGGAGATGCCGCCGCCCTGCAGGAAAAAATGGATCAACTCCTGGCTGCAGGCGACCTCGCCGGATTGAAACAGCTTATCATTGATGAAGACATCCGTTGCGGCGTCAGTGGCACGTCCAATTGGACCGATGTCCGGGAATTCAACCTCATGTTCTCCACGCAGTTGGGCAGTGTGACCGAAGAGGCAAACGAGATCTACCTGCGCCCCGAAACAGCCCAGGGCATCTTTGTCAACTTTCTCAACGTCCAGAAGACGGGCCGCATGAAGATACCCTTCGGCATCGCCCAGATCGGCAAAGCTTTCCGCAATGAGATCGTGGCGCGCCAGTTCATCTTCCGTATGCGGGAGTTCGAACAAATGGAAATGCAATTTTTTATTCGTCCCGGCACTGAAGACGAATGGTACGAACACTGGAAGGCAGCCAGAATGAAATGGCATCTGGGATTGGGCATTCCAAAGGAAAAATACCGCTTCCACGACCACGTCAAGCTGGCTTTCTACGCAAAGGCTGCCTGTGATATCGAATATGAATTCCCGTTTGGTTTCAAAGAAGTGGAAGGGATTCATTCCCGTACGAACCACGATCTTAGCCGCCACCAGGAGTTCAGCAAGAAGAAAATGCAATATTTCGACCCGGAGATCAACCAGAACTATGTCCCCTATGTGATCGAGACCTCTATCGGGCTGGACCGGACCGTCCTTATGGTCCTCAGCGAGGCCTACGCTGAAGAAGACCTGAGCACCGCTGAAAAAGCAGACAGCCGTGTTGTACTGCGACTTCCCGCCCTGCTCGCTCCGATAAAGCTCGCTGTCCTGCCGCTCACAAAAAAGGACGGCCTGCCAGAGATCGCCAGGGAGATCATGGATACTTGCAAACCCCAATTCCGTTGCTTTTACGAGGAAAAAGACGCCATTGGTAAACGCTACCGCCGAATGGACGCCATCGGCACACCCTTCTGCATAACCGTCGACCACCAGTCGAAAGAAGACGGGACGGTGACTATCCGGTTTCGGGACAGCATGCAACAGGAGCGTATCCCGATTGCCGACGTCGCGGCTACCGTCAACAGGCACCTGTCCTAAAAAATAAATATTTGCCTCGTTTTTGTTGAATATTTGTATTATTTTAATGCTATATTTGATGCCGTAAAGGCTGATGCCTTTGCTCCATCCCATGTAAGTCGCTGCAATTCCTTAGAGCACCTGTCTTCTTGTTAAGAACCTAAAATTTCTAAAGAAAGATGTTCACACTCGATTTGATCATTAACCCTATCGTGCTGTTGTTGGCAGGTGTAACTGGGATTATTATCGGCTACTTAGTGGCGAAGGGGAAGCTCGCCAAAGCAAGAAACGCCATCACGAAACTTGAGGCCGACTTGCTCGCCTGCAATGCAGAGACACTGGAAGCACAAAGGGCCTACGTTGAGCTCGAAGCCCATCTCCAGGGGCAGTTCAGCCCTGTTATACCGATGAAGATCAGTGGTAAGGAAGTGTCTAACGACAAATTCGGCAAAGAAAAGGCGACTAATAAATAATTGTCCTTCGGACAAGCCGGTTTCACCGGCTTTTGAATAATTGTCCTTCGGACAAGCCGGTTTCACCGGCTTTTGAATAATTGTCCTTCGGACGAGCCGGTTTCACCGGCTTTTGAATAATTGTCCTTCGGACGAGCCGGTTTCACCGGCTCACCAACCCTCATTTTACCCATACAATTCCTGATGGATCGATTTCCGGTCGTAGCCAAGCGCCTGGATCCTTTCCTTGGCTTCGTCTATCATATTCTTCCATCCACAGAGAAAGAAAAGAGCAGGTCTCAGGGATTCGCTTTTCGGGCATAGCTCCTCGTAGATCGCATGCACATACCCCGTACGCACCAACGGTGCTGCCTTCTCCCTGGAGAACGTAGGTATATAATGAAAACTTGGAATTTGTCCGGCTAACTCCTCCAACTCCCGCCGGTACAGACAATCGGCAAATTGCCGGCACCCCGAAATCAGGTAGATCTCCCGGTGTGCAATATTGTTATTCAGAATATGATGACTCATGCTCCGGAACGGCGCAACACCCGTTCCCGTACAAATAAAGAAAAGATCCTTTTCGATAGGGTTCGGCAAAGTAAAGATACCCTGCGGCCCCCGTACCGTTAACTCACTGCCCACCTTCACCTCATTGAAAAGATAGGTAGTACCCGCACCCCCCTCCAAAAAAACGATCACCAATTCCAGCACATTGCTGCCATCCGGCCAGGATGCAATGCTATAACTGCGAATCCGCTTATTCAGTTTCTCATGGATCGGCAGGTCCAGCGTCACGAACTGGCCCGGTTGAAAGTCAAACGACTCCATTCCTGGCAATTCGATCCAAAATCGCCGGGTCTGCGCAGCTTCCTGCTCGATCCTGATTACCTTCCCCGTTTGCCAGGGTTGTAGCATATGGCTAAATCATTGGTTATTCTAAATATATAATGCGCGCGGAGGGTAATCAATCAGTGCGCCACTAACACCGGATATTGATACGTCGCACCGCCAAAGTAAATCTTCATAAAGTAGATCCCCGAGGCCAGCGTGGTGTTTAACTGCTGGCTAAACGCACCCGTGAAAGTACCGTAATCCTGCTCCCAGACCTTTTGGCCAAGTACGTCATAGAACGCAATATCCAGATCCGCTGAAGTGCTCATATAGAAGGATACATTGAAATACCCCGGGCTGGGCACCGGCCCGACCTTAAGGCCGATCCGCTCATTCGCGGTACCCGAATCGGGCAGATAGGTCAAGGTATCGGAATACAACATACAACCCGTAGTCGTATCGTCGACCACCGTATAATAAAGCCCCGGCAGCGTGGGCGTGATCACCTGCGATGTGGAATCACTGAGCAGACTGTCATTCAGATACCACTGATTGCCGGTCGATACACTGCTCACCAGTGTCTGCCCCTGCCGTGTTATCACCGGAGCCGCCTCGCTCGTCGCGGTCACTGCCGTTCGTGACGACGATGGACACCCGTCCAGACGGAACCCGATATTGTAAAACGGATAATAGAACTTCTGCGAATAAGTGACGCTGTCCGCCTTGCCATAATCCCGGAAATCATTCCCGGTGATCGAGAATACCCCCGGAACCGTCAGCGGATACGGATTGGTCGCGATATTGGCATTCAGGAAGGCCGACGCATAGTTGTTGCAATTGAAGATGATAATATAGCTGCCCGGATTCGGTATCGGCATATTCATGAGGAAAGTAGCTCCTGTGTCCGAATTGTTTCCCGCAGCCACATTTACCTGCTGCGCCGTATCCGGATTGGCCACGGTCGCGTAGACATCGAGCGTGGCCGTATCGATCGGAATATACGAATACTCGCCCGTATTGTTGTCGAGGCTTCCCAGCGTCGCCAGTGTAAGCCCTATCGTACCGCTATGACCAATGTACATCTTCACACTTTCAATCGTCAGCGGCACATAGGTCGTGAACATGACGAAATTACCGCCAAACCTGAAATAGGCCCCGGCCAGGCTCTGATTCGTACTGGCAAAGACCATCTTATTCGGCGCCCCGCCCTTGACCTGCAGGTCGTTCATCCCGAGATAGTACGTTTTGTTGGCCGTGATCTCCGTAGTGCTGGTGGTATTGCCCGCGGCAATTGGCGTAGTGGCCGTCGGACTGTCATACCAGAAAGCAACATCATCCCCGGTGGCATTGGCATGCAGCACGACCGAGGTCGCATTGGTTCCACAGGCAGTAGCCGTACCCGTGCCGGGCGCCTCGGCCGCATTCACGGTAACGACGGTCGTGTTGGTATCATTCGCCGTATTCAAATCGCTTGCAAGCCCCGTCTGGCTAAGATAAGTATAGGTCTTCCCAGCCGCCGCAGGGAAACTGGTATTGTAGGTAAAGAGCACCGACCCACCTGCCGGAATACTGTCCAAACAGGTCGCCGTCAGCGTCGCCACGGTCGTCCCGCCGCTGCTGATCACCGTTGTCACGGGAACTCCCGCCGTCTGCGGTACCGTCCCGAAATTTTGGATCATCACCGATACGAGCTGGGAATCGCTGGCACAGGTCGTCTGGGTTGGATAAGCCAGCGAGGTCACGCCCACGTCGTTGGCCGGATTCGTAAACACAACCCGGTAATCCTGGGTCTCCCCGGACGGATACACCCCACAGGGAGGCGGCGTTATAGCCGAAGCATTGTCCTCCGCAATGATCCGCATCTTCGCATAGGTTCCAGGCTTCGCGGTCAGGGGTATGGTGATCGAAGTGTTGTCGAGCGTGGACACAGTGCCGCTGGCCAGCCCATTCTGCAACAGGACCAATTCATTGTTCTCGAACGTATCATTGTTGTTGACATCCAGATAGACCGCAATATTGGTCGTCGTAGATCCGGTACAGCTCTGGTAATTGATCTTGATTGGCACCGTCTGGCCCACTGCCAACGAAATCGCAGGCTGGCCGCTAAAATCCCGATAGTTCGGATTCGGACAAAACGTATTGTCCGTAGTGGTATAGCCACTGATGATCGTGGAGCTGATCGCCGTACCCGTACTGCCGGCCGTAGAAGCGGAGGTACAATAGGCCGCTCCCCCGATACCGCTCATGATCAGACTATAGGCCTGCGTGCCCCGTTGCAGCGTCCCCTTGTGCGTGATCGTGACCGTATAACTCCTCCCCGGTATCAGACTGTCATCCAATTCCACCTTCTCCACATTGTCCCGGACATTGTCCCCCTTGGTAGCAGCAGCGCCGGGATTGGAAGGATTGAGTATCCAGGGCATATACAGCTTTCCCGTCACATTGTCCTTTATCCGCAGATCCAGGTCGTTCACCAGTTTCCTGACCGTATCCATGTAATTATGCGAACTAAGCGGAACACTGGTCGGCGTGCCGGGAGGGTCCGTCCAGCAGATCGTCGCCGACACCGGCATCTTACCCGAAGCCACCACCGCAAACGACTCCGAATCCTTCGTGCCATTCGTCAAACTGCTTTGCTTGATCTGCTGGGTCGTATCCGTATTGTCGGCCGTGATCACCGCCGCCGCATTCTGCAGATCTATGAGCCCCCAGCCATAGGTATAATCAGGTCCGGGATTAGCGCCGGCCTCATCCGCCGTATGGATCAGTAGCCCCCTAAGCGTGGATGAATACATAAAGACACCGCTATGCAGCTTCTGGTAATATTCCTGCAGCAAAAACGCCGACCCTGTCGTCGCCGGCGTCGCCATCGACGTCCCGCTGTAGATGTCATAGGCATTGTCCGCCGTACTAATGGATGACAGCACATCCACCCCATCCGCGACCACATCCGGCTTGATACGCCCGTCCTGCGTCGGCCCTAAACTGGTGAAACTGGCCTGCACCACATCGGATGGCTGACTATAGCCGGCCGGGATCGGATTCACCGCCCCAAGCGTCAGGATATTCTTTGCACAACCATAGGTCGCGATCGTATTGAAACCCGCATTATTGCTGATCCCGCTCGGTCTTGCACCAGCATCGATGAAATTAGGATTGTCGATATTCGAAGTGCTCAACCGCCAGTAGTCCTGCCCTACGGCCGGACCCGTCTCCCCGGGGTTGTTTCCCCCCGCCTTACAGATCAGGTAATACGGCGCATTATAGGCAATGGAATCCCAGATCTGCGTATCCTCGTCATACTGCCCGAATTTTATATCCACCGTATCTCCCGGGTAGCCAAAAAACTCCCACCGGTCATTGTTCGATTCATCCAGGTACCAACCCGCAATATCCGCATAACTGTGGTTGGACACCAACATCCCGGAGGTGCCGCTGGCAGCAGCCATCATCTCCGCCTCATCATTGTTATAGTCCCAGGCATGAAGCTGCAGGGCGCCTGGCGACATACCCTTGGCCACGGGATTGACGCCCGTCGCGATCATAGTCCCGGATACATGGGTACTGTGGTCACTCAGGACATTGTCACCATCCGCAGCATCCTCCTGGACCACCCGCCCAACTAACTCCACATGCGTCGGCCGGACCACCCCCTCATCCCAGATCCCGATCCTGCCTTTCATGTTGGCACTGCTTCCGGTCAGATTTAACCCCGAACTACCCCCCGGCTGCAAAGTATTCGTCCGGATAGTGGCTGCGGATATAATATTGTCCACAATAGTTACGTATTGTGGGAAGCCCCGCTTATCGATGCCCCGCAGAACAGCCATCGTGCCGTGCTTGCCGCGCAGGGTCAGCGGCCAGTTATTTTGCTTTGCCTTTGCCAGCAGGATCGTCCGTAGTGCCTTGTTTTGCGCAGTTCTTTGTTGGCTGGCTTTTTGCAAAGCAGCCGTATTGGTCTGCAATTGTGCACTGGTAGTAAGTCCGGAAAATAAGAATAGGAGTAGGAGGGCGGAAAGGTATAAGGACGGGATCCTGCTTTTACTCATAAATAGTTTTTAAAACTTTCTAAAATTAACGTTTTTATGGACTTTCGGGCCTTTATTGTCACCGGATATCTCGTCTCCGCCCTCGCCCCCCAACAACAAGGTATTGAAGGCACGGCGCGCCGTATTTCCGGAAATCAGATGCCCTCTCCCAAATACCACCCCGGCCTCCCCCCAGGCGTCCATGCCAGCATTTGCATTTTCCGCCTCACAAACCAAACACAGGTGACAGGCACAGGAAAGACCGGTTTGTACCGCTCGGTGCAAACTCCCTTGATCCGGCAAGCAGAAACGGACGACTCAGGTCGTTTCCGCATACTCCTGCCGCCGGGGACTTACTCTGTTTTCACTAAGAAAGGCTCCCTGTTCTACGCCACCCGGAGGGACGAAAAGAACAATATTGCTCCCGTTGAAGTGCTACCCGGGAAGATTACCCGGGTGGATTGCAGTGTAGAGTCCGATCATGCCGTCGTTTATTAAGATTTACGGCATTTTTTTAATATCGGTTGCTTGACCGCCTGGCTATCTCTCTCTTTCCCGGGTTTTCCGTAACTTTGCGGCCGAATGAACAGTGAGGCGCTTCTGAGGTCGTATTCGCATTCCCCCCACCTTTTTCAACTGGCGGACAAGATCCTATTGTCCACCCCCCAACGGGTCTCCTGTAAGAATCTCCGGGGAAGCTCGCCCGCCTTTCTGATCGGCGCCATCTTCCAACACGACAGCACCAGCCAGCTCAATCACCTGGTAGTCTGCGAAGACGCCGAAGCAGCGGCTTACCTCCACAATACCATCGAAAGCCTCACCAGCGCCCTGGACCTCTTCTACTTCCCCTCCTCCTTCAAAAACAAGAAGAACTACCGCCTCCTCAACAGCAGCCATGTTATGCTTCGCACCGAAGCATTGACCCGTCTGTCCGCTGCCAGGGGAACCAATAAGAAGCTGATCGTCACCTACCCCGAAGCCCTCTTCGAAAAGGTCGTCCTGCCCGAGACCCTGTCCTCGAATATCATCTCCATAAAAGCAGGCGACTCCATCGATGTCGATGGACTTTTCACGAAACTGATCGATAAAGGCTTCGAGCGTACCGACTTCGTCTACGAACCGGGTCAGGTCGCCCTCCGCGGCGGCATACTCGATATCTATTCCTTCGGGAACGAAAAGCCCTACCGTGTCGAGCTCTTCGGCAACGACATCGATTCCATCCGCATCTTCGATCCGGAAACCCAGCTGAGCGAACGCAGGCTGTTGCAAGTCAACATTATACCTAATATTGACAACCGGCCCGATACCGGCGAAAAGATCTCCCTGCTGAAATTCATCCCCGAAAATACCGTCATCTGGATGCAGGATTGGGCCTTTACCCGCGAACGATTGGCCATCCAGGAAGAGGACCTGACCCTTTTTATAGACCACCTCCAGGCCGAAAAAGCAGTTCGCGACCGCGAACAGGAAGAAGAGCACGCCGCCAAATCAACCGGCCGTCCCAACAGGGGCAGGCCACTTCCCCCGGAAAGAAACACCGACGGCGATGAAGATAAACTGGAAAAACGCGAGGTTGCTGTGGACGACTTCACGACCGCCGCCGAGATCGAATCCCAACTGGAACGCTTCCACCTGGTGGAATTCGGCCCGTCTGCTGGTTCTCCGTTTGCCTCGCCAGCCGTCATTGAGTTTCATACGCGACCGCAACCGGCTTTCAACCGCCAGTTTGAACTGCTGATAAAGGACCTGAAAGCTCTCGAAGCAAAAAAATATACCCTCTACCTCTTCGCCGAAAACCCGCGGCAGCTGGAACGCCTTCACACCATCTTCGAAGACCTCAAATCGGCCATCGCTTTCAACCCGATAGCCCTGTCCATTCACGAAGGGTTTATCGATGAAGACCTGAAGCTGGCTTGTTATACCGACCACCAGATCTTTCAGCGCTACCACAAGTACAAGGTCAAACAGGCCTACAACAAGAACAAAGCCATCACCCTCCGTACCCTGCGCGAATTGCAGCCCGGAGATTACGTGACCCACATCGACCATGGCGTCGGCGTCTATAGCGGCCTGCAAAAGATAGAAGCCAACGGCCGCATCCAGGAGGCCGTCCGCATCATCTATAGGGATAGCGATATTCTCTACGTGAACATCAACTCCCTGCACAAAATATCCAAATACACCGGCAAGGAAGGCACGGTGCCAAAGGTCAATAAGCTCGGAAGCGACGCCTGGCAAAAACTAAAGGAGAAAGCAAAGACCAAGGTCAAGGAGATCGCCTTCGACCTCATAAAACTGTACGCGCAGCGTAAAGCGGAGAAAGGCTTCCCCCATTCTCCCGACAACTATATGCAGACCGAGCTCGAGGCCTCTTTCATTTACGAAGACACCCCCGATCAGAGCAAGGCTTCAGCCGACGTCAAAAAAGACATGGAACTGCCGTCTCCCATGGACCGCCTCGTGTGCGGCGACGTAGGATTCGGCAAGACGGAAATAGCTGTAAGGGCTGCCTTCAAGACCTGCTGCGACAGCAAACAGGCCGCCGTGCTCGTGCCGACCACCATCCTCGCCTTCCAGCATTACAAGACTTTTGGCGACAGGCTCAAAGACTTCCCCGTCAAAGTAGACTATATCAACCGCTTCAAATCCGCAAAGGAAAAAAAAGAGACCCTCCAAAAACTAGAAAAGGGAGAGATCGACATCATCATCGGCACCCACGCCCTGCTCGGCAAAGATGTAAAATACAAGGACCTGGGGTTATTGGTCATCGATGAAGAACAGAAATTCGGCGTAGCGCACAAAGAAAAGATAAAAACCCTGCGCACCCACGTGGACTGCCTGACGCTTACTGCGACACCTATCCCCCGCACCCTGCAATTCAGCCTCATGGGCGCCCGCGACCTGAGTATCATCAATACCCCGCCGCCAAACCGCCAGCCTATCCAAACTGAATTGCTGGCGTATAACGAAGATCTCATCCGCGATGCCATCTACTATGAAACCGAAAGAGGTGGCCAGGTCTTCTTTATCTACAACCGTGTGCAGGGCCTCGCCGAAATGACCGCCATCATCCAGGCGCTCTGCCCCGATCTCAGTATTGGCTACGCTCATGGACAAATGGAAGGCAACGAACTAGAAGACCATATCCTCGGCTTCATCGAGAAGAGATATGACGTTCTCGTATGTACAAATATCGTGGAGAGCGGCGTGGATATTCCGAACGTAAACACTATCATCGTCAACAACGCCCATCATTTCGGGCTCAGCGACCTGCATCAACTTCGCGGCCGGGTGGGGCGAGGCAATAAGAAAGCCTTTTGCTACCTCCTGACCCCATCCCTGGCCACCCTGCCCAGCGACTCCCGCAAAAGACTCCAGACCCTCGAACAACATAGCGACCTTGGCAGCGGATTCCAGATCGCCATGCGCGACCTCGACATCCGCGGCGCCGGCAATATGCTCGGCGGCGAACAAAGCGGCTTCATGGTAGACATCGGCTTCGAGACCTACCAGAAGATCCTCGATGAAGCGATAAAAGAACTGAAACGCACCGAATTCCGTGACCTGTTCAAAGACGAGATCGCCAAACAGGAGGACTATGTACAGGATTGTACCATCGACACCGATCTGGAGATCCTCATACCCGATAGCTATGTGGAAAGCATCACCGAAAGACTGAGCCTGTATACCCGCCTCGACAATTGCGACAGTGAAGAGGAACTGGCGGAATTCCACACGGAGCTCATCGATCGCTTCGGTCCCATCCCGCCGCAGGTCGAAGACCTTTTCGATACCGTGCGCATCCGGAAACTGGCAGTCAGCCTGGGCTTTGAAAAGCTCATCCTCAAAGACGACACACTGCGCTGCTATTTCATCAACCGGCCGGATTCGCCTTATTTCGAATCCGGGACCTTCAAGAAGATCCTGGACTACCTGCAGAAACAAACCAATAAAGCCCGGCTCAAACAAGCCGGCAAACACTTCCTCCTCGTGGTCGACCACACTAAGACAATGGCCGATATCCTGGATTTCCTGCGGCGGATGAGCAAATACGCACTTGCGGTGGCCGCACCGGTCGTTTCCTGAAAAATCGGTATATTCAGGAGACCAAAACCTGTTGTTATGCCCGAAGAATACCCTCTCTCTACCCCCACCAGCGACGAACGCACATTTGGCATCCTCTCCCATATCCTGGCGATAGTGCCCGGAATTGGCATTTTTGGCCCTCTCGTCATCTGGCTCATAAAAAAAGATGAATCCTCCTTCGTGGAAGCAAATGCTAAGGAGTCCCTGAACTTTCAGCTGACCATGCTCATCGCCTATGTCATCTGCTGGATCCTGGTCTTCGTCGGCGGAGCGTTCTTTTTCGGAGTCGTATGGGTGCTGAATCTCATACTCGTCATCGTGGCCTCGGTCAAGACCAGCGAGAACAAGATCTATCGCTATCCTTTCAACCTGCGGTTGATCAAATAGGACGACCTACAACGCCTTCTCCATTATATAGTGTGGGATGGTGACTTCCATGAACTCATCGCCGGTCACGGCATAACCGAGCTTTTCATAAAAGCCCCTGGCCGTTTTACGGGCATGCATACACAATTTTCTATATCCGAGATCCCGGGCAATGTTCTCGGCAAAGATCATCAGTGCCCGGCCGACGCCCTTTCCCTGCATATTGTTTGGAACCGCCATCTGCCGAAGTCTCACGGTGATCGTATCCATGGGGCTAAGCAGACAACATCCCAGCAGCCGGTCGTCCTCGAAAGCCCCCATGAGGATATCATCCTTCTCATTTTCCAGCTCTTCCTCGGTAAAGAATAGCCCAAGAGGCTTACGCAATATTTCGTTGCGGAGATGGACCATTTGCTGGTATTCCGTTGTTCCGTGATCTATCATCCTAAGCGCCATGCTGTTGTTTGTCCGAAATTAGCGATTCCGGCTCGCAAATATCCATCAAATCAGGGAAATTACAGCAAAACCGCCCCAACCCTGCTTTCCATGAAAAGTTCAAAAAGAAAAAGGCCAATTTTGTTCTGTAATCCGGAACCGTTATTTTTGCGGGCGTATAACTAATAAAAATTAATACAATGTCAGACATCGCTACACGGGTTAAGAAGATTATCGTGGATAAATTGGGGGTGGAAGAGGCCGAAGTTACGAACGAAGCTTCCTTTACGAACGATTTGGGTGCCGATTCTTTGGACACCGTCGAGCTCATCATGGAGTTCGAAAAAGAATTCAACATTTCTATCCCTGATGAGCAGGCCGAGACCATCACTACCGTCGGTCAGGCTATCGCTTACCTGGAAGAACACGCTAAATAAGCAGCGCACCGCAAATTTATTTTTGGGGTCCACTGTAATAAACTAGTTCGATCCGCCTTTTCAAGCAATTCGGCTTAGAAGGCGGATTTTATCCTTAATACTACTGAGCTGCAGAAAACGGCTCCAGCACAAAAATCCTTGGAAAAGTCCACTATGCAATTGAAAAGAGTTGTCGTCACGGGCATTGGAGCCCTCACACCGATCGGTAACAATACGCAGGACTATTGGAAGGGATTGCTCAATGGCGTATCCGGTGCTGAAGCTATAACCCTCTTCGATTCTTCGAAATTCAAAACACGATTTGCTTGCGAGTTGAAAGGTTTCGACCCCCTTAACTTCCTCGATAAGAAAGAAGCCCGTAAGATGGACCGTTACACCCAGATCGCCGTGGCTGCCAGCGACGAAGCCGTCAAAGATGCCGCCATCGATAAGGAGACCATGAATCCCGACCGCATCGGCGTCGTATTCGCCAGCGGTATCGGCGGCCTCATCAGCTTCCAGGATGAGGTCATCAGTTTCGCAAAAGGTGACGGCACTCCCCGCTTCAACCCCTTCTTCATCCCGAAGATGATCCTGGACATTGCCGCAGGACATATCTCCATGCGCCACGGTTTCCGCGGCCCAAATTTTGCCGTGACCAGCGCCTGCGCTTCCTCCACCAACGCGATCATGGAAGCCTTCAACCTCATCCGTCTCGGCATGTCCGATATCATCATCAGCGGCGGCAGCGAAGCCGTTATCAGCGAGGCCGGGGTAGGGGGATTCAACGCGATGAAGGCCCTCAGCGAACGCAACGACGATCCTGCCACCGCCAGCCGTCCCTACGATAAGGACCGCGACGGCTTTGTCATGGGCGAAGCCGCAGGCGTACTCGTGCTCGAAGAACTGGAACACGCAAAAGCCAGGGGAGCGAAGATCTACTGTGAGATCAAAGGTTGCGGCGCCACCGCCGACGCCTACCACCTGACCGCCCCGCATCCCGAAGGACTCGGCGCGAAAAATGTCATGATCGCCGCACTCGCCGACGCCCGCCTCCAACCGGCCGACATCGACTACATCAATACACACGGAACATCTACCCCCCTCGGTGACACCGCCGAGATCAAAGCGATCATTGACGTATTCGGCGAAAGAGCCTTCGACATCAATATCAGCAGCACCAAGAGCATGACAGGTCACTGCCTCGGCGCTGCCGGCGTCATCGAAGCCATTGCCTGTGTCATGAGCACCGTCGAGAACAAAATACCTCCAACCATCAACCACTTCACCGATGACCCAGATCTGGACTGCCGGCTAAACTTCACTTTCCGGGAACCGCAATCCAAAACCGTGAGAGCTGCCCTAAGCAATACGTTCGGCTTCGGCGGCCATAACGCCTGCGTCATCGTCCAAAAATACCAGGCATGACCATCGAACGGTCAACAGGCCCGAAACAAACATTCTGCCATGAGCCCCACGTTAATGGCCCAAACAAATTTTTTATTGGATGAAAAAAATTGTAGCTTACTAAGGTGGGAATTCTCGAACGTATCATAAAGGGCGATGCCGCCATTGCTTCGTTCAAAAGACAGCTTCGAAACGTACTCGGATTTACACCGGGGAAGGCAGTTTTATACAGGACAGCCCTTACCCACCGGTCGGTAAAAGACGGAGCCGATGAGAACAACGAAAGACTGGAATACCTTGGCGACGCTATTCTCAGCGCCATCATCGCGGATTTCCTTTTCAAAAAATATCCCTATAAAGAAGAAGGCTTTCTCACTGAAATGCGCAGTAAGATGGTCAACCGCAACCAACTTAACGAGATCGCCATAAAAATGGGCCTCAAAAAGATCAGCAACTTCAATAAATTCGATAGCAGCCTCAAGATGAGCCAGATCTTCGGCAATACCCTTGAAGCTATCGTCGGAGCCATCTACCTGGACAAAGGCTTCGAAAAAACCCGCCAATGGGTCATCGAACGCGTCATCCAACCCTATCTCTTCCTCGACGACCTCGAAAACCTCGAGATCAACCACAAGAACAAACTCTACGGCTGGGCTAACCGAAACGGCAAGAACCTGGAATTCGAGACCCTGGACGAACGCGTGGAAGGCGGGCGCAGGCTCTTTACCGTTGGAGCCGTGGTCGACGGCGAACTCCTCTCCTCTGGCAAAGCCTATAATAAAAAGGACGCCAGCCAGATAGCCGCCCAACTGGCACTGGACAAATTGGGACTTCCCAAAGTAGATAACGGCGAGGACCCCCCCGCCTAAAAAAAGTCCTCAATTGTTTGCATATTCCTCTTTTTTGCCCTACTTTTATCTCCTCTATCTCCTATCCTCGGAAACTATTCCTCCTGAATCGCACGCAGTACCAGTACCCCAATATTCTCCTGCTTATTCTCTAAAAACCATCTGAAGACATCATAATCCTTTATTTTCTGTGAGGAATTAAATCCACTATTGACTATGGTTTACCATAAACCACATTCAATTTATTTAACTCACTTGTGAAGATGAAAAAGCTCTACCCTCTGGCACTTGCCGCAATTTTCTTTACCCTTACCACTTCCGCTCAGACCGGCGGAACATACACCGCCCTCCTCCCGGGCAACTGGCATACAACTTCCGGGCCCGGTATCTGGTCCGGCGCCGAACCTCCAACCAATTGCAATAACTGTCTTATCAGCCTGAACGTAAATGGCACAGTGACCCTCAATGCGAGCGTCACGTTGACGGGTGGTTCGACTTTGATCATCGGCGGCGGCGGCGCTTCTACCACTCTTTTGATCCCAAACTCAAGTGCTACAACTTTCGCCAATTCTTTCAGCGTCATGCTCACACCAACCGGCGGCACTAACACAATTCAGCTGGTGAATAATACGGACTTCCTGAACGCCGCCGGCGCCGGAGCATATGACGGGGTCCTACAAGCGACCCCCAATGGCGACGGAACCACGGACTACTTAAAGGAATATGGCAACAGTCCCCTGGCATTTAGAGACAATACTGTCACCAATACAGGCAAAGCCGCCTATGGCACGACCCAGTTGGGGGCGGCCACCCTCAACGGTTTCGGTACCCTCCCAATCATTCTCTCGGCATTTACAGCATCCCTCGACGGATCTCAGGTTGACCTCGCCTGGACAACCGACCTGGAAATAAATTCCGATCATTTCGGGATCCAGAGAAGCACGGACGCCGGCGCCACCTGGACCACCCTCGGCACCGTAGCCGCGGCCGGCAATTCGAGCCTGGCTCTCAACTATACCTACGCCGATACCAAGCCGGGACAAGGCACCAACGAATACCGCCTCCAACTCGTGGATAAAGACGGCACCTACAAATATTCTACCGTCCTTTCCGTTCGCATCGGACTCGTAACCGCGGTAAGCGTCTATCCGAACCCCGCTCACGACTACGTGAATATCACCCTGGGCGGCAATTCCAACGAGAACATGCTCATCCGCCTGTTCAACCAGTCCGGCCAGATCCTGCAGGAAAGGAATATCAGCAACGCCGGCGGAACAACCGTTCCCCTCGCCGTCAGCAGCTATCCTGAAGGCAGCTATATCATCGTAGTAACCGGCGCCGACGGCTCCCGCCAGATCAACAAACTCCTGATCACAAAATAAAATACAAGATATCTAATGCTAAAGCCCCCTCCCTGAGGGGGCTTTTTTCGTATTTCTACGAGGTTTGCCCCGTGTTTTCCGAGGTTTGCTCCCATCTCATAGCCAAAAAAATAAATATCTCGTAGTTTCCCGCGGCATGCGCAAAATAATAATGCGTATTTGTGAGTTTAGTTAGTCGTTAGTCCAATAATCCGTAACAATCCGTGTACCCGATGGGAAACTATACTCCATCCTCTTTACTAAAAGTGGGCCTGGCAATGGGCATAGGGATGATCTTGCGATTTCCCGTTCTCGCCCAGTGCACAAACAGCCTTGCCACGCAGTCATACGATACTGCCTTGGCCAGCAACGGATTCGGCCTCTTTGCAATGAGCATCCCCCAGTTTAGCCCCGACTCGGGCCAACTTCTGTCAGTAAAACTCTCGGCTATCACCTCCTCACAATACGGATTCACCCTTAGAAATGTCGATACCGCAAACGCCAGCTTTTCCCTGACCCTCGGTCAGGAGGACGAATTCAGCGGCTCCGCCCTTGGCTCCCCCTTTGTGAACGTGATGTCGCAGTTTATTAATAATTATGCCCTGACCCCGGCGCAGCAAGTACTCACACCCCCTTTTCCCTTTCTCAACGGTCATATTTCCAGCGACAGCATCACCGGTAATACCGCCCCCTTCCTCGGAACAGGTCATGTCAATCTCAGCTACATGTCCTTTACCTATACCAGCCTCACCACCGCCAATAATGCCACCTACTATTATAGCAACAACATCGCGGACAACCTGCATTTTAACGTCCAATATCTGTATTGCCAGGCCAATGTAGTACTATCGGCAAAGCTTACCCGATTTTCCGCCATACTTACCACCCCCCACACGACGCAATTGTCCTGGGCAGCCGTAAACGAAACAGCCGGCCGGTCGTATGATATCCAACGCAGCGGCAATGATCACGAATTCACCACCGTCGCTTCGATCCCAGCCCAGGGAGATGAGACCGGCGCCGACTACAATTTTACCGATACCCTACCCGCCAATGACATTGGTAACTGGTACTACCGCCTACAGATACACGATCAGGGGCAACTGTCCTGGTCACCTGTAAAGGAAGTCACCGTTTCGGCTCCGGTATTCACGCAATCGGCGCCATCCCTCAACATCTACCCAAATCCCGCCACCGACCACATTACCGTGACCACCGGCGGGGTAGCGGATGACTGGCAGCTTGATATTCTCTCGGCAAACGGAGACCTGATACAGCGCACAACATTCCTGCAGTCAGCCGTTTTGACCATTCCTTTTCGGACACATCTGGCTTCGGGAACATATTTCGTACGACTCCTGAGCCTGCATACGACTAAGAACTATACGATACCATTTATAATAACTACCGGGTACTAAGCAGTTACACTGGGCCGGGACCTCATTTTATACCATAATGAAGCGATTTTGGTCTCCAAGGAGTTGATTTATACTGCATATGGGGATATTATTTCTAAAATATAATATATCAGGAAACATCTGGCGTTATCCCCTCATACCAAGGCTTTTAGGAAAAATGGGAGAGTATTTTCTGCATTTTTTTTGCCGGAAACTCGTAATCCTACTTAGTAGGACAAAATAAAATCCTGCCATTTTCAGTTATATAAGGGAATTGTTTTTTCGATCCTTTGATCCCTTAAACGAGTTTGTTCCTATGATACGGTTTAGAATCCAATTATCGAGGGTCTCGACCCTATTGGGGCTTTTATTGCTGGCTGGAATTGCGGCGTTGACGCCTTGTTCTACGGTCAAAGCTCAGACATGCTCCGGCGCCCTGGGTAAGGTCACGTACGACACCACCGTGACCGAAACCTACTCCGCCGGGAGTAGCGCATCGGGAGGCTTTACTTATACAATCCCCAAATTCAATGTGGCTCTGGCGACTTTGTACGCAACGGAGATATCGTCCACCATCATCACCTCGACCGTCGATCCGAACATATATAACTTTTCGGGAAGCCCCGGGGCACCCTTCCTACAGCTATATCGCACCGATGGGGTTACCGCACCTGGCATTTCAAACGGATCAGATGGCTATGTGACTAGCGGCGCTCCCTATACAGGCCCATCCCTCGCCAGCGGTGCCAATGAGATCGTTCCAATGACAAATGTGATTACGAATATGAGACTGCTGAACGACTCTATTGCAGACGCTTCCTTAAGCGCCTTCGAAGGCTCCGGTACTATAGCATTGAATTATTCGACCACTTCGCAGGCTCTTGGAAACTCGGGTTTCTTCCCCCTTGCAACCACTGCGACCGATCAGGTCAGCTTCGCCATTACCTATTATTATTGCCAATACATCCTGGCCATCAACCTCGTCTCTTTCACGGCAACCCGCGAGAACGCCCAGACGATCCAACTGGCCTGGACAAGCGCAAACGAGGAAGCCAACAGGACCTATAATGTTCAGGTAAGCACCGACGGAACGAATTTCACCGACTTCGGTTCCGTCCAGTCGGATCCCGTCAACACCGACGCCAGCTATACCTATAACTATCCGGTCAGCCCCACAGCCACCGGTAGATTGTTCTTCCGCTTACGCATGGTCGACAACAACGGCGCAGTTACCTTTAGCTCCATCTGTCTCATAAACCTGAACGGCACGACTAACACCGCATTCTCCATCTATCCCAACCCGGCCACCGACTATATCAACCTGGTCCTGCCCGGCGGGAACCAAAGCTGGAACGTCGATATCATTGCCGCAGACGGAAACCTGGTACAGCGTAACGTCTTCTCGAATACCGCCCTTGGCCGGGTGAACTTTAGTCGGAAACTGGCCCGCGGTACCTATTTTGTCAGAGCGACAAATACTACGAGCGGCGAACAGCACGGCGCGTCCTTCGTCATCCCGCAATAATTGCGTAAAAAAGGGAACCGCCGGCCCGGGCCTGTCTCCGGGACGCGACGGTATCGCTGTAAAAAAACAAATCGTTTTTATGATGGCTTGCTGTCGACGCGCACAAACTCGACACGCCGGTTATTTGCCTTACCGTCCTGCGTAGCATTGTCTGAGATCGGCTTGGTATCCCCCAACCCCTTCGTGGTTAGCCGGGCACTATCTACCCCCATCGTAATCAGTTGAGTCTTTACCGCATCGGCACGCTGCTGCGAAAGCTGCAGGTTATGCGGAGCGGCGCCACTGTTATCGGTATGTCCGTCGATCTCGAAATGGAGATCGGGATTCACTGCCATTACCTTCACGATCATATTCAACGTACCCATGCTCTCGGGCTTGATAGTCGATTTGTCGACGTCGAAATTGATACCATGCGTAATGATCTTCGCATCGGTGAACTTCTGGCCGATGAGATTCATATTTCCGCCTTCGGCGATCCTGAAGTTCCGGAACACGATCGGATTATCGGCCCCGCCGATACCACCTACTTCCACAAAACTCATCTTGCAACTCCCACAGTCGGGGATGACAAGCACCCTGTACTGATCTTCATAACACTTGATCTGGTTGCCCTTTTTTATCATGGCCGCATGATGCCATTTTCCATCGAAATGGTTATTATCTCCGGGGAAAGGCGCACTGAAATCATTCGGAAAGTAACTGGTACCTACGCTCGTGCCAAAACCGATATTCCTGCTTTGGTTGTCGCTGGTAGTAAACAGCAGCACGGGAGGGTAAGCGCCCTGGGGATGGTAAAAATCAAATTCGATCGTGAAATTCTCCGGCAGGTAGTCCTTCTCCGTTTTCATTCGCGGCGCGACCCGCACATAATTTCCCTCGGTCAGGAAAAAAGCCTGCTCCCCCTGCACCTTATTGACGATACCCTGCCCCTTATTAAGCTTCCAATGTTCCGGGAATTCACCGTCCTGGTCATCCGTGAAATGGTCTTCAAAGACGACCTGCTCGCCGGGAACAAAGTCATAGTTGGAATAAGCGGTAAGTGTGAGCGGCCCCCCCGTAGTCCCGGCATTGGCGCCCGCCGCCGCGCCGGCTGTTCCACCCGCTGCCGTACTTCCCGCGCTGGTCTGCGTGCTGTCGACTTTGGCAGGCTTGTTTTTCTTCTTGAAAAGCCCTTTTATAGCGCTCTCAGTCTTGGTGAGACTATTGTTGACCCCATTGTTGACGTCATTGTTCGCATGATTGCTCGCATCTTGCGAGGCCACTTTACTGGGATCAGTAACCTGGGCCCGAATAAAACTTCCATGAACAAGCAGGAAAGTCGTGAGCAGGATAGGCAGAAAACCGGGATTGTTTTTCATTGTCGCATGTTTTCACAAATTGACGACAAATGCCCACGCAGGACTATCGGATAAACATCTGATTTATTTCCGGAGGACCCGGGCTACCGCCTCAGCCTTTGAATTGACGTGAAGCTTGTGATAAATATTGCAGATATGTGTGCGGATAGTACTGATGCTGACACAGTATTTGTCAGCTATCCGCTTGTAGCTCAGTCCATCCACCAATGAGTAGAGGATCTCATTCTCCCGCACCGTAAGCCGGTAATCCTCGACAACCGTGGACGGCACGGCCTGAAAAGAATGAATGACACGACGGGCAATACTGGAAGTCATCGGAGCGCCGCCCCGGTAAAGTTCCCGCACGGCTTCGACGATCTCTGCCGGCGGCGTCTTCTTCAGCAGATAACCGGAAGCCCCGGCACGAATGGCATCGAAGATCTTTTCATCGTCGTCAAAGACCGTGAACATCAACACCTGCACCTCCGGAAAATTCATCTTGACCGTCCGCACCCCCTCGATACCCGAGATATTAGGCAGACCAATATCCATGAGAATGATATCCGGCCGGGCGGCTCCCACTTCGCTCACCACATTCAGGAGATTGGCCAGGCACACCACACAACGCATCCCCTCCGTCCTGTTGAATAAACTCTCCAGGCTGGAACGCAGGGCATTATTGTCTTCCACTATGACGATCCTGATCATACTCCTCAAAGATGGGAAGGTTTTCGGGAGATTCCAATCGGATATTTATATGATTTACCTCGCTACCTACTTACCCCAAACCGACCTGCAACCTTATAGCCGTCCCCTGTCCGGGTGAACTGGCAATGGCCACCCGCGCATTCATCAGTTCGGCCCGGCGCTGCATCCCTGTAACCCCATTCCCCCGCGCGGACCCGCCAACCACAAAGCCGCACCCATTATCCCGTACACAAAGAAGCAGGTGCTGCTGGTCAAAACTCACCTCGATAACCGCCTGGCTCGCCTGGGCATATTTTACCAGGTTATTGATCGCCTCCTTTAGAATAAGATAGATATGCTGCCGGTATTCGATGGGCAGCCGCACCTGGTCGACATGCTGCTGGATATCGATCGTATAGTCGATACCCTTGGCCTCGAAAAGGGTAGTGGCAAAATGACGCACACGCATCAGCAGGTTCTCCAGCGAATCATTCCGGGGATTGATGCTCCAAACGATATCATCCATCCGCTCCATCAGCAACAGCGAACTATCCTTGATCTCATTCATCGTCTCCAACGACTGGCTGCCGCTGTTGCCCCGGATCGCCAGATCACTCAGGATCGAGATAGAAGAAAGAGTAGACCCGATATCATCGTGCAGATCCTGGGCGATCTTGTTGCGGATATGCTGCATCCTCGTTTGCAGCAACTCATTGGCCTTAAGCTGCTCGATAAGCCGCTCCTGTCCCGCTATCTTTTCCTTTTCGATCTTCCGGTTCTTGTAACTCAGCCCCGCCGTGAAACAAAGGACCTCGAGCATAATGCCTGCCTGTGGAAAGATAAAGATATCCGGTATGCCAAGATCGATATGCCTCACATACTGCAGATAGCTGGTCGTTAACCCCAGAATATGCCCCGTGGCCACGAGGAGCGAACCCGTCAGAATAAAATAGATCAGCGGCTGCCGGTACCGGATCAGGTAGACAATAAACCCGATGGTTACCAGGAAGACTATCGCGAAGACGATGGAATACAGCCGGATCTGTACCCCGCTGTTCAGCGTGAAAAGCATGAAGAGAACGTCGAACAAGGCATAGGCCAGCAGAAACCGCTCCATGACGATGATCCAGCGATTCAGGCGGGGATAGTCGCGGGGGATTTCCAGGAAGCTCCGCACAAAACGGAAATACACGAAGTAGGGTAGGATGAGTAAGCTCTTGCCGATATAGACCCTTAGCGGCGGCCACCTTGTAAATAGGATATCCATTCCGAAAAGCTGTTCCTGCTTGCTCAGGAAGTAAAGCCAGATCAGCGTTATATAAAAGAGATAATACAGGTATTCCCTGCGACGGATGATCAGCCATTGACTCAGTACGTAAAGCAACTGACAGATCAGGAAACCCTCAAACAGCATTTGCACGATCAGGTTGGCGTTATCCGTTTTGATGGTCTGGAGCGCCGCGGCGCCAAGCGTGGCGCGGTCGTATAGCGCGAGACCCGTAAAGTTGTAATTGTCCGTGAATTCTCTCAGGCGAACCACCAGCCTGACGGTCTCATGCGGCCCGAGCCGCAGCGGCAACAGCTGCGACTGCCTTTCCAGGTAGGTGGCCTGTGCAGGTTCGACACGAAGCCACCCGCCACCTATATGTCGGACTGCTGCGCCCAATATCCATACATCTGCAAAATCAGTTTGCCCATAGGCGATAGAAAGTTCCAGTATGCTATCGCTGCTATTACGCAGACCCGCTTGCATCCAGAAGGCATAGCCCCTTGGTGCACGGTTGATCTGGTCCAGGAACCGCGGCCAGGGTACACTAAACGACTTGTCGCGTACCGTGGCGATATCCTGTGCGGTGCCTCCGCGGGAACGGGGAAGAGAATCGATAAAGCAGGTGACCGTGCCCGTGACTACCAGCCCACTGGCGGCCGCAAAATTGGTGAGGGGCGCGGGAACTCCGGCCTGCTGGGCGCGAACCAGCGATGACGATAGCAGCAACCATAAAAAAGCAGCCGGTATAAAACGCATTTGGACATGTCAGTTCAACAAGATACTTCGTTAATGGTATATGCACAAGCCATTTGTCTTTACGGCCATTATGCTCCTGGCCCTGTCCACGGCGCGATCGCAGCCCCGGGATGGAAAGATCTATTTTTCCACTCCGGGATCCGACAGCAATTATGCAACCTATCGGAATGGCGTCATGGAAGGGCCGTATTCCACCACCGTGGGCCCCGGCGAAAGAGTTGAGGGTGAGGTCACTTATAAGAAAAGCGCGGTGAACTACATCCCGGCGAAACGCGTCGTCTATACCGTGGGGCACAAAGCACCGGACACCGCCCTGTTCGAGCTGAATAGCTTTAAGAGCATTTTCTCAGCAGGCGACACAAACCGAAGGGTGCTGTCGGCTACCGACGATTCCGTGGCGGAGGAAGCCCCCACCTACCCGTTTATTGGTATCAGCTTTGGAGATGACCCGGCAGTGATCCCCCGTGGCACCTGGCGCCTGATCCGGGTAAAAACCGGCGGGGACGCCGCCACGGTAGACTATGACGACAACGGAAATGCCATCCGCCTCCGCTATTTCGGCGAGGACGGCACAGTGATCCGGGACCAGCATTACCCACCCTGCGGCAAAAGAAAGATGGTGAGAAGAGACGAGAACGGATTGGGGGCAACGCAGATATGCCCGCTGGAAATCCCAAATTGAACCGCGGACCTCGTAATTTTGTGGGTCATGGTTAATTTACCCATCTATCTGGATTATAACTCCACCACCCCCTGCGACCCGCGGGTCGTCGAGGCTATGCTGCCCTATTTTACCGGGAAGTTCGGGAACGCCGCAAGCCGCAGCCACGCCTTCGGCTGGGAGGCCGAAGCCGCGGTCGAATTGGCAAGGGAGCAGACCGCAAACCTGATCGGCGCGGACCCCAAAGAGATCGTCTTCACCTCCGGCGCGACCGAAGGCGATAATCTTGCCCTAAAGGGCGTCTTCGAGCTCTATGCGGCTAAAGGCAACCATATCATCACTGTAGCCACCGAGCACAAAGCGGTGCTCGACAGCTGCCACCATATCGAAAAGCTCGGCGGCGATATCACCTGGCTGCCCGTGGATAGGGAAGGGCTGATCGACCTCCGGGAGCTTGAGGCCGCCATACGTCCGACCACCGTCCTTATCTCAGTCATGTACGCCAATAATGAGATCGGCGTCCTCCAACCCATAAAAGCCATCAGCGAAATAGCCCGCAGGCACGGCGTCCTCTTCTTCTCCGACGCTACCCAGGCCGTGGGCAAGATTCCCGTGGACCTCAGCCGCGATGGCATCGACTTGCTGACCTTTAGCGCCCACAAGCTCTACGGCCCAAAAGGCATCGGCGCCCTCTATACCCGTCGCCGGGCTCCCCGCGCCCGTCTGACGGCACAAATGGACGGTGGAGGCCATGAACGCGGCATGCGCAGCGGCACGCTCAATGTGCCTGCTATCGTTGGTCTCGGAAAAGCCTGCGAGCTGTGCGCCGCGGAAATGGACCAGGAGGCTAAACGGCTCGCCCTCCTCCGCGACCGGCTGGAAACCGGTCTCTTACAGATCGATGGCTCGGTCGTCAATGGCAGCCGGATTCACCGCCTGCCGCATACTACCAACATTTCCTTTCAAAACGTCGATGGCGAAGCCCTGCTGGCTGGCCTGGGAAAGGACATTGCGCTCTCCTCCGGGTCGGCCTGCACTTCTGCCTCTATGGAACCCAGCTATGTACTAAAAGCGCTCGGTCTGGACGACAACCTCGCCCACAGCTCCCTGCGGCTGGGACTGGGTCGATGGACAAGCACAGAAGAAGTGGATTATGCGATTACCCGGATCACCGAAACCGTGACCAAATTAAGGGAGAACGCATACAAATAAATCAATATGTAAACATGCAAAATAATTGTAATGCAATCTCGGTTGCAACTGCATGAAAATGCTCCCCCGTTCATCAGGGGCTGGCGCCAATAATCCAGAAAAATGATGGTAAGAAAACGTTAAGCAAAAATTGGCTAAAACAAAAAACCCGCCTTTTTATGGGCGGATTTTTTCACGCAGTTGGTTTCGGTTGAATGTTTTGTGTAGACAACCTTTATCATATCTTTTCGAAAGGCAGGCTTATCTATATCGAGCATGCAATATAGGGATATCTTTTATTCTACCCACTTTTCTCCGCATCTTATTTACAGTAATTTTTCACATTTTCTTTTATCCAATATGTTATAATATTCTCATTCGGCAATTATGTGCAATAAGAACTCTCATTCAGACGATTAAGTCAACGAAGAAATCCATTTATCGACTATTTTCGCGCTTATGTGGGCTATATGCAAAAAAGAACTCCGGCAATTCTTTAGCAATCTTACCGGTTACGCCGCCATCATTGTCTTCCTCCTGCTCAACGGGCTCATGCTCTTTGTATTTCCAGACACCGACATCCTGGCCTTTGGCTACGCCACCCTGGACAAGTTCTTCGAGCTGGCCCCCTGGATCCTCCTCCTACTCATCCCCGCCATCACCATGAGGAGCTTTTCGGACGAATTCCGGATGGGTACATGGGAGACCCTCCAGACCCTACCCCTGTCCCGGTCCCGGCTGATCGCCGGTAAATACCTGGCCAGCCTTATCGTAGTCCTCATAGCGCTGCTCCCAACCCTCGTCTATTTCCTTTGTATCCAACATCTTTCGGGCCAGGGCGGCATAGACACCGGCGCAACCACAGGCAGCTACCTCGGCCTCGTATTGCTTGCCGCCGTATTCACCGCCATCGGGACCTGGTGCAGCAGCATTACCAGCAACCCCGTTGTCGCCTTCCTCTGGTCGGCCTTCGCCTGCTTCGTCCTCTACACCGGCTTCGGCGCCGTCAGCGGCCTGCCCGTCTTCTCCGCCGGCCTCGATTACTACATTGGCATGCTTGGCATCGATTTCCACTATCGCAGCATCAGCCGTGGCGTCGTCGACGTCCGCGACCTCCTCTACGTCCTCAGCATCATCTTCCTCTTTTTATACCTGACTTACAGGCACCTGGCGGGGAAAAAGAACGTCCTCAACCCCATCTTCCTGGTCCTCGCCCTTGCCATCGTCAACCTGCTATCCGCACACCTGCACTATCGCCTCGACCTCACAAAGGAAAAGCGATATACCCTCAGCGAGCCCACCAAGAACCTCCTCCGCCGGGTGGACGACGATATTGTGGTCGACTTCTACCTTGCGGGCGACCTGAAGGCCGGTATCCGTAAATTGGCCAAAAGCGCCGATGACGAGCTCCACGAATTCAACGAATACGCCGACGGCAAAATAAGGGTTCACGCCTACGACCCCCTCGCCGGCCTGGACGACTCGGCCAAGGCCAGTTTCCTCGACACCCTCAAGCGCATGGGCATCCAGCCGATGACACAGGTGGCGCAGGCAAAAAAAGGCGAGGAAGAGAGCCAGCGGATCGTCATCCCCGCCGCCGTCATACATTATAAAGACCGCGTCTACCCCGTCAACCTCCTCCAGGGCGTACAGGGCGCCGGCCAGGGCCAGGCCCAGGAACAGCTCTACACGAACGCGGAGACCCAGCTGGAGTATAAGTTTGGAAGCGCGATAGATAAAATAACGGAAAAAGAAAGACCCCTGGTCGGGTATGTAATGGGCAACGGCGAACCGCTCGATCTGCGTGTGTACGACGTCATCCAGGACATCCGCAGCCAATACCGCTTCGGCATCGTCCCCCTGGATAGCATGGCCATCATACCATCCAAGTACAACGCCCTGGTCATCGTAAAACCCGCCAGCAAATTCACCGAACGGGAAAAACTGACCCTCGATCAATACGTCCTCCACGGTGGCCAGATCATTTGGGCCGTGGACGTCCTCCACGCCGAAAAGGACAGCCTCCGCCAGGAACAGGGAACCGTCGCCTATGACCGCGGCCTGGAGCTCGAAGATCTTTTCTTCAAATACGGTGTCCGGGTCAATCAAGACCTCGTGGAAGATATGCAATGCGCCAGCATCCCGCTGGTGTTCGGCATGCAGGGTGACAAGCCGCAGATCCGAACCTTTACCTGGCCCTATTATCCCTTGCTGAATGGCAGCCTCACACACCCCATTTCCAAAAACCTCGACCCCGTCTATTCGCAGTTCGATAACTCCCTCGACACCGTAAAAGCGCCGGGGATCACCAAGACCGTCTTGTTACAGACCTCAGATCATTCAAAACGCCTGGGCACACCCGCTATCATCAGCTTCGACGTGATGAAATACAAGGAGGATTCCAAACAGTTCCCCGAGGCTAATATCCCCGTGGCCATGCTCTTCGAAGGGAACTTCCAATCCCTCTTCGCCAACCGCATCCCGGCCATACTGGCGGACAGCCTTGCCAATGTCTACCACCAGCCCTTCGTCGCGCAAAGCGAAAAACCCTCCCGCGTCATCGTCTGCGGCGACGGCGATATCTTCATGAACGAAGTCTCCGACGAGCAGCGGCCCCAACCCCTCGGCTGGAGTGAGGCCAACGGCTTCCAATTCGCCAACCAGAACTTTATCGAGAACTGCCTCGAATACCTCGTCAACCCCTCCCGCATCCTCGAGACCCGATCCAAGGACTTTACCCTCCGCCTCCTGGACAGCGCCAAGGTCGATCAGGATCGCTCCTTCTGGCAGTTCATCAACATCGGATTGCCCCTGCTCCTCGTGATCCTGGGCGGTTATATCTATCAACTGATCCGCAAGAGAAAGTTCAGCGCTTAGCGTATCTTTATGCTATCAAATTCCTGAATGAGTCCAACGACCATCACCTACCTGACCTTTGGTATTTTTTTGTTATTGGCTATCATCTTCGACCTTGGGCGCCTGAGCAGGAAAGGGACCGCGATCTCCATCAGGCAGGCACTTCTTCAAACGGTTTTCTGGGTGACACTGGCAATGGTCTTCTGCGGCTTCCTCTGGTACGAAGACGGGCATAAGACCGCGGTGGAGTATTTTAGTGCTTACCTCATGGAATGGAGCCTGAGCATCGACAACATCTTCGTCTTCATCATCATCTTTTCTTTTTTTCGGGTCAAACCGGGGTATTATGCCCGCGTACTCCTGATAGGAATACTCATGGCGATCGTCCTGCGCGTCATTTTTATCACCGCGGGGATCGCACTCGTGACACGCTTTCACTGGCTCCTATACGTCTTCGGCGCGATCCTGGTCTATACCGGCGTCACGATGTTCACCTCCCGCCAGGAAGAGGAGCTAGACGTGGAGGAAAACAAGGTGTACCGGTTCATGAAACGCGTCCTGCCCCTCACAAACGGCGACGGCGGCGGTAGAATGCAGGTGATGGTCAACGGAAAACGCCGCTTCACCTCCCTCTTCGTGGTTGTCGTCCTGCTCGCTACAACGGATATCGTGTTCGCCATAGATTCCATTCCGGCAGTGTTTGGCATCACCCACGATACGATCGTCATTTATACCTCGAATATCTTCGCCGTGCTCGGACTACGCAGTCTCTTCTTCCTGCTCCGTGGCGCCGTCGATAAATTCGCGTACCTGCAGCAGGGGATCGCCGTCGTGCTGGTCTTTGTAGGACTGAAGATGCTCGTGGAATATTTCGATGTAGAGGTCCCCGTCTTTGTCTGCCTGCTGGTGATACTCGTCTGCATCTCCGGCGGCATCGGTTACTCCATTTTCGACAGACGCAGAAAAAACAAAAAGCCACCGACCCCCATTCCCCCGCCAAACAACGATCCACCGACTCTCACCCCCCCGCCAAACAACGACCCACATGGAATATAGCATGCGATATATCGGCCAGATCACTGGCGGCAAATGGCTCCAGCTGGCCAGCGACGATTCCATCGGCCAACTGCTGCTCGACAGCCGCCGCCTGATCTTCCCCGCCACCTCGCTCTTCTTCGCGCTCAAAGGCCCACGGCGCGACGGCAGCCAATTTGTCGGCGAACTGTATAAACGTGGCGTGCGGAATTTCGTGGTGGAGGGCGGCAAGTCTTCGATGAAGATCGAAGACTTGCCCGACGCCAACATCCTCGTCGTCCCCGACGCGCTCGCAGCCCTGCAACACCTCGTAGCCGTGCACCGCAGCAAATTCTCCCTCCCCGTCATCGGCATCACCGGAAGCAACGGCAAGACCATCGTCAAAGAATGGCTCAACCAACTCCTGCAAGCGAATTACCACATCGTCCGCAGCCCCAAGAGCTATAATTCTCAAACCGGCGTTCCGCTCAGCGTGTGGCAAATGGAGCCCGGACACGAACTCGCCATCTTCGAAGCCGGGATCTCGAAACGCGGCGAGATGGAACGGCTCGAACCGATCATCCGCCCAACCATCGGCATCTTCACCAACATCGGCGAAGCGCATAGCGAAGGATTCGACAGCCGCGCTGAAAAAGCAGCCGAAAAGCTAAAACTCTTCGACCATGCGGAGACCCTGATCTTCTGCGGCGACCAGCCGCATACCGTAGAGGCCATAGCACATTGGCGCCATCAATCCATCAAGCTGTTTTCCTGGGGCCATTCCCAACTGGATAACGTCTGCATCCGCTCCACGGAGACCCACGACGGCTGGACCACCATCGGCGTATCCCATGAACAGCTGGACCTCACCTTCTCCGTCCCCTTCACAGATCACGCGTCCATCGAAAACGCTATGCATTGCCTCAGCGTACTCCTGCTGCTGAAACAACCCGCAGAGCAGATCGCCGCCCGCATGCAGGAGCTTTCCCCCATCGCGATGCGCCTGGAATTAAAAAACGGCATCAACCACTGCTCCATCATCAACGACAGTTATAGCGCCGATCTGAATTCCCTGACCTTCGCACTCGATTTCCTGGCCGCGCAGCAGCAGCATGCCCGGCGTACCGTGATCCTCTCCGACTTCCTCGAAAGCGGCCGCGAAGAAAGCAGCCTCTATGCGACGATCGCCCAGGCACTGGCGTGGACAAAAGTCGACCGCCTCATAGGCATCGGCCCGCGCATCGGCGCTCATGCCGCCGCTTTTGCCGAACGATACACCGGCGAGACCGCCTTCTATCCAACCGTCGAAGCCTTTCGCCACGACCTCGCCGCCCTGCATTTCCGGGAGGAGACCATTCTCATCAAGGGCGCACGTGTCTTTGAATTCGAGGAGATCGATCGCCTTCTGACCGAACAGATCCATCAGACAGTGATGGAGGTCAATCTCAATGCCATGGCGCAGAACCTCCGGCAATACCGCCAACTCCTCGAACCGGCGACAAGGGTGATGTGCATGGTAAAAGCGTATGGATACGGCAGCGGCAGCTTCGAGATCGCCAACCTCCTCCAGTTTCATGGTGTGGACTACCTGGGTGTCGCCTACGCCGACGAAGGCGTGGTGCTGCGAAAAGCCGGCATCCGCGTCCCGATCATGATCATGAATACGGAGAACAGTAGCTTCGATTCGCTGGTCGAATACAACCTCCAGCCCGTGATCTATTCCTCCTCCCTGATGCACAGTTTTGACCGCTGGCTGAAAAAAGAGGGCATACCCGCCTTCCCCGTACACCTCGAGTTGGAGACAGGCATGAACCGCCTGGGCTTCCCTCCCGATGAAATAGACGATTTGCTAAAGGCCTTGCCCACGGCCGCATTCAAGGTGGTCAGCGTCTTCAGTCATTTCGCCGCCAGCGAAGAACAGCAGCAGGACCCCTTCACGAACCGCCAGGGGAAATTATACCTGGAGACGGCGGACCGCATCCGCCAGGCGCTGGGCTATCCCTTCCTCCGTCATCTCGCCAATTCCGCGGGCATCGTCCGGCATCCCGCATTACAGCTTGACATGGTCCGCCTGGGCATCGGGCTCTATGGCGTCGACAGCGCCAATTCCCACCGCCTCGACTTGCAGGAAGTGTCGACATTGAAGACTACGATCGCTCAGATCAAACACCTCCGCGAAGGCGATACCATCGGTTATGGCCGCAAGGGACTCGCCGCAAACGGCACGGTGATCGCCACCGTCCGCATCGGTTATGCGGATGGCTATGCACGGGGACTGGGTAATGGCGCCGGCAAGATGTGGATCAATGGCCGGCTGGCGCCCACCATCGGGATCATCAGCATGGACATGACGATGATCGATATCACCGGCATCCCTGACGTCCGAGAAGGAAGCGAAGTCGTGGTCTTTGGTAAGGAGCTATCCGTCAGTCAGTTAGCGACCTGGGGCCAGACGATCCCTTACGAGATCCTCACCGGTATCAGCCAGCGTGTGCGGCGAATATATTTTGAAGAATGACCACTAAACGAACATTAGCTATATTTGGGTTTTTATGAAGGCGAGAACCATATTCCTTATAGTCTTATTAATCATCGTTGCCGACCAGAGTCTGAAGATCTGGGTCAAAACACACATGCCGCTGAGCCATCCGGCAGATACCTATTTCGAACGCGTATCCTCCTATGACAACGGTATAAAATTATTGGGCGACAAAGCACAGATCTATTTTGTAGAGAACGAAGGGATGGCCTGGGGCTGGAAGTTCGGCGGCTCCTGGGGCAAGATGGCCCTCACGCTTTTTCGGTTGGTTGCCGTTGTCTTCGGGGTTTATTATATCCAGACCATCATCCAAAAAAAATATCACCGCGGATTTATCATCTGCGCCGGCCTCATCTTCGCCGGAGCCCTCGGCAATCTGCTGGACAGTATGTTCTATGGATTGATCTTCGAGCGTAGCACCTATGATCATGTGGCAAAGATCTTCCCGCCACATGGCTATACTACCTTCCTCCACGGCAGGGTAGTGGACATGCTCTATTTCCCCATCATAAAAACGCATTACCCATCCTGGTTTCCCTTTGTAGGGGGAGACGAATTCGAGTTCTTCAGCCCGGTCTTTAACCTGGCCGATGCTTCTATCTCGGTGGGAGTGATAGCTATCCTCCTTTTTCAGAAACGGTTTTTCCATAAACGTCCGGGCACAAGTCCCAGCTCCATAGAGGGACAGTCCAAGGTCGACGCGGTACAAGCCTAAGGCGTAATCACCTTTATGATTTTTTGGCAGGTCACCTGGCTGCCGCACTGGATCAGCAGCGCATAGGTGGCCGCGGGCAGATCGGAGACCCCATATACCGTCAGCGCATTAAACCCTTGCGTAACGGGCTGCCTGTCGCGATGCACCACACGACCATAAAGATCGAGCAGCGTGAGCGTGGCAACGCCATCGCCGGGCGAAACAAGGTTCACGCCAAGGTGATCGGTGAAAGGATTTAGTGTGGACTGGACCTGGAAGGCCAGTTGTCCGTTGCTCAGCAGCACAAGCTGGCTGAATTTATTCAGGCTCTGTGCGAGCATGTTGATACGATAATAAGATTGTGTGCTTACGGGGTTGGGGTCCGTGTATTGGTAGGTTGCACCTTCACCCAAAGGCGCCGTAGCAGGAAGCACGGCAATTGAAGAGAAATGCACCCCGTCATTACTGCGTTCCAGACTATAGCTCAGATCCGGAACTTCACCGGCGGTGGTCCAGACGAGGTTACCAAGCCCATTGTTCAGTTGCCCCTTGAAAGAAAGGAGCAAAGTTGGCAGCGTGATCATACAGTTGACACCATACACCAGTTTCGGCTCACTCGTGGTGAAATTACAACTCGCATTTGACAGGTTCGCTGTGGTACTCGCGATGATCAGTCGATAGATCGTAGTACTGGTGACCGCCTGGATACGGTAATAACGGATGACCGTGTCCACGTACATCATAAGCGATGAATTGTACACCGGCGTCATCGTACCAGTGGAGGCCCGGCCCAGCGTATCATTCGGCGCCAGCGCCCAGGTTACACCTCCGTCGGTACTTTGCTGCAATTCGAACTGCGTGTAATTATTTACATAGGATGCCACCGCAAAGCGAACGGTATCATCGGCGCCCTGGCAAAGCGTATCCGGTTTGTTGGGCGTAAGCGTAATATTAGGGGGACAGGTAGCCAGCGTGATATCATCCAGCGCCCAGTCGTTACCGCCGCCACCCGGTGCATTGTTACGGATGGAGATGGTGATAGAAGTCTGTGTAGAGTCAGTAAGGAACACAAAGCCGCGCTGCTGCCAGCCAACGGTATCCAGTGCCCCGGTAGACATCCGGTCGATACTGTCCACGACAAGCGTCAGATTGGGGAGTACGCCCGGGGTATATTCGGCAACGCTATTGGTGTCGATACCGCAATTGGGACAAATATTCTTTACCCAGCAGGAGAACTGGTAATAAGTATTTGGACAAAGACCTGTAATCACCTGGTGATAGGCCTCGCTCGTCGCCAGGTCGGCGTTTACGACCAACATATAACCGGCCGAGGTCGTAGCGCTCGGCGGAGGGTTGCCGGCCGCGGTGGTCGTACCGGTGTGGTCGCCGCCGATGAACCAGAAGCCGCCGAATTCCCGGTTGCTACAGGCGAGGACGCCGGTAGCGGTTCCGCAAGTAGGCTGCCGGTTGGCATTGGGATAGGTGGAACTGGTCGGACTGGTATTGTTGACGATGGCATAATAGCCGTCGTTAATGCTTACGCTGGAACTGGAATTAGGCAAATAGGTATAGTTCGGTATCGGAAAGCTGGGCCCGGTGCTC
>Ga0302326_10003293_pt1 | contig 38205 bp, 26 predicted proteins | sample Palsa_T0_3_FD_202264 | JGI IMG/M metagenome (GOLD analysis project Ga0302326, IMG submission 202264) | Peat permafrost microbial communities from Stordalen Mire near Abisko, Sweden - Palsa_T0_3 | ecosystem: Environmental > Terrestrial > Soil > Palsa > Peat permafrost | place: Sweden: Abisko... | reverse complement strand
GTATCCAGAGCCGCAAAGGTTTTGTGCTGCTGACTGGGGAAGTGGGGACGGGCAAGACCACGCTCATCAACAAGCTGCTGGAGTGGCTGCGCCTGCAGCAGGTGGCGACGGCCTTCATCTTCAATTCGCGCCTGAACACGTCGCAGTTTCTCGACTACATGATGGCGGACTTCGGCATTCCATGCGATTCGAAGGCCAAGAGCCAGATCCTGCTGCGTCTCTACAACTGGCTGCTGGACCGCTATCGGGCCGGCGAGACGGCGGTGCTCATCGTGGATGAGGCTCAGAACCTGACCGATGAGGTGCTGGAAGAGATCCGCATGTTGACCAACCTGGAGACCTTCACGGAAAAGCTGCTCCAGATCGTGCTGGTGGGCCAGCCCGAGCTGGAGCAGAAGCTGAAGACACCCCAACTGCGACAGTTACGGCAAAGGCTAACGCTGCGCGCCAAGACGCATCCTCTCACATTGGAGGAGACCAAGGCTTATGTGCAACAGCGGTTGCGCATCGCCGGTTCCAACGGCCAGCAGATCTTCGAACCCGAGGCCGTGGTCGCGATCCACGGCTATGCCAGCGGAATTCCGCGAGTCATCAACCTGCTGTGCGAGCACTGCCTGGTGAGTGCGTTCGTGGACCAGCAGAAAACCATCGGCGCAACCGTGGTGGATGGCGTGGCCCGGGATTTTGATCTGGGCGAAAGCACGGCAGCAGGGGCTATGACGCCGCCAGTGCCGGCGGCGGGGCAGGAGAAATTTGACTTGGTGGAAACTTTACGGTCGCTGGTCAGCTTAGCCGACCGGTTGCGGGAAAAAGATGACGATAAGGGCCTCCCCCAGGAGAGAAAACTATGAGCAGAATTCACGAAGCGTTGAAGAAGGCCGAACAGGACCGGGCGGCATCGCAGGGAGGCTCGACTGAGGCCCAGCCCAGTTTCGTGCCGGCGTCCGAGCCAGCCATGCCGGCGATGGAAGAGTCGCCGGTCGCTGTGGCAGAGGGATCGAAGGCCGCTGGCGTTCCACTCCCGTCGGCGATTCCGATATTCGCCAGTCCCTTCAGCCTCGACGCCTTGCTGTCGCGCTGCCCGCAACTGCAGTGGAAGCCGGATGAAAAGACGATGCTGTTTTTTAACGGCGACGACAGCGCGCGCGGGACTGAAGAATTCCGCACGCTGCGTTCCCGGCTTTATCACGCTCGAGAGAAGATGGCGCTTAAAAAGGTGTTGGTGACCAGCGCGCTGCCCAAAGAAGGCAAATCCTTCACTGCGGCAAACCTGGCGCAAGTTCTGGTGAAACAGCACGGACGCCGCGTATTGCTGATCGATGCCGATCTGCGCGGTCCCCGGCTGCATCTGATGCTGGGCACGACTTCGTCCCCCGGTCTTTCCGACTATCTGCAGGGAGGGAACGACGAATTTTCGATCATGCAGCGCGGGGCGATGGAAAACCTGTTTTTTATTCCCAGCGGCCCGCAGATCTCCGATCCCTCGGAACTGGTGGCCAATGGACGGCTCAAGTACCTGATGCAGCGGGTGGAGGCTCTGTTTGACTGGATCATCGTCGATTCGCCGCCCGCCGTGCCGGTCTCCGATGCCAGCGTACTGGCGAAGGCTTGCGACGGTGTGCTGATGGTGGTGCGCTGCAATGCGACGCCGGTCGATATGGCGCGCCGGGCGCGGGAGGAATTCCCAGACCAGCTCCTGGTCGGGATGGTGCTGAACGGGACGGATCGCGGATCCTCCGCTTATTCGCGGTATTACTACGACGCGTACGTGAAGGATGTAACCGATTCGAAGTCCTAGGGAAGTTGGGGAAACGTGATCCGGCTGTTCAAAGTTTATTATCCGCTGCGCACTCTGGTTCTTCTGGTTGGCGAGGCCATGATCGTTTGGTTTTCGTTTCTGCTGGCGACAGTGTGGCGGAACCAAGAGAGCTGGCTGCTGGTCAACGTTGATGGCGGATACCTTCAAGTCTTAGCGGTGCTGGGACCGAAGATTCTGGTGGTTACCGGAGTGGTCTTGCTGCTATCGCACTGGCTTGACCTATACGATTCTGCCAGTGTGGAAGCGAAGTGGGAGCATGCTTTTCGGCTGCTGCTGGTGCTGGGGTTTGTGGCGCTGGCGCTGGCTGCGCTGGGCTCCCGCTATCCCAGCCTTCTGCCCGGCAACGGTTCGGCTTTTTGGGGACTCATCATCCTCACCTTCACTTTGTTTGGCTGGCGCGCGGCCTATGCCTGGATGGTGAAACAGCCCTTCCTGCGCGAGCGGCTTTACGTTCTAGGCACGGGAGACCGAGCGGAGCGCTTGGTGAGAGCTCTGCGCGAGCGCTCTGCACTGGGAATGGAAGTGGTGGGATGGACAGGGGATGTGGAAGGCGAATTAACGCGCGACAGCGTGGCCTCGCACTTGCTGGGTTTCGCGCGGGGGAGGGGCCTCCATCGAGTGATCGTCGCCATGCCGGACCGCCGCGGCACTTTGCCGGTCGAAGAATTATTGGACCTGCGCCTGGAAGGGGTAAAGGTAGAAGAGGCCACGTCGTGGCTGGAACGGATCTCGGGAAAGATCGAAGTCGAGCATTTGTATCCCAGTTGGCTGATCTTTGCGGAAGGGTTCCGCTTCAGCAGTTTCTTCCGGCTGGTGCGCCGGGCGCTGAACTTTTGGTTTGCGCTGGCCGGACTGGTGATCTCGTTGCCCCTGATTCCCTTCATCGTGCTGGCCGTCAGGCTGGACTCCTCGGGCCCGGTGCTCTACCGACAGCAGCGCGTGGGGCGGCGGGGAGTGATTTTTCATTGCTACAAAGTCCGCACCATGCGCCAGGACGCGGAAGCCGATAGCGGAGCCACCTGGGCCCTGGACGATGATCCGCGTATCACGCGGGTGGGAAGGTTCCTGCGCGCTTCGCGGCTGGATGAGATCCCGCAGTTGTGGTGCGTGTTGAAGGGTGATATGCACTTCGTGGGACCGCGCCCGGAGCGGCCCGAGTTTGTCGAGTGGCTGAGCAAAGAAATTCCCTACTACGGCGTGCGCCACGTAGTGCGGCCGGGAATCACCGGGTGGGCGCAGGTGCAATATAAGTACGCCAGTACGCTGGCGGATGCGCGGGAAAAACTGCAATACGATCTTTTCTATATTAAGAACGCCTCGCTCGGTCTGGATCTGCTCATCATGTTCCAGACCATCAAAATCGTGCTGCTGGGGCGGGGCGCGCGATGAGATGGGTCTTTTGGGGCGCGGCTTGTCTGATCGCCTACACCTACGTGGGGTATGTGGGCTGGTTATGGCTGCGGGCACGTCTCTGGCCCTGGCCAGTGCTCCACGCAGAGCAGGAGCCTTACGTTTCCATCGTGATGGTGGTGCGCAACGAAGAGCGGTCGCTCGAGAGCAAACTGCGAAATCTGCTGGAGTTGGATTATCCCGCAGAACGCTGTCAGATCGTGGTGGTCTCCGACGGGTCTACCGACCGGACGGAAGCGATTCTGCGCGAGCATGGCAACAATCCGCGCGTGAAAGTCGTCATGAATCAGTTGTCGCGCGGAAAGGCGTGCGGGCTGAATGAAGCCTTCGAATGGACCAGCGGAGATGTCGTCGTTTTCACGGATGCGCGCCAGATGATCGAATCGTGCGCATTGCGGCTTTTGCTGGAAAGCTTCGCTGACCCGGAAGTGGGCTGTGTAAGCGGAGAACTGATGCTGGGCGATCCCGCCGTCGGCGAGAGCCGGCAGGGTATGGGACTTTATTGGCGCATCGAGAAGAAGGTGCGCAAACTGGAGGCAGCTTCCGGTTCGATGGTGGGCGCCACGGGCGCGCTCTATGCGGTGCGGCGCGAGTTGCTGACCGAGGTGCCCACGGGGACGATTCTGGATGACGTCTATATCCCGCTGCAAGTGGCGCGGCAGGGGCAGCGCGTGGTGTTTGAGCCTCGAGCCCAGGCCTGGGACAGTCCAGACTTGGGGAGTGGACTGGAGTTCACGCGGAAGGTGCGTACGCTAAGCGGAAACTATCAGCTGTTACAACTGGCCCCATGGATTCTGAGCAGGTCGAACCCCATTCGCTTCGAATTTGTCAGCCACAAACTGATGCGCTTACTGGTGCCGTTTGCTTTGCTAGCGGCGCTGCTGTCTTCAGTTTCGCTGACGCAGCGGCTCTACCGGTTTGCCCTGGCCCTGCAATTGGCGTTTTATGGACTGGCTGTGCTGGGCATGTTAGGGCTGAAACGGGGCGTGGTTTCACGCCTCGCGGATGCCGCCCTCACTTTTGTGGTTTTGAATACAGCTGCGATGTTGGCGTTGACAAATTTCGTTACCGGGAAGAAGGCAGCTTGGAAGTCGTAGAACTCAAGCGCTTCGATCGGTCAGCGCGCTCAAGGGAACGGAAGGTTTAATGGCGACGCTTACTGTTGGTTTGGAAGAGCGGAAAGTCAAGAGTGCCAACCCGTTCGCCTATGGGGCGCTGGTGATATTTTCGTTTCTTTATTTTGCGCGGCCGGAAGATCTCATACCTGGGCTGGGCAAGATCCCGGTCGAAAAAATCATCGGAGGAATCGCGTTTATCGCGTTGTTTTTCGGGATCAGGTCTCGTTCCACCTTTAGAAAGTGGCCGCTGGAACTGAAGCTGCTCGCCGCGCTGCTGGGTTGGCAAGCTCTAGGTATTCCGTTTGCCTTTTATATCAGTGGGTCGCTTTGGTTGGTGATCGACAAGTGTTCCAAAGCGTTGATTGTGGCGCTGCTGGTTGGCCTTGTGCCTGATTCTATCGGTCAAGTTCGACGTTTGATGTTCATCCAGGCCAGCGCAGTAGCGTTCATGACCTTTGTGTCGGTGCTGCTTTACCGGGGCGGAAGAATGGGCGGGGTGTTGGGAGGCGTCTTCGATAATCCCAATGACCTCGCCATGAACATCGCTTTGAACTTTCCGCTGTGTCTCATGTTTCTGCTTTTGGTAAAGAGTCCGATCAAGAAACTCGTGTGGTTCGCGGGCATTCTGGTAATGGGTCGCGGGCTGATGATGACCTACTCCCGGTCGGGTTTTTTAGCGATCGTGGTGGCCATCATTTTTAGTTTGTGGGAATTCGGAATCCGGAACAAGCGCCATTACCTGCTGGGGATTGCCGCGTTTTGTGTGTTGGCTCTGCTGATTGCCGGGCCGCAGAGTTACGGCAGCAGGATTAAGAGCCTGGTCTCCAACGACGTACAAGTCTATGGGGATGCCAAGGGCCCGCGCGCAGAGTTGCTGGTGAAAAGTCTGATCATCACCGCGAAACGTCCGCTGTTTGGAGTTGGCCCCGGTAACTTCGCGAGCTACACGGATCTGTGGAAGGTTACGCATAACACCTACACGGAATTAAGCTCGGAGAGCGGAATCCCCGCGCTAATATTGTTTCTCCTGGTCATTCGCGAGTGTTTTAGGAACCTGGCAAAAACCCGCGAAACGGCGATTTATCGCGAACAGCCGGATGTCCGCATGTACACGAGCGCACTCTGGGCAGGATTTGCCAGCTACCTTGCCGGGGCGGCGTTCGCCAGCACGGCGTACCAGCTTTTTCCATATTTCATGGTCGGCTACACCACTGCGTTATATCGTTTGACTAGCGAAAAACCAGAAATCGCTACGGAGAACTCCCGGCCGAAACACATGGCCTACTGGCAGAAAACTCAACTCGGTGGAGTCTCGAGTCGCGTCGCTCAAGATAAGGCTCGAGTCTAGTTGGCGTTACGACCTGTCGCCGAGTGGAGAGAACGAGGACCGGTTCGAATCGCCGTTTTGGCGGTCACTTCGCGCCGATCGTTGGGGAGACTTGGGACAAGAGCGAGTTCACAGTAGCGCGATTCTTTTCTGTTGGCAGGAGCAGCACAAACCCATCGCGATCGCCGACGGAGCTGCCCAGGTCTAATTGTGAGAAAAAGTGAGAAACGGAGGCCCAGGGAACGCAGCGATCGGCTCCTTCAGCCCAGTACCAATCGCGATGAGGAGTTTGTTCGAGCAGTCGCTTAGAGACCCAGACGTCGCCCTGGTTTTTCCAAACGGTGGAAACGGTGGTGGCAAAAGCCTTCTGCCACTGGCAAGTTTGAGCAGTTCCAGAATTGATGGCAGCGTAGAACACTTGCCGATGCTCGCGATTGATCGGATCAAAGGGGAATGTCCGTGCAAAGTTTACGGCTCCATCGTGAATGTCCATCACGACGATGCGACTGTTCGGAGCCAGAACGGGCAGTAGATCCCGCAGGCGATCCGCGATGAGTCTCCGCTGGTGAAGCAATGCAAACCTGGACGTAGCCGTGACATTGCTGATCATGCAGGCAATGAGAAACAGCGCCGCGATCCCTTTCATGTAGGGGGAGGCTTTGTCCGCCAAGGCAAACGCCACCGCTATGAAGAAAGCCGGGTATAAGGGAAGATAGCGCTCCATGTCTCCGCCGCGCCAAAGGAGACCAAAGACGGCCACCGGAGCAGCAGAGAGCAAACAGAAGGCAAGAATGCTTCTTCCGGTTTGGGAACGCACGAGCTGAACTAGAATCGATACAAGAAAGCAGTAGAACAGTGCAAGTTTCCAAAAACTCAGCCGGAACAATTGAGTGAGGGCTACCGGATTATACGGATCATGAAGAAGGAAACGTTTGAACAGGATTGCATCGGTACCCATATCGAGGAACGAGCGGGCCAGGCCGAACACTGCACGAGCCGATCCCGGAACAGCGGCGACATCTTGAGACTCTGACCGAATCCACTCCGAAGCCCCCTGGATCGTGTGAATTCTCAGATGGGCGAGCACGGCTCCGTACATTGCCATGCCAAGAAGCAGGCAGATCAGGGTCGTCTTGATTACAAAAGGCCAGCGGCGGTGTTGGAACCTCGAGTAGAAAAAGGGAAGAAATAGCGCTCCAGGAACCGCGAAAGCGTAGGGGAACCAAAGGCAAACCGATAGAGCCAGCGCTGACGCAGCCTGGAGTGGAGCCGCTGCGGAGTAAGGCGTTTCTCCGCTGCGAGCGATGAAGTAGAGGCCAAGGAGGAGAAAGGTCAATCCGGGGATGTAAGAGCAGCCGCTGTGAATGTAATTGAGAAATGCGAGCGAGAAAAGGAAGGTCAACGTGGCCATCAGCACCGGCAGGTGGCGCGAGGAGAAGCGGCGCAGCAAGGCGTACAGGAGCAGCAGGGAGGCCAGGCCGCAGATCCAATTCACGATGAGAAATATGATTGTGATATCGGCGCGCGCATCGGCCTCCGTGCCACTTGCCACCCATGGCTTCGACACGTGAAACAGAAGCCACCCGAGAGGACGCCACAACAAGTGGCGGAAGTCCCAAAAGACCCAGTTGATCCCCTGGTCGTGCAAGTAGGCCGATCTAACATAATCAACCGTATCGGCCATGAAAAACGCGCCCGTACATGACGCCACAAGAGTGTAAGCGGCGGTCCAAAGAAAATATGGGCTATACAACCAGCGAGCCGCATTTGACTGTAAGGTGTTCTTAGCAGATACCTCGCTGCTGGCGGGGGGCACGGCAGGATGCATTCCTGGTTTATACACCAGAGATACCTTGCCGGGAAGAGTGGGCAGAGGCGATACTTCTATGGTGCCGGATTTAGGCAGATTTTTCGCGAGATACCGATCTCCGTACAAGTTCGCAAGCCCTTGCGGTGATTCCTTCGTAACGCCAGCCCACGAGTTCGTTGCCGAGTCAGAGCGAAGCTCTGGTGGAAGGCTGAAAGGCGCAAAAGTATAGATATGTGTGGAATCGCGGGTATCGTGAGCGTGGCGGTCGACGACCGGATTGAAGCCAGCACGATCCACCGCATGTGCCAGGCCATTGTGCATCGAGGTCCGGACGAGGAAGGGATCTTCGTCAAGGACGGAACCGGCCTGGGAATGCGCCGCCTTAGCATCATCGACCTGGCGGGTGGGCACCAGCCGGTTTTCAACGAGGACCGGTCGGTGTGGGCAGTCTTCAACGGTGAAATCTACAATTTCGTTGAATTGCGGGCTGAATTGGAAAGCCGCGGGCATCATTTCTACACGCTCAGCGACACGGAAGTGATCGTTCATCTCTATGAGGAACTGGGCCCGGAGTGCGTTCGCCGACTCAGAGGGATGTTTGCGATCGCGATATGGGATGAGACCCGGAAATCTTTGCTGCTTGCCCGCGACCGCCTGGGAAAGAAGCCGCTCCATTACGCGCTTTCGAACGGGCGCTTGCTGTTCGGTTCCGAGATCAAGGCGATTCTAGCCATTGCGCCCGAACTGGCCGTGCCCAATCCGGAGGCCTTGCTGCAGTATTTCTATTTCGGTTACGTTCCCGATCCGTTAACTGCATTTGCGGCGATTCGGAAGCTGCCGCCGGGGCACCTTATGGAGTACTGCAAGGGAAGCTTGAAAGAGCGCTGCTACTGGGATGTTCCGGCCTACGGAAGTGCGCCCCCGCAATCGGAAGAAGAATGTCTGCAGATTCTGGAATCCAAACTGGCCGAAGCGGTTCGCGTTCGTCTGATGAGCGAAGTGCCTCTCGGAGTTTTGCTGAGCGGGGGAGTGGACTCTTCCATCGTGGTAGCGCTGATGGCGCGGGCAAATTCAAGCCCGGTCAAGACTTTCTCGATTGGATTTGCCGAAGATCGTTTTAACGAAGCGCAGTATGCGCGGGTTGTGGCCGAACGTTTTGGAACCGAACACCATGAGATGGTGGTGGACCCGAACCTCGAAGAGACCATCACATACCTAACGAGCATGCTGGAGGAGCCGTTCGGCGATTCGTCCATGCTGCCTACCTACTTTGTGTGCCGGATGGCGCGACAGAAAGTGACGGTGGCCCTTTCGGGCGACGGTGGAGACGAATTGTTCGCCGGCTACGACCGCTACGCCGTGGCGATGCAGCGCAGGCATCTCGATGGCTTTCCGCGATGGGCGGGAAGGCTCTACCGGCAGAGGCTTCACCCCAGATTGCCGGTGGGAGTTTATGGCCGAAACTATGCCTGGAACGCCACGCTCAACTGGCGTGACCGGTATCTCGACGGCGTGACTGCCCTGCCCGCCCGCGACCGCGAAAGATCGCTGTTCAGCAAGGATTTTCTCGCGCTCGCGGACCGGCTGCCGGACCCGCTCCAGCAGTTCCAGGACTACTACGACGACACCCCCGGAGCCCCGGATGATCTTAGCCGGCTGCTCTATCTGGATACCAAGACTTATCTTGTGGGAGATATTCTGACCAAGGTTGACCGCATGAGCATGGCGACGTCGCTGGAGGTGAGGGTGCCAATGCTGGACCACGAATTTGTGGAATGGGCGGCTGGCTTGCCTATCGAATGGAAGTTTCGCGCTTCCACTCGCAAGTATCTGCTGAAGCGGCTGGCGGAGCGACTGGGGATTCCGGCGGAGTTGTTGCACCGTCCCAAGCAGGGGTTTCAATTGCCCATGGAACAATGGTTGAGGGGCGAATTGAAACAGAAATTCCTTTCCATTCTGACGGAGCCACGAACCTTGCAGCGCGGATACTTTCGGCCGGACGCGGTTCGGGGAATCGTGGATGAGCATGTCCGGGGCCGTCGCAATCGAACCGGTATGCTGTGGAGGATGCTGATTCTCGAGTGGTGGCACCGCAATTATCTGGAAGGAGAAGCGCGGCATCGTACCCCTCCGCGTCTTGAATTCACGGAACGCTGCACTGCGCCAGCACCGCCGGCGATCGTTCAGCGTGCCACAGGAGCGGGGACGGACTGGAAGCAGACCAACGCGTAAACCGGAAAACTTGCAGAGTGTGGACATGAGCACGGAAATCGCCGTGGGGACGGCTGCCCGAAGCAAAGCGCCAGTGTTTGTGCTCGGTTGCCCGCGTTCTGGGACCACGTTGCTCTACCACATGCTCCTCTCCGCGGGGAATTTTGCGGTTTACCACGCCGAGTCGCAGGTTTTTAACGTGCTCGAGCCGCGCTTTGGCAGTTTGAGCCGGGCGGCAAACCGGCGCAAGCTGCTGGCGGCGTGGCAGGATACCGAGTTGTTCCGTCGCACGGGGTTGGATTGGAACGATGTCAGCCATGAAGTCATGGCGAATTGCCAGAATGGCGGAGACTTCCTGCGGATTGTCATGGAAGCGATCGCGCGGCGCCAGGGAGTGCAGCGTTGGGCGGACTGCACGCCTGAACATCTGCTGTATCTGGATCGCATTCAACAGACTATTCCCGACGCGCTGATCATTCATATCATCCGCGACGGCAGAGACGTGGCCCTATCGCTCGAGAAACAGTCCTGGATCCGGCCGTTTGCCTGGGATCGCGGCAAGGCGCTCGAGGTGGCGGCTTTGTACTGGGAGTGGATTGTTCGCAAGGGCCGCGAGGACGGTCAAGCTCTGGGCCAAAACTATTATGAGGTTCGCTTTGAAGATCTCGTGCTGGATCCCCGCGAGGTTTTGGAGAGCCTGAGCGGGTTCATCGGGCAGGAACTGGATTATGACAAGATTGAGCGCGCGGGTATCGGCTCGGTGCGCCAGCCGAACAGTTCCTTCTCGGCGGAAATGAAAAAAGGCGAGTTCAGTCCGGTGGGCAGATGGAAGACCAGACTGGCGGCCGCTCAACTGGAGCGCCTGGAGGCGTTGCTGGGAACAACTCTGCGCGAGCTTGCGTACTCGCTGCCCAGTCAAGCCTCGCTTCATGGGTCTTTGAGGCGGATGCGCCTGCTCTACCGGTTCTATTTCGATACAAAACTGCTGTTCAAGAAAAATGCGCCATTCGGCAAGGTGCTAGTGTCCGGCGAACTGCCGCGCATCTAGCGGGACGGCCGGGAACCGACTCATGAAACAGCCCGCGAAGATTCTTCAGATCGGAAATTATCCGCCCCCGATGTGCGGCTGGGCGATCCAGCTTAAGCTGGTGACCGAGGAATTGCGCCGGCGCGGTCACATCTGCGAGGTGCTCAAGATTAACGAAGGGCGGAAGATCAAAAGCACGGAGTACGTCGACGTGCAAGATGGCGCAGACTATCTGAGGAAGATCTGGCGCTACGCTGGACGCGGCTACCGGCTGAACGTGCACGTCAACGGCATGTCAAAGAAGGGATATGGGCTCGCCCTGGCAGCCGTATTGACCGGGCGGATTCTGTCTCGCCCAGCCCTGATCACGTTTCATGGCGGACTTTCGCAGGACTACTTCCCGCGCCAGGACAACAGCATCGCTCACTGGATGTTCTACGCTTTATTCGCGCTGGGGGGGGCGATTGCGTGTGACAGTCAGCCGATCAAGGAAGCCATTGAGCGCTATGGTATTGCCTCCCCCAAAGTTGAAACCATCGCCACCTTTTCACCGCAATACTTAAGGTTTTCTTCCGTGGCGCTACCGGAAGCAGTGGAGGAATTTTTCCGCGCCAGGCGGCCGGTGATTGTTTCTTACGTATCGTTTCGGCCGGAGTACCGCCTGGATACGCTGCGCGAGGGCATGAAGCTCTACCGCAAAGAACAGCCGGGCGCGGGATTTATCTGGTTAGGTTTCCCGGAGAAGGAGATGCTGGCGGTAAGAGAGTATTTGCGGGACTGGCCGGCGGAGGAGAGAGCCAGCCTGTTGCTGCTGGCAAATCTGACGCACGATCAATTTCTCACGCTGCTCAGCCGTTGCTTCCTCTGCCTGCGAACTCCCGCCTGCGACGGTGTGGCAGCCTCGGTTTTGGAGTCGCTGGCGCTGGGGGTGCCGGTCGTGGCCAGCGAAAACGGACGCCGGCCTGCAGGCGTGGTCACCTACAGCGACACCGATGCCGCTGACATGTTCGAAAAGCTCATTTACGTGACCAGACACTACCAGGAGGTGAAGGAGGGTTTGCGCCTGGAGGCCGGGGATGACAATGTTGGCCGAATGGCGGACTGGCTGGCCGGGCAGCCCTACACAACCGCAGAAGCCAACGCTGTGCCGGCGCGGTAGAATGGGATTTTCCAACAGACGTGGTCCGGCGTCCACCTCCTGGGAATCCTTCCAACGGTAAACACAAATATCCTCGAGGGGCTCCAGGAGATTCCCCCCGAGCCTCATTGTCTCAGGAGTCGTGAGTGGGCGGACCATGGACGAAGGAGAGATGAAACTTGCGAAGATCGCAGATAAGCTGCTATATCCTGCGGCTTTGCTGGCTTCTCTGTCGATCTGGCTGGTTGCGGTGCGGGCTCCCCTCTGGCTCGACGAAACCCTTTCCTATTGGCAGGTCAGCGGCGGCTTCTCGAAAATCTGGAGCCGATCGGTGCAAATGCCTTCTTCCTTCGCTTACCTTTACATCCTTTGGTTTGTGAAGTCAGTTCTTGGCAGCCAGGAGATTGCGCTCAGAATTCCTTCTCTGCTGGCCATGCTCGCCGCTTCTTACTTTCTTTTTCGGGCTGCGCAGGAGATTTTCGACACAGAGATCGCGTTTATCAGCTGCATTCTGTTTTGTCTCAACGCCAACGTTGTGTTTGCCGCCATCGACGTGCGCCCCTATGCGTTTGCCTTACTCATGACGAACCTGGCGATTTTTGCCCTTCTACGATGGACCGCCCGGAACGACATGCGTTACGCCATCCTGTGCGGTGCGGGCGCCGCCGGAATCCTCTACTTTCAGTACTTGTTCGGCGCCATCCTGCCAGCATTCGCGATCTACTATCTGGCGCTGCGAGGGCGCTCGATCAGAGCCAGTGCGGGCCAACTCGCGGCCCTGCTGTCTTCGTTTGCGCTGGTTTGTGCTCCCCTGATTTGGCCTTTCGTGGAACTGTTTCGAACCAGGCAGGCCCATGTATTCGAAAATGATCGGAGAGAGCTGTCCGTACTACGGACGACGCTTTTCCCCTTCAAGCTGCTCATCATCTTTGCCGGAACCGTCGTTGTGGCTGCCTTGCTCAGGAAAGTGAAATGGCCGGGACGCGACTGCTCCCTTGCGGCCTTGCTTTGCCCGCTGTTGGCCATCGTTCCGTTGGCGATCCTGTTTGGAATCAGCGCGGCCACACCGACGCACGTGTTCATCCCGCGCTATTGCCTGGTCGCAGTGCCCGGAGGCGCCCTGATGTGGGGCTTGCTCATTTTTCGGATCGATTCCCGCTGGTTGAGAGGGATCTGCTGTGTGTGCTTAGTCGCCATCACGGTGTTCGAATATTTCAGCCTGCCGTCCGCTCGCCAACACAGGGCTAGCTTCAAGCAAGCGTATGAGTTCGTGAATGCGGATGTTGCCAAGGACAAGGCCCCTGTCTTGATTTGCAGCGCATTCACGGAGTCGAGATTCGAGCCCATGCCGGCCGATCGCACGAGCGAGAGTGCGCTGGTTTCGCAACTGAGCTATTATCCGGTCAACGCTCCGGTGGTCCTGCTTCCGGTCGCTCTGAACGATGAGGCGATCCGGATCGGCAGCCAAGCCGTTTCCGCTGCGGCACAGCGGCGCCAGAGGTTCCTTGCTGTGGGGAATTCCGGATCCCCGGTTTTAGAGTGGCTCGCCGGATACTCACGCGGCACGTTTATGGCTCAACGGATTGCAGATTTTGAGGGGACTGTCGTGGTTGAGTTCCAGCCTCTCGTTCAGTGAGGAAAATCTTTCGGAAGCGAAAACAGGATCACGGCCTATGGCGACGTCAGCCTGTTGCCCAACTGGCATCAGGAAAGAGTACTGTAAGAGGCGGGGGGTGAAAATCGTGTTTTTGCGACTTAGCGCGACGCTGGTTCTGCTGGCCTGTGGGATCGTGTCTGGGCTCGCCCAGACTTCGGACGGTCTCCGCTTCGATGGTCCAGCGGAACTTCCTAGGGTTTACGTGCGAAGCAGCCTCTCGGATACACCTGCGCCCGGAAACTCGCTCACGGTGAAGGATGGCGAGGAACTGCAGTCCGCGCTCGAAAAGGTTCACTGTGGAGACAAGATACTTCTGCAATCGGGGGCTCGATTTGTGGGCAATTTCAAGTTCCCGGCAAAAGAGTGCGACGATGCACACTGGATCATCGTGCGAACCAGCGCGGACGACAACGATTTGACGCCCGAAGGGACGCGAATCACTCCATGCTATGCCGGGGTTGCGCCCCTTCCAGGGCGGCCGGCGTACGCCTGTTCATCGCCGAAGAACGTAATGGCCAAGCTGGTCTCCACGGCCAGAAGTGCCCCGACTGTACTTCTGGAAGAGAGAGCAAATCACTATCGGTTTCTGGGTCTGGAAATCACGCGCGAGTCGCCTGACGTGGTTTACAACCTCATATCCATGGCAGGAAAGGGCACCAATCATCACCTGGTGTTCGACCGCGATTGGATCCACGGCACTGCGCAGGACGAGACTACGCGCGGCATTGCACTGGGCACCAGCGCTTACGTGGCGGTGGTGGACTCATATTTTACGGACTTTCATTGTGTGGCCGTGACTGGAAGCTGCGTCGATAGTCAGACGATCGCTGGCGGGATGGGCGATTTTCCGATGGGGCCCTACAAGATCGTCAACAATTTTCTTGAGGCGGCGGGCGAGACCATCCTCTTTGGCGGCGGTCCGGCAACGCTCTCACCGTCGGACATCGAAATCCGGCGTAATCATATGTTCAAGCCGCTGACCTGGAGGCCTCGAAGCCAAGGATTCGTGGGGGGGAGGGACGGGAGACCATTCATTGTCAAGAATCTGTTCGAACTTAAGAATGCGCAACGAGTCCTGTTCGAAGGCAACATTCTCGAAAATGCCTGGGGGGGATTCTCGCAAGCCGGATTTGGCATTCTGCTCACACCGAAGAATCAGCAGAATCAATGTCCGCTTTGCAAAACCACGGATTTGACAATTCGTTTCTGCCGCGTCAGTCATATCGCAAGCGGTATGCAGATGGGTACAGGGCTTTCCGATGCTGGCGGCCCCGCGAGTGGAGGCGCGCGCTATAGCATTCACGACATCGTATTCGACGACATTGGCGGAGAGACTTACGGTGGGTTGGGAGCTTTGTTTCAGATCACCTCGACTACGCCGACGTTGCGCGATGTGAGTATCGACCACGTTACGGGTTTTCCGCCCACTGCATTATTCATCCTTGGCGTGGATGTTGCTCGCGAGAAGATCAGCAACTTCACCTTTACCAACAATCTAGTGGGCGTCGGCAGTGCCGAGATTGTTTCCACGGGTGGTGGGCCCAAGAATTGCGCCTTCCAGCCCAAGGGTCAGGGTGCGAGCGTGCTGAAAAGCTGTTTTGCCAGCTTCAACTTCACCCACAACGCACTGGTGGGATCCCTGGGTGGATGGCCGCGCGAAAACCCCACGCCCAAGGATGCTTCAGCCGTGGCTATGCTGGACTTTCGAAAGGGCAATGGCGGCGACTACCGGCTGTGTGCCGAAAAACAAACGGCTAATTGTAGGATGACGTCGCCTTTTCGGAAGGCGGGCACGGACGGGAAGGATTTGGGCGCGGATCTCGACGCGATTCATGCCGCTACCTCAGGAACTGAGTAGCGTTTCGAGCGGCAAAATTGGTGCGCAGCCTTCGAGCGTCATCGGAGCGAATCGTCAGGGTACGGCAGAATTACTGCGCGGACGAGCTAGGCTTCGTGGCTGGTTCGCCCCGCAAACCACAGTCGGCTCTGCCATCAATAAAAGTCGCGCGATGGGACTGCGCGTCGTAGGAGACAACGGTCCAACCGGCAACCCCGTAGCGGCAGGCCCACTCGGTGCGACGATCGGGTTCCGCGTCTACCAGATAGATGCGGGTGGCGTGGCGCCAGTCGGCCTCATTGAGGTTGAAGTGCTTGGCAAGGAAGCCCGGGCCGTCGTGAAGCAGTACCAGTCCGGAAACGCCAGAGACGGCGAGTGCCTCGCGAACCTTGCGATAAGGCTCACCGCGGCGGGCTATCGTTTCCACCACCGCGGCCTGTTGGGCGCCCTGCATGAGGACGAACAAGAGCATCGTCCAAACCAGCGCCCGGCGCGGTGTATGCCAGCGCTCGAGTACAAGTTGCAATCCGCGGGCCGCCAGCAGCAGCAGGGCGAAGAATGCTTCAAAATGAAAGCGCTCTCCGAAGAAGACGGCATAGCCGTCCACATGCGCCAGGTAGGCGAGCACCAGCGCGAGGTAAAGAGAGGCAAGAATCCAAACTTCTTGCCGACGCTGCCGCTCGCATAGAACTGCATAACCCGCCAACAGATAAGCAAATGGAAAGGCGCCAATGAGACCTTCCTCGGCAGCCTGCCCTGCGTAGATCCGCATGCCATGCCAAATCTTGATGGGGCTGAAGGAAAGTTCCGGCGGAAGGTTGGCGCCGGCGAACATTGCATAGGGTGAAATAAGCCAGTGGCCACTGTAGATGTGGTTGTAGACCAGAACGCCTGCGAGTCCAATGGCGCCCCAAAATACTCCGAGGCCAAAAATGCGGAGCAAGGCTGGTCGATTGTTGCGGTTCAACCATAAGGCCGCCGCCGTCAGCACCAGGGTCACGACGAATCCTGTATAAGGGCGCACTTGCAGGGTTGCCGAGAGGCAAGCGAACATTCCGCCGTAATACCAGAGACTTCCCGTGGCCAGGCCGCTGAACAGAGCGAAGCATGCCACAGCAGCGAGAAGCGCGCACAACGCATGTGACATCATGCCGACCGAGTTGACAAGATAAAACGGGGATAGCGCGGCAAAAAAAACCGCGACCACGCCCGCATCCCTCGAGAAACAGCGTGATCCGCAGGCGGCGATCACAAGCAATTGCGCCAAGCCGAGAATGGGCGTGAGCGCCCAGCGCGCAGAAATCAGGTAACCAAGCGACAGAACCAGGGGCCAGCCCGGCGGAAACTTCGGAAACCAGCCATTGGGGAGCAGCAAGTGGTTTTCATAGAAAAGCTCGGCTGGAGTTTCCCTGACGTTTGAGGAAGCGCCTATCAATGGGTCAGACATGATGCGCCCGCTGCGATAGATACGAGCCTGAAATGAGTAGCCAGACTCATCTGGATTCAGCAGACCGCGGACCGATAGCCAGCTTAGAGGAAGCGCGAGCAGAGCAAAGCAGACGACAGTCCCACGCAGATTGACGATGGGCATGCTGCCAAGGGCCGGACTGCTATCTTGTTGGCGACGCAGATATCCCAGAACAGCGGGAAGGAGCAGAACATACTGCAATAGCAGCAGAACAATATGCAGGTGCTCGTAGGCTCGGAGTGTTCCGAGAATGAGCACAGTCACATAGAGAAGAACCGAAACCGTTAGGAACCAAAAAGAAGCTGATGGAGGTTTCCCTCCTACAATCGCGGCCCTGGTGTGCGACTGAGTTTGGAGGGGATTAGACACAGGGAAAAGCAGGACCTTCTTACTATTATCAACACCTCTGAAACCGGCTGTCAACCTTGAGTCTGGCCAGAGGAATGAACCTTCCGATTGAGTGCAACCTGAGAGAAAGCAAGTGCGATGGCCGCTGCGTTTGGCCTGTCGGACAGCGGTTTCCAATGGATGCAAGTTCGATCGCGCAGCACCGAGGGAAGTGCCTGATTGCCAACACTATTTTTGCGGGGCAACGCCAGCGATCTTGCTGTTCACCGTGCCAATGTCGGCACCAAGGACTTGCCCATCCGACCCGGCACTCGCGTAGGGGCTAGAGGGCTGAAGCTGGTAGTCGCCGCCTACGCCGTTGTTGTAGTTGACGAAATCGACCGCGTTCGCCGTCGCAGGAGCGTAATTTCCTACCGGCCAGCTCCCGGTAGCACCGATCAGTGCGTTGTTGCGAAAGACATAAGGATTGAAGCAGGCGTTCAGTTTTCCGATCGCTCCCTCCCGGTGGTAGGCGCAATTTGCGCTGCCTCCCCCGGTGGAAACGATGCCGGTCTTGCCCACGGCGAGGATGCTATTGGTCCAGGTGAAATTGTTCATCATAGGGAAGGCCAAGTTGTTCCCAATCACTAGCATCCCGTTTACGCCCGGGCCGACGGCTGTCACATGGTTTACCACGACGTCGTGAATCGCCAACCGCGGATCTCCATTTGCTTCCTGCAGCACATAACCGCCTCCACGGTAGGTCTCATCGTCAATGTCGTCGATGAGGATGTCATGAATGCTCTCATTCCATGCTCCCTGGGATAGGGCCCCAGTGGCCGATGCTCCGTCGCCGATCTGGAAGCCGCTGGCGACGTGGCTGATGGTGCTGTAGCGGATGGTGATGTCATGCACAACGCACAGGGGACAGAGCCCACCCTGGTTCTTGGGCGTCAGCAGAATGGAGAATCCAGTTTGGCTGAAGCCTCCCCAGGTATTTTCCAGAACATTCCCCTCGAACAGCACTCGCACTGCATTCTTCAATTCCAAGTGATTCTTGACGATGAAGGGGTTGCCGTCCGTCCCGCCGACAAAACCGGGCTGGCCCTTCAGCCAGATCAGCGGCTTGAAAAGGTAATTCTGGCTGATTTGAATGTCTTGCGGGTTCTGGGTGGCCTCACCGCCTCCAAACAACAGGGCTTCGCCGGAAGCCTCGAGGAAGTTGTCGACGATCTTATAGGGGCCCATGGGCAGGTCGCCTAGGCCACCGTTAATCGCCTGAGCATCCCCGCAAGCGCCGGAAATCGCCACGCAATGGAAGTCAGAAAAGAACGAGTCCACCACGGCTACATATGTGCTGCCGCCTAACCCAATCCCGCGAGTGGTTTCGTCATGCGCTGTACCGTGAATCCACACGCGATCAAATACGAGATGATTTGCTGGGCCGCCGTTTTGTAGAGCGACCAGCATATAGATCACATTTCCAGGAGAGGTTCTGGTGATTTCAAGCCCCAGGAAGCGCACGTGGTTGGCGCCCGACGCAAGCGTGAGGGGCCGGCTTCCATTTCCCGTGAAGACAATCTTCGCCATTACATTGTTCGTGGACGAACAGGAAAAGCTTGGCCTGCCCGGGAGGGACGCCACTCCAGCATAGCAGGGAGTGATGCGGGTTCCCTCGGGCGGCAGAGCGCTATCCGGTGCACTGGTGCGGATGATGATCCAATTGTCGTCGTCGCAGCTCTTTGCCGGCACCATGAAGTTGCCCGAAAAGGTCGCTCCCGCCTCGAGGGCAATGGTTTGGCCACACTCGGCAGAGTCGAGAGCACTCTGAAGATTTCCTCCAGCGTGCACCTGAATCGTCGAGCCCGGCGCCGGCGTGTCGGCCAGGGCGCTCTGAACGTAAACCAGGGGCAGTTCTGCCGGTCCATCAAAACCTGTAGCATTGGCGGCGACTAGCAAGGCGTAGCTCTGGGTGGCGTGCTGGTTGGCGCTGTCGCTGACTTCGGCAACAAAATTGAAGCTCCCCGTTTGAGAGGGCATGCCAATCACGGTGCCCGTGGAGCTGAGCGTGAGACCCGACGGCAGCGTGCCGGAAGCAATCGTCCAACGATAGGGTGTTTGACCGCCGGATGCGACGAGAGCCGCCGAATATGGCGAACCGACGATCGGGGCGGCGAGGCTGTTCGTCTCAATTGCCAGTTGGGCCTCGGCCGGTCGGCCTTGCACCGTAATCTGGACGGTGGCCGAGTTAATCGCGGGGGTGATGGGGCTAACCTTACCCGTGCCAGGGTTAAGCTGGGGCGTGGCAGCGCTGGCCGCTGCGGTCGCGCTTGTGGCCGTCACCGCTACGCTAGTCGCGCCCTTGACGGTGGGAGCGGTAAACAGGCCATCTGGAGAAATTGTTCCGGCGCTGACGCTCCAAATCACCGCGGTATTCGCAGTGTTCGTGAAGCTGGCCGTGAATTGCAACTTGGCGCCGGATGAAACCACCGCGTCGGCAGGAGTGATCGTCGGGGTCGAATTCGAGTGGGACACGATGCCTGGCTGCTGTGTTGCGGACAGCGAGGAGCAACTCGCGGTCGCCAGTACCAACAGGAGCAGCCCGAAGAGGATAGTGTTCTGAACCATTGGAACCACATAAGAGCGAGTGGCAAGGCGCGCGGAAAGTTTGGGGAGGCCCGGGGCCGACATTTTTCAAAACCCTCCAAATAAGAGTCGGTTGCGGGACCAGTTAATGTTTCGGGTCCTGTATGTGACTCTAGAGGGCTGTATCTAGGGCAGATAGATAACCGGAGGCCAATGCACATTCAGAAGTTCTATCGCTGTAGTAACACACCCCGCATGCGAACTCGGCCAATACTCAGGATGGAAATCGCCGAACTGCTCTCGTGCGTGATCGTAGGTTGAATTTCAAAGGGCTGAGGAGAAGGATGGTTTTGCTCTGTTTTGCTACAGCTTTTTTGGCTGGTGCGATATCAAGTTCGCGCTACGGCCGGCGATTCAACCGGCGCATACATGCCGGAAGCTGCCTTGATGGTTGTGCGCAGGACTTCCACGAATTGTTCGGTGATGACGCGCCAGTCGTACCTGGCCGCCGTGGCAGCGGCCCCGGCTTCCAGGCGGCGCCGAAGCGCCTCGTCTTGCAGAACGGAACTCACCGCTTCGGCAAAGCGCACTGGATCATCAAGCAGCAGAATGTCGCGATCATGCCGGACATCCAATCCCTCTGCACCCACAGTGGTTGCAACCGTGGCCTTGCCCACGGCCATGGCCTCGTAGATCTTAATGCGCGTGCCTCCGCCGATGCGCAGCGGCACCACAAAGACAGCCGCCTCGCGCAGATGATCGACGATAGAAGCGACACTGCCGGTGACTTCAACCGAATCTGACGCGAGCTTCTTTACCCGGGGATGCGGGTTTCTGCCGACGATGCGGAAACGGGCCGGCGGGACCTTGGCCAGAATGAACGGCCAGATTTCTCTGCAGAAGAACTCGACGCCGTCAATGTTAGGTCCCCAGTCCATCGAACCCGTGAACACGACCAGCGGGCCGGAGGGCACTGCATTCGGGTCGTATCGATACCGGCTGAGATCTACGCCGGTCGGGACCACGGTGATCTGGGAAGGCTCGACCATGGATTTCATCGCGTCGCGATCCGTGTCGGAGACGGCGATCACGTGGTGGAAACGGCGTACTTGTTCCGGCTCAAAACGGCGCATCTTGGCGTATTCGATCTTTGAGGTCAAGCGGTCAATCCATCGCGTTTCAACCTCCGCCTTCCGCCGCCAGAGGATGGTTTCAACATTGTGTTGGAAAAGTGCCGTGGGAGTAGACAGATGGCGGGGAAAGTTCAGCGCGCTCGCGAGAAAATCGCACACCGCCACGTCAAAGCGGCGCTGGGAAATCCAGGGTGCGAGCAAATGCTGGACTTGTGGATGGGTAAACTTGCTGACCGTATAGGGCGCGCTCGATAAAAAATGCCGGGCGTAGTCAAGGTAGCGCTCCCGCGGAGCCGAATCCGGTGCCCCGGTATGGACGAGGACCGTTCCGGGAAGTACAGCGACAACTTCCCGCTCATAAGTAGGGTCGCGCTCACCGCCGTAATAGGAGAGGTAGGTGAGTTCGTGGCCGGCGGAGAGATGGCGCAGGATGTTATAGCTGCGCAACTTCCCCCCGGTATCGAGCGGAAGAAGCTTTCCCGGTTTCACCCAAAGAATCTTCATCGATTCCTACCAGCAGATCCCTTCATAGGAATCGTTCACGTCAGCGCGCCGGGAGCGCTCCAGATTTACCAGATCAATGACGTGCTGGGCTGGCCGCATGTGCTGCCTGAGAACTTCGCGGTCCAGGCCCCGCGTCCCAATCACGACGACTTCGGCGCGTTCCAGCGTAGTCTCCAGGCTTGAACACAGAAGGGAACCGATGTGGGGAATTGCACCCTCGATGTAGTCGCGGTTGGACCCAATTAAACGACCGAGTGAAACATTGTCATCCCAGATGCGAATTTCACAGCCTTCTCCGAGCAACCGCTTCACCAACTGCACCTGCGGACTCTCGCGCAGATCGTCGGTGGCTGCCTTAAAGCTAAGGCCGAGCACGGCTACGTTCCTCTTGCCTGTCGCAAGGATCATTTCGACCGCTCGTTCCAGATGCTGCTGGTTGCTCGCCATCAATGACTCGAGCAACGGCAAATTCAGATCGAGTTCTTTGGCTCGATAGCTGAGCGCCCGCACATCCTTGGGCAGGCACGAACCGCCAAACGCGAAGCCTGGCTTCAGATAGGAAGCGGAGATGTTCAGCTTGGTGTCGGCCGTGAAAATCTCAACCACGGATTCGGCGTCTACGCCCATCTGCTTCGCCAGGGTTCCAAATTCGTTGGCGAACGCAACCTTGACGGCGTGCCAAGTATTACAGACGTACTTGATCATCTCCGCGGAACGATAGGAGGTCTCGAACAGCTTCCCGGGGACCCAGGCGTAGACTTCGCGCAATCGGCGGCTGTGGCTGGCGTCCGACGAGCCGATGATGGTGATCGCCGGTTCTAAGAAATCAGCGACAGCCGTTCCTTCCCGCATGAACTCTGGATTCACGCAGACCCCGAAGCCTGCCCCCAGCCGCTTTCCGCTCGTTCTCTCCAGCGCGGGAACAACGATGGTTTCAGCAGTCCCCGGCAAGACGGTGCTGCGTAGCACGACCAGGTGGAATTCTTTCTTTTTCTTCAGAATTGCGCCGATTTCCTGACATACAGGTTCGATGTGGCCCAGATCGAGCTTGCCGTTGCGGAGACTCGGTGTGCCGACACAGAGAAACGAAATGTTGCTGTTGAGAACCGCATCTTCAGGGTCCGTCGTGGCACGTAATCGGCCGGCCGCGTGTTGTTCGGAAATCAACTCGGCTACGCCCGGCTCCACAATGGGACTGCGACCCGAATCCAGCGCCTCGACTTTGCCCCGGCTGGAATCAACTCCGATAACGTTGCATGCTTTATAGGCCAAGCAAGCTGCGGTAACAGTGCCCACATAGCCCAGTCCGAACACGCTTATGGTATGACTCATTGTAGGGAGATCGGCGCGGCTGAAAATGGGACGACCTTGTGCATGGAACCTAGGTTGCAGCCAACTGGCCGCAGCTCGGAGGTTCCAGGCGGGCATCCCTGAATCAATATTAAGCCATTGATTATCAATGGCTTAGATGGAATGTCCGAAATCAAGGGACCACTCGCCCCCAGGTTACGATCGCGCATTTTGTGCTACTCAATTCATATCACTACCGCGCAACTACATATAGTATTTAACACGAGCGGGCGCCTGCAAAGGGGTTTTCTCCCGCACCAGCGGATAACCCTCTAGAATTTCAATAGGTTGCTCGGATAATGGCCGTAAACCATCAAGCCAAGGAATGGTCCTCTCGAGAACTGACGGCGAGCGCGCCCGAAAAACCTCAGCGCCCCGTGCGCCGTGTGTTTTATCTCGTGGATTCGTTTGATGTGGGTGGAACGGAGACCCAGGCTGTGGAGTTGGCGCTGCGGATGGGGGCGGCTGGCTATGAGGTTACGCTGGGCAGCTTGCGTGAGCGGGGGCCGTTGTTGGAAAAGCTTCGTGACGCGCCGGTCGTCGTAAAAGAGTTCCATCCGCGTGGCGGAATCGATTCACCGCAAGGTATTTATCAGATCCTGCGGTTGAGCTGGTTCCTACGGCGAGGCAGGTTCAACGTGGTACACACGCACGATTTGTGGTCGAACCTGGTGGGAGTTCCAGCAGCCCGGCTGGCCGGGGTTCCGGCCATCGTCTCCAGCCAACGGGACCTCTCGCAGTTCGATTGGTACCAGGGCAACCGTCGCGTCTGGCTCCGGAGGATTCAGAATCTTTCCAATGTCGTGTTAGCCAATGCAACTCAGGTGCGGGACGCTCTGATCGCAGAGGTCAGATTCGCCCCCGAAAAGCTGCGCGTCATTCGCAATGGCGTGGATATCAAGAGATTCCAGGTTTCAAGTGAACGAGAAGTTCTGTTTCCGGACGTCGAAAATGGCAAGCTGATCGTTCTGGTCGGGAACATGCGCTCGGATGTGAAAGGGCATCCCTGGCTAATTGCCGCAGCGCCCGCGGTGCTCCGCGAGTTTCCTTCGACTCGATTTATCCTCGTAGGCGACGGAAAAGCACGAGAAAGCTTTGCCAATCAAGTCGCAGAGTTGGGGCTTAGCCGGAACTTTCTGTTTCTTGGCCGCCGCAGCGACATTCCCCAGATCCTTGCCAGTTGCGATATCGCCGTGCTTCCCTCCCGCAGCGAAGGACTGCCGAACGCCGTCCTTGAATATATGGCCGCGGGACTGCCCGTGGTGGTGAGCCGGGTCGGTGGGAGCGAGGAGCTGGTCGAAGACGGGGTTACTGGACTGCTGGTGTCGGCCGAGGACTCGGCCGCGCTGTCCGCGGCTTTTCTGAGGTACCTGCGAAACCCGGAGGAGGCGAAACAGATGGCGCAAAGCGGGCGCGAGTTTGTGACCCGCAATTTCAGTTTCGACAGGCTCGTCCGCGAAGTGGACGAGTTGTACACCGCCCTTCTGGCGAAGGGCGGGAGGAATTCTTAGTCCGATGGGAAATTGGACAGACCGTTTCCACCGCCTGAAGAGCATGGGCCGCGGCGAAATCAGAGTCCGCGCACAGCAGTTCGCGACCGCCCGCGGCGACTGGCTACGCTACCGCGCTGGCCACGTCTTTGCCGGCAACGGGCAGGACTTGGACGTCCGGCCGGCTGGCCGGTTTTTCTTCGCGCCAGCAGATGCTCCGGCTTTGTGCGCTTTGCTGCGGCGCAGGCTTCCTGCGGACGCCGCTGGCGTTGTATCCCAAGCCCATAAACTGTGTGAGCATCGGTTCGATCTGCTCGGTTACTCCGATCTTGACTATGGCGCCAGCATTGACTGGCACCTCGACATTGTCCACGGCAAACGCGGGCCACGCCGGCCCTGGTTCAAAATCAACTATCTCGATTTCGAGCAGGTTGGCGATTCGAAAGTTACCTGGGAACTTAACCGGCACCAGCACTTCCTCACCTTGGCGAAAGCGTACTGGCTCACGGGCAACGGGCAATTCGTCCATGAAATTTTCGCGCAGTGGGATCATTGGCAGCGGGAGAATCCCTATCCCATCGGCATGAACTGGGCCAGCAGTCTGGAGGTAGCTTTCCGCAGCTTGTCGTGGACGTGGACGTTCTTCCTCCTCGAAGAATGCCCACTTTTCACCAGCGATCTCCGCCGGCGATGGTTGGGCATGCTGAGTCTTTGCGGTGGCCATGTCGAGAACTATCTTTCCACTTACTTTTCGCCGAACACGCACCTGCTGGGCGAGGCCCTGGCCTTATTTTTCCTGGGAACGCTTTTTCGCCTGCCATCAGGCCCGCGGTGGCGGGAGCTAGGTTGGAATATTCTGCTGCGAGAGGCGGGAAGGCAGGTGCGCCCGGACGGATTCTACTGGGAGCAGTCCACCTATTATCACGTTTATGCGCTCGACATGTTCCTGCACGCGCGAATTCTCGCCGGATTGAACGGGATTGCAATTCCCGACGAATTCGACCAGACCGTGCAACGCATGCTGAACGCTCTGCTCCTGCTTAGTCGTGCGGGTGTGCCGTCGATGTTTGGCGATGATGACGGAGGCCGGTTATTCGATCCGCGGCGGGTTCGGGCCGAGCATATGCTCGATCCCCTGGCAACCGGGGCGGTCCTTTACGGGCGCGGAGACTGCAAGTTCCTTGCCCAGTCGGCGCGAGAAGAGACAATCTGGTTGCTTGGCGCCAAAGGACTGGCTGACTTCGACGTCCTGCCCAGCGCTCGACCTGTATCCAGTTCCATGGCTCTCGCCGCCAGCGGCTTTTATTTGATGGCCGATGCCGAAACCGGCCAGCAGTTAGTGATGGATGCCGGACCGCTGGGAGTGGGAAGCGGCGGTCACGGACACGCGGATGCATTGAGCGTGTGGCTGGTCCGCAATGGACGAAATCTTCTGCGGGATTCGGGAACCTTCGAATACGTTGGCGAAGCCGGTGAGCGCTCTCGACTGCGATCTACCGGCGCTCACAGCACGCTACGAGTGGATGGAAACGACCAGGCCAGAGCAGCCAGCCCCTTTTCCTGGGAGAGCTTTCCTGCAGTCCGGGTCCGACGGTGGCTCGCAGGTGAGCAGTTTGATTTACTGGAGGCGGAGCATGATGGCTTTTCGCGTTCTGCTTCGCCGGTCACACATCGACGACTGGTGTTCCACAGACGAGGGGCCTTCTGGCTGGCGCGAGATGTCGCTGAGGGCAGCGGGTTGCACGAGATTGAGTTGGCCTGGCACATCGGTGCTGGCTTATCGCTGGCGCCGGGAGACGGCGATGTGTTTGTCGGGGCGGAAGGTGGCCTCGCGATCCTGACGGCGGAGGGCCACGGCTGGTCGAGAGAGGTCGGAGTTGAGAATTGGTCTCCCGCGTATGGATGTTCCGAACCGGCGCAGGTGGTGCGTTTCGCAGCGGCCCGGGCCTTGCCGGCAGAGTTTGTGACCGTATTGGTGGGAGGCGTGAAGCCCGGGGAAGACTTGGGGCGGCTGGTTTGCACAAGCGAGGGCGGTGAGAGCGCAGCTTCCGCCTATCAGTATCTCCAGCAAAAAAGCGACCATAGGTTCGTCTTTGCAGATAAGGCCGGAGGTTGGACCCAAGGTTCCTGGGCAAGCGATGCCGATTTTCTGTACTCGCAACGCGACCCTACAGAGCAACTCTGTTTTCTCGTGCTATCGAACGGCACGTATGTGGAATTCGAGGGGAAGCGAGTAGTTTCCTGTGATCGGCGTCTAAGTTATGCTGAATTATCGCGCGCCAGCGATCACTGGGACGTGTTCTCTCCGGAGGCTGAGCACCTCCGACTGGGGCCGGCGCTGGACGTTCGCCTGGCTTAAGCGGGGATTGACGCGGCCTGTTATTCAAAAGGGATGGCTTTCTAATCATGTGTGGAATCTGCGGAATCTTTTATCCGGAGCGGCAGGTGAGAGTAGACCGGGATACTCTCGCGGCGATGAACCAGCAAATTGCCCACCGCGGTCCCGACGACGATGGTTTCTACGTGCGCGAAAACGTCGGGCTAGCCATGCGCCGACTGAGCATCATTGACGTTCAAACCGGGCACCAGCCGATCAGCAACGAAGACGAGAGCCTTTGGATTGTTTTCAACGGAGAAATCTACAATCACCGCGAACTTCGCCAGGACCTGGAATCGCGAGGACATCGCTATCGCACTCGCAGCGACACTGAAACCATCGTCCATCTGTACGAGCAGTACGGGAGCGATTGCGTCAAGCACCTGCGGGGGATGTTTGCTTTCGCCATCTGGGACCAGCCCAGGCAGCGCCTTTTCCTCGCTCGCGACCGGTTGGGCATCAAGCCTCTTTACTATCACTATGATGGCAAGGGTCTGCTATTCGGGTCTGAGATCAAGGCGCTGCTGGCTCATCCGCAGTTGCGGCCGGAGTTCAACCGCAAGATGCTGGCCGAGTATCTCGCATTTGGTTATGTCGCCGGCGAACAGACAATGTACTCCGAAATATGCAAGCTGATGCCTGGCCATACCCTGATGCTGGACGGGCGCGGCCAGATCGAGATTTCCTCCTACTGGGACCTGAAAGTGAATTCCGACGGTGGCGGCAGGGCACGTGAATCCTATGTGCAGGAATACCGCGAACGCCTGGAAGAGAGCGTCCGCAGCCACTTGATGAGCGATGTGCCGCTGGGGGTGTTCCTAAGCGGCGGGCTGGACTCCAGTGCGGTGGCGGCTCTCACGGCTAGGATTCGAAAGGGCAGGATCGAGACCTTCGCTGTGGGCTATGGTGGGGAAAGATATAGTGAACTCCCATTCGCCCGTGCAGTGGCCGAGCATATTGGATCGGAACACCACGAAGTGCGGATCAACCGCGACGACTTCTTCCAAACCTTGCCTCTGTGCATCTGGCATGAAGATGAGCCCATCGCCTGGCCTTCGAGCGTCCCGCTCTATTTTGTTTCGCGTCTGGCGCGCGAGCGCGTAAAGGTTGTGCTCACGGGCGAAGGCAGCGACGAGACGCTGGCGGGCTATACCCGTTATCCGTGGACGCTGCTCAACTCGCGCCTGGACAGCGTCTACCGCTCGATTACACCATCCGGTTTGAGGCGCGCGCTCCGGAACGGCATTCTAGCAAGCCCGCTCTCTGCGGCGATGCGCAGGAAGCTCGAACACACGTTTCTGCTGCGGGATGGTTCTTCCTGGCCAGCATTCTATTTTGACAACTTCTATTCGGCGTTTTCTGACGCCGAGCAGAATGAACTGCTAACCCCCGAGGCGAAACAGAGCGCAAACGACGCCTATGCCGGTTCCATGCATTTCTGGGATCAGTCGAAAGGCGAACTGCTGCATCGGCTCTTGTACACTGACATCAAGACCTATCTCGTCGAGCTGCTGATGAAGCAGGATCAGATGAGCATGGCTGCTTCGATTGAAAGCCGGGTGCCGTTTTTGGATCATGCCTTGGTGGAATTCACGGCGAGCATTCCGGCGGAATACGCTACCAAGGGTATGACGGGAAAATGCATTTTGAAGTCCGCGGTTGAGGATCTTTTGCCGCAGTCCATCATTCACCGCAAGAAGATGGGGTTCCCGACGCCATGGTCCCATTGGCTGGCAGGACCGCAACTGGGCATTCTCGAGGAATTACTGCTGGAGCCACGAACGCTGACTCGCGGCTATTTCCGCGCTGAGGCAATCCGGTCGCTGTTCGGCGAGCATCGTGCCGGGCTGAGGGACCACGGCAATCGAATCTGGCGCCTGCTCAATCTGGAGCTGTGGATGCGCATCTGCCTGGAACGCGATCCGGTTGTGCCCGCGAACGAACCGCGCGCGGCAGCAACCTTGCGATGAATGGTAGGGGCGCCGCCGGAATCGATGGCAAAGACTCTCATGCTGAGACCCGTAAAAATTGCGGTCCTGCGGTTGCTTCGGGGCGGCGGAGCGTTCGAACTGGTCGCGGACAGCCACTGGCGCCAGCAGCGCCTGCTGATCCTCTGCTATCACGGTACGTCTCTAGAGGACGAGCATCTTTGGCGGCCGACGCTGTACATGAATCAGGACACTCTGCGGGCGCGGCTTGCTTTTCTGAAACGTAACCGATATGCAGTATTGCCTCTGGGAGAAGCTCTGGAACGGCTTCGGGCCCAGACTCTTCCGGCGCGCAGCGTAGCTCTTACCTTCGATGATGGCGGCTACGATTTCTACCGCCAGGCGCATCCTTTGCTGCAAGAGTACGGCCTTCCGGCGACGGTCTATCTGACTACGTACTACGCGCTCTGCGAACGGCCCGTATTCAACCTGATTTGTTCCTACATGTTGTGGAAGCGGCGGGGCGAGGTCATCGCTGACGCCCGGGAAGCCGGGTTGCAGGGACCTCTGGACTTGCGTACGGAGCTAGGCCGCCACCGGGTGGTGCGAGGCCTGAATGACTTGGCGGAACGGGAGGAAATGACTGGGCTTCAAAAAGATGATCTCGCTGCCCGTCTCGCGCACTTTCTCGGGATCGACTACGCCGCTCTTAAGGCAAAAAGAATTCTGCAGCTCATGAACGCGAGAGAGGTTCGGGAGGTGGCGCGGAATGGCATCGACATTCAGTTGCACACTCACCGTCACCGGATGCCTGAAGACGAAGCCTTGTTCTCGAGGGAGATTGACGAGAATCGGGCACATATTCTTGAATTAGCCGCGACCCGGGCAGTTCACTTTTGTTATCCCGGAGGCGTGTACCAGCCCGTATTCCTGCCCTGGCTGCGGGGCGAGCAGGTGGTTTCGGCGACGACGTGCGATGCCGGACTGTGTACCAGCCAGAGTGAAAGTTTGTTGCTGCCTCGCTTCATCGACAACCAGAACCGCACGCAGGTGGAGTTCGAAAGTTGGGCCGTGGGGGTCGGGGATCTGCTCGCGTTCCGTCGGGTCGCCTCTCAGACGTACGTTCCGCAAGAGTGAGCTTCAAACAGGCTCGCCGGTTGACCTGCTCAATCGCGTTGGTTTCTTCCCCGCATGGGGCGAACTGCGACATCTGGGTTAGACTGGGAATTTCAGAAAAGGCGGAGAGAATTGCAGTTCTTACCACGATGAAGGCACTGGCGAAGAAAGCGGTGCTGGGCAGCGGGCTGCTCCGTCTGGCGGCTCGTCTTCAGGGCAGGGGAGCGGCGATCCTGATGTACCACTCCGTGCTCGAAGATCCGTCCCAGCAAGCCGACTCTCTCGGCGGAATAATGCACGCGCGGCCGGTGTTTCGCCAGCAAATGGAATTGCTGGCGCGCGAATTCCACCCTCTGAGTATGGATGAGCTGGCGATCCTTCTGCGCGGAGAAGAAAAAATTCCCGAGCGTTGTGTCGTCGTAACCTTTGACGACGGCTATCGTGACAATTTTGAAAACGCCATGCCGATCCTCGATCAGTTTGGGATACGGGCGGCTTTTTATGTCACAGCGGATTGCATCGAAAAAGGCCAGCTTCCGTGGCCGAGCAGGGTACGTTTCGCATTGCGCACAACCCGCTGCGGGACGTGGACGGATCCCGCGGGCGCACTGTGGTCCCTGGAGACCGAAGCCGGCCGTGATCGCGCCTTCGCGAAAGCCAGCGAGTACTGTTGCCGGCTGGCCGGTGCCGCTCAAGAGCAGGTCGTCGCCGGTATCGAGGCCGAATTAGCAACCCGTATCCCACCTGACTCAAAGCGGCTCATGATGAACTGGGACGAACTGCGGAAGCTGAGCGAGCGAGGCCACGTGGTTGGATCGCACACCTTGTCGCATCCGAACGTGGCACAAATTCCGTTCGCGGATATGCGCGTCGAACTGGAACAGTCTCGATCCTGCCTGGAAAAACAGTTGAACCATCCGGTAGCGCATTTTTCCTATCCCTGTCCAGCGCTTTCACCGCACTGGAACGAGCAAACGGTTGAAGAATGCCGGAGAGCCGGCTACGAAACCGCCGTAGTCGCCGACAGTGGCCTGGCGCGCAAGCTGGACAGTCCGTTATGCCTGCGCCGGGTGCCGCCTTCCAAGACCTTAGAAGGGTTGCGCTGGAATCTGGAGTGGGCATTTGCCGGCAGAGCGATGTAACTTCGGGCAGACCCGGTTGAGTCTTTCTGGCGAGGGGACACTGGTTTGGCAAGAGTACTGATCCTTGATGGACACGCTTCTGCGGCGCTGGCATTCACCCGCTCGGCTGGAAGGGCGGGGCACTGGGTTGCCGTTGGTGCGAATGCCGGTGTATTTGCCGCCGCCAGACTCTCGCGATACTGCAAGCTGGGTTTTTCCTATCCGGTTTCCGCCAAGGATGCCAAAGGCTTTGTCGACGCGATCTTGAAATTCGTGAAGGATCAGGCTGTGGATTTAGTTGTGCCGATCACCGACTTGACGATCGCCCCGCTTTCCGAGTATCGCGAACATTTCAGCAAGTGTTGTCAGGTTGCACTCCCATCGCGTGCATCCCTTGAACTTGTGTCGGACAAATATCAGACGCTGCAGGTGGCGAAGTCTCTCGGAATAAAGATTCCGCAAACGTGGCTGATCGAGTCGCAGCACGACTTGGAGTCTCTGCCGAGAATCCCGTTTCCACTCGTAGTCAAGGATCGCTTTTCGTTCCGCTGGCGAGATGGCCGGGCAGTTTCCGGCGGAGTGTCCTATGCGTATTCCAGTGAGGAACTGGGGCATAAAGTGAACGACCGCCTGGCGGCGGCCGGAGACGTTCTGGTGCAGGAGTTCGCTGCTGGGACGGGGATCGGATTCTCCTGCTTCGTTGCCGGTGACGATGTTCGTATCCCATTTCAGTGGAAACGCATTCGGGAAGTAGACCCGCGAGGGTCCGCCAGCAGCTGCCGGGATTCCATGACGCTCGACGAGCGGATCAAGAACAATAGCAGCCAGCTCATCCGCCGAATTGGATTTGACGGTATTGCCATGGTCGAGTACAAGAAAGTTGCCGGCCAGGCCGAGCCAGTCCTGATGGAGATCAACGGCAGGCCTTGGGGATCAATGGCGCTTCCGATAGCAAGCGGGGTCGATTATCCACGATACCTCATTGATTGGTACCTGAGTGGAGCATTACCGCCGAAGGACAAACCATATCGGGTAGGAGTCACTTGCCGTCGCGTTGTGGCCGAACTCACCCATCTCGCAAATGTTCGTGCCGGCAAGCCCGCCAACTGGCCGCTTCGGTATCCTGATTTTTGGAGCAGTCTCTTGAGAGTTGCCGTTCCCTGGTATCCGGGAATGCATTACGACGACTTGTGGCTGTCAGACCCGAGACCCGGGATTGAGGGCGTAGCAAACTGGTTTCGGGCTCGGATGGGAAAAGATCAAGACCGGGGCTGATTTCATCGGCTGCAAGGCGGGAACAGTTCCGCTGCCAGATTTCGAACGCAGCTTTCGAGCATCCGGTAACAATTGCGAGTGGTTTCGAGGTTTCCAAGATACGGATCGGGAATCTCCCCGTATTGCCCAGGGCCGTCGAGATAAGCGCTGAGCATAAAAATCTTGTGTCTGGAGTCGGGGAACAGAGTCCACAGTTCGGCCTTGTTCTGAAAGTCCATGGCGAAGATTGCATCCGCCTTCTGCACCATCTCAACGGTCAGAAGTCGCGCGCGGTGGTTCTCGAGAGAGATTTCGAAGTCGGTAGATGCAACCAGGGCCCAGGGATGCGCCGTGTTACCCGGCGTGGCGTGCAGCCCCGCAGAGGCGATACGCAAAGGTTGTCTCGGAGAAAGATGGCTTAACTCCCTTTTCAGTAGAGCTTCCGCCATGGGGCTCCTCATGATGTTGCCAAAGCAGACAAAGAGGAAGGAGTGCGAAGTTTTCGGAACTGCAGGATGCGAGCTCGCCAAGCCCAGCACATCGAGTATGCGAAGCCGAGCGTATGCGGGCCCAGCCCTGGGACCGAGCCGAAGGTAGATTTCCCGCTCCTTCAGAAGAAGACTCGGCGCCAGCTTGCGGAGAATCGTTTTGTAACCGGGTGACGGCTCGGCGGTGTTACTCATCGTGTGCGTAAGTCCTGAAAACTAATTCCGGGGCGCTCATTCGTGCGTTCCGGGCAGGCTTGCAACAGGCGGAACGCTGCGGCGCGAGGCGGTCCCCCTGCCCAATTCATAGCCCAACGTCTGCATGATTTCTCCCCACGCCGACTCAATGGCGGTTACCGACTGTTCCGGCAAGTGAGACTTCCAGCCTCCGGCCGTGGCCGAGCGTACGAAGGGCTTATCGCTGCGCGTCTCACGGGTGAGCACCCACTGTCTTGCCTGTTGTTTTTCCAAAGCTCGCATGCGTTCAGGAGAACTGAGCTCGACGGCACGCTGCAATTTGTCGTGGCTTGCGTCAATCGCGCCGAAGGAACAGTCCTGAAGGAAGGCAGCGACCCGGGCCAACTCCGTTTCTGGTTGTTGTTTCATGCTCTCGTAGCGTAGCAGGATGAAGCTGTGCGAGTCCTGGCGCATGCGCAGCCAACTCAGAACGTGATCTGCCCACGATCCCCACTTGGCGTCAAACTCGGCGTCGATAAAGCGCGGGACGAAGTCCTCGATGGCGTAATCGTCCGCGATGTTTCCCGCCTTAATGTTGTGGTGGTAAAAAGAGACGGCAACGTCGCGCGGGTCGCGCACGATGTAAATGACCCGCCGATACAGAGGCTGGAAACACTCGTGGCTTTTCAGAATGCGCGGACGCGGCAGCCGGCGCATGGCATGATCGGGATTGAAATAAATCTCCGGCAGGCGCGATTCGATGTTGGCGAACGTGACCGGCTCGTCCTGGTAGATGAGGTTGCCGATGAGAAACCGAGCCCAGGTGTTGCCGGACCTTGGATAAGAGACGAGAAAAACATCGTCCGGAAAGACGGTCAGGTTTCTTCCCGCCATTTGACGGCCACTAAGCACCCGCGCCGCCTGGGCAATTACTTTCACCGCCCGCTGCCAACCTCCTTTGGAGTTCTGCATAGTCAAGCGAGCGTTCCGTTCCGAAGCCGAGCTAAACCAGGAAACAAATTTGTTTGTCGAGTGGGGCAATTTCGCAGATCGAGCAGCACCAGGTCAGCGCTTGCGTTTCCATCGCGCAATCGCGGCCTCGTCACGTTCCAGCGCCGGTCCCGTCGGTCGCTGACAACTCCACCCCAACTGCCGCAGAATGCGCCATACGTGTCCCGGATGGTACTCGATGCTGCATTCCTGCTCGATCAAGTGTGCCACTTGCACCGAAGTCCACAGCCCCGTGTCATAACCCAGACTCTTTGGCCCACGCTTCAAGCCGCGCTCGATCCGTTCGAAATCTTCCACGCTTAGGCGCGGCTTGCGTCCTGCCCGTCTGGCCTTCTTCAACCCCGCTCGACCTTCGGTTTCCAATTGCTGTGCCCAGCGACTAACCGACTGCCGGTGCACGCCCGTCTGGCGCGCTACTTCGGATTGATGCACACCCTTTTCCAGCAACCGGGCCGCTCGCAAACGCCTCTGCTCCAGTGCAGTAAAATCTCGCCGTACTCCTGCCGGGTTTCCCATTCCCGAACGATAGCATAGAACCAGAAAAGCGTCACTATATTATGTGATCAGGTAGTACATTCCGGAAGTAGAACTAGATCTCCTCGCGCCGGCTTTCGGCGGCGATCGGCATGGTGGGAAACTCTGAGGTCAGTCTTTCGGCCGGCGGGGTGAGATCCCCAACATGCAGAACCCGATCGGTCATGTAGGCCCATCCCAAGCAGATCCCATACACCAAGCCTCCCGCCAGCAACTGCGGAATCAACTGCCGGTAGGTGTGGGCCACGAACCACTTTTGCATGAGCACGAAAACAACAGCTGCAGGAGCGCAAACCATCAGCGGGAGCAGATAAGCTTGCCGCAGGTAAGTCGAGAGCCGGATTCCAAGCCGTGAACACAGGTGATGCGGCATGAACAGAATGTAAGTTCCCGCCAGAGGGAGGGCAGTGCCGAGCGCGTCGCCCAGGATGCCAAAGGGCCGCACCAGCCATATGCTCAGGATGAGGTTTGCTACGGCTTCGATCAGAGTCACCACCGCCAACCTCCCGTGCCTGCTCATTCCGAACAAAATGCGCGGAGAAGCCGATTGGACCAACAACAGCGTATAGGGAATGATCAGAGTCAGGAGGACCGGATAACCCAGTGCCACGTACCTCTTTCCGACCCAGACCTCGATGATGGATTTCCCCAGGATCACGAAGGCCGCGGTCATGGGCAGAATCGTGAAAGCGCACGCGCGGTTTCCCGCGACGAAGATTTTTCGCAGCCGGTCCATGTTTCCGGCCGCATCCGACTGACTCGCCATGGGCACGAAAATCTGCGCCAGACTGCTCACCACTTCGCCGGCATAATCAACCAGACGCGATCCCGCATAGAAATAAGTGATCGCGGCTGCGGAGAGAAATTTTCCGATCACCACGGCGTCGGTCTTGAATCGGAGCCGGCCGGCCACAATGATCATGAAAGTTATGCCGCTGTAGTTTGCCATGTGGCGGAATGCATTGCGGTCGACGTAGTTCCAGGAGAACCTGATGGGCAATGAACGCATGGCCACTGCGGCGCGAACGAACGAAGCAAGCAAGGGTAAACCTACCGTGATCAAGGCAACGGTTAGCAGTCCGTACCCGCGGTGCAGATAGAACACGATCAAGCCGGCGCGCAGCAGTGTGGAAACGATGTTGGTCCAATTCAGGATATAAAACTTCTGCAAACCTTCGAGCATGCCGCCGAACAGGCCCAGCGGAAAACCCAGGGCCACGGACGTGCCGACGATGAATAGCAGCCAGCGCGCACTGGACTCGAGCTCGGGCAGGATGTGGAACACCCGGTCCACATATAGGCACCCTAGCACAGTAATGATCAGGCTCAGCACGCCGACGCAGGAGTAGGTGAACAGAGCCGTGTTGATAAGGCCGCTCACTTCATTCAAATCCTTCGTCGCGGTGTACTTGGAAACGTAGCGGATGATGGAGGAGCGAATTCCGAAATCGAAAATTCCGTAGTAGCCGGTCAGCGAAAAGATCAAGACCCAGATTCCGAAGGCCGCATCGCCCAGCCGGTGGAGAATGAAGGGAGAAAGAAAAACTCCCACCAGGATATTGACCACGAGGCCGAACCAGCTCGATCCGACGTTCTTGATGATCCGAAGTTTTTCCAGCTTGCGCATACGCTCACTGCGGTCTACCCCGTGTAGAACAAGGAGAGTTTCCAGAGTCTCTCCATCATAAACTCAGAACTGTTGCCGCGGACTCGGCTTATGCACTGCTACTGCGACCCCGTCGAGAGCAATCCCTGTCGATACTTGTGGCCGAGCAACCGAACCTGAACTCTCCACAATCCGCAGCCGTTTTTTGAGTTCGGGTGCGACGTTGGCCGTGCGAGGAGGATATCCGCTCAGCCGCGCTGGCCGGACTTCACAATCGCAGGTTCGATATGCTCGCTCACGGCAGCCAGAAGTCCCTCTCGCAAGTAGGGCCCGGAGGCGAGCAGGCCAGAAATCAACGGATTCTTCTTATTGCAACCTAAGGCCGTGTTCTCCAGGGTGCTGACAAACCCTCCAGCACTCAGCACTAAAGCCGCTCCCGCCACCACATCCCATTCGTTTTTGGGAGTCAGAGTAAAAGTTATATCTGCCAGTCCAACCGAAACCAGCGCGAGCTTGTAAGCTACCGAGCCCATGGGTCGTATCTTGAAAGCGGCATTCTCAAACGGCTTCCATTCGCCGCGCTTGACTTCGCTGCGGCTGGCGAGAACCAATGCTCCATCCAGGGTGTTGCGCTGGCTGGGTTGAGCTGGCTTGCCGTTGTAGGTAACGCCGGAGTCGATCGATCCCAGGAAGGTTTCGTCGGTGGCTGGATTGTAGATTCCGCCCGCCACGGGACGGCCGTTCTCGACGAACCCGATGGAAACGCAAAACTCCGGAATTCCTTTGACAAATTCGCGAGTGCCGTCGAGCGGATCGACTACCCAAACGCGGGAGCGCTGCAAGCGGATTGGGTCGTCTACGCTCTCTTCTGAAAGCCAGCCTTCGCCTTCACGCAGAAGTTCCTTGCGCAGAACGGCATCGAGGGCGCGATCGGCTTCGGTTACGGGGTCGTGTCCGACTTTATATTCGGTATCAATGGCTCCCGGTGTGAAGCGCGCGAAGACCGTGCGAGAGGCTTCGATCGCAGCGTGAATGCGTTGCAGTATTTGAGCGTAAGAGTTGGATTGCATAATCTCCCGAACTTCTCGCGATGCTTCTTCTTTTGCTGCTCTTTCTTTCATCAATAAGCCATTAACATGCGCGCGCCCGTCGCCAGCAACACCGCGCAAAGAATACGTCTGAGCCAGGGAACGGGGACCCGCGTGCTCAAGTAAGAACCGAACAGTCCGCCGGGCACGGAACCAATCAGCAGCGCACCTACCAGGTGGACATCGACATTGTGCATACGAAAATGCAGGAGACTGGTGACCCCGGTGAGCAGTAAAGCGTGCACGATGTCTGTGCCCACCATGACTTTTGGCTGAAAGTTGTAGAACAGCAAAAGCATCATCATGACAATGCTGCCGGAGCCGACCGAAGTGATGCCCACCAGAAAGCCCGCCACCAGACCGATGAGCGACATCCAGGCGAATGACTTCATCGTCGGCGGCTTGGCCGCAGCCCTGTCTTCGATCCTCTTCTGGAAGAACAAGAAAGTCGGAATGCAAATCAGCAGCACTCCAACGGCAACGGTGATGAAGTGATTGACGCCGTTGCCATAAAGATTTCGCAAGTGAACCAGCAAACTTACGCCCAGATAGGAGCCGGGAGCGCTGCCGACGATCAGCGCCAGGACCACCTTGCGCCGAACCGTGCCTTTGCGCAGATGGACAGCACTGGCGCCTATCTTCGTCGCGAAGTTGAACAGCGCGTCCGATCCAACGGCGCGCATCGCAGGCACGTGCAAACCGAAGATGAGAATCGGGAGCAGCAGAACGCCGCCCCCGACCCCCGTCATTCCGATGAGGCTCCCAACAAAAAACCCCACCAGGCTCTTGATCAGCAGGTCCATGACAGTACTGGCTCCAGCCGTTTAGACCGACTCCGCGGTCGTTCCAATGAAACCTTCCCTCTCCAAGTGAAGGATGATCTCCTGCGCCGCCTCTTCGGCGGACAAGTCGCCGGTGTTGATGGTGACTTCGGCGTCGGCCGGAACTTCGTAAGGATCCGAGATGCCCGTGAATTCTTTTAGAATTCCTGCGCGCGCCTTGGCGTACAGGCCTTTGCGGTCGCGCTGTTCGCAGACATCCACAGAGGTGGCGATGTGCACAAGAATGAAACCTCCATAGGGTTCAATCATCTGCCGCACATGTTTGCGCGTCGCATCGTAAGGGGCGATCGGCGCGCAAATTGCGATCCCGCCATTCTTCGTGATCTCGGATGCCACATAGCCGATGCGCCGAATGTTGATGTCGCGGTGCTCCTTGGAGAAGCCGAGCTCGGAAGACAAATGCTTGCGCACCAGGTCGCCATCCAGCATCGTGACCGGACGCCCACCGGTTTCT
>Ga0302326_10003292_pt1 | contig 38214 bp, 38 predicted proteins | sample Palsa_T0_3_FD_202264 | JGI IMG/M metagenome (GOLD analysis project Ga0302326, IMG submission 202264) | Peat permafrost microbial communities from Stordalen Mire near Abisko, Sweden - Palsa_T0_3 | ecosystem: Environmental > Terrestrial > Soil > Palsa > Peat permafrost | place: Sweden: Abisko... | reverse complement strand
GCTTTTTTGAACCACCGCTGCTATCTTTTGTGGTGCCCGCCTAGCTTTCACTGAACCCGCGTAGACGACAGACGTTGCGCCGGAAATGCTAAAATAGAGAGATTGCATGCCTGTGAACGACCTCACTGTTGGCGCTTCCCTCGATCTCGAGCTTGATCGCAAGCCCGCAGCTCCGCAGAAGGTCGGCTTCGTCAGTCTCGGCTGCCCCAAGAATCTGGTGGATAGCGAGGTCATGATGGGCCTGCTGGCCCGCGCCGGAGCCGAACTCACCCGCCGCGCCGAAGACGCCGACGTGATCGTGGTCAATACCTGCTCGTTCATCGAGAGCGCGCAGCAGGAATCCATCAACACCATCCTTGAGATGGCGGCGCACAAAACCGGCGGCAAGGCGAAAAAACTCGTCGTCGCCGGCTGCCTGGTCGAGCGCTTTCGCGACCAGATTCGTAAAGATATTCCCGAAGTTGATGCGGTCGTCGGCACCGGCGAACTGGAAAAGATTCTCTCCGCCACCGGTGTTGCGCCGGCACCCGTCCGAAACGATTCCCCGTTCGTTGTCCTGAAGTCGGTTCCGAACTCGGCCATGCCCTCGCGGCCCGAGGGCGATGCTCGCGCCGCGCAGGGCCGCTTTTCGCGCGAGAAGTGGGATGGTGCGATCGGCGACCTGCCCAACTATCTTTACGACGATGCCACGCCCCGCGTTCTGGCCACGCCCCGCCACATGGCGTACATCAAGATTGCCGAGGGCTGCGACCATCCCTGCACCTTCTGCATTATTCCGCAGCTGCGCGGACAGTTCCGCTCGCGCCGTTTCGAGTCTGTGATCGCCGAAGCGGAGCGCCTTGCTCGAACTGGCGTCCGCGAAATTACTCTCATCGGCCAGGACACAACCTGCTACGGCGAGGACTTTGGCCTGAAAGACGGTCTGGCGCTGCTCCTTGAAAAACTCGCCGCCATCGAAGATCTGCGCTGGGTGCGCTTTCTCTACGCCTATCCCAACAAGATCACCGGCAAACTCCTAGACACCATTGCGAAGCATGAAAAAATCTGCTCCTACATGGACGTCCCTCTGCAACACGCGTCGGCGTCGGTGCTGAAGCGCATGAAGCGCGGCGGCGGAGCCGACGTTTTCCTGCGTTCGATCGCGAAAATGCGCGGGACCATCCCCGATCTCACCCTGCGCACCTCGTTCATCGTCGGCTTTCCTGGCGAGACCGAAAAAGAATTTGAAGAACTCTGCGACTTCGTGCGCGCAGCCCAGGTCGACTGGATGGGCGCCTTCGGCTACTCCGATCAGGACGGCGCACAAGCCTTCGCCCTCGACCAGAAACTCTCGCCTCGCGAGATCGAGCGCCGCCGCAAGCACTTGATGGGCATCCAGCGCCAGATCAGTAAAAAGAAAAAGAAGGCGCTGGTGGGTCAGGAGTTCGACCTGCTGCTCGAAGGCGAATCCGAAGAAACCGAGTTACTGCTCGAAGGCCGCACTTCCATGCACGCTCCCGAAATCGACGGCAAAGTCTTCGTCAACGACATTCCGGATGCCGTGGCCCCGCAGTCCGGACAGTTCTACCGTTGCCAGATCACCGAAGCCCACGACTACGACCTGGTCGCAAGAATTCTGTAGCCAGTCTCTTTCCGGTAAATCCCCGGCAAACCGTGCTGGCTTCGCAAATCTTCCCGATTACAATACAAACCGTATGCCGCGCAAGCGTACCCTCAAACTCCGCTGCCCCATCTGCAAGAAGCTCGTCAAGAACACTGACCCCGACTTCCCTTTCTGCAGTGACCGCTGCCGCCTCATCGACCTCGGCAAGTGGGCCAGCGGCGGCTATGTGATTTCGTCTCCAACCGCAGACGCCGACGAATCCATCCGCAACAGCAATCTGGAAGATCCCGAGGACGAATCGTGAAGCCCGCTCCGCACTGGGCCACCCTAGCCGCAACCTTCTTCGGCATCGGCCACCTGCGCCCCGGCCCCGGCACCTGGGCATCGGTTGCTACGGTCCTGATCTGGGCCGCCCTCGCGCACCAGTTATCGCCCTCGCTGCGCACCCCGGTCGCCAGCGCTCTGGCCGTGCTGGTTACCCTGATCGGAATTCCGGCCGCTACCCTCGTAGCCCGCGCCTCGGCAGTAAAAGACCCGCAGTTTGTCGTCATCGACGAGGTCGCTGGACAACTCATCACCCTGATCGCCGTCCCTCTCGCATGGAAAACTTTTCTCGCGGGTCTTATACTTTTCAGAGCGTTCGATATCGTCAAGCCTCCTCCGGTGCGGCAACTGGAGCAACTTCCAGAGGGCGCCGGAATCATGCTCGATGATGTCGCCGCAGGAATCTTCGCGCTGATCGTAATGCATCTTCTGCTGCATTTTCAGCTACTAAAGTAGTACCGGGCACTCGTCGCACTCTCTCATGGGATTTTCCGACCGCATTCTCGGCAGAAAGCACGTCAACGGCGGACCGCACATTGACGTGGTCGCCCCCTCCTCGGCGCTCGCCGGCGGCGAACTCCGCATCTCCGGTTCCGGCCTGCGCTCCCAGGAACTCCAGCGCCCCCAAGTAAGATTCGGCGAGTTCGAAGCTTCCATCGTCGTCAGCTCTGACGCCTTCCTGGTAGCGCGAGTTCCCGAAGGCGCAATCTCGGGTCCGGTCGTAGTGGCCACCGACGGCCACCTCAGCAATCCCCTCCCCATCCGGGTAGCCGTGCCCATCGCCGATAATCTTCATCCCGTCACCAGCCCCGCGCTCGACCCCGAGGGCAACATTTACGCGACGTTCTCCGGCTCCCGCGGCCAGAAGGTTCCTGTGGCAATCTTCAAGATTGACACCAACTACAACGTCAAGCCCTTCGTCGCCGAAATGATGAACGCAACGGCCATCGCTTTCGACCGCCAGGGTCAGATGTATGTTTCCTCGCGCTATGACGGCGCAGTCTATCGCGTCGCTCCCAAAGGAACCATGACCACCTACGCCGAAGGCATGGGCGTCGCCACCGGCATCGCCTTCGATCGCGAGCAGAATCTCTACGTCGGCGACCGCAACGGCACCATCTTCAAGATCGGGACCGACCAGCAGGTCTTCGTCTTCGCCACGCTCGAACTCAGCCTGTCCGCCTATCACCTCGCCTTCAGTCCGCACGGCGACCTGTTCGTCACCGGACCCAACGACCGCGTTTTCAAAATCGATCCCAATGGAACGGTGAGCACGTTCTACAAGGGCCTGGGCAGGCCGCAGGGCCTCGCTTTCGACGCCGACGGCAATCTCTACGTCGCTGCCTCGCTTTCCGGCACGCGCGGCATTGTCAAGATTTCGCCCGACGCTCTGGCCAATCTCGAAGTCGCCGGCCAGGGCCTGGTCGGTCTGGCGTTCGCCCCCGGACGCTCCGCCATCCTCGCCACCGGCAACGCCGTGCATCATCTTTCCTGGAACATCCCCGGCCTGCCCCTGCCACCGGAATAATTTATCGCGCTGCCGCCCCTTTATCTCTCTCGTCATTCCGGACTCACAGCACATTGCCATTCTTCGCGAAGCGAGGAATCTGCTTTCCTCCGCCGCCACTGCACCCTCCACGTCCCTTGCGGTTTTCATCTGCATTTTCATTTAAACTTCTAATCCGTGAACGCCGAAATCATTGCGGTCGGGTCCGAAATGCTCACACCCTTCCGCATGGACACCAACTCGCTCTACTTGACCGAGCAACTCAACCTGCTGGGCGTGGACGTAATTTTCAAGAGCGTCGTCGGCGACGATCTCCGCCGGCTCGTGGCCACGGCGCAGCACGGACTGTTTCGCTCCGACATTCTCATCTTCAGTGGCGGCCTCGGACCCACCGAAGACGATCTCACTCGCGAAGCCGTGGCCGAAGCCCTCGGTCTAAGCCTGCGCCGCGATCCTGAAATCCTCACTCGTCTCGAGCAGCGCTTTGCCGATCGCGGCTGGAAAATGTCGCCCAACAACGTGAAACAGTCTGACGTTCTCGAAGGCGCGACCGCGCTTCCCAATCCCAACGGCACTGCCCCCGGCCAGTGGCTCAGCGGAGAATTCGACGGCCGCGAGCACATCATCGTGCTGCTCCCCGGCCCTCCGCACGAACTGAAAGCCATGTTTGAGGCCGAAGTGCGCGAGCGCCTGCGCGCCAAAGTCCCTCCCGCGTTTCTCGCCGTCCGCACACTAAAGATCGCCATGCTCGGCGAATCGGCAGTGGATGCGCGGGTCGCGCCCATCTACAAGCGTTACGCCGACGTCGACACCACGATCCTTGCCGGAGCTGGAGAAATCGAATTGCACTTCAAGACTCGCGCCGCCTCGCAAGACGCCGCACAGCGCCGCGTGAATGAAGTTGCCGGCGTGGTCGAAGACGAACTCGACGACGCCGTCTATTCCCGCAACGGCGAATCGCTGGAGCAGATCGTCGGCTACTGGCTGCAGATGCGCGCCTCGACCGTCGCCGTAGCCGAGTCCTGCACCGGAGGCCTGCTGGCCGAGCGCCTCACCTCCGTCAGCGGTAGCTCGCGCTACTTCCTCGGCGCTGCCGTCGTCTACTCCAACACCCTCAAAACGGAATTCGCCGGCGTCCCTGCGGAAATGATCGAGCGCCACGGCGCCGTCAGCCGCGAAGTCGCCGCCGCCCTCGCCGAGGGCATTCGCTACCGCTGTGAGTCGACCCTGGGCGTAGGCATCACCGGCGTCGCCGGCCCCAATGGAGGCACGCCCGAAAAACCCGTAGGCCTGGTCTTTCACGCTCTGGCCGGCAGCACCGGAACAGAAGTCGTACAGCGAACTTTCCCCGGCGACCGCAAACGCATCCGAAGATTCGCGTCCACGATGGCCCTGGACATGGTGAGAAAGAAACTGATGTAGTACCGAGTTGCGAGTACCGCGTACCGAGCAAAAAAATACCGAGCCAGATTCTTCTCGGTACTCGGTACTGGGTACTCGGTACTTTCATGCGCCTCTTCATCGCTCTCGACCTCGACGACATCATCCGCGCTCGAATCACCCGCTTCATCGAGGGCGTCACCGGATTCGCGCCCGACGCCCGCTGGATGAAACCGGAATCGCTCCACCTCACTCTGAAGTTCATCGGCGAGCAACCGGAGTCCGCAGTCGTAAAGGTCCACCAAGCTCTGGCCGATATCCGATCCGCCGCACTCGAAATTCATTTCCAAGGCTACGGCTTCTTCCCGACAGCAAAATCCCCGCGCGTTTTCTGGCTGGGAGTCCACGCTGGACATGCACTGCCAGCCCTCGCCACGGCCATCGACGAGAAAACGGCATCGCTCGGCATTCCAAAAGAAGACCGAGCCTTCACCCCGCATCTCACCCTGGCCCGCGCCCAAGGCGCTTCCAGCTCGCCGCGCCGGATGAAAACCGACGCCCCCAATCGCAACTTTCACCATCTCCAGGAAAAACTCGCCGCCCGGCCCACCCCGGAGTTTGGTACCATCACAGCCCGCGAGTTCTTTTTGTTCCAAAGCCACTTATCGCCGAAAGGATCCAGGTACACCAAACTGGCAAGTTTTGATTTGAAGTAGCGCCGGCGTCCCGCCGGCTACCAAAAAGCGCGATGCCGGAACTGCTCATCCTTACGACCAGCTATCTGCTCGGCTCCATCCCGTTCGGTTATCTTCTCGTTCGCATCTTCCACGGCGAGGACGTGCGCCTCTCCGGCAGCGGCAACATCGGCGCCACTAACGTCTCGCGCAAATCTCCGGCACTCGGCGTGCTAACGCTCCTGCTCGACGCGACCAAAGGGACATGCGCGGTGCTCGTTGCCGATCAAGTATTCATGCGTGCATGGCCCGGCAATGTGGATGTCAGCCCCTATCCCTTGCTGTCAATCGCGGCGCTCTGCGCCGTTCTCGGACACATGTTTCCGGTGTGGCTGCGGTTTCGTGGCGGCAAGGGCGTGGCCACTTCCGTCGGCGCATTCGCGCTTCTGGTTCCTCGCGCAACTCTCGGAGCGTTTGCTATCTTCGTGGTCGTGGCCCTTGTTTCAAGATACGTTTCGCTGGCATCGGTCGTTGCCGCACTCAGCCTGCCGGTATTCGCCTGGTTCTCGTTGCGGCATGGCACTGGTCCGGAACTCTTTTCGCTTCTGCCCATCGCGATCGCTTCGGCTCTGGTGATCGTGAAGCATCACGAAAACATTCGCCGACTGTTGGCCGGCTCAGAAAACCGTTTAGGATCGAAATCCAAGTGAAGAAGCGCACATGAGTGAAATCGCGGTCATCGGCGGAGGCGCCTGGGGCACCGGCCTCGCCATCGTGCTCGGCCGCAAGGGAGCCCACACGCCTGCGCATAAAGTCCGTCTGTGGGCCCACGAGGCCGACGTCTGCGAATCCATCTCGCAGACTCGCATCAACGAAAAATTTCTCCCCGGCCGCGTCGTGCCAGAATCGGTAACCGCCAGCAACGATCTGTCCGCAACCCTCGACGGCGCAAAGATCGTCGTCAGCGTTATGCCTTCGCAGCATTGCCGCGACCTGTTCGAACGCATGCGCCCGCTCCTGCCCCCACACGCCATGATCGTCAGCGCAACCAAGGGTCTGGAGGAAGGCTCGCTACAGCGCATGACCGAGGTGATTAGCGAGGTTCTCGGTAATCACGTTCTCACGCGCGCCGACGGCTCCCCCCCCGCTGTCGCCGCGCTCAGCGGACCCACCTTCGCCCAGGAAGTCGCCCGCGGCGACCCCACTGCAATCACCGTCGCCTCTCAAGACGCCGCGCTGCTCCACACCGTGCAGCAGGAATTCAGCGACTCCAGCTTCCGCGTCTACACCAACAGCGACGTCATCGGCGTCGAACTCGGCGGCGCGCTGAAGAACATCATCGCCATCGCCGCCGGAATCTGCGACGGCCTAGGTTTCGGCCACAACTCGGCCGCCGCCCTCATCACCCGCGGCCTCGCCGAGATGACTCGCCTGGTCGTGGCCTGCGGCGGCCGCGCCGAAACCATGGCCGGACTGGCCGGACTCGGCGACCTCGTGCTCACCTGCACCGGTGGCCTGTCTCGCAATCGCAGCGTCGGCGTCGCCCTCGGCCGTGGACAGAAACTCCCCGAGATCATCGCCGCCATGCACGGCATGGTCGCCGAAGGCGTCTTCACTACCTCGGCCGCCGTCGGACTCGCCCGTGCCCGTAACATCGAAATGCCCATCACCGAGCAGATGCACGCCATCCTGCACCACGGAAAATCTCCCCGTGAAGCCATTCAGATCCTGATGTCGCGCACCGGCAAGAGTGAAACGATCACATCGTAAGTTTTTCCTGAGTGGACCTTCGTGTCCTTGGTGGTTGATGATTTGAGTCGGAGTTCCCGGAGCCTTCTATGCACAGATTCAATCTCGCCCTCGCAAGTTTACTGATCACATCGCCATCAATCGGCGCACTCGCCCAAACCAGAACCATCGCCGAGCGTCTCGGTTACCCGCGTGATGCGAAACTGCTCATCCTCCATGCCGATGATCTCGCCGTCGCTCACTCCGAGGACGCCGCCAGCTTCGCCGCGCTCGACCAGCACGCCGTCACTTCCGCCAGCATCATGGTTCCCTGCCCCTGGCTGACCGAAGTCGCCGCCTACGCGAAAGCCCATCCTGACGCCGACCTCGGCCTGCATCTGACCCTGACCTCTGAGTGGGAAACCTATCGCTGGGGCCCCGTCGCATCCCGGGACGCAGTCCAGAGTCTCATCGATCCCTCCGGAAATCTTTGGCCCGACACAGAACCGGCCGTGGCCCACTTGAAACCGGAAGAAGTCGAGCGCGAACTTCGTGCCCAGGTCGAACGCGCCCTGGCCGTGGGAATCCATCCCACTCACCTCGACAGCCACATGGGCGTGCTGTTCGCGCGCCCCGATCTTTTCGCCGTCTACCTGAAAGTCGCCCGCGAATACCAGCTGCCGTTCCTGGCCGTCCGCACGCCGGACGCGCCTAAAGAACTCCCGCCGCTGCTTTCCGACAAAGACATCGTCCTCGATTCAGTAATCATCGCCAATCCGTCGGTCAGAGCCGCCAACTGGAAGACCTTTTACTTAAACGCCATTCATAACCTCAAGCCTGGCCTCACCGAAATCATCGTTCACCTCGGTCACGACGATGCCGAGTTGCAAGCCGTCACGGTCCATCACCCGGACTACGGAGCCGCCTGGCGCCAGCGCGACTTTGACGCCGTGACCAGCCCCGAATTCAGGAAAGCCCTTGAGGACAATCACATCATCCTGATCGACTGGAAAGACTTGAAAACACTTCTGAACTGACTGCTTGCAAACTTCCTGCCTTGTCCCGCCAAATCCCTTGCCAGCCGCTGACTTTCGGCCAAGGTACTTCGGTAATGCCATGCCCTCCAGCTTTTCCGCCCGCGCGCAACATTCCCCGATAGAATTTTAATGACAAGACATACCGTGGAAAGCCGTCGCCACCGGCCTTTCGGCGCCTGCAATCCGTGAAGGGAGAGACTTGTCCTCCACCGCTCCGACTCACGCCCGCATCCCGATTCTGTACGTCATCCTCGGGGTGCTTCTCGTCATCAGCATCGTCCCGATGTATTTCTATTCGGCGCAGGTCGAGGCCATCAACCGCGACCGCCTGAAGACCAACGAGAAGCTGCTGCAGAACACGTTGACGCGCTCGCTCGCGGATGATCTGGGGCAGCACGAACGCTCTCTGCGCATGATGCTGGCCAACCTGTCGTCCGCCATTCAGGTGGCCAGCGGAGGCGACATTGGCGAGCCCAACATCCAGGCTCCCGAACTGCGTGCCCTTCTGGAGAACTTTGTTTCTTCGTCCGACGAGATCGCCTACGCCACCCTGTTGAACTCCGACGCCAAGGGCATTTTCACCGGACGCATCGCTCCCGACGCCTTCCTGAACCGCGAACTGGAACGAGCCTACGCCGCCGCGCGCGATGGCCGCGAATACAACGGTCAGGCCCTCGTTGTCGGTGAAGGCCAGTCCGCACACACCGTCTTCCTGGTCAGTTATCCCGTCCATTACGGACCGCGTTTTCTGGGCATGATCGCGGCCGTGGTGGACCTGCAATTCCTCATCCGCCGTCTGCAGGAAGTCGCCGGCGGCGGGCTTACTCCCTACGTCGTCGATTCCCAGGGCCGTCTGGTAGCCGCGGCCACGCCTGGCTTTGCCACCGGCCAGGACATGAAGAACCTCGACATTGTGCGCAACTTCGTGGATGGCGGCAACAAGGCGCAGGTGGTCGAAACCCGCGAATTCGCCGTTGGCAGCGGCTCCAATCGCGTCGAGATGCTGGGCACCTACAGCCCGGTCATGTCGCTCAACTGGGCCGTCGTTGTGCAAAAGCCGCGGGATGAAGCCTATCGCGGCGTCATCGAGATGCAGCGCACCGCCCGCCTGCTGGCTCTTCTGGCCGTGCTGTTGAGCATCGGCGTCAGCATCTTTGCCGCCCGCCGCATCACTCATCCGCTGCAGGTGCTCACCCAATCCAGCCGCGCTCTCGCCCGCGGCGACTTCTCCCAGCGCGTCAACCTGTGGAGCCGCACCGAGATCGGCGAACTCGCCCACACCTTCAACACCATGTCGGATGAACTCGAGCATTTCATCGAAGACCTCAAACGCGCCGCCGAAGAAAATCGCGAGCTCTTCATGGGCTCCATCCAGATGCTGGCCGGAGCCGTCGACGAAAAAGATCCCTACACTCGCGGCCATTCCGACCGCGTCACCCGTTATTCCCTGCTCATCGCCAAGGAAATGAACTTGCCTTCCTCTTTCCTGGAAACTCTGCGCATCTCCGCCCAGCTTCACGACGTGGGCAAGATCGGCATCGAAGATCACATCCTCAAAAAGCCCGGCGCGCTCACCGAGGAAGAATTCGAAGTCATGAAGACCCACACCACCAAAGGCGCCAACATTCTGCGCCCGGTCACGCAACTCGCGGAAATGCTTCCCGGCATCGAACTGCATCACGAGGCGCTCGACGGCCGCGGCTATCCCTACGGACTCCAGGGCGACCAGATCCCCCTGCTCGCCCGCGTCATCGCCGTCGGCGATACTTTCGACGCCCTGACCACCAATCGTCCCTATCAAAAAGAGCACACGCCCGAACAGGCTTTGCAGATCATCAAGAACCTCGCTGGCAAGCGCCTCGATCCCCAGGCCGTCGAGGCTCTGCTCGCGGTGTATGCCCGCGGCGAAATCAAAATTCAGCGCTTCACCATCAAGCGCCCCATCGCGCCCCCGCCCAGCGACGCTCCCGCCGTCCCCTTATCCGCAGCCGCGCCAACTCTCTCCGCTCCCGTCGAAACCGCTACCCTGGAACGAACCCGCGTCTAGAAGCCACACAGACCCTTGCGGCGACGGACGGCCATGTGGCGACGGAGGCCTTCGTCCCGCCGAAGCGAAGCCAGGCGGAACCGCGAAAAAGCCGCCACCAGGGTCCTCCGCCCGCTGGCATTCCCGAATCACAACGCCGCCACTCGCCGCTGCACCACCAGAAAGTAAACTGCCACCAGCACCAGCACCGCCCCATTCGCGGCCAGCACCAGCGGAGCGGTAAACATTGGAACCAGCCATCCCGACAGCAGATTCCCCATCGGCATCCCGCCGCGGAACGCGAAGTTGTAGACGCTCATCACCCGTCCGCGCATTTCATTGGTAATAATCAATTGCACCAGCGAAGTCACCGTGGCAAACACCGCCATCATTGAGGCTCCTACCACGACCAGAGTGGCATAGCTGAGGGGTAACGACTTCGACAGCGAGAAAACCGAGATGCCCGCGCCCAGCACCATCAACATGGTCAGCGCAAACCGCCCCCGCTTCTCAATGTTTCCCAGCCCCGCCATCGCCAGCGATCCGGAAATCGATCCCACTCCCATCAGCGAAAGCAAGGTTCCATAGGTCTCCGGTCCGCGATGAAAAATGTCTTTCACGAATACCGGAAAATACGTTTGCATCGACATGCCCAGGAACGTCATCAGGAACGCCAATACAATCAGCCCGACCATCGAACCCTGATGCCAGATGAACTTGATCCCCTGGGTCAGGCTGTTCAACATCGACTCCTTCGTACTTTCCGGTAGGAACCGCGTCGTGATCATGGAGAGCGAAATCACCGGCGCCAGAAACGAAAGCGCGTTCAGCCCAAAGCACCACTTCTCTCCCCACCTCGCCAACACAATCCCCGCGATCGCCGGACCCACCGTCACCGCCAGATTGAACTGAATCGAATTCAGCGCAATTGCGTTCGGCATGTCCTCGCGGTCCACCAGAGTCGGAATCAGCGCCGAATACGCCGGTCCCCCAAACGCCTGCGCCAGCCCCGACACGAACGACAGACACAAAATTTCCCACACATGCACCACGCCCATCGCCACCAGCACGGTCAGAATCCCCGCGCTCGCCATCTGAATGTATTGCGAAATCAGCAGAATCCTCCGCCGCTCGGTCCGGTCCGCCACCACTCCGCCGATCATCGTAAACAAAAAGATGGGAAGCCCCGCCAGGAACCGGTCCAGCCCCAACAGGCGCGCCGAATGGCTCAGCCGGTAGATTAGCCAGCTCTGCGCCACAATCTGCATCCAGGTGCCAATGCTCGAAGTGCAGGCGCCAATCCACATCAGGCGAAAGTCGCGGTAGTGAAATGCTTTGAATACTCTGCGCAGCGTTGGCATGGGCTCCGTGCGGATCGCCTCTCCGATGTCTATCTTCGCACGAGCAGCCGTTTCCGTTCTTCGCGGGTCGACTATACATAACAGTTCCGCCGTCGCCCTCCGAGCCCACCTCCGGCAGCGCCGTCAACGAGAGCGAAACGTGTGGGGCGGACACTCCCGTCCGCCGCCTTTAACTTCGGTTCCCATTCCGCAAAAGCCTTGTCATTTCGAGGCGCAATCCACACACAAAGAGCCTTGTCATTCCGACGCGCGAGCCTAGCGAGCCAGGAGGAATCTGCTCCGCGCCGGAATTACGAGCGCCGTAGCGCGACCACCTCACGCGTGCACCCACTGCCCGTATAATCACTTTTTAGGCTCTCTATGATTCAAACCCTGTTCGGCAGCCTCGAAGACCAGGAAAAAGAGAAACAGAAGAGGACCGGCTTCTTCGACCGCATGAAGCAGGCGGTCACCCGCACCCGCGAGAATCTCGCCGAGCGCATCGAAGAAGTCGTCTCTTTCGGCAAGGAAATCGACCTCAACACGCTCGACGATCTCGAGGCCACTCTCATCGGCGCCGATCTCGGCAGCGCGACCACGCAAGAAGTCCTCGGCAAACTGCGCGACAAGGCCGACCACAAACAGATCAAAGACGTGCAGGAACTCAAGCGCTTGCTGAAAGAAGAACTGCTCGCGATTCTCAACGCCGCTAACACGCGCCCCGTCACCAAAGTCGAGGGCTCTCCGGAAGTGATTCTCGTCGTCGGCGTCAACGGGACCGGCAAAACCACCACCATCGGCAAGCTCTCCCAGGTCTTCCGCTCTCAGGGAAAGAACGTCCTGCTCTGCGCTGCTGATACTTTCCGCGCCGCCGCCATCGACCAGCTCGAAATCTGGGGACAGCGCACCGGCACCGAAGTCATCAAGACCAAGCCCGGCGGCGATCCTTCCGCAGTCTTATTCGACGCTCTTCAGGCCGCCGTTGCCCGCAAAGTTGACTACGTCGTCGTCGACACCGCCGGCCGCCTCCACACCAAAACCAGCCTGATGTCCGAACTCGACAAAATGCGCCGCACCGCCCAACGCATCATTCCCGGCGCGCCCCACGAAACTCTCCTTGTCATGGACGCAACCACGGGTCAAAATGGTTTGCAGCAGGCCCGCATGTTCACCGAGTCCGCCGGAGTCACCGGAATAGTCCTGACGAAACTCGATGGCACCGCAAAAGGCGGAGTCGTAGTCGCGATCTGCCGTGAACTCGGCCTGCCCGTGCGCTACGTCGGCGTCGGCGAAAAAGCCGGCGACCTGCTGCCCTTCGATCCCAAAGAGTTTGTGGATTCGTTGTTTGAATAAAGAATTTAGGAAGGGACGACTTTAGCCGTGCCGTTAAGTGAACTGGATTAAAATCGGACTTTAGCCCCTCAGGCTCGTATGCGCGATGCACATAAAGATCGATCGCTGATGAAACGATTGCGGGACTCGATTCGCCGGCTGTTGCGCAGAAAACCTCGGCGAGCGCCAGAGGCACCCCCCGAAGGCGATCCCTACGCATATGTGACCGTACCTCTACGCCGCGGACCGAAGGGCCGCAGCGGCGCTGCCGTAGCCGAGATTGAAGACGACACCTACCGGAGCTTCCCTCCGCGCGGTTGACGTGGAAGTCGAAGTGGAAAGCAACGTGGAAGAGCGGCCCTTCAGGGCCGCGTGAAGCCGCCCATTCGATCGGGGCTTTAGCCCCTGTGGTCCCGTGATAGATTCTCCCTGCATGCCCGCTCACTCCGCCGACGAACAACTCCTAACCCGTGCCCTCGAACTCGCGCGCCAAGGCATCGGCCTGGCCTCGCCCAATCCATACGTCGGAGCAGTAATCGCTGACGCTCAAGGCAACGTCCTCGGCACCGGAACCTACTCCTACGCCGCCGTGAAACACGCGGAAATTCTTGCTCTCGAAGCCGCAGGCACGAAAGCGCGCGGCGCAACTCTTTACATTAATCTCGAACCGCACGCCCACCAGGGCCGCACGCCGCCGTGCACTGACGCGCTCATCGCCGCCGGAATTCATCGCGTGGTCGCCTGCATGCCCGATCCCAATCCCAAAGTCAGCGGCGTCGGATTCGAAAAACTGCGCGCCGCCGGAATACAGGTCGAAGTCGGAGCGCTGGAAGAACAGGCGCGGAGACTAAATGAAGCCTTCGCCCGCTACATCCGCCACGGAACCCCGCTGGTAACCCTGAAAGCCGCCATGACCCTCGACGGCAAAATCGCCCCGGCCCCCGCCGATCGCGCCCGTGACATTCCATCCGCAGGCTACTCCGGAAACTGGATCACCGGCGAAACCGCGCGCGCCCACGTGCACGAACTGCGCCACGAGAATGACGCGCTCCTGGTCGGCATCGGCACAGTTCTCGCCGATAATCCCCTGCTCACCGACCGCAGCGGCCGCGCTCGGCGCCGTCCGCTGCTGCGCGCGATTCTCGATTCGCGCCTGCGACTGCCCCTCGAATCGCGCCTCGTGCAGAGCGTTGCGGCGGAACGAAACGGCGACGTCCTGGTATTCCACACCTCGGAGAATGAGGCCAGGAAATCGCAACTCGAACAACTCGGAGTCCGCGTAGAAAATGTGTCGCCGGTTCCTCCTGACGGACGCCCCGACCTGCCCGCCGTTCTCCGCCGCCTCGCCCAACTCGAAATCACCAGCGTAATGATCGAAGGCGGCGCAACCGTCAATGCGACCACCCTCGCCGCAAACGTCGTCGACAAAGTCTTCTTGTATTACGCACCGAAGTTTATGGGCGACCCGCGCGCCATTCCCTTCACAGCCGGCGCCGGATTCCATACCATGAGCCACGCCGCGCAAGTGCAGCACACCCACCTGCACCGCTTCGGTGAAGATTTCGCCGTAGAAGGTTATCTGCGCGATCCCTACGGGGAATGAAGCACTCAGCATTCGGCATTCAGCATTCAGCCCCCCAAACTCCAAATCAGCCTCTCGAGAAACTCTTTCCTGGCCGAATGCCGAGTGCCGAATGCCGAGTGCTGAATGCTAAATGCTCGATTTAGAATGTTTAGCTCATTCTGGAGGCCCTCATGTTCACCGGCATCGTAGAAGAAGTCGGCCGCGTTACCCACATCGGTCGCCGCAGTGCAGATCGCCGCAGTGACGACCAGCGTGGCGAAAACCGGCGCATCACCGTCACAGCCGCGAATACTCCGAAGGAACTCAAGCCCGGCGACAGCGTGGCGGTCAGCGGCGTCTGCCTCACCGCTCTCGACATCAAGCCCGGCTCCTTCTGCGCCGATCTCGCCCCTGAGACCTGGGCGCGCACCTCATTCTCGCGCATTCACCAAGGCGCACTCGTCAATCTGGAACTGCCCATGAAGTCCGACGGCCGCTTCGGCGGCCACATCGTGCAGGGACACGTCGACGGAGTCGGCAAGCTGATCGCGCTCGAACGCATCGCCGAATCGGAAAACTGGTGGCTGCACATCGAACTGCCGGATGAGGTCGAGAAATATACCGTCCACAAAGGCTCAATCTCAATCGAAGGCATCAGCCTGACGGTTGCGAAGCTGGAACAGAATCGCTGCACCATCGCCATCATTCCGCACACGGTAGAAATGACGAATCTGCATTCGCTCAAGCCCGGCGATCCCGTCAACCTCGAAGCCGACCTCATCGCGAAATATGTCGAGAAGATGATGGCCCGCGACAACCAGAGCTCGCTCACCGTGGAAGACCTGGTGCAGCAAGGGTTTTAGAAACAGTTGCCGGTTGCCTGCAAGTCCGGCGCTTACTGGCAACTGACCCCTGACCACTGGCGACTGCTTCTAAGCTTCCAGCTTTAACTCATCCAGTTCCAGAAATTCCTGAATGATGGGCTCCGGAGATTTTTCCATATCCGCGTAAGGTCCGAAAAAAATTGCCCGCCCTTCGTGCAGAAACATGACCCGGTCGGCCAGTTTCTTGGCCAGACGCATATCATGCGTGACGACGATGCTGGTCAGGTTCAGTTGAATCTTGAGCCGCTTGATAAGATCGCCGAGCAACTGCGCCATCAGCGGATCGACCATGGTCGTGGGCTCATCATAGAGCACACATTCCGGCCGCGCCGCCAGCGCCCGCGCAATCGCCACCGACCGCTTCATGCCCGTCGAAAGATCGGAAGGCAGCAGGTCGCGCATCTCCTGCACCCCCACCATCTGCAGCAGCCCGTTGACGATCTGGTAGATCTGCTCTTCACTCAGTTCCCGGGTTTCGCGCAAAGGGAACGCAATGTTCTCTCCCACGCTGAGCGAATCAAAGAGCGCTCCGTTCTGAAAGACCATGGTGACTTTCTTGCGGATCAATTCCAGTTGCTCTTCGTTGTAATCGGTAATGTCCTGGCCGGCAACGATCACGCGCCCCGAGTCGGGCTTGAGAAATCCCATAATGTGATGCAGCGACACCGACTTGCCCACGCCGCTGCGCCCCAGAATGCAAACCGTTTCCCCAGGCAGCACGTTAAAGCTGACGTGGTCCAGCACCACGTTGTCGCCAAACGCCTTGGAGACCTCGCGGAATTCGATGTACGGACCGGGTTTAGCTTGGTCTGGCATGAAGTCAGCTCTAGCTTTGGCGTCTAGCTCTTAGCTCTTAGCCTAAAACAAAGCGCGTTGTCATCCTGAGCGCGCGCCTTTTGCGCGCGAAGAGCCTGCCCTGAGCGAAGCCGAAGGGATATATGCAACTCGCTTTCATCTGCTCTCATCTTCCCGCCGCACCGCTTCTAGCTCTTCCCGCGTATTCAAGTTACGAAACATTTTCGCGGAGAACCCCTCACCCTCCAACTCCTCTTCGCTGATCACCAGCGTCCGCGCTGGCTCGAACAACGCATCAATCTTATAGCGCCCCCCACGCAGCGCCAGCTCTGCAACATCGGCGAACTCTCGGGCGTACACCGCGCACAAGGGTTGCCTTCGTCCACCCGCCTGCGCCACCGTCACCGTCGCGGCCGAAGCGCGCGCCCGCATGATCAAATACTGTAACAGCGCAGTCGACACAAAAGGCACGTCCACCGCCAGCATCAGGTTGAGTTCCGTCTGCGACGCCCGCAGCGCGGCGTGAATCCCCCCCAGCGGTCCGCGCCCGCGGAATACATCTTCCACCACGGGAGCGAACGCCGCAAACTTGGCGGCATCGCCGACGATCCGCACATCACTCGCGACCGACCGGCCCAATTCCAGCGCTCGTGCCAGCAGAGTCCGACCATCGAAGTTGCGTTTGTCCGAATCAGGTCCGCCCAGCACAGGTCTCAGAACGACGAAAGCCTTGTCCGCGCCCATGCGCGTGCTCTTGCCGCCGGCCAGGATGAACACGGTCACATCCGCAGAAGTGCCGTCCATACGGCGATGATACATTGGTTGCCTCTCACCATCGCTTTCCACAGCCTAACCGCCTGCATCCACTCCATTTACGCCCACACCCATGCCGGTTACTGCACGAAAGTAACCTATCCAAGCTCAGCCCTTCGCGCGATGATGGGCCTGCGTCCGAGGATCAACTGAGCAGGAACAACTGACCCGGAAGTAACCATCATGCCGCAAAAATTCATGGATGTTCTTATGTTGGGGCGCTGCTCGCACGAGTTTTCCTGGCCGCGCCGGGGCGGCGATGGGGACTACTACCAGGTCTGCCTGCTGTGCGCCGCGGAATACAAATACGACTGGACGACCATGCGCCGCACCCAGCGCGTGGAGCACGCCAAGCCTGAGACCAGCATCCGGCGCAGCCACGCCCGCGAGAAGCGGCCTTCCTGGGTCCCGCGCGCGCGCCGTTTGAAGCTCGACATCCCTCTGCGCTACCGCGTCAACAAGACCAGCACCTGGTACGAAGGCATCATCGAAAACATCAGCCAGAGCGGCGTCCTCTTCCACGGCCCGCAGCAGCTTCCCGTCAACGCGCTGGTCGAGATGGTGTTTGAGATGCCCGAAGAAATCTCCGGCCAGAAGAACAGCAACGTCGTATGCCAGGGCCGCGTGATGCGCTTCAAAGATGCGCCGCCCACCCAGGATGCGGCCGACCAGGAGGACGGCACCCTGGCGGCGTCCATCGTCGACTACAAGTTCATTCACTAGACCTTCCAACAATGAGAGCGGCCTCCCGCACTCACATCCGCGATGAAAGCTCTAGACTCGCGTGGAAAACGGCGACGCCTTTTCCGATTTCCCTTCCTGCAACTTTTCTCCGTGCCCGCGTCTCGCTTCCCTTACACTTTCTGTCGCAGGCTTCCACTCATGACTTCGATCACCGCGCTGCTGCACACAGAAAATGACGCTCTGCGCCTGGGGCGCGCCCTCGAGACGCTCTATCCTTGCGACCACATTGTGATCGTGGATCACGGCTCGAGCGACGGCACGCTCCGCGTCGCCCGCCAGTATGGCGCGCAAGTCCTGGAAGCCAGGCCGGGAGCGTCGGCAAAAGACTATCTCGCATCCTCGAGCCCCAACTGGATTCTCTGTCTCGATCCCCGCGAGTCGCTCACCGAGAAGCTCGCAGCCAGCCTGTTTGAATGGAAGTCGGAATCTGCCGCTGCCCGAGATCCGACAGGACCGGCCTTTTCCGTTTTTCTCCGCGAAGAAACAGCGGAGGGTTGGGTGGAAGTCCCCGCGGCGCAGACCCGTCTGGTTCCCCAAACCTGGCCTTCGTGGAACGGAATATTTCCCGCGCATGAGCTGGCGGCGCTCGTGCTCGAGGGAGAATTGTTGCGCTTCATCTTTCCCTGAGCCTGCGCGGGACCGGCTACTCGACCGCGAAACTCGCCGAATGCCACGCGCTGGTCCGGCCCGCCGAATCCGACGCCTGCACCTCTACTCCATACGAGCCCCGAGGCAGTTTGTCCACGCCGAGTTCTTCGGCGATATGAACGATCGAACTGCCGGGTTGCACCCAGGCCGTGATATCGCGCACGCCGGTATCCACGGCGACGCCCCCACTCTTCACCTTCGTGATTTTCATCTGCATGCTCAGCTTGGCGGATCCATCCAGCACCACAGGATCCTGCACCTCGAAATACGCGAACAACCGCTGCCCCGCCTTCACGCGGGTATCGCCCGCCGGAGCGAACTGAGCGCCTTTGCTGACCAGCGGCGCGTACGCCGGAGCCACCACCGCCGCCGCGTCCTCCTGCGCTGCCGCAGCCGCATCGCGGAAGCGGTCGCACAGCACAACCGAACTCATGTTAAGTGCCGCGCTGTCATACGGGTCAATCATGAAAGGCGAGTCGGCGAGACCAAACGAACGCCCGTCCCCCAGCACCACGCGCAGCTTGTACTCGCCCGGCGGCAGATCGAACTGCGCCTCATAACGCGCCGGGATCAGGGATTTGTCCCGAGCGTGGTCCGCGTTGGCATTTCTGCCGCGAACATAATCCGGCCGATCCTGCGAGCAGCAACCGAAATCACTGAAGCGCAGCACCAGCGCGCCTTCCTGGTTGTAAACCATCCCCAGCACTCCGATCGTGGCATACAACGTTCCCTCCCGCCAGGCTCGCCACAGACGGTGCCATGGAAAACTGAGCGCAACCTCAACCCGGCCGCGATTCGCTCCGGTGGGCAGCACTGCCGTCTGCAGCCCCAGCGCAATTCCCCCTTTCTGTCCCGCGGCGGCATAGCTCAGCAGTTGATCGCCCAGCTTCGAGCCTTCCAGCGGATCGGAAGGCGCAAGCTTCACATTGCAGTAATGCCGGCGCGCGAAAACCGAAGCGTTGGGGCCGTTGATCCCCACTCGAACCTTATGGCAGCTTCCCTCCTCCGACTTGGGCGGTTTGTAGGCGATGCGATAGAAAAAGCCCGCACTGCCCGGTAGGTAGCGCACACCGCCGCTCTGTGCGGAATAGTAATAAAACGTCGGACGCCAACCCGCGCTATCCCAGTAGCCCACGTCGCCGGAAATCAGCAGCGGCCCAAGATCTGACGTACTCCACTTCCCCAGCGGCGTGTAAGAGTAATCGACGTGCCATCCGGCGCTGTCGCGTACGTTGACGATCGGCACGCTCTGCACGGTTACGTCCTGAATCTTCTGCGCAACTCCATCCTCGGAGAGGTTGAAGTCTTTGGCCGTCAAATCGCGCATGACGGTTTTGTCGCAGTCGGCGGGTTTGTAGGGGTCGGACAAACGCAGGCCATAGAAGTTTGCTGAGTTGGCCACTCCGCAATAGCGTTCCTCCGGCGACAGGCTCGTCCTGATGTCCTGCAGAAACACAAACGCGGGCACAATCACCTGGTGAGGTTCGACCCGAATCGAATACTCATCCTGCGCAAATGCGGATGCACACACTAGACTGCACACCAGGCTGCCGAGTCCGAATCGAGCCATCCTTCCGGTCCTATTCGCCACGCTTGACTGCATGCCTGCCAAAACCTTGCTGGGTATCGTACGACTCCCGTTCTACCAGAGCAAATCAGGCCCAGTTGCCCCCACATCCACTTCTGACCCGGGAGTTTGGTCACTATCCCTCTGCGCGCCCTACGACTTACCCCTTGGCCGAATGGACAGTGACTTCAGTACCTTAGTCCTCCTCACACGGTCGCCTTATAATCCATCCAAGAACAGGGATTCTTCGCGTTCTTTCGGAGAGGTTCGCTCCGAACGGCCGGGTTGCGCCCCTGCGAGATCATCAGAAACCCCGTGGATCCTGTCTTCGCATCTTCGATTTTTCTCTTCGGGCTGCCCTTTGGCAGCTTTCTGAACGTGTGCATCTACCGCCTGCCGCGCGAACTGTCGGTGGTGACCCCGCGTTCCGCATGTCCAGGCTGCAAGCAGCCAATCGCCTTCTACGACAATCTTCCCGTCTTGAGCTGGCTGATCCTGGGCGGCCGCTGCCGCCATTGCAAAACCAAAATCACACCCCGCTACCTGATGATCGAGTTGCTCACCGGCCTGCTGTTTCTGGCCTGCTACTGGCATTTCGGGCTGACCCTTTCCACCCTGAAATATTGCGTGCTGGCGTTTCTGCTGCTCGGCCTGATTTTCACCGACGCTGAAACCAAGCTGCTCCCCGACGCGATGACCCTGCCCGGCCTGGCGCTGGGCCTGCTCTTCAGCCTGCTGGTTCCGGTGAACGATCTGGCATCGCAATTTCTGCCCGGGATGGTGAACCTGCCCTTCAGCGGCGATATTTCCGCGCGCCTTCTCTCTCTGCTCGATGCCCTGCTGGGCGCGGCCCTGGGTGCGTCGTTCATCTACGGCGCCGGCGCAATTTATTTACGCTGGCGCGGCACCGAAGGCATGGGTTTCGGTGACGTCAAGCTCATGGCCATGGTGGGCGCTTTCCTCGGAATGAAGCTCACCACCTTTACGATTTTTACCGCGTCCCTGGCCGGTTCTGCGTTTGGTTTGACTACCGTTTTCGTGGTCTGGCTGAAGCGCACTCACCGCTTTATGAAACGCCTGGCCAATGCCCAGGCCGCCCGCCGCCGCGGATGGCAGTCGGCCCAACTCGTCCTCCGCAGCTACCAGATGCCGTTTGGCGTGTTTCTGGGCAGCATGGCCCTGCTCGCATTTTTCTTCGGCAACCAGTTCCTGCACTGGTATGGAGGCCTGTGGTGAGAGTGCTGGCCAATCCAATCATTCTGCGCGCGCTGAGTGTGCTGTTCTGCGCCATGGTCGCCTTTCTGATGGGCCTGATCTTCATCCGCCAGATGCGCAAGAGCATTACCGAAGCCAGTGATTTCTCCGCCAATCCATCGCCCTCGCTGGAGACTTTGCCGCTGCACCTTTACAACACGGTGATTCAGCAACTCAAGCAGCAGCACCAGGAACTACAGGTGCAGTCGCAGGTCGAACAGCAGCGCGCCCGCACCAGCGAAAATTTCAGCCAGGCCGTGCTCGCCAATCTCTCCTGCGGCGTGCTCGTATTCGGCACCAAGGGACTGGTGCAGACCGCCAACCCCTCGGCCAAGGCGATCCTCGGTTTCGCCTCCACTACCGGAATGAGCCCGGAAGACATTTTCCGCGAAGCCGCGATCCATTCGGCAGCGGTTCGTTCCTCCAGTTCGGCGGCAGCTTCGGCGATAACCTCGGCGCCCATCAACGTTTTCCCGGATGAAACCACGGCAGAACCCGCCCGGCTGGCGCAAGAGATACGCGCCGTGCTGCGCGCCGACGGCAAGCGCCGCCACTCCGACGCGGCTTACGTAACCCCTTCGGGCGAACGGCGTTTCATCGCGGTCACGGTCACTCGCGTGCCTGCAGCCGATGGCGAACTGCTGGGGGCCGCCTGCCTGATCAGTGACCTCACCGAGCTGGAGCGCATCCGCCGCCAGCAGGAACTGCATGGCGAACTTTCCGCCGAGATGGCGCTGCAACTGCGCACCTCGCTGGCCACGATTTCCGGCTACGCCCAGCAACTGGCCAACAGCCGCGATCCGGAACTCGCCCTGCAACTGGCCGGCGACATTGCCAGCGAAGCGGCCCAAATCGACCGCAGACTGGGCGGCTTCCTGACTTCGAAACACTCGGCCCAGGGCGCGGCTGCGGGCAGTTCCGGCGCTTAGCGGCAAGGGCATTGGCAGACCAGACTCAGATCGGAAATGAACCGGTGATGAACGTGAGCAAGAATCGATCGAACAATCGGGAAAAGGTGGAAATCATGAAACACATGGCATGCACTGGAATGGGACTCGTCCTCTTTCTCGGCCTGGCTGGCCTGCCGGCGGGCGCTCAGAATCAGGCTTCGCAGGATCAGACTCCGTCGGCTCCGCCGAGCTCTACATCTTCGCCGTCGCTGGGCGACTACGCCCGGCAGGTTCGCAAGGATCCCGGAACCGGTTCAAAGCCGAAGGTATTCGACAACGACAATCTGCCGACCGAAGACAAGCTCTCGGTCGTGGGCCCACCCGCAACCACCGCCGACAATGCCGCCCCGGCAGCAGACAGCTCTGCTCCGGCAGCCGGCGACGCCAAGCCTGGAACCGATGCCAAGGCTGCGCCCTCTGACAAAGCTCCCGCGCCCAGCGCCGACAAGACCACCACCGACGAAGCCGCGAAGGCCGCCGCGCAGAAGCAATGGGCCGACAAGCTCGCCGCCCAAAAAGATCAGATTGATTTGATCGCCCGCGAACTCGACGTGCTGCAGCGCGAATATCAGATTCGCGCCGCCGCCATGTACGCCGACGCCGGCAATCGTCTGCGCAACTCCGCCGACTGGGACAAGCAGGACGCGCAGTACAAACAGCAAATCTCCGACAAACAGAAAGAACTGGACGACGCCAAGCAGAAGCTCGAAGACATGCAGGAAGACGCCCGCAAGGCGGGCGTCCCCGCCTCAGTCCGCGAACCGTAAAAAAACTCGCACCAGACTCAAGCGGGTGCCCCATTTCTCGCGCGTTCTTTGCGCGAGAAGTGGGTCTTTGCTGGAAGCCATCTCATAAATGGCGTTGGGAAGGGCACGACTTTCAGTCGTGCCGCTCAGAACCAGCAAAGATGGGGGCTTCAACCCCTGAGGGACCCGGCAGTATACTTCTTTAAGTTCATTATGAGATAGCTCCCAGTGAAATTACTCCCTCAGCTCACCCCAAGCTCAGCCGCCGAATCTGCTTCACGTGATGCAGCCCGTGCACCAGATGAAACTTCCGCCACTGCGCTCCCGTAAGCGGACCCAGAATCGGATGGTCCAGCAACGCGCTCCGTGCTCCCGACTTTTCTTCGCAGCGCTCAATCAATTCATCCATCTCGGCGATCGCCGGCCCAATCCCCGCCAGCACCTGCTCCGCGAGAATGCCTCGCGGACGAGCCACTGGCGGGGCTTCCCGGCCAGAAGGAAAGTAGCCCAATCCCACCACCACCAGAGTCTGCATCCGCTGCTTCCAGGTTTTCGCCGATCCCAGCGGCCTTCCCGCTTCAGCCACGCGCGCAAATCCCTTCACCGTTCCGGTGTAGGACAAATACAAATGCTCCAGAACCTCCGCAGCACTCCACTTTTCAAGCGGGTGCCAGGCAAGCTGCTCCGCAGTTAACCCTGCCACCGACGACGCAATCTCGGTCTGCAACCGATGAAGTTGAGAGTCCACCAGGTGTCACTTACCTTTTCCGATCTTTCGGTTAGAATGATCCGCTACCAATTAACATTCATCACGTTATCACAGGAAGGAATGCCATGAAGACGGCCAGCCTCGCCCCCTCTGCCCTCGCGCTGATTCTGCTGGCGCTGCTCTCCGCCTGCTCCGACTCGAGCACACCCGCCGAGACCAAGCCGGAAGTGAAAGGCCCCGAGTTGCTCACGGCACGTTCCGCTTTCCAGAAGCTTTACATCGCGGCCCGCGGCTGGAACCCGGACTCCAAGCCCTTCCGCATTGAGTCCACGGCAACCAGCGACGGCAACGGACAGGACGGCAAGTGGGCGGTCTGGCGCTGCGGCTTCGCCTCGGCGGCCCAGCGCTCGGAAAAAAGTTTCACGTGGTCGGGAAGCGCGGCGTCCGGCGCGCCCGACCGCGGCGTGAACCCCGGCATTGAAGACAGTTACAGTGCCTCCAATGCTTCCACGCAGGTATTCGACATGGCCTTCCTCAAAGTCGATTCCGACCAGGCCTTCGCCACCGCGCAGAAACACGGCGGCGACAAGATTCTCGAAAAGGCTCCGGACACGCCGCTGACCTACATCTGCGACTGGAACCACAATACCAATGAACTGACGTGGCACGTGATTTACGGTCCCAAACGCGAGGGCGCCAAGCTGACGGTCGCGGTCAACGCGTCCACGGGGGACTTCATCCGGGTGGAAAAATAAAGTGGAAAGGGTAGTGGCTCCAATGCGTCATCGGCGCGAAGCTTGCCTTACCGGTTGGCGCTTCCCTCGCGGCTGAACTGGGATGCGATTTGAGAAAAAAAGCTGTGCACCGCCTCCGCCGAAGCAATCGCTCGCCGGAGCGCGGGCCGGTCGCCGAAGGCAGCCACGTCCTGCGGCGCAAACTGGAGACGAACCCGGTCGGTGGCGCAGTGCGCGCTCAGCAATTCCACGGCGGCGGCGGCGAGATCCGCGTTGAGACGCACAAGATCAATCTGTTTCCTGGTTCCGGACACCATACTGCAAATTCCTCAACCTTCTTTGGGGTATAAACGCAGGCGGGTCCCGGGAACCGTATTGGGAGGACTGCCACATTCGCGGTTCCGGCGGGACCCACCCTGCGAGGTCATCAGTTACTAACTGTACGTATAGTATACAGCGTTAACAATACGCAGTGCAAGGAATTATTTTAAGTTTTTTTGGAGGCGAAGTGCCCCGGCATCCTGACCCTGATCTGGAGCAGCGTATTCTCAGCGTAGCCTCGCGGCTGTGGGCGCGCGGCGGCGAAAAAGCCCTTACCATGCGCGCCGTGGCCAAGGCCGCTGGCACCACCACCCCCACCGTCTACGAGCGCTACCGCCACCGCGACGACATTCTCCGCGCCCTGCGCATCCAAACCCGCGTCGAGCTGTTTGCCGCCCTCAGCCGCACCCGCACCGTCCGCGAAACCTTCCAGCGCCAGTTGGAATTCGCCCTGGAAAACAGTCACGCCTACGAGGTGCTGTTCGACGGCGTGGGCAAGCCGCCTTCCCTGCATGAACCCTGGCCGTCGTTCAACCTCATGCGCCAGCGTCTGGCGGACCTTCTGGGAGGAACTCCCCAGCGCCACACCCGCCTGATGCTGGCCCTGTGGTCGCTGATGCACGGCGCCGCCATGCTCATCATCCGCGGCAGCTTCGAGGGCCCGCTCCGCACTCAGTCCATCCATGCCTGCCTCGACGCCTTCGACGCCATCCTCGACTCGGCCGTGCGCTCCAGGGGCCGCGCTCATTCCGGCCCCAAGTGGCCTTCGAATTTAATTTTGGGTCAGGGCAAGAAGAGCCGCGTGGGCAATGGCGACGGACACCGCCAGAAATCAAAGTCAAAAGCAAAGTCACCTGCAAAGAAGCCGCGCGCATGAGCATGGCCGCGACCGACTCGCGCCGCGCGCAAAGGCGACGAAGTTACCGCGCCGGTTTCGCGGCCGCGGCCTGCAACCGTTGCATCGCCTTCCGCGCTTCTTCCGCCTGCGGCCCGTGCGGCAGGATCTTCAAATAGTTTCCGTATTCCTTGAGCGCCTCGTCCGGCTGATCCATTTTTTCCAGGCACACCGCAAGCCGGATCGTCGCCACCGCGTCATTTTCTTTGTAGAGTAAAGCCTCGCGGTAGCGATCCTCGGCGGCGCGATAGTTCTTGCGCTTGAAATAAAAATCCCCCACCTCAATATCTTTCGCCGCCTTGTGCGGATTCCACGGATGAAACTCGCCCACCTCGCCGCTGCCCGGAGCAGTCTCCGCATCCATCAGCACATCCGAACTCTGCGGATGCGCCTTGTCATCGTTCGGCGGAGGACTCAAGTCCACCGCCTCATCTTTGCTGGAGCTTTCGCCCGCTTCGATGCTCCCATCATTGGCCTGCACCCGGTCAGACCGCGGCGGCCCCAGATTCGGCGCAGGCGCAGCCGATTGCGAAGCGCCCGAAGAGGAAGAGGACGACGAAGACGAAGAAGAAGCCGGCGTCTGCGAATTCGAAGGCGCAGAATTGGGGGTTGATCCAGCAGGCGCGGAACTTTGCGCCCATACTCCCACGCTGCCCGCAAGCCATAAAACAAAAATCCAACCGCGCATAAAACTATTTTACCGGGTTCGAATCGCTTTTCCTTTGTGTAACTCCGTGTCCTTAGTGGTTAAAGGTCTTCATCTCAAGCATGCGCCTTGCGAAATCCCGCCAGGCACTTGCGCGCCGTCTCCATCTCAGAAAACCGGCTGCCCTCCTGTTCGACCAGATAATACTCAACCCCACCCACGCTCTCCGCAGCTTGAAAAATTCCCTTCCAGTCGGCCACACCCTCCCCGAATAAAGTCTTGTAGCCCACCGCCGGATCCGGCGACCAGTCTTTACAATGGATGGACCGAATGCGCCCCGGGTTGGCTCGAATCCATGCCACCGGATCGCCGTGCCCCTCCAGACAAGTCCCCACATCCAGTTGCAGCATCACCGAGGGCTTTGTATTCCGGGCCAGAATATCCATGGGCCGCTGCCCGCCCACCTGCGCCCACTCCGCCTGGTGATTGTGATACCCCGGCCTGAGCCCGGCAGGCTCCAGCGTCTCAGCCGCCGAATTCAACTTGTCGGCAACCGCCTTCCAGCCATCCACACCCGTCTTCGGGTCCGTCCACGCCAGCACGACGTACTTGCTGCCCAGAATCAGGTCCAGGTCGCGGGCGCGATTAATCTTGTCCGCGCCAAAATCATCCGCGTCATTGTGCGTCGAGTAGCAGCGGATGCCCAAGTCATCCATCACCTTCCGCATCTGCTTCGCCTGCGGCTCCGTCCACTCATAATATGGCGCATAGAACTCGACCGCCTGATATCCCATCCCCGCAACCGCCCGCACCGTGCCCTCAGCATCCTGCTTAAGAACCTCGCGCACAGAATAGAGTTCGAGTCCCACCGGAATCGAACCGGACGAAGCCGCGCCAGAAGCAATGCCGCGCAACACCAGCGGCAAAGCTGTTGACATCGCAAGAAACGACCGCCGCGAAACTTGAGTAGTGAACATGCCCGCAATCTTACTCGCGCACGCCGCTAAACAAAAATGCTTCGGCCCAAGGGAAGGTAGAGTCCGGAAAAGGGGTTAGCTAAGAGCCAAGAGCTAAAGGCCAAGAGCCAAACAAAAAAAACAGGCCGCTCAAGGGGGAGGATGTGAGCGGCCTGGTTGGCGAAGTCCTCCGGGGAGGAGGGTAAATTCTCTTACATCGATGACGGAGTCGCAGGCGCTGCCGTGCTGCCGCCCACCGTGTTGGTCATCAGGCGCACATCCACGCGGCGGTTATCCGCGCGGCCGGCCTTGGTCTTGTTGTCTTCCACCGGCTTATCCTTGCCCAGACCAATCACGTAAATCTTGTGCGCCGGCACGTTGTACTTCACGGCCAGGTATTGAATCACCGAGTTGGCGCGGCGCTGGCTCAGGTCATAGTTGTAATCGGCCGAGCCTACTGAATCCGTTCCACCTTCCAGCGCGATGATGTAGCCCTTGGTCGAAGCGATGCTGGCCGCGAGTTGGTCGAGCGCTTCCATGGACTTCGGCGTCAGGCTGTCTTTGTTAAAAGCGAACTTCACCGAGGTCTCGGCGACGGCGTGGTAGTTGTCGAGGTTGGCCACTTCGTTGGTCAGCACGCCCACGCGGCTGTTGGCGGCGTCCGCAACCTGCTGTGCCGACGATGCCGTCTGCCCGGCGGTCTGTGCCTTCTGCTCCACCACGTCGGTCTTGGCGTTCACGGCCGCAATGCCGGCTTGGGCGCGCGCGTCAACGTCCTTGATGTCTTTGGTATTCTTCGCGGTCAGGTCGTCCAGTTCGTTGGTCTTGTTGATCAGTGGCGTGGTCTGCTGCTTCACATAATTCTTGCTGGCGCAACCTACGGTGGCCACCATGCTGGCTGCCAGGCAGATCATTAACCCGGTGCTACCTAACCTGGTGCTACGTAACGAAGTGCGATTCATAGGGTGAGGCTCCTTAGGTGTCTCTTTAATGTCTTAACTTCAATGTCTTAACTTCAATGTCTTAACTTCTCAAACCTTGCTGGGCACGCCCGTAGCGGGCCGAAATCAAAGGTGTTCCGAATACCCTGGGAAATGAGTCACGTTCCGACTCCGTCCCTTACTTGTGCACGGGACATGCCAGTGTCCTAGATCCGGAATATCGCCAATAAGTATATAGGTTTTCAATGCTTTGCGAATAATTTCCCGCGCCCGCGGAAAACCCCGCCCCCCCGAAACCCGCACAATCCCACACAGCGAATGGAATTTTTATACGGTCCGACGCAGCTTCCAGCAGGCCGTTCAGTTGTGCCGGAGCGGGTACAGGATGGGAATCGTCTCCCTCTTGTTTCGCCGATAAACCCGGAAATCGCTCTCGTCGACCGTAATCAGCGTGTGTCGAGGATACAGTTCGCTCATCCGGATCGGGCACAGATCGGCCAGATCCGGCTTGCGATCGGCATAGCGCCGGGCCAGCTCCCGCAGTTGCGGGATGTTTTCAGAAAACTGGAACGCCACCTGCAGCATTTCGTCCTCTACCAAGGACAAGACATACGCACTCGAACCCAGGTGAAATGCTGACTCGCTGAGAACGGACTCGCAAGTCAACAGGGGCTCTGTAATTCCCCGAGCGAGGTCTGCCGCCCAAGCATGATGCCGGTCGTCGCGATTGCTCAGCGCGACAATGAACCCCGTGTCCGCTATGCCTTTCATTTCCTGGAATATCCCTTGCGAGACGACAGATCGGGCGGACCACTTAGCGCCCCAACGTGCCGCATGAATCGCTGCTTGCCGCGACTGGCCTTGGCGGTTTCGAGTTGGTCCCGCACGAGTTTCCCCATCGGCACACCCGTCTGGCGGGACGTCTCCTTGAGCCAAGAGAGCAGTTCTTCGGTAAGACGTATTGTCAGTGTATGACTCATATGACAATATCGTAATACACACACGAGTCGAATCGCCAGCAGGAATTGACTAAGATTGAGTCTTTTCCGCGATGGACCTGCCCGCCAAAATCCGCGCCCTGAGTCAGCGCCCACGCGGCCGCTCACTCACTCGCAAATTTGCGAATGAGTGAGGGTCGAATGAGTAAAGCCCGGCGGTTTGCGGCTATCGCTTCGTAGCGGACGTCGGTGTTCCCGTGTTGACCTGCGTGTAGACGGAGCAGACGATCCCCTTCGTCGGGTAGGTGAGCGTGGAAAGAACCCCTACTGTGCCCTCCGGAGACAGGGTCGTAGTCTTCGTAATAGGCGCCGGCGGGTTCGTGATCGGCTGCGACGACGAGAACAGTTCTGTCATTGTGTTTTGATCGGTCAGCCACGCATTCCAGGTGACCGCGGCTGTGTTCCCGACCGTGAAACTCATGGTCAGAGTGCCGAAGGCGTAGCTGGCGGCATCTTTCAGGGTGCAGGGGGGCGGCGGGGGCTGATTGCACACGCCGGCCAGGCACGAGACTTCCACGCTGTAGTTAACGGTCCCGCTCCCGTCGCTCCCGGCTGGGTAGACGAACACCGCGCTGGTGGCGTTTGACGGAGGCGTGAAGTCAACCTTGATGGTGTAGACCTGCACGTTAGTATTGGTGCATCCCGATCCGGCGAGGGCGCCGCTGGCCAGATACACGTTCATGCAAAGGTTGGGCTGGTTATCCACCCCGTTGGGGATCGTGGCAGACGCCTGGTAGGTGCCGGCGGTATCGCTCACGAAGATGTACGCAGGCGACTCTTCCCCCGGACTGAGCGTACCGACGACCGATTGTCCGAGCTGGGTTTTGTCCCCGTCAGCGGGAGTCGGGAAGACGCGCTCCAGCGACACCCCATAGTTCAGCGCGCCATTCTCGGCCTCAGTTACAACCATGGTGTAGGTGCCGGTCGCGGTCAGCGTCTGGTCAGTCTCGAACCCATAGACTTGAACATTCGTATTGCCGCACTGCGAGTAGACCAGCGTCGCACTGGGGCCGTACAGAGCCAGGCAAATGTTGATGCCATTGTCGCCGACGTTGTTACCCGAAACCAGAAAATGCCAGATGTCCCCGCTGTTCCCGCTGAACACAAAGGAATCGACATCCCCCGTGGTGTTGAGCGTGCAGTTGGCGCCCGCGAACACATCGCCGGAGGCAATGGGCACGCTTTGTTTCGGCTCAGTGGGGCAGTCCGCGACGCCGGCAGCGCTGGCCCGCGGTACAAGCAAAAGTCCAAAAAACAGAGCTGCCAGAGGCAGCACGAAGCTTCGCATGAGTTTCATAGTCTCCTCTTAACCTGAATTTCTTAGCCTGAGTTTCTTAACTTGGATTTCTTATTTTGGGGCCGAGGCGGGCGGACTGGGGGTTTTCGCGCCATCTTAGCCAGATGCTCCGGCCTACCTACGCTCCAAGCTCGGCGATGCTAGCACGGGATCGCGCAGCGTTCGGCGCTCGGGCGCGAAGATGATATGAACTTGGTATGAAGTTGGGGACTAAAGCCTCTAGCAGCGGCGTGTATGGGCCGCGCGCGCGCGGATTTAGGGGACGAGGTTGCCGACGGGAACGAGCTCCGATTTGCATCCCACCAGGCAACGAACTTCTTGGAATGCGGCCTGCTCGTCGGCGCTCAGGGAATGCGCATTCTTGCCGTTTTGATAGAAGCGGGCGTGGGCGCTGCGAAATTCATCGCCTCCGGCGTAGGCCGCAATCAGGCGGAAGTTCTTGTCTAATTGGTACCAGATAGGGCAACCAGGGGGAGTGATGCACTCCAGCACCGTAAGTCGAGTCATGCCCCGCTCGAAGGTGGGTTCAACCGCTTGGTTGTACTGGTACATTGCCCGGTTCAAATCGCTGCGTGGAAACAGCAGGCGCAATCGCTCCTGGGCAGCCCCCATGCCGTGGATTTGAAACTCCGGCCGCTCCTCGGTGGAGGCGCCAAACACCTTGTCAGGATCAAGCACGACCAATGTTGCCTGGTGATCGTACTCACTTACTCCGGCGAGCATGATCTGTTCTCTGCCATCGCCATCCAGGTCGGCTAACGCCATGGAGGTCAGGGCCCCAGAGTGCCAGTATTCAGAAACTATTTTGCCCTTGGAATCGAGGAGCGCGACCTGGCTGGGCCACCAGGGATCATGCTGGCTGGCGACGACGATTCGAGCCGGTCTGTTTCCCGTAGCCTTGAGTACTTCAACGGCATGAGTCTTGTAGGTCGCAGGAGTCCCAGCCAGCTCGGGCAGCTCTCTCCCTGGCGTCCATCGCCATTTCTCTTTGCCCCGATCGGAGTAGCAGATCAGCGTGGTCGAGTGCGGCTGCGGGGCAGCGGGCGAATAGATGAAGAGAACGCTGGTATGACCGTTCCCGTCCAAGTCCCCAAACCACATACGCGACCTGACGCCCGGTGCGTAAAACCAGTCGGGCCCGAATCCCTGGGGAAAAGCCCTTCTCCAAAGCTCCTTACCTTCCGCATCCATGATCACAAGAGACGCGCCTTCCAGGCGCGCAGACTGGGGCTGGCCATGCTGTGTCAGCAATCGGATGGAGATCAAAGCGGCAACGCATACGGCGGCGATCGCGGCCGAGATCATCAATCTCTTCGGCGAACGTAGCGGAGGAACTCGCTGACGGTCTTCGACGCCGCGGGGCGTGGCGGCGATCCAGCGCTTTTCCTGCGTTCCATCGGCAGCGGCAACCGAACGATTGGGAAGCACGATCGTGATGGGGTCGGCCTTGCCTTCACCGCTGTAGTAGGACTCCAGCGCATGCCGCAGCCGGTTCATCTCGGTCGCCACGTCGGCCGATCCCTTGGTCTTGGTTTCCTCCGGCCACAGTTCCTTGATCACCCGGTCCGGCTTCAGAGCGGCTTGCGAATCGAAATTCTGCGACAGAACTTCCAGCAGCTTCCGAAGCTGGCTCTTGCTGGCGAAGCTCTGGCTGCGGAGGATTCTCTCGATTTGCTGGTTGATATCGGCGCGGTCCATAGTTAGTTAGAAAACAGTTCGGCGGCTTCCCAGTATAAGCGCAGACAGCGTTCTAAGCGCACGTTCAGGTCTCTTGGAAACGCGAAGGCTTGAGGCCAAGACCTCGCCGCCGGTAAGAACGTAAAATGGAAACAATCGCCTCATGGACCTGCTCGCCAAAATCCGCACCATCCCCACCGAGCCCGGCGTGTACCTCTACAAAAACGCCGAGGGTGAAGTCATCTATGTAGGCAAGGCGAAGAATCTGCGCAGCCGCGTGGCCAGCTATTTTCACGAAGGCCGCTGGGAAGACGCCAAAACCGGCACCCTGGTGCGCGAAGCCGTCGACGTCGACTACATCGTCGTCGCCAACAACAAAGAGGCGCTGGCCCTCGAAAACAATCTCATCAAGCAGCGCAAGCCGCGCTTCAACATTCTGCTGCGCGACGACAAGACTTATCCTTACGTGAAACTCACTCTCGGCGAGCGCTGGCCCCGCGTCTACGTCACGCGCCGCCTGCGCAAGGACGGCAGCTGTTACTACGGTCCGTATTTCCCCGGCAACCTCGCCTATCGCATCGTCGATCTCATTCACCGCAATTTTCTCATTCCATCCTGCAAGGTCGACCTCACGCGCTTTCATCCCCGCCCCTGCCTGCAGTTCTACATCAAGCGCTGCCTGGGCCCCTGCGTGAAAGACTTGACTACACCGGATATTTACCAGGAAGCCGTGCGCGACGTGAAACTTTTTCTGGAAGGCCGTCCCACCGACTTGAGCAAGTCGCTGCACGCCCGCATGGAGCAAGCCGCGGCCGCCGAGGAATACGAACGCGCCGCCCGCTATCGCGATCTGATTTCGACCGTCGAGCAGTTGCAGGAGCGCCAGCGCATGGCCGCCGCCGAAGGCGACGACGCCGACGTCTTCGGCTACCACTACGAAAACGGCATGCTGGCCGTAAACCTGTTCCACATGCGCGCCGGAAAAATGGTCGACCGCCGCGAATTCTTCTGGGAAGACCTGCCGGAGTTTGGAGTCGAGTTGCCTGAAGGAGCCGCCACAGACCATGTTGGAGAAAAGAATGATGTAGAAGTAGGAGAGAAGAACCGTGTGGGGACAGCCGCCCCCGGCTGTCCGGGCGAGCAAAGCTCGCCAGCGCATTTGGCCGGCAGTGCCGATGAACTCGACTCTCCTCAGGATGACAGTGCAACTTTCTATCCCGGCGAGTTCTTCTCTGCCCTGCTCAAGCAGCTCTACATCGGCCAGCCTTACGTTCCCCGCAACCTCTACGTCCCAGTCGATTTCGAAGATCGCGAAGCGCTCGAAGACCTGCTCTCAGAACAGGTCGCGGGCCAGGTCGCGGGCAAGAGTGCCCGCGCCACACTGGTGCGCATTCTGGTCCCGCAGCGCGGCGACAAGCGCTCCCTCATCGACCTCGCCGGCAACAACGCGAAACAATCTTACGACCAGCGTTTCCGCGTGCTCAAACCCAACGCGCGCAAGATCCAGGAATTGCGGGACGTGCTCACCCTGCCCGACCTGCCTAAGCGCATCGAATGCTTCGACATCTCGCACATCCAGGGCGCGGAGACCGTCGCCTCCATGGTCGTATGGGAAGACGGCAAAATGAAAAAATCCGACTACCGCAAGTTCATCATCCGCACCGTCGAAGGCGTGGACGATTTCGCGTCCATGCGCGAAGTAGTCACGCGCCGCTACAGGCGAGTGCTGCAGGAAAACCAGAAAGAAAAAAAGCCGATGCCGAGTCTGGTCCTGATCGACGGCGGCCTCGGACAGTTGCATGCCGCCGCCGAAGCGCTCGACGCGCTCGAAATCATCAACCAGCCGCTGGCCGCCATCGCCAAGCGCGAAGAGATCTTGTACGTGTACGGCCAGGAGAAAGATCCGATCGCGCTCGACCATCACTCGCCGGTGCTGCATCTGATTCAGCTCATTCGCGATGAGGCTCACCGCTTCGCCGTGACCTTCCACCGCAAGCGCCGCCAGATGCGCGACCGCTCCACCGAGCTTCTGGAAATCCCCGGCGTGGGCGCGAGCACCACGCGGCGTCTGCTCGAACACTTCGGCAGCGTGCAGTCCGTGAAGCAGGCGGACGCGGCAGCGTTATCGGCCGTGGTGACGCGAGTGCAGGCCGAGGCAATTCGCAATCACTTCCGCAAGTAAGCTGCGAGGGACGTAAGGCTGAACGAGGTAAAGTTGCTTCAGCAGGATGAAGAAAGACTCGCCGGGGATTAACATTGTCATCCTTAAGCGGGCGCACTTTGCCCGCCGAAGGATCGATGCAACTGGCCGGAAGCCCAACCGCTGCCAGCGAGTTACATAGAATCCTTCGCTTTGCTCAGGATGACAAGCCCACCCGGCCTGGAAGATGAGTTCTCTTTGGGAAATAGTTGATTCCATTGGATCGCGAACAATGGCACGATTGATTCGATTGGACTTATGATTTACCTCCGGACAATCGTCGACGTGCCCGGCGAAATCTGCCTGCTGAGCGCCTCGTAAAATGCCAGCCACGTGGCCTGGAACCGCGCAGAACCGACGATCGGCTCCGGGGACGAAGCCAGGGCCATCCCCAGCTCCGATCGCGTTAAATCGACGGGAAAGCGGTCTAACGGCGATGTATAGCTTATTGCTATACACAACGAGTATCGCGGAAAGTCAACCCGCTGATTCCATGGGAAATGCGCTGCCTTCTCGATTTCGCCGCTAACCCGTTGATTCCACCTAGAAGCCCTAAACTCTGAGAAAAGCTTGCCGGAGTTTGCCCCGCAAATTCCGCGAAACGCACTGCTTCCGGCGCGGGACAAGGCCTTCGGCGCGGCACTCTCGCTAAGCGTCTGCGAACATTCACCTTGCGCCAGGACACTTCCTCGAACCTTGGAACCACAGAGGACACTGAGGAACCTATGCCCCTCTGTGTCCCCTGTGTCCTCTGTGGTTAAGGATTTTGTTTTGCTACACTACCCCCCTCATGAAACGAAACTGGTTTTTCTTTCTAGCTCTAGTAGCCGGGTTCAGCACTCAGCCAGCGGCGCAGACCTCGAATCCGCCCGACCTCGCCACGCCGCAGGAAAAGCATCTGCGCAATGTGCACCAACTCACGTTCGGCGGACAGAATGCCGAGGCCTACTTCTCCGCTGACAGCAAGCAGCTGATTTTTCAGTCCTCGCATGGCCACGTGAAATGCGATCAGATTTTCGTGATGAACGCCGACGGCAGCGACCAGCACATGGTCTCGACCGGCAAGGGACGCACCACTTGCAGTTTTTTCTATCCCGACGGCAAGAAGATTCTTTATGCCTCGACGCACCTGGCGAGTCCAGAGTGCCCGCCCCGGCCGGACTTTTCCAAGGGCTACGTGTGGGCAGTGTATTCCGGGTATGACATTTTCACAGCCAACCCCGACGGCTCCAACCTGAAGCAGTTGACCAACACGCCCGGTTACGACGCCGAAGCGACCATCTCGCTCGACGGCAAGAAAATCACGTTCACCTCCATGCGCAACGGCGACCTCGATATTTATTCCATGGACGCGGATGGCTCGCACGTCAAACAACTCACGCACGAACTGGGCTACGACGGCGGCCCGACGTTCTCGCCCGACCGCAAGTGGATCGTCTACCGGGCCTACCATCCGCAAACGGAAAAAGAGAGTTCCGACTACAAAACGTTGCTGGCGCAGAATTTGATTCGTCCAACCTCGCTCGAAATCTGGACCATGAAAGCCAATGGCAGCGGCAAGCGCCAAATCACAAACCTGGGCGCGGCAAGCTTCGGTCCGGCCTACACCGCGGACGGCAAGAGAATCATCTTTTCGTCAAATTACGATCCCGATACCCACGCCACCGGCGGCATGGGCAATTTTGAATTGTGGCTGATTAATCCCGATGGCAGCGGTCTGGAGCGCGTCACCTACAGCGACGGCTTCGACGGCTTTCCCATGTTCTCGCCCGACGGCAAGAAGCTGGTGTGGGCCTCAAACCGCAACGCCAAAGCCCCGCACGAGACCAATATTTTTATTGGCGATTGGGTTCCGTAGGCGCGGCAGGATTCAATTTTCCTGGAGCCAGTGAGGCGGTGCGCGCCTTCCCCGGATAGCGCTCGACCAGAGAAATCGCCGGCTTGGGAAAAGGCATCGCAACGGGTTTCTCCACGTTTTTTGCTCTCAGCCGCAGCGCCAGCCAGGCGACGCAGGCGATCATTCCGCACCAGCCCAGCGTCCGCACGACGGCTGCGATCTGGGTGTCGTGCTCGAGCACGCCGAGGCTCGAAAAAATTGTATTGAAGTCGTGCTTGGCAAACTCCGGGTCGCCGGTGGTGACCAGCGGCAGTTCCATGGCGCGGGCGTCGGCCATATACGTCGCGGTGTAGAGCCAGTTCTCGAAAAAGAAAAAGAGGCAGAAGACGAAGCTCGTGGCCTGCCGTTCCGAGAAAAAGTAGGCTGCCAGCAGAAACGGCACCAGCCACTGCAGCAGCGTGCCTCCCCACAAACACAGCGTAGGACCAAACCAGGAGAAGAGATTGTGTCCGCCTTCGTGCACCACCAGGTTGGCGCTGTCGATGAAAAGAAATCCGCCGTGCGCGCGGAAGGCGTAGACCATGAACCAGAAGTAGAAGACGAGCCACGCCGCCAGCGCGGGACGCGAAACCGGTTTCCAGGGTCGGTCGGGCAGGGCTGAGTCGAGAATCGATTGGAAACATTCGCTCATGCGCGTCTTTTATTGTTCAAAGCTGATCGTTCAAAGCTGATTACTCAAGGCTGAGGATGCAAGGCTGATTCTAAGGATTTCGACTTGCGCGGGGCAGATTACGAACGTGCGAGGCATCCGCGAATGCGCGTGATCCACAGAACGCGAGCAGGAATAGCTTGGCCCTGCCGCCGTCGCGTCATGGCAATCTTTCTTGTTAAAGTGAAGTGTCTGCGGCGCCGTGGAGGAGCGGCGCTTCAGCGCGGCGAAAGCAGCCCAAGAGAATTGGGGTTTCAGTCCCTGGGGCATCTATGACCAATAGAGAGGAAAACGGCACGCTCATCGTCACCGGCGCCAGCCGCGGAATCGGAGCAGCCATCGCCATGCTGGCGGGCGAACGCGGATATGCGGTGGCAGTCAACTTCAGCTCAGGCGAAGCCGAGGCTCGGAAAGTTGTCAGCGAAATTGTCGCCAACCGCGGGCGCGCGGCCGCGATTCAGGCGGACGTCTCCCGCGAAGCGGAGATCGTGCGCCTGTTTGAAATCGCGGAGCGGGAGTTGGGTCCGATCAAAGCGCTGGTCAACAATGCCGGCGTGACCGGCGGGTTCGCGCGCGTCGAAGACGTATCGGCGAAAGCCGTGGACAACGTTCTCGCCGTTAACGTCCGGGGCACGATCCTCTGTTCGCGCGAAGCGGTGCGGCGCATGTCCACGCGGCGGGGCGGAAGCGGCGGCGCCATCGTGAATATTTCTTCGCGCGCGGCGCACACCGGCGCGGCCGGCGAGTGGGTGCACTACGCAGCCTCGAAGGGCGCGATTGACAGCTTCACCATTGGCCTGGCGCGCGAAGTCGCGACGGAAGGTGTCCGGGTGAACGCGGTGGCTCCTGGATTGGTCGACACCGGACTGCACGCCGCCAACGGCGAGCCCGGCAGACTGCAGCGGCTGATGCCGTCGATCCCCATGCAGCGCGCGGGCCTGCCGGCCGAAGTCGCGGAGGGAGTGCTGTGGCTGTTGTCGCAGGCGGCTTCGTACACGCCGGGCGCGATTCTTGTGGTTGGCGGCGGGCGGTAAGCGCCTTTGTCATTCCGACCCCCGAGCGAACGCGAGGGGCGGAGGAATCTCTACCCCCATCTAATCTTTATGCCCTTTTGTTCGCGATCTCAATCGCGAAATCCCAATCGCCGAATGGCCGCCCTTAGGGGCTACCCTTGTTCGCCATTCCTTTGCGAATGTGTGCCTTCACCTTTTCCGGCAAGCGCGAGGCGTGCAGGATGTCGCGCAGCAGCGCGGGCGGAATGCGGCGGGCGAATTCGAGGGCGCGGACCATCGGCGTGTATTCGTTGCGCAGCAGCGCAGTGCGGATTTCCGGGCGCAGCGACCATTTCGAGTGATGGCAAACCGCTTTGACCAAAGCC